>Ga0193706_1000150_pt1 | contig 49889 bp, 34 predicted proteins | sample U3c1metaG_FD_160130 | JGI IMG/M metagenome (GOLD analysis project Ga0193706, IMG submission 160130) | Soil microbial communities from a riparian zone of the East river system, Colorado, United States - U3c1 | ecosystem: Environmental > Terrestrial > Soil > Riparian zone | place: USA: East River... | reverse complement strand
GCTGGCATTGCATAAGTTCGTCAGTCCAGAAGCTCTCGACGACTGCGAGTCGGATCCTTGCAATGCTTTCGACGAACGCGCGGTTTTTCGGTTTATCGCTGTCCTTGACGTTTTCCGTCACGTAGGCCTCGACCCGCTTCACAAAGAACGCGAGTTTTCCTTGCGGAACGTAGACAGTGGCGAGGGTTTTCGCGTCGCTCTTGCGCGCAGCGACGAGCTCGATGCCAGCCCTAGCGTACTCGAGGCTTTCGAGTTTAAGAGCGAAGCCGGCGGGGCTTTCGAACTCAAGGTAGAAGCCGCGAGGAGCTTCCACCCCAGCAGGAATTGCTCGACCGCGACGCGCCTTGAGGTCGGCTTCAACTTTCTTCAGCTGGGCCCGAAGGTCAGCTCCGTGCCGAGCACGATCGACGCTGATGGTTGCGGTCTTCCCTCCGCCCTGTTGCGGCGACGTGAAACTCTCGGGCTTCGCCGTCCCTGTGACCACTATGTGCGGACGTCGGTCGATCTTGCGCTCTGTCAAGAAAGCCCCCCCCGAGAGTCACTTCTGTTGGCTGTCGTGGCGACGGGCGAGCGCCGTCAGCAGCATCTTCGCTGCCACTTCGGTACGGTCGTGCAAGACCGCGTCTTTCGCGGCGTCGTCGCAGGCCTTCGCGATTTCTGCGTAGCTTAGTCCCTTTGCCGCTTGCCCCATCGATCGCCAATCCACTCGAGTCACACCGATCGCTGCAAGCTTTGCCTTCATCACGGCGATGGCGAGGTCGATGTTGGGGAGCGCGAACTCGATGATGTCATCGAAACGGCGGAAAAGAGCGTTATCGAGGAGCCGAACGTGATTTGTCGCCGCGAGAAGGATGCTCTCGGAATCGTCTTGCTCAAGGAACTGCAAGAACGAGTTGAGCGCGCGACGCGCTTCTCCGACATCGTTCGGATTTCCGCGTTCGCCGCCCAGCGCATCGAATTCATCGAACAAATAGACACCGCGGTTGCGTGCCGCAGCTTCGAAAACGAGGCGCAGCTTTGCCGCGGTCTCTCCCATGTATTTGGTAATAACTCCGTCAAGCAGAACAGCGAAAAGTGGCAGATGGAGCTCGCCGGCGAGCGCGCGAGCGCTGTACGTTTTGCCTGTGCCGGGCGGGCCTACCAGGAGTATTTTTCTCCGCGGGCGAAGCGCGCGCGCAGCCAGCTTCACCCTTTGGCGCTGCTCAAGGACAATACGTTCCAAATGGGTGCGAATCTCGGAAGCCAACACCAGGTCGCCGAGTCGAGCCTTCGGATATGAGGCCGCCAAGAGCGCTGCAAGTTCCCCGCGAGGTTGAGCGACGGGGACCGGATTTCGCTCTCCGCGCCCAACGATCTCGCCCGCGTCGAGCTTGGCTTTGTCGACGAACGATCGGAGGTCTTGGGCCAACTTGCCGTGACCCTGACGAGCGGCGTGTGCTGCGAGCTGAATCATCACGGCGAAGAAGCGATCGTCGTCGCCTTCCACGTAGCTTTCTAGCAACGCCTTCAATTGTTCCGCGGTAGCCATGCGTTCAACTGTTCAGTATAGCGTGACCTAGCTTAGCCGGGGGCGGGGGAATTGAGGGTCGGACGTTTTCGCGACATCGGTCCCGGCTCCTCTAGAATTCCGAATTCGGTACGGCATCGCGAAGGTCGCGTTGAGTCGGCTCGAGAGCACACCCTGCAACGGGAGGATCAACCGGGGTGATAGCGGCAGATCACACAAAGCGCATCGCCCTGAAGAATGCTTTTGCGCCTAGCACAACTGGAACAGATTCCTACATGTGAGACGAAGCAGCGGTCACGATCGCGTCTGCCGGCGCGCCGCGTCTGCTCGTCATCCTCCCGAACGCCGCAACCGCGGCAGGTACGCCCATACCTGTCGCCCACCCATTGGTGCTGAAACCCGGCGCTGAGCACCGGGACGCCGTATATCCAGCGCCACTCTGGCCCGGAGACCATCCTCTCCTCGGCTGCCGCAAACCACGGTCCTTCCGCCTGTAGCAAGACGAGCTGTGTGAACGCACGGTGCCGCTCGGCCTTGGTCGGCGCGCTTTCGGGAAAGATCCCAGCCTCGCAGATCGACGGTGGCTCTCGTCGCGGGTCGACGTACGCCATCAACCACGCCCTGAACGTCGGAGGCTGCGCGCGGTTCACCGTTCACCACGCTCGGCTCAAGATGAGGAGCTCGACATCCCTCGGCTCGGTGGTGTCGACGCCGCGGTGCTGGCCTTCTGCCCCTTCGGCTCGAGGCAGAGGAAGTCGCCATCGACGGCTCCGCACCGCTCGAGTCCTTCGACGACAAAGGTGCCGCATGCCGCGCAATAAAGATCTTCGGCGGCGTCGGTACTAGGGTGCCGACAATCGCTCGCCTCGGCGATCACGGACGTGTTCCTTTTGCCAATTCGGCGATCAAGCGCGTTGCGTAGCCGCGCAGCGGGGCCGCGAAGGCTTGCCCCCCCGTTCTCTCGGGCGTCGGAAGCCCTACCTCATCGAGCGCGTTCTTCAGCCGATAGTCGATGATATCGGCGGTATGGGCGAGTCCTCGTAGCCCAAGCTGCGCGAGCTGGATCAGAATGCGATTTTTCATCGTCGAACCCCGTTGGCTTTCTGCCGTCGACGTCGTTCTGATTTCGGTGGCGGTGCCGCAGCAGGCCCCTCGTCAAGAACCCCCGCGGGAGCGGCGGGGCCCAGCTCTCGAGGAGTCTGTCGCCGTCGCCCCGAGTCGTGTACCGAGGATTGTCCCGGCGTCTGCGGATGGGAGAGCGTAGGGAAAAGTAGCGTGGTCGGGGGAGGTTGACGGCGAGGATGCGGGCGATGCGAGGTGGGCTTTCGAGGCGGTCGGAGTGCAAGTTGGAAGCGGAGGGGAAAGGTGGCGACGGGGAGAGACGGGGCAAGAGCCCAAAATCGCGGGCCTAGGCACACCGGTGCCGCAGAGCCGAAGCCCGTGGATGCAGCGCCATAGCTACGCGACGTCGCCGAGCGCATTTCGGCGCAGGACGACACTTTTCCAAAACGCGGGACCGCGGCTCGGTGAGCGGCGGGGCACGTCGGTCGATTCACCGATGGCGCGCAGGCAGCGCGCGATGCTCTTGGAGTCGGTGACCATGGCGAGCAGCTTCATGCGGCCGCCGCAGCTGGGACAAGAGAGGACGTCGAACGAAGGTTCGCTTCAGCAGCTCGGCCCACGCCCGGTAGGCGCTTCGGCGCCGCGCCGCGAGGTGTTCGCCCGCTGCCGACCGGCGCGGCCTGTGGAGCAGGCACGGGTGCGATGCGCGAGCTCAGGGCTCGCGGACCCGAGCACTCCGGCGTACTTGACGGTGTGGTAGCGAGGCGGGGCACGCTCATCGCGAGCCGGCATAGCAGCGAGAGCGATCCTAGCTCGCCGCCACCGCCAGGCCGATCTGCTTGCGGATGCTCGCGTAGCGATCGCTCGCCACGAAAACGAGGAGATCGTCCATCTTGGCGTCCACTGTGCGCGGGTCGTCCAGCTCGAAGACCTTGTGCGCCGCTTGCAGGTCGTTGGCGAGGAGCAGACCCGCGCGCGCCGCAGTGCGTTCCGCAGCGGTGGCCCAGCGGTGGAGGTTGGTGCGGCCGCCATCCTCCAGAAAGCGCAGAAAATGCCCGCGCACGCGATCGATGGCGGCCGGTTCGAGCACGGGCTCGATGGCCTTGGCGATCGGCGTGACGCGCTGTTTGATCTCCGCCGAGAGTGGGATCCCTGCGTGGGCGATGCTGAGCGCCGCCAAAAACAGGTCCTCGAGATCGGGCGCCGAGGGGACCAGCAAGCGAACGAAGTGTTCCTCACGGTACCAGCAGAGGTGACGGCCGCCGAGGAAAGCGAGCTCCAAGGGAGAACGGCCGGACAGGGCCTTCTTTCCCAGCCGCGTCGAGGGGGGCAGACCCGGCACCATCTCCACCGTGCCGGCGTACTCGGGATCGGCATAGAGAGGAGGGGTGCCCATGCCGAGGATCGCTGCTGCCCAGGCGAAACAGCGGATGGCCTGCAAGGTGGACACTTTGGGATCCTGCCTTCGCGCGGGGTCGAGCTTGACGAGCGCCTTGTCGCGCCGCAGCGCCGAGACACGGCCGAGCAAGACCGCCGGCGTGATGACGGCGAAGATCTGCCCCGTGAGCACCTCTTCCTCGGGATGAAAAAGCAGCTTCCAGCCTTGCTCGCCGAGCGCGGTCGCCGGCTTGATGAGCCCCTCCGAGCGATACTGCTGGTAGGCGGCCTTCTCGTCGTCGTTGGCCGATCCCAAATAGGTGAGTGCCGAGGCGAGGAGCCATCGCCGATCGAGATCGCCGTCGCGCGTGTAGGCGCGAAAGAGCCCGCGCAGGCTGGGCAAATCGCGGGGATCGCTGCGTACGCGCCGGGTGAGCTCTTCGGGCGATTCCTCCGTGGCCAGAGGCTCGCGCACCGGAATATCGGAGAGGTCGACCTCCACCGCTTCGCGTTCGCGGGCGGTGACGAGCTCCCGCTCGAGCTCGGCGATGCGCGTCGTCAGCTGCGCGACCTTCATTTCGAGCGCGATGACGCGCGGATGGTGCGCGGCCTCGGGCTGGACGACGATCGACGCGGGCGCCGGCTCTTCCTCGGCCAAGTCCCGGATCCGGACGTGGTGCCGCGCTTCGTAGGCAGCCTGCAATGCCTCTTCGAGTCGGCGCAGACGCTGCCGATCGAGCCCCATGGCGTCGGCAGCCTTGTCGAGGCGCGCGCGTTCTTCGACGGTAATGACGCCGTCCTCGATGACCTCGGCGAAGAGCTCCTCGTAATGGACTTCGAATTTGCCGAGCCGAAGAGCACCGGAGAGCTCTCCTTGTTCGAACTTGGCCTCATGCTGAAACGAGATTTCCTGCGTCGTCATCACGCTTCTCCCGTCGAATTCCCCCGAGTTATCGAGGTTCGCAGCAATTTGCTCGCTACACAAGAAGCGCGCGCAGAAGCGGCGCGAAAACCGTTCGCGACCTCGCGGCATTCGTGCTTAAGTCTGCGCGAACGTGCGAGCATGTGAGCTCGCCGGATGAACGTGTGAGAAAAAAGGCGATGGTCGGAGCGCTTTGCAGGGGGTGGTCGAGCGGTCTCGTGAGCCTCGCGACGGCGCTCGTTGCGACGGCAGGATGCAACACGCGGCACGAGTCGCCGGCCACGGCGGCAAGCGCGCACTCGGTTGCCTTGCCGACGTCGGCGGTGCCGAACCCCGCGCCGTCCCCCCAAGCCGCGCCGAGCGCAAACGCCGCTCGGGCCGAACCATCGCCGGCCCTCGTCGCCAAGGCCAAGGACCTGACGCACAAGTTCATCGTGCTCGATGGACACGTCGATCTGCCATGGCGGCTCGACGAGTCGCGCGACCAAGACGGAAGCATCAGCGAAGACGTCTCCCACCGCACCCCCAAGGGAGACTTCGACTGGGAACGCGCGCGTGAAGGTGGGCTTTCGGCTCCCTTCATGAGCATCTACGTCCCCTCGAAATATGAGAACGCCGGCGCCAAGAAAATCGCCGACCGACTCATCGACATGGTCACGGGATTTGCCCAGAAATGGCCGGACAAGTTCGCCCTCGCCAAAAGCCCCAGCGAAGTGCGCACCAACTTCGCCGCGGGCAAGGTGAGCCTGGCCATGGGCATGGAGAACGGCTCGCCCATCGAGCACGATCTCGCCAACGTCCGTCATTTCCACGAGCGGGGCATCCGCTACATCACGCTCACGCATTCCAAAGACAACCACATCAGCGACTCGTCGTACGACGAGAAGCACACCCACAAGGGGCTCAGCGATTTCGGCAAGCAGGTCGTCGCGGAGATGAACCGGCTCGGCATCATGGTCGACGTCGCCCACGTGGCCGACGACACGTTTTGGCAAGTGATGGACCTTTCCAAAGTTCCGGTCATTGCCTCCCATTCGTCGTGCCGCCACTTCACCCCCGGTTTCCAGCGCAACGTGAGCGACGACATGCTCCAGGCCCTCGCCAAGCACAAGGGGGTCATCCAGATCAATTTCGGCTCCGGCTTCATCGACGCGCAGGCGCAAAAGCAGCAGGACGAGATGCGCAAAGAGGTCGAGACCATCCTCAAGAGCAAGGGGCTCGACTTCGGCGACGCCAAGGCCAAACCCATCCTCGCCGAATTTCGCGCCTCGCACCCGCACAGGTTCGCGACGGTCGAGCAGGTCGCCGATCACATCGATCACGTACGAAAACTGGTCGGCATCGACCACGTCGGCCTGGGGTCGGATTTCGACGGCGTGGGGGACTCGCTTCCCTCCGGGCTCAAGGACGTTTCGCAGTACCCGAACCTCGTCCGTGTGTTGCTGGAGCGCCGTTACAGCGAACAGGACATCGAGAAAGTCTGCTCGGGCAACGTGCTGCGCGTGTGGCAAGCGGTCGAGGATTTCGCGCGCACCGCCGCGCCGCCCAAGTAAAGCAACGGCGTCGACTCAAGCCGGGGCGCTGGCCGGGGCGACGGTCACCGGTACGCCGCTCAAGCTCGCCGTGCCCGAGGCAGCATCGACGAAGAGCTCGTCGGTGAGATCGTTGACGCTTGCTCCCGCGTGTGCGCGAGCCACCTCCAGCGAAACGCCGTTCCGAGCGTGTCCCCATCCGTGGGGCAGACTGACGACGCCGCGCGCCATCTCGTCCGACACCGCCAGCGACACGAGCACCTCACCGACGCGCGACCGCACCCGCACCCGATCGCCTTGCGCAAAGCCGCGCGCCGCAGCATCGGTGGGGTGCATGAGCAAGGTGCAACCTTCTGGCCCCTTCACCAAGCGCAGGCTGTTGTGCATCCAGGAGTTGTTGCTGCGCAGGCTGCGCCGACCGATGAGCAGGAGCTCTCCGTCGATGGTCGCCGATCGCTCGAGCGCACCCTCCAAGCGGGGGACGTCGGAGACGATGCGCGGGGGCGCGAGCGCCACCTTGCCGTCAGCGGTCCCGATGACCTCGGAAAGGCGCGGGACAAGGGGACCGAGATCGACGCCGTGCGGCTGCGCTTCGAGCCCGGCCAGCGAGAGCCCGTGTCCGCCGAGCAGCCCTTTTCCGTGGGGACCGAAGCGCAGCATGAGATCGAGCATCCGTTTCGGCCCGAGGCGACGGAGCGCGCGGAGCGACCACACCACCTTGCGATCGCGGCGCCCGCCCCCTTTGCGGTGAAGACCGAGCGCGAGATCGATGAGCACCTCCCAGTCGTGGCGCACGCCGGGGGGCGGCGTGGTGATGGGCTTGGCGTAGCGAGCCGCATTCTTCACCGAGAGCGCGTAGAAGATGATGTCGTAGTGGTCGCGCTCGAGACCGAAGCTCGTGGGAAGGATGAGGTTCGCGTGGCGCGTCGTCTCGTTGCGATAGAGATCGATCGACACCATGAAGTCGAGCTTGGGGAGCGCCCGTTCGAGACGCGATCCGTTGGGCGTCGACAAGACCGGGTTGCCGGCGAACGTGATGAGCCCCCGGATCTGGCCGGCACCTGGCGTCTCGATCTCTTCGGCCAGGGTGGCCGAGGGGAGCTCTCCACCGAACTCGGGCAGTCCGCGCACGCGACTCTTCCACACTCCGAAGTGACCGCGTTCGCCGAGCTTGCTCGCGAACTTCACGAGATCGACGGCCGGGGTCGTGAACATGGCGCCGCCTGCGCGATCGAGGTTGCCGGTCACGATGTTCAGCACGTTGACGAGCCAGGCCGCCAGGGTGCCGAACTCCTGCGTGCAAAGACCGACCCGGCCGTAGCAGACCCCGCTCGGCGCCCCCGCAAAATCGCGCGCCAGTGCGCGAATGGCGTCCGCTTCGATTCCGGTGCGCGCCGCCACCCGCTCTGGAGAAAAGCGCTGCGCGAGCGCACGCACCTCGTCGAGATCGCGGAGGTGGGGCCCGAGCGTCGTCAGCCGGGTGAGCTTCTCGGCGAAGATGGTGTGGAGCATCGCGAAGAGAAGGTAAGCGTCGCTGCCCGGCCGGATGAAGAAGTGGCGATCGGCGATCTTCGCCGTCTCCGTGAAGCGCGGATCGACGACGATGAGCTTTCCCCCGCGGGCGCGCAGGGCCTTGAGGCGCGTGCCGACGTCGGGCGCGGTCATGATGCTCCCGTTGGAGACGATGGGGTTGGCTCCCACCACGAGAAAGAACGAGGTGCGATCGATGTCCGGAATCGGCAAAAGCAGCTGATGACCGAGCATCTCGAGCGACGCGAGCATCTGCGGAAGCTGATCGACCGACGTCGCCGAGAACCGCGAATGGGTCCCGAGCGCCTTGGCAAAGAGCGCTATCGTCAAGAGCGCCGTATAGCTGTGCACCGTCGGATTGCCGATGTACGACGCGAGCGAGTTTCGGCCGTGGCGCGCTTGCACCTCGGCGAATCGATCGGTCGCTTCGTCGAGCGCTGCTTCCCAGCTCACCGGCGCCCAGCTGTCCCCCGTTCGCCGCTGCGGCTGTCGGATGCGATCGGGGTCGATCTGCACGTCCTTCAGACCCATCACTTTGGGACAGATGTGGCCGCGGCTGAATGGATCGTCCGTGTCGCCGCGGATGGAGAGGATCTCCTCTCCCTCGGTCTCCACGGTGACGCCGCAGACCGCCTCGCACAGCATACAGGTGTGAAAATGGGTGCTCGGCATGCCCCGGCATACTGCGCCCGGTCGGTCGGCCGAGCAAGGTCGAGAACGACGGCGCTGCCTCGCGTGCCGGCGAGGAATCGGCTCCGCGGTGCAAGCGCCGTCTCCGTCAGTTACCGATGGGTGCCCGCGTCGGAACAGCTCCCCGTCCCCGTCGGGAGGGCATCGGTCCCAGCGCGCTGCGCCTCGCAAGCGTTGCAGTAGAACATGCCATTGCATCCGCAGACGCCGGGGCAGTCCTTCGTGCAGTTGTCCGGGCGCGGCGTGCACACACCCGTGATGTCGCCCATGCCGCACACCGACTTGTCTTCGTAGTCACAGAACGTCGTGTCCGGCTCGGAACAGCGAAGGCTGGCGATTCCGCCGCAAACTGCGCCACCCCCATCACTGCCCGGATCGCCCGCGCTTCCGCCACTGCCGGCCGTTCCTCCGGTGCCAGCCGAACCTCCAGTGTTCGTCGTTCCGCCCGCGCCGCCAATTCCGCCGGTACCCCCGGTCGGCTCGCAAGTCGCCCCGCCGGTGGCCTCAGCGCAATCGGTTGAGGAGCAGGAAGCGAGCGGTGCAAGGGCCGCACACCCTACGGCGATCCAAACTGCACCTCCGACGTACAGCAGTGATCTTCTCTCATTCTTTTTCATGCATACCCCTTTGGTCCCGTCATGAAGCACGGATCGCGCCAAAGGTACGCTATGGGGCGTAGCACCACGAAATTTTGGGGGAGTCGTGGGGCTGCCTCAGGTGGCGACAGGATGCGGTCGGACATGCGCGTCACGACTGTGCGCGTGCGGATGGATGCGCTGGCACCGGTGCGTTGCGCGTTTCGCCCCCGGCATCGGCCGCCAACCCGGTTGGCTCGCCAGTCCAATTGGACACGCATAGTAGACCATATTGGACCATCTTGGCATGCTACGAATCACGCTGTTGGGCCTTTTTGAATGGATATTTGGCCAGTAGCATGGGTCCAATCGAGGTGCAGAAGATGGAACGAAGTATGGGCATCGTCCTCAACAAGGCAGATGGCGATCCTCTGTACAAACAGCTGTTCGATCAGGTCGTGCGGCGCATTCTCTCGGGCGCCTTTCCGCCCGGGTTTCGCTTGCCCCCCACGCGTGAGCTCGCCGCCGAGCTTTCGACGAATCGCAATACCGTCGTGCGTGCGTACGCGGATCTCGAAAATGCGGGGTTCGTCAAATCAGCCGTCGGGCGCGGCACCTTCGTGGCGCTGCAGGCTCCGACGCCGGTGGTGACGCCCCGTCCTGCCGAAGGCGGCCTGCCTTGGGCGTCGCTCGTCTCGGGGCCGAGCAAGCTCGAATCGCTGCGCAGGGCGCGCCGTTTCCAAGCGGTCGCCGCCGGGCGTGACGTCGTGAACCTGACCCGCATGCAGCCCTCGCCGGACTTGATTCCGGACAAGCTCCTGCGGCGCTGCTTCGAGCACGTGCTTCGCCAGAAGGGCGCCGATGCGCTCGGCTACGCTCCGGCCGAAGGGTTGCCGCGGCTTCGCGAGCTCATCGTCGAGGACCTCGCGCGCCAGGGTGTTCCCGCGCGCGCGGAGGACGTGGTCATCACGAGCGGAAGCCAGCAGGCGCTCGATCTCATTGCCCGCTCGCTCATCGATCCCGGTGACAACTTTCTCGTCGATGCAGCCACGTACTCCGGAGCCATCGATGCGTTCTCGCTGACCAACGCGCGCCTCGTCCCGGTGCCCTCCGACGCGGAAGGGCCGGACATGGGAAGTCTCGAGCGGCTCACGCGGGCTGGCGCCAAGGGGCTCTACATCATGCCCAATTGCAATAACCCTACCGGCGCCGAGATCTCGACGGAACGGCGGCGCAGCCTGGTGGCGTGGTCGGAGCACGCCGGCGTGCCTCTCATCGAGGACGACTACGGATCGGATCTGTGGCTCGGGGACGAGCCGCCCCCGCCCGCGCTACGATCGCTGAGCGGCGATGTGCTGTACGTCGGAACGTTCAGCAAGAAGCTCGTGCCGGCGCTGCGCGTCGGGTTCGTCGTGTGCCCTCCCGCCCTGCGGCCCACGCTCGTCTACGTGAAAAAGGCGGTCGACTTGGGATCGTCGCTCGTTCTTCAGTACGTGCTGGCGGAGTTCCTCGAGCGAGGGTATTTGCGGGCGCACCTCGGTCGCACGCTACCGGAGTACCGCGCGCGCCGCGACGCGCTCGAAGAATCGCTGGCCAAGTACCTTCCCCAGGGGATGACGTGGCGGCGCCCAGAGCGGGGGCTCGTCCTCTGGCTGTCGCTCCCCGAGGACATGGACTCCGACGCGGTGTTCGAAGAAGCGCAACGGCGCGGCGTGCTGGTCGGGCCGAGCGCACTTTACGAGGTCGAAGTGCGGCGCGAACGCGGGCTGCGCCTCGCCTTCTGCGCCGAAAACGCTGCTCGTCTTTCTCTCGGCGGAAAGCGCCTCGGCGAAGCCCTGCGCGCTCTCGTCAAGCAGCCGCGACGCGCGAAGGCAGCGGGCGCCGAGCTGCAAACCGTTTGAAGGAGTCAATCATGCAAAAATCGACGTTCGCCACCAAGGTCGGACTTTCCGCGATGCTCAAGGGTGGCGTCATCATGGACGTGGTCAACGCCGAGCAGGCGAAGATCGCCGAGGACGCCGGCGCCTCGGCGGTCATGGCCCTGGAAAGGGTACCGGCCCAGATTCGCAAGGAAGGGGGCGTGGCGCGGGCCAGCGATCCCGCGATGATCCAGGCCATCCAAAAGGTGGTGGACATCCCGGTCATGGCCAAATGCCGAATCGGGCACTTCATGGAGGCGCGCATCCTCGAAGCGCTGGAGGTCGACTTCATCGACGAGAGCGAAGTGTTGACCCCTGCCGACGAGCAGTTTCACATCGACAAGCTCAGCTTCGATGTCCCTTTCGTGTGCGGGTGCCGCGATCTCGGCGAAGCGCTGCGCCGCATCGCCGAAGGGGCGGCCATGATCCGGACCAAGGGGGAAGCGGGCACCGGCGACATCGTGGAGGCGGTGAAGCACTTGCGCGCCGTGCGCACGCAGATCCGCAGGCTCGGCTCGCTCTCGCCCGACGAGCTCTCAGCGGAAGCAAAGTTGCTCGGAGCACCCCTCGATCTGGTCACGCAGGTAGCGCGCGAGGGTCACATGCCGGTGCCTGCGTTTGCGGCAGGGGGGATTGCGACGCCGGCCGACGCCGCGCTTTGCATGGCCCTCGGCGCGGAAGCAGTGTTCGTGGGAAGCGGAATCTTCCTGAGTGACGACGCCCCGAGGCGTGCCCAAGCGATCGTCGCTGCGACGACGTATTGGCAAGACGCCAAGAAGCTGGCCGAGATCAGCACCGGACTGGGGCAGCCGATGCGCGGTGTAGCGGCGCGCGGGATCGCCGAGAGTGAGCGGTTCGCGCCGCGCGGATGGTGACCAAACGAGACAGGCGGTGATGCGGTGAAAGTCATCGGGGTGCTCGCTCTGCAAGGCGGGTTTGCGGCACATGCGCGTCGTCTGGAAGAGCTGGGTCACGTCGCGTTCGAAGTGCGCACCGCGCGCGATGTGGAGAAGGCAGAGGGGCTGGTGTTGCCCGGCGGAGAAAGCAGCGCGCAGCTTCTGTTGATCGAGCGCTTCGGTCTCGAGGCGCCGCTCCGGACATGGGTCGAGAGCGGCGGGCCGATGCTGGCGACCTGCGCGGGACTCATTCTGGCCGCATCGCAGGTGACGTCACCGGCGCAGAGGAGCTTTGCTTTCATCGACATCGATGTCGCTCGCAATGCCTATGGCCGGCAGCGTGAAAGCTTCGAAGCGAAGGCGGACGGTGACCAAGAGCTCGCGCTCATTTTCATTCGCGCGCCGCGCATCCTGCGGGTGGGGCCCGGGGTCCTCGTATTGGCCACGCTCGGGGGCGAGCCGATCCTGGTGCGGCAGAACCACGTGACCGGCGCGACGTTTCACCCCGAGCTCACGGATGACGCGCAGGTTCATCGCGCCGTGTTTGGCGGCAGCGAGCGCGAATCGGCTCTGCAGCCGAGGGGACGAGCCGCTCACATCTCTTGAGCGACATTGCAGGGGAGCGTGGCACGCGGTGCCATCCGTGCGATGCTACGGGCGCCAACGCCATGTCGCTCGAACACTTCGACGTCCTCGTCATCGGTGCCGGCATCTCGGGCATCTGCGCGGGATACCACCTCCAGACGGAGTGTCCTCGCCGGACCTACGCCATTCTGGAAGGACGGGAGAAGCTGGGGGGCACGTGGGACCTCTTTCGCTACCCGGGCATTCGCTCCGATTCGGACATGTACACGCTCGGGTATCCCTTTCGTCCCTGGACGAGCCCCAAGGCCATCGCCGACGGCCCTTCGATTTTGCAATATCTCCGCGAGACGGCCGAGGCCTATGGCATCGACCGGCGTATCCGCTTCGGCCACCGCGTGAAGGGCGCAGCGTGGTCTTCGGGCGACGCACGCTGGACGGTGGTCGTCGAACGGGGGGACTCGCGCGAAGAAATTCGTTTCACCTGCAGCTTCCTCTTCGTGTGCGCCGGCTATTACGACTACGAAGCGGGCTACACCCCGCGCTTCGAGGGAACGGAGCGGTTCCAGGGGCGCATGGTCCACCCCCAGCGGTGGACGAACGACATCGAATACGCGGGCAAACGCGTGGTCGTCATCGGCAGCGGAGCCACGGCCGTGACGCTGGTGCCGGAGCTCGCCAAAGCGGCGGCGCACGTGACGATGCTGCAGCGCTCTCCCACGTACATCGTGTCGCGCCCAGCGGAGGATAGAATCGCCAATTGGCTGCGCGCGCATCTGCCGGAGAAAGTCGCCTACGGCATCAGCCGATGGAAGAACGTGCTCTTGGGGATGACTTTCTATGGAATGTCCAAGCGTGCGCCGAGCTACGTGCGCAGGCTCATCACCGACGAAATCAGGCGGCAGCTCGGACCGACCTACGACGTCGAAAAGCATTTTTCCCCTCGTTACAATCCGTGGGATCAGCGCGTGTGTCTCGTGCCGGACGGCGACCTCTTCGACGCCATCAAGAGCGGCCGCGCTTCGATCGTGACGGACCACATCGAGACATTCACCGAGCACGGCATTCGGCTGCGCTCGGGGGAAGAGCTGGCGGCGGATCTCGTGGTGACGGCGACGGGTCTCACGCTCAAGGTGCTGGGAGGCGTCGGCGTCACGGTCGACGGAGAACGCGTCGATCTGGCCAAGACCATGAGTTACAAGGGGATGATGTACACCGACGTCCCCAACTTGGCGTCGTGCATCGGATACACGAATGCTTCCTGGACGCTGAAATGCGACCTCACCTGTGCGTACGTGTGCCGTCTCTTGAACCACCTCGCCAAACGAGGCTATCGGAGCTGTACCCCGCGCGTGAATGATCCGAGCGTGAGCCCGCAGCCGTGGATCGACTTTTCCTCGGGCTACATCCAGCGATCGATCGACATGTTTCCCAAGCAGGGCTCACGTGCGCCGTGGCGGCTCTATCAGAACTACGCGCTCGACACCTTGAGCCTGGGGCTCGCACCGGTGGAAGACGGTGCCATGGAGTTTTTGGCATAGACGGCGGCGCTGCGCGAGTCAGCGGCGCGGGAGCGCGGGAGAACGCGCGACGCAGATGCTCAGGGAACGCGCTCGTAGGCCCCGAGGTCGGGGCTCGCGCCGTGGGCCACGCCGTCCATGTCGAGTCCCGCTTCCGTCACGACGACCCCTTGGTCGATGGCGTTGGCGGCGGTCGCCAGGAGGTGAAAGTCCCGGGTTGCCGGATTCACGAAGTACGCGGCGGAGACGTTCTCCAGGTTGTGATCGACCGTGCCGGTCGCTCCGTTGCGCATGGAGATGCGCCGCACCAGGTTGTTGCGGATTTCCGCCACCGTGCTGGCAAAGCGGTAGTCGATGGGGCTGAAGAACCCCGTGACCGCGTCGGTCGAGTAGATGGTGTTGTGATAGACGCGAACGCCGCGCGCTTGCTCGAGGGCGACGCCGGTGTCGAAGCCCGCGATGTCGGCGTAGATCACGTTGTTGCGAATGATGCCGTCGTAGTGCCCGATGAAGCCGGCTCCGGGGTAGGGATTGTCCGCATAGGGGCGCGTTGTTCCGGTTTCACCGAGTCCGAAGCCGATCCCCATCGCCACGTTGACGATGACGTTGTGTTCGGCAAGCGTGTCGCGCGAGGCGTTCCAAAAGTGAATGGCGTGTTCACTCAAGCCAGTGGCGCACCAGAACCCCTCCAAGTGGTTGCGGCGCACGACCCAACCGCGCGCGGAGTGGGCATCGATGCCGCCCGTGTAGCAAGGAAGTCCCGGCAAGGAGACGACGTGCGGGCGTCCCGCGTCGGTCAGAAGGAGCGTGGAACATTCGAGGCGACCATTGTCGACCCAGAAGGTGCGCGCGCCGTTGGGATTGACCTTGACGAACTGTTCGCCGCCGTCGACGACGCGAAGTCGATAGAGCCTGACGCCGGTCACATCGGGGCCGGTATCCGGCGGCGAAACGTGAATGGGATGGTTGATGGCGTGGGTCACCGTGATTTCGGCAAGCGTCACATTGGAGGCGGCGACGAAAATGATCTCGTCGGCTGCATACACGCCGTCGAGCACCACCGCGCTCGCATTGCCGGACGCGGATCGCAGCGAGACGCCGGGGGTCATCAGATTGAGGCGGGGCACCGGAGTGTAGATCCCGTCGGCAAGAAGGATGGTCGTGCCGGCCGCGGCTCCGGCGACGATCGAGGCAAGCTGCGACGTTTGCGAGGGCGTGACGTTGATCACGGTTCCCGTCGGTGGGGCCAGGGGATCGCACCCGAGCCCGGCGGAGCCAGCGTCCATTGCGCCACCCGAACCCGATGCGCCGCCCGAACCCGATGCGCCGCCCGAACCCGATGCACCCGCCGAGCCACTTCGACCGCCCGTACCGGCGTCGACTGCGCCAGCTCGCCCGGCGTTCCCCGCGGCTCCCGCGGAGCCACCCGTTCCCCCTCCCCCATGGTCGGCCATGGTGGCGCCATCGTTGGTTATGCCACCGGTGCCTTGATTTCCCGCATCTTCGGGACCTTGACCTCCAGCCTCCTTGCTACAAGCGACGGATAGGAGCGCCGCGACCAACGTCGGCAGAGCGAGATCGGCGATACGACGCCGCTGGCCGCTCGAACGAGGCATGAGGTGAGGAACGGCACTGCGCTTGGCCATCCCGTCCCATCCTACCCGGAGCCCGGCACGCGCGAGTGCTCAGCGGTGCGGGACGGCCATGCGCTCGCTGGCGGCAGCCTTGTGTGTCACCGATGACCGCGGACCTTGCTCTTCCAGCACCTTTTGGATGGACTGACGCACCAGCGCAAAGTCGACGGGCTTGCGCAGAAAATGCGCGCCCGCCAACGACGGATCGCCGCCCGTCGCCTTCTCGGCGGAGATGATGATCACCGGGATATTCGCGAGCCGCGGGTCTTGCCGCTGCCTGCGGCGAAATTCTCGCCCATCGACGTTGGGCATGCCGAGATCGAGGAGAATCAAATCGGGCAGCGGTGGATCGCCGAGTGATCGGAGGGCGTCGGCGCCGTCGACGGCGGTGCCCACGTCGTGCCCTTCTCCTTCCAGCAAGGTGGCGAGCGTTTGGCGGATGTCCTCGTCGTCATCGACGACGAGAATCGATGCAGGGTGTTGGTCCGATTGGGTTTCCATCGTTTCGAGCCGTAGCGGCGGGCACAGGCGCGCGGTCCAGCAGGGCAACCGGAACCAGAACCGGCTCCCCACGCCTTCCTCGCTGTCGACGCCGACCGTCCCTCCATGCGCCTCCACGATTTCACGCACGATCATGAGACCGAGCCCCGTCCCTTCGACTTTCTTCACGGCTCGATCGATGCGCGCGTAGCGCTGAAATAGAGAGGGGATCGCCTCGGCAGGGATGCCCGGTCCGTCGTCCTCGACGCTGACCGCGAGCATGCCACTTTGCAGCTCGACCCTGGCCACGACGGTTCCCTCCGGTGGCGTAAACTTCACGGCGTTCGCCATCAGGTTGGAAATGACCTGCATGAGACGCTGGCGGTCCCCGAAGGTGATCATGGGCTCTGCCGGTCGAACCACGCGAAGGTCGAGCCGACGACCCTCCGCCAGCGGACGATACTGGTCGACCGCTTCCTCGACGAGCTCCATCAGATCGACTTCCTTGCGCTCGAGCTTGAAACCGGTGCCCTCGAACCGCGCCAGATCGAGAAAGTCGTTGATGAGCGACACGAGCGAACGAACGTTGTTCTCGATCTTGCGAAGGTCGCTGATCCCCTCTGCCGGCAGCACCCCGCGTTTGCCGGCCAGCATCAGCTCCGCACGCATCAAGATCGATGTGAGTGGCGAACGAAGATCGTGGGCAACCATCGAATAAAAATCGAGCCGACGCGCCTCGAGGCGCCGATGCTCGGTCACATTGCGAAGCGAGATGGTCTTGCTCGAATCGTCGAACGGGAGCGGCCTAACCGAAGGAGCGAACATTTGGTCGCCGATGACGACATCGGGCAAATGCCCCTGTTCGTTGGCCTCGGTCAAAAGCCCGGTGATGACTTGCGCTACCGGCAATCCGATGAGCTGCTCGGACGGGCGGGCCAGCGCCGCGCAAGCGGCAAGGTTGGCGTACGTCACCCTTGAGGACGGATCGACGGCAATCAGCGGATCGGCCGAGCCATCGAGGAGATTGCGGATCGTTTGCTCGGCGTTGGCCACGCGCTGCACCAGTTCCTGCGATCGAATCAGGACCGCGACGCGCGCCGAAAGCTCCTCGGGCGCATAGGGCTTGGCGAGATAATCGTCCGCACCGGCGCCGAGTCCTTCCACGATCTGGGAAGTTTCGTTGTGGGCCGTAAGAAGGAGGACCTTCATCTCGTCGCCCAGGCCGCCCGAGGTCGACCGGAGAAAGCGGCAAACATCGACGCCCGACACGCCGGGCATCACCCAGTCGAGCACGAGGACGTCCGGGCGTTGGTTCTGCGAGATACGCTCCAGAACCGCGGCGCCGTCACCAAAGATTTCCACCCGGTAGTCGCGGCAGAGCGAAGCTCGAGCGCGCTCGGCATCGAGCGAACTGTCATCAACGACCCACACCGTTCGCGGCGGGCGATTCACCATTACTCAGCTCCTAACATCACACGCCATCGGTCCGTCAAGGTACCTTCTAAGTGGCAACACCCTAGTAAGACTTAGGTACGAGCCGGGTCGAATGTGCGAAGTGGCGTTTCAAAGCGTGGCAGAGATAGCGGACCAGCGTGGAACGCACAGCGGAAATACTGGTCGTCGACGATAGCCGGGTCATGCGGGACATGATCGTCGCCTGTCTCCGCGCGGACGCTGCCTTGGAGTTCACCCAAGCGGCGAGCGGGCTCGAAGCGATCGAACAGCTCTCGCTCAAGCGCTTCGACCTCGTGGTGCTCGATCTCAACATGCCCGACATAGGCGGCATCGAAGTAACGCAATTCGTTCGTACGCAGCCGACCAGCAAAGAGCTGCCCATCGTCATCGTGACCACTCGCGGCGATGAAGTGTCGCGCGCACGAGCGATGGAAGCAGGCGCGTCGCGGTACATGACCAAACCATTCACGCCCGACGAAATACTCGCCGAAGTCCGGTCATTGTTGGCAGCGAACAGCAGTCGACTCCAATGACGACATTGCTCAAGGATTTTCTCCCCGGCTATTTGGCGGAGGCCGATGAGCATTTGTCATTGGCGAAAGAGAACCTCTTGTCGCTAGAAGAACGCCTGCGCGCGGGCGAGACGCACCCCCGCGCGGTGCGCGACCTTTTTCGATCGCTGCATACGTTGAAGGGCCTTTCCGCCATGATCGGCGTCGAGCCGGTGGTGGAGATTGCCCACCAAATGGAAGGCGTGTTTCGCGCGCTCGAGCGAGAGGGCGGTCGGCTCTCGCTGGGAGCCATCGAGACGCTCATCGCCGGGCTGGCGGCCATCGAGGAACGCGTGGGCGCCCTTTCCGCGGGCCGTCCGGTCGCCAAAGCCCCTGATCAGCTTCTACGACGACTCTCTGGACTCACGGCCGAAAGCAGCGGTGATGTCTCGGCGGAGATCTTGCGCGGTCTCGAACCGGAGCTCTTGACGCAGCTTTCGGCGGCCGACGTGGAACAGCTTCGCCTTGCCATCGGCAAGACGGGGCGCGCCGTGCGCCTCGATTTCGCGCCATCGGCCGAGCGCTCGGCAGCTGGAACCAACATCACCTCGGTGAGGCGGCGCGCCGCAGAGGTGGGCGAGATCGTCAAGGTCATTCCCACCTCGGCGGAGCCAACGTCCGCACATCCGAGCGGCCTGGTGTTCGTGTTGCTTCTCGCCACCGCGGCTTCCGATGCCGAGCTCCTACAGGCGTTGATGCTCCCCCGCGAATCGCTGCGCGACATCACGATGGTGGACGCAAAACCGGGGATTTTTTCGGATGAGCCCGAGCCGTCCATCGAGGAAGGAGACCGCCTGATGGGCGGCTTCGTTCGGGTATCGGTGGCCAAGCTCGACGAGACGATGGAGCGCTTGTCCGCGCTCATCGTCGATCGTTTCAAAATGGCGCGCGCGGTGACGGATCTCGCGACGCGCGGCGCCGACGTGCGCGCGTTGTCGGCGGTACTCTCCGAGAATTCGCGCCATCTGCGGGATCTGCGGGGATCGATCATGAAGACGCGGCTCGTGGCGGTGGAGGAACTGCTCCGCCCGCTGCCGCTCCTCGTGCGCGGCGCCGCCAAAGCCACGGGCAAGAAGGTCAATCTGGAGACGAAGGTAGCGGGTGTGGAGCTCGACAAGGCCGTCGCCGAGCGGCTCTTCCCGACGCTGGTGCACCTCGTGCGCAATGCGGTCGATCACGCCATCGAGCATCCTGCTGCCCGAATCGAAGCCGGTAAACCGCCGCACGGGAGCATCGAAATCGTGGCGCGCAGCCTCGCCAACAATCAGCTCGAGCTCACCGTTCGCGACGACGGACACGGCATCGATCGCCGCAAGGTCGCCGCCAAAGCGCGCCGGGAAATACCCAGCAGTGACGCCGATCTGCTGGATCTGATTTCCCTACCTGGCCTGTCGACGCGCGACACCGCAACTTCCACCAGCGGCCGAGGCATGGGAATGGACATCGTTCGCCGCATCGTCAGCGGCGAGCTGCGGGGGCACCTCTCGCTCAAGACCGAAGAGAAACGCGGCACGACGTTCACCCTTTGTGTGCCTCTCAGTCTCAAGATCGTCGATGCGTTCTCCCTCAGCTGTGCGGGACAACTCTTCGTGGTGCCGGTGTCGTCGGTCGACGACATTCTCGAGATTGACGTGAAGGACGTGCTGGCGGCTCCCGCTCCGGGACGAACGCACGCCCTTCGCGTGCTCCGCCGCGCGGGAAGCCAGATCCCGCTCGTGTCGCTGTCCCACGCGCTGGAGATGCCGCCCATTTCCGTCCTACGGCCCAAGGCCATTGTCGTCAGCCGCGCGGGCCAGAAGGTCGCCTTCGAAGTCGACCAATTGTATGGACAGCATGAAGTGGTGGTGCGTCCCCTCGAAGATCCGCTGGTCAGCGTCTTCGGGGTGGCCGGAAGCACGGATCTCGGCGACGGGAGGCCGGTGTTGGTGCTCGATCTGATGGCGCTCGGTGCGCGCGCCATCGCGGAGGCGGCATGAGCGCACTGTTCGTCATGTTCAAAGTCGGCAACGCCGACTACGTCATCCCGGCGAGCTCCGTGCTCGAGCTCGAGTCTTTCACCGGCGCGACCGAGGTCCCCGGCGCGCCCTCCTTTCTGCGAGGCGTGCTCAACATACGCGGACGCGTGGTGCCGGCCATCGACCTGCGAACCCGCTTCGGTTTGGCCAGGACCGAGCCCACCATCGATACACGCGTCGTGGTCGGCCAGATCGGCACGCGCGTCGTCGGCCTCGTCGTCGATGCCGCGCGGGAGGTCGTCTCGCTTTCCAGCGAGGCGTTTCGCCCGCCACCCGAGATCATCGTCGAGCAGACGCAAGGGTTCGTGCAGGCGATTGCCGAAGCGGGCCAGCGGCTCGTGATGTTGCTCGATTTTCCGAAGGTAATCGGTGAGGAGTCGACTCATGCTCAATGAAAATGGCGAAAACGGCGGACGCTCGCACTCCATGAGCCTACGTGCCGAGCAGGCGGCCAAGTCGCTTCGCTTGGCGGCCGATCGATCGGAAAGGATCGAGAATCTCGCGGCTCAGCTGGTGTCGACTGGCGCGACCCAAGCGGCGTCGATCGATCAGATGCGCGCGGCCACGGAATCGGCGGTTTCCAGCATGGATGAGGTGGCAAAAGCCGTCAACGACGCCAGCCTCTCGCAGGAGCGCATCGTTCAGCTCACCCGAGAATCGCGCGACGGTTGTGATGCGACGAGCGCAGGACTGCACGAGGTGGCTGCCTCGGTCGAAGGCGTGAAGAAAGACGCCGACGTTCTGGCTACGTCCGCCGAGACCACGGCCATTTCCCTGGAAGAGATGTCGCGCTCCATCAAGGGCGTGGCCAGTGACGCCGAAGAGCTGGCGGCCTCGAGCGAGGAACTACTCTCCTCGGCCACCGAGATGAGCGCCAGCGTGTCCGAGGTCGCGGCGCTCGGTGAAGGGACCGCGGCAACCGTGGAAGAGGTCGCGGCCACCATCGAACAGATGTCGAAAGGAATCTCTCGGCTTTCGGTCGATGCCCAAGCCATGGGCGAGCGCACCGCGACGGTGGGTACCGCCGTGACCACCGTCGCCTCGGCCTTGGGACGCGTCGCCGAAGACGCGTCCGAAATGGCTTCCGCAGTGGAGCAGACGGCGGCGACTGCCGAACAAATGGCGCGGTCGGTCCGTATCGTGTCGGACAACATCGCCGGTCTCAAGGCCGACGCCGACGGGACCACGTCGGCAACCTCCGAGCTCGCGGCGTCGATCGAGGAAGTCGCGGCGACCAGTGAAAAGAATGCCCTGGTCATCGATGGCAATGTGGCGGGGATCGAACAACTGGCACGCTCCGCCGCGGCTACCGCGGCGAGCGCCGCCGAAGTGAGCAGCATCGCTGCCAATGTCGCGACGTCGACCGCCCAGCTCGAAACCTCGACGCGCACGATTGCCGGGCAAGTGCAGGCTTCGCGCCAAACCAGCGACCGCGTCGCGGCGACCGCCAAGGAAGGCGCGGTAACGGTAGCGCGATCCATCAACGGCCTGGGGACGATTCGGGAAGTCATCGTGGGCTCGGCGTCCGTCATGAAGGAGGTGAGCAAACGCGTCGAGGAGATCGGAGACTTCGTACAGACCATCAATCTCATCGCCGATCGCACCAATCTCCTTTCGCTCAACGCCAGCATCGAGGCGGCGCGGGCCGGTGAGCACGGCCGCGGTTTTGCGGTCGTGGCGGAGGAGATCCGCGCGCTCGCCGATCGCGCCCAGGCGGCGAGCTCCGACATTGCCAAGATCGTACGCGCTTTGCAGGGCGCGGCCCGCGACGCTCTGACGGCTTCGACCGACGGTGCGAAGGTTGCCGATGACGGGGCCAAGCTCGCGGCCGACTCCGAGCGAGCGCTCACCACCATCGTCCAGGGGGTGGACGAACTGGCGCGCTCCGTGGTGGAGATCGATCGGGCCAGTGCCGAGCAAGGGAAGGCCGTTCATGCCGTCGTCCAGGCTACCAACCGCATGAACGAAGAAGGCAAAACCATCGCCCGAGCGGGTGCGGAGCAAACCCGCGCCACCCAGGCACTCGCCCAGGCCGGAGCCGAGATGCGGACCATGGCCAAGCAGAGCCGCCAGGCGATGGCAGGGCAAGCCAAGGCCGTGCGCGAAATCGTGAAGGCCAATGGCGCGCTGAGGACCACCTTCGAAAAGGTGATGCGCATTTCGGAAGAGCAGACCAAGGCTTCCGCCGAACTGGCGCAAGCCGCCCACCGGATGCGCACGATTACGCAAAAGACGACCTCGGCGATGGCAGAGCAGACGCGCGCGCTGGGGACTGTAGCCGCCTCTTCCCAGGAAGTGGCCGGTGCCACGCAGCGTACGATTGCCGGTCTCACCGAGCAGGCGAAGGGTGCGGTGGAGGTGGCACGGGCCATGAGCGAAGCCCGCAAGCAGGTCGTGCAAACCGCGCGGGCCATGGCCGAGCAGACGAAGACGTCGAAGCGCGTGGAAGGCATCGTGCGGCGGGTGGCCAAACTGGCGGCCTCCCTCAGCACCGTCAGCGCGGAGCAAAGCAAGATCTCCACCGTGCTCACCGGCGAAGCCGACGGCGTCCGGCGCTTCGCCAGGCAAGCCAGCCGCGCCGTGGCGGAACAGGCCATGGCACTCACTGCGCTGGCGGCGAGCGCAGCGCGACAAACGGCATCGATGGGCGGCGTCGGCGGCGCTGCGTCGGAACAGAGCGCCGCGTTCTCGCGCCTTGGCGACGTTGCCGCGCAGCTCAAATTGCGGGCCAGGGAGATTGCCGGCGCGCTCGGCCTCCATACCAAGACGGCGGGGGCCGTCGTGGAGGGCGTACGCTCGATGAGCTCGGAGATTGCGCAGCTTCGAACCATCACCGCAGAGCAGGCGCTGGTGGTGGCCGCCATCTTCGAGGAGCTCTCGCATCAAGATCGCGCGCGCCACCGAACCATGGAAGAAAAGGACGAAGCCTCGTGAGGACGGACACAGCGCCGTCCATTTCTCGTGCGGGGCTGTCGGCCGAGGAAGGAAGGCGCGCCGCAAGAGCAGCGCGTCTGCACGACGCCCGAGACGTGGAGGGGCTCATCGCGATGCTCGATGACCCGAGCTGGAAGGTCCGCCGGCGCGTGGTCGAGTTTCTCGCTGCCGAAGGTGCCCCGGCGGTGGAGCCCTTGTGCGACCTTCTGCGGACGCGGCGGGACAACGAAGCGCGCCTCGCGGCCGCCGTCGACGTGTTGTCCGCTTCGGTGACGTCGGACGACACGCCCATCTGGCGTTTAGCCAAGTACCGTTCCACGCCAGTGGTCGCCGACGCCGCGCAGATCCTCGGTCGGCGCCGCCAATCGGATTCCGTCCCGTTGCTCGTGCTTTTGATGGCGAGCAAAGACGACAATGTGGCGGTCACTGCCATCGAGGCGCTGGGACGTATCGGAGGGCGAGCCGCCGTGGATGCACTGCTCGAATGTCTGCATTCCGACAATTTCTTCCGCGTCTTTCCGACCATCGAGCTCTTGGGCCGAAGCGGTGATCCGCGCGCCGTAAGGCCGCTGACCGACCTGCTCGAGCGTCCGCAGTACACGCGCGAAGCAGCGCGCGCTCTCGGACGTACCGGCGATCTGGGAGCGGTTCCAGCGCTCGCTCGGCTTCTCAACGATTCGCATGATTCGACGGTTCGCCTGGCTGCTCAATCGCTTGCCGAGCTCGACGTTCGCTATCGCGAGCGGTACGGCGGCGCGGACGGGATCGAGAGCGCGCTCTCGCACGCCGGATCGATGGAGGAGGCGGGGGCACGGCTCTGCCGAGCGCTGGCGGGCGCCGATGCCAAGGAGCAAGCGGCCATCGCTGCCGTCTTGTCGGCGCTCGGTGAACAAGACGCGGTGCCCCACCTGTCCAGACTCTTGGACGGGCCAACCGAGGTCGCGGCGGCGGCGGCCGCAGCCCTCGAGCACATCGGGAAGCGAGCGGAAGAGGAGATGCGGAGAGTGCTGCGCGACGGCACGAGCAGCGAGCGTGAAGCCGTGCTCCCCTTCTGCGCCAAGAGGAATGCGGTTCCTGCGATTCTGCAGTGTCTCTCCGACGAGGAACCGTCGGTGCGTGCCCTGGCCGCCGAAACGCTGGGAAGGATCGGTGAGCCGGCGGTCGTTCGGCATCTCTTCCCCTTGCTTGCCGACGCCGACATCCGCGTCGCTCAGTCGGTCACTTCCGCGATCCAGTCATTGGGAAGCGACGAAGCGCGCGCCTTGGCCATGGATAGCGCGCGATCCGATTCGCCGGTCATGCGTCGTGCCGCCCTACGCATCCTCGCTTACTTCGGTGGCTCGTCGGCCTTCGACGTCTTCGCCGCCGCCACCGGCGACAGCGACGCGCGCGTACGCGACGTGGCGATTCAAGGATTGGCATTCGTCGACGACCCGCGCGCCCTGGAAAAACTTCTGCAAGCGTCTCGCGATCCCAACGAGAAGGTACGGGCGGTTTCTGTCCGTGCGCTGGGACAATGCGCCCCCGACGCGCGCGCCGCACGAGCGCTCGTCGATGGACTTCGTGATTCCGATGCTTGGGTTCGGTACTACGCGTGCCAAGCCCTCGGGCGATTGCGCGAGGAAGGTGCTTGCTCGCCCATCGCCGAGCTTCTCGCGGACTCGGCCGGTCAGGTGCGGGTCGCCGCCGTCGAGGCGCTGTCGCATCTACGAACCGACATCGCGTTTGGCGCGCTGCGTGAAGCGGCGCAAAGCTCGGAGCAGGACGTCCAACGCGCCGCCCTCATCGGGCTCGGTCTCGCCAAGAGAGCCGAGAGTCTGCCCCTGCTCTTGGACGCGCTCGATCACGGCGAAGCAGCAACCCGTTTGGTCGCCGTTTCGGCACTTGCCGCATTCCCCGATCGCGAAGTCATTCCCGCCTGGACTCGCGCCGCGTGGGACCCGGACCCAGCCGTCCGTAACGCGGCCGTCGCCAACTTGGCCAAGCGCGAAGGCAGCGAAGCGACCGGCGCTTTGGTCGGTCTTTTGGCGTCGTCCAAGTCCGACACGGCCAACGTCCTTTCGGCGCTCTCGATTCCCGTCAACGGGCGCGTCGCGACCATCTTGGCATCGCTTCGCCAGGCGGATGAAGAGCTCTCACCCAAGTTGACCTCGGTGCTGGCCCGCATGCGCCGACCCGAGGCCAGCGACGCCCTGCTGCAGGCGTTTCAATCCTCGAACGCGGCGTGTCGCCGAGCGGCAGCGACGGCCCTGGCCGCGGTCGGATCGCACGACGGAATCCGGGCGATTCGCCAGGCAGCCTTTCATGACGCGGACCCGCAGCTGAAGCAGATTTGTTCGCTTCTGCTGGCTCGATGAACGGAAACACGCGGATGAGTCCGCAGGTCTTCTCGATTCTGAGCAGCCTCATCGAGGAGAAATTGGGTCTCTACTACGATCTGTCGCAGATCGATGCGCTGACGGAACGGCTCGGTGGACGCGCCGCGGAGGCAGGGTTCGATTCGCTCCTCGACTACTACTATTACCTCCGCTACGACGCCGCCGCAGAGAAGGAGCTGGAGCTCCTCGTCGAACGCCTCGTCGTCGGTGAAACGTACTTCTTCCGCGAGCGCCTCCAGCTGGACGTGGCGGTGCAGGACTTCATCGGGCAAGCGGTCGCGCGGGGCGAGCGACCCCGCGTGTGGTCGGCCGCCTGCGCCACCGGCGAGGAGATTCTGTCACTGGGGATGCTTCTCGCAGCGCGGGGCATCTTGGACCGCGTGGACCTGGTCGCCAGCGATATCAGCGCCGCCGCGCTGAAGAGGGCCAAACTCGGCAAATTTCCCAAGCGCTCATTGCGCGATGCGTGGCCGGCCGGGGCCGATCGCTTTTTCAGTTGGGAGAGCGACCACATCGTCGTCGATCGCCGCATCGTCGACGCCGTGCAATTCGTGCGTCTCAATCTGCTCGATCCGGGCGCGGTGGCGGCGCTGCCGCGCTTCGATGTCATTCTTTGCCGCAACGTGCTCATCTATTTCCGCGATTCGACGGTGGCTCGCGCGGTGAACTCGCTGGCGGGGAGATTGAAGCCGGGCGGCGTGCTCTTCGTCGGCATCTCCGAGTCGCTTCTCCGCTTCGAAACGACGCTCGCCTGCGAAGAAAGAGGGGGCGCCTTTTTCTACCGGAACGCCGAACCATGAACCGTCCCGTCCGGGTCTTGGTGGTCGACGACTCCGCTTTCGCGCGCAAGGTCCTGCGAGAAATCCTGGGCCGTCGGACCGATATCGAAGTCGTCGACATTGCCCGCGACGGACTGGAGGCACTCGAGAAGATCGCCGATCTCGCGCCCGACGTGGTGACGCTCGATCTCGTCATGCCCGGGCTCGACGGCGTGGGGGTCTTGCACGCCTTGCCTGCCGTCGATCCGCCGCGCGTGGTCGTCGTCAGTATGTCGGATGCAGACAGTGAGCTCGGCGTAGAGGCGCTACAGAGCGGCGCCTTCGACCTCGTGCACAAGCCGACGGCGCTGGCGACGGAACGTCTCTACGAGCTCTCCGACGAGCTGGTAGCGAAAGTGCTCGCCGCGGCCGCCGCCCGGGTCCCCGCCGCCGCGGCCCACCCTCCCCGCGTCATCGACGCCGCGCCGCACAGCGGCAAGCGCGAAATCGTCGTGGTCGGAGCATCGACCGGCGGTCCTCAGGCTTTGACGCGCCTCATCTCGGCGCTTCCGGCCAATTTTCCGATCCCCATGGCGGTCGTGCTTCACATTCCGGTGGGCTACACGGAATCGCTGGCCCGCCGCATCGATCGCGCGAGCCACGTCGAGGTACGAGAAGCGGCGCCCGGTCTGCCCCTCTGTCCCGGTCGCGTCATTCTGGCGCGCGCCGGAATTCATCTCAAGATCGATCGTGTCGACGGAGGGCTGTCCTGTCGACTCGACGTCTCGCCGCTGGCCTCGCTTCACACCCCGTCCGTCGATGCGCTTTTCGAAAGTGCCGTCGACCAGTGCGCTGATCGAACCATCGGCGTGGTTCTGACCGGCATGGGCAGCGACGGACTGCAAGGCGCCAGGCGGGTGCGCGATCGAGGTGGCGTGGTCCTCACGCAATCCGAGCCATCGTGCGTCGTCTACGGGATGCCGCGTTCGGTCGCCGAGGCCAAGCTCTCCCATGCCGAAGCGGAGATCGACGGCATGGCCGCGTTGATCGCGGCGCAGCTCTAGCACGACGCTGTCCGATTCTCGCTGCCAGATCGATCATCGGAGCGCCCATAGGGCCCACTCCAACGCCCCACCGAACAGGCGAAACGCGATGCCAGGAGGTCAGCAAGGCGAGCGAGACGGCGAAACCGACGTGCGGTAGATAGACCGAATGAAACGACTCGTTCTCATCGCAGCGGCAGCGCTGACGGCTTCGGCGCCGGCGCGTGCCCAAGAAGTGCCCTCCTATGCGCACCGAAGTTTTCTCCTTCCGGCGGGAGGCTTTCAGATCTCGTGCGATCCGGCGCGCAACGAGATCGTGCGCATCAACGCCTCCGAGGGCCAACCGTTCGCTAAGCCCGTCGGAATTGCGCCCCACTTCTATTGGGGCGTTTCCCGGGAAGTGACCTTGGGCATCACCCACGACTGGGGCATCTGTTTGGGCTGCGAACGGATCTACAACGATGCGGGATTCGCCTTCCTTTGGGGGCTCGTATCGTCCCCTCGGTTCGAGCTCGATTTGCATTTACGCGCCGCGGTGGGGAGCTTCGATCCATTTCGCCTGGCGATGGGGGGCGGGGTCATCGGGCGCTACGATCTATCGCCGCTGGCGAGCCTGGTGTTCGATCCGAACCTGATGATTGGAGTCACGCACAAGGGAGCTACCCTGAGCTTACCGGCGTGGTTCTTTTTCCAACCCAGCCCTTCCGTTGCACCTTTCGTGGGCGCCGGGTTCTACGGCGACGTCGAGGGCTTTTTCGGCAACTTCGCCATCCCGGTCGAAGGGGGCGTGATGTTCACCGCTAGCCCACAGGTCGACATCGGCGCCATCTTTCGCTTTTACAATCTCCTCGGCCACGGAGGCAGCGTGGATGGTCGCGAGATCGGGATGCTCGGCCGATTTCGATTTTGAGGTACCGAATGTCAGGGGCGCGATCCTCGCTGTCCGACGGGTCATCGCTTCTCCGTGCCCCTTTGGATCGACGAGGCTCACCTATCTCGAGGAGCGCGGGCACGTCCATTTCGATGTCGGTGCGCCACCGCACAGAAGGAGCGGGGTGATCCCGTGTGCTTCGCGCGGTACGCGCCCCTACGCGTACCTGGCGCATCTTTTTTGAGCCAATACGCGGCTCCGTTGACACTTCCCTCATCCGATGCTCCTCTTTGAGCTGCATCGCCCGTCCGAGAGGCGGCTCCTCCCCGATGGACGGCTTGCAGCGGTATTTGCGCGAGCCTCGGGCCTTCCTTGGAGCAGATGAGGCTGAAAAAGTGCCCGTGGAATCGGCCTGGATCACGTCGTGGTCGGCGCGGCTCAAACGGGTGCTCCATGTCTTTGCCCTCCCCGTAGGTTTGGCCATCGCTCCACTTGGCTGCGCGACCTACGAGGAGCTGCCTCTCGGGGAGTCCTTCGAAACGGGCGCGGACGGCCATCACGACGTGGATGCGAGCGCTGACGCCTGCAACCGCAGCGGCGCCGACGCGTGCAACGACGCCGCTCTGCGTCCCGATGCCTCGATGGGCGACGCCGCGCGAAATGATGTGGCCCCTTTCGACCGCGCAAACTCCGATCCAACGGACGAACGGGGGTCATCGGACGCCAGCCTGGAGATCACCGACGACCGTGCCTCCGCGGATGCATCGAACACCTTCGACGCCGGCGACGTCGAAACGGATGCCTCCGATGTCGGCGATGTCGGCGATGTTGGCGATGGCGGCGATGTTGGCGATGGCGGCGATGTAAAGACCGGCTCGGCCGACGCGAGGGACGTCGAGGGCGGCGCGTCCGACTCGCGCGATATCGAAACGGACACCGCCGATGTGAGCGACGCGCGATCGGTCGACATGAGCGACGCGGCACCACCACCCACATTTTACAGAGCGATCAACGTCGGAGATTCACAGGCCACGGCATTGACGATTGACGGCCAAAGCTGGGAAGCCGGATTGACGGCAGCCAACGTGACCTATTCGGCTGGCACCGACGCGGCCGGCAGCGGCGGATTGGCACGCGTCACCAACGTTCCTCTGATTCCGGCAACCGACGCGAATCGCACGAGCATGATCCAAACGTTCGCCTGGGGAAGACCGATCGCGTTGACGATGTCGAATGTTCCGACCGGCCGGTACCTCGTTTACATGTACACGTGGGAGGACAACGGGGCGCAAACGTTCAACGTCTTGCTCCAGGGCCAAGTCGTCCTGGCGAACTACAACAGCGGAGCCAACGGACACTGGGAAAAGCTCGGACCATGGCCGGTCGACGTGGGCGCAGGAACGATCGCGCTCACGACCACTCCCACCACGGGAGCGGCGTTCGCGAATCTGTGTGGCATCGAAGTGTGGCGAGAATAATCGGCAGCGCGCATTCGTGAGCCGCCGCGGGGCGCTGGTGGCACTACTGCAAGCATGTGCCGCATGACACACCGACTTTGCTCTTTGTGCGTCGGGGCGGCGCTCATCGGTTTTTCGTGCGGCAACCCGCATGAAGCTGGAAATCCCACGCCGAAAGACGCAGCGGGCGGCGCGGGCGGTTCCAACGCAACCGGCGGAATCGGTGGAAATGGCGGCCTACCCGAGGCGGGCCCCTCCGGCTCGGGAGGCGCCAGCGGCAACGGCAGCGCCAGCGGCAGCAGCGGTACGACCGGAACCAGTGGCGGCACTGGCGGCGGCGCGAGCGGTAGTGGCGGCAACGGCGGCGTCAGCGGCAGTGGCGGCAACGGCGGTGCGAGCGGCGGTGGCGGCAGTGGCGGCGCGAGTGGCAGCATGACCGGGACCGGCGGCTTTAGCGGCACCAGCGGCGGCGGCGCAAGCGGCACGAGCGGGAGCGGCGGCGCCAATGACGCGGGCGACATGCGCGACAGCGCGAGCACCGACGGTGGTACGCGCGCTCCGAGCTTCTTCATTGGCGCCGACATCACCTGGGTCCAGGCGGATGAAGCCGGCGGAGCGACCTACTCCGACGGAACCCGGAAAGAGATCCTGCAACTGCTCAAGGATCACGGGTTCAACTACGTTCGGCTGCGGACTTTCGTCGATCCGAAAGCGGCCGATGGATACGACAAGCAGAATGGCTACGGCGATCTCGCCCACACCCTCACCTTCGGCAAGCGGATCAAGGCTGCCGGCATGGGATTTCTACTCGACTTTCACTACAGCGACAACTGGGCCGATCCCGGCAAGCAATGCGTTCCCGTGGCCTGGCAAGGCTCGACCTCGATCGCGGAGCTCGCGACGGCCGTTCATGACTACACCAAGGATGCCGTCGCGCAGCTCGTGGCCGCGGGCGCCCGACCCGACATGGTGCAGATCGGAAACGAGATCACCCCCGGCATGCTCCTGCATCGCTGTGATAGCGGAGGTCTTCCCACGGGCAGCAATCCCGTCACCGGTAGCATCGCCAACTGGACCAATCTCGGCACGCTGCTCAAGGCCGGCGTGCAAGGCGTCAAGGACGTCGATGCCAGCATCAAGATCATGCTCCACATCGACCGCGGCGGCACCTTCAACGTAAGTCGCGATTTTATCGCCAACGCGATATCGCAAGCCGTCCCCTTCGATGTCTTCGGCGAGTCATGCTACACGGCCTACCAGGGTCAACCGTCGGCGTGGATGTCCACCTTCACGCAGCTCGGCGCAATGTTTCCGAACCTCAGGTTCGTCATCGCCGAATACGGACCCGAGCAGCGTGCTGCCAACGACGTCGTGTTCAATCTTCCCAATCAGCAGGGGATTGGCACCTTCAACTGGGAGCCCACCCATGGCGGCGCCTGGAACACCGACCATGCCCTGTTCAGCGTCTCGGGCAAAGCGTACACGGCAACCGCCGATCTCGCCCTCTATGATCTGATGAAGACCGCCTACGCCAGCCGTCTCTGATCGCGCGGACCGAGGGGGACGCAGCAGCACCCTATCCCCCTCTTGCGAAACGTGAGCCTTGTCCGGGTACCCTCACGTCTTAGGCAGGGTCGAGAGCGCTGCGGCCATCGCGGCGATGGGGCCCCTTCCCGCGAGAAATCCATTGCCACCTGCCCACCCTACCGCAAGGCGGACATCCGCACTCGCGCCAACCGTCGCACTCTGCGTGCCGCTTCTCGCGCTCTCCTGCAGCGCGGTCGACGCGGGCGTCCACGGCGCAGGCGCTGGCGGGGAAGGCGGGGAAGGCGGCATCGGCGCCGATGGGGCCTCGATCGACGCCCACCGCAGCGATGTGAATAGCACCCCGCCAACCGACGTTTGGAGCGATCGGTCCGTCGGCTCGGGAGACACATCTGCGACCGGAGGGGCCGGAGGAGCTACGGGACGCGGCGGCGCCGGAGGAGTGGGCGGCAGCGGTGGGCCGAGCACCGGCGGAGCAGGGGCGACCGGCGGCGCCGGCAGCGGGGCCGGCGGAGGCAGTGGAAGCGCCGGCACAGGAAGCGCTGGCAGCGGAAGCGCCGGCGCAGGAAGCGCCGGCAAAGGCGGTACTGGCGGCACCGGCGGAAGTGCGGGGGCCAGCGGAAGCGCCGGGCGTGACGGCGGTGGAACGATTTCGGATGGCGCCGTCGACATGGGGGGCAGCAAAGACACGGGGCCCGTGGGCGACGGCGGCATCTTCGGTCAGTGTCGCTTCCACTTCGGGACGCTCGACTCGAAGGTCAGAGGCAATGCGGCGCTGACGCCGCAGATCGACTTTTTTACGCCCGGTTGGGTCGGCCAGTCGGACACCTTCGACATGGACTACGCGTGCACCGCGGCGAAGGGCGAGCTTTCCGGGGCGGTGTTGGCCGTCGTTTCCTACATCATTGCTTTTTCGGCACGTCGCGATCAGGGGCTTCAAGACTGTAACGTCAGCGGTCAGACGAACCTCTGTCGCTACGGCGCCACGTACCTGCGCGCTCGCCTCGAGAATCGAATCATCCCTCAGTACGCCATGTACGCACGCGGCTTCGCGGCATCCTGCGGGACGACGCGGCCGATCATCTGGATGATGGAACCCGACTATTACCAGTACCACGCGGGAGGGGACGCCAACGCGCTCACGCCTCAAGAGGCTGGACAAATCATGGGGCGCCTCGTGGCCACCGTTCGGCAGCATCTCCCGAACGCCATCTTCTCGCTCGATATCTCGCCCTGGATTCCCAACGACGGCGCCGACTGGTACGCCAACTTCAACATGGCCGACTTCACCTTCATCAACACTTCGGGAGGCGGAACGGACGCCGACAACACCCGCATTCGCGCCGCCAACACCATGACCTGGGCCGGTGTTCATCGGGTGACCGGAAAACCCATCCTTGCGGATACCGGCTATGGCGCGGCCGGAGCGCCGACCGGGCACGATGCCCAATGGGACGTCGTCGCCAACGTCAACGCCCGCATCGCCGACGGGGTCATCGGCGTCAGCCAGTACAATCCAGCATCGACCTGGTCCAGTACCCTGGTTCCGATTCGGCCGCAGCTCGGCAAGGTCGCGTGCTTCTGATGGAGCCGCGCCGCTCGCCGCGCAGCCCGCTCTTGCTCGCCATTTTGGCGGGCTGCGCCGCCTCCACGCCTTCCCTCTCCCCCAAGGCTTCTCATAATTTGGTCGGCAACGCGACGTTCGAGGGCGGAAAGATTCTCCCCTGGACCACTTCCTTCACGGCTCCGGCCGCAGGCCAAGCGGCGATCAAGGACGGCGAGTTCTGCGTGGAGGTCACCGACAAGGGTGCCGCCAATTGGGATGCTCAGTTTCGCCATCGCGAAATGACCATTCGCAAGGGGCATCGCTACTTCATGCGCTTCCGCGCTCGCTCGACGCAACCGACGAGCATTCGGCCCAAGGTGGGAATGGCCGGACCTCCCTATCGCGAATACTTCTGGCAGGAGATCGACATCACCGCCTCGCCGCGTCTGTTCGAATACGAGTTCACGATGCAGCACGACGACGACGCCACCGCCGAGCTCGCGTTTCACATCGGTGGCGATCTGGCGCGCAACGTCAAGCCGCCCTACACGGTGTGCGTCGACAACGTGGAGCTCGACGACCCCCAATTCACGGCCGGGCCAAGCGAGAAGGCCGCTCCCATCGCAGCGGTGCGCGTCAACCAGGTGGGCTACTTCCCGTCGCTGGTGAAGATCGCCTCCATCCGACGCGAAGGAGCTCCGGTGACGTGGGAGCTCCACGACGGCACGGGCGCCGTCGTCGACTCGGGGAAGACGACGGCGTTCGGGAAAGATGCGGCGTCGGGAGAGACGCTTCACCTCGCCGACTTCTCGACGTATGCGAAATCCGGAAGCGGCTATACGCTGAAGGTCGCCAGTGACGAGAGCCACCGCTTCGACATTGCCGAAAACCTGTACGCGGGTCTGAAATACCGCGCGCTCTCCTATTTTTATCACAATCGCAGCGGTATCGAGATCGTGCTGCCTCATGCGACGGAGAAAGCTTGGACGCGACCGGCGGGACATCTTGCCGACAAGCGGGTGTCCTTCGAGCCGTCTTCGGGGCGGAGCTACACGCTCGATGTCTCGGGAGGTTGGTACGACGCCGGCGACCACGGAAAGTACGTCGTCAACGGCGGCATCGCCGTGTGGACGCTGCTCAACCAATTCGAGCGCGCCAAGATCCTCGGCTCTTCGAGCAGCGAGTTCGGCGACGGAACCATGAACATCCCGGAGAGCCACAACGGCGTCCCCGACCTGCTCGACGAGGCCCGTTGGGAACTCGAGTTCCTTCTGAAGATGCAAGTGCCGGAGGGCCAGCCTTTGGCGGGCATGGCGCATCACAAAGTGCATGACCGCGACTGGACCGCGCTCGGCATGCGACCGGATGAAGACAAGATGGCGCGCACGCTGCGCGCGCCGAGCACGGCGGCAACGCTGAACTTGGCGGCCACCGCGGCCCAGGCAGCGCGCCTTTTCAAGACCAGCGACGCTGCTTTTGCGCGGACGTGTCTAGTCGCGGCCGAGAAAGCGTGGAAGGCGGCCCAGGCGCATCCTGACCTGTTCGCCCTGGCGACGGATTCGAAGGGCGGCGGGCCGTATGACGACAAACACGTCGACGACGAGTTCTACTGGGCCGCTGCCGAGCTCTTCATCACCACCGGGGACACCGCCTACCGAGATTTTCTTTCCCGATCGCCGCATTACAAACAGGTACCCTCCTCGCTGAGCGAAGAAGGGGGCATTTCCGGCGCCATGACCTGGCAGAGCACGCAAGCCTTGGGGTCGATTTCGTTGGCCATCGTTCCGAATGGCCTTGCGCCCGCCGAAGTCGCGGCGATGCGGAGCAATCTCGTGGCGACCGCGGATACCTTTCTCCAAACGATCAGCACGCAGGGGCATCGCGTTCCGTTCCAACCGGGACCGAAGGGGGAGTACCCGTGGGGGTCGAACTCGTTCGTCCTCAACAACGCGGTGGTACTCGCGCTCGCTCACGATCTCACGAAGAACGTCAAGTATCTGAACGGCGTGGTGCAGGCGATGGACTACATCCTCGGCCGCAATCCGCTGGATCAGTCGTACATCACGGGCTTCGGAGCGCGGCCGCTCCAAAATCCCCACCACCGATTCTGGTCTTATCAGGTGAACCACGCCTTTCCCAAGCCGCCGCCGGGTGCGGTGTCGGGAGGGCCCAACTCGGGACTGCAAGATCCGTACGGTCGAGCCGCGGGACTTTTGGGGTGTGTGCCGCAAAAATGTTGGATCGACAACATCGAGGCATGGGCGGCGAACGAAATTACCATCAACTGGAATGCGCCTCTCGCTTGGGTGGCAGCCTATCTCGACGAAATGGCACGCCGCCCCGGGAGCAAGGAGAAATAGCCAATGAGGATCCTCGGACGTAAAGCATGGTTCTTGGCCGCGGGCAGCGTCGTTTTGGCGACGGCTTGCGCGTCGGAAGTCAAAACCAGGGACGACGACGACGGCGGGGGCGCCGGAGGAGCAGGGACCGGCTCCGGCGTTGGCACGGGCACGACCGGAACGGGAGGCACCGGAACCGGAACAGGCACGGGCACGACCGGAACGGGAGGCACCGGAACAGGCACCGGCACGACCGGAACGGGAGGCACCGGAACCGGGACAGCCACGGGAACGGGCGGAGCGGGCACAGGGACCGCCACGGGCACCGGAACCGGAACGGGCGGATCCGGAGGAACGGGCACCGGAGGAACGGGCACCGGAGGCGCGGGCGGGTCCACCGGAAGCGATGCCGGCGCCACCTGTCCGAAGCCGCCGGCCAAAGGCGGGGCGAGCACATCCATCGACGACCTCGAAGATAAAAATGCCCAGATTCTGGTTGCGGACAATCGCGACGGGTACTGGTTCGTCGACGCCGCTCCCGGAAGCGTCCTCACGCCGCCCAAGGGAATGTTTGCTACGGAAGCCGGCGGGCCACCGGGCTCCACCCAGGCCGTCCACGTCAGCGGCACGGTCACCGGTTACGGCGGCAGTGTTGGCTTGAAGTTCATGAGTGGCACCATCCCCTGCGCGTACGACATCTCCGCCTTCAGCGGCGTCACCTTCTGGGCCAAGAGCAACGGTGGCCCGGTCACGTTCTCCCTCAACCTGACTTCGACGACGCCTGCCGATCAGGGCGGTGACGGCAGCTGTAGCGGAACGGCCGCCATGCAGTGCTATGACGATTACACGAAAGACATCACGGCCAGCCTCGGGGCAGATTGGAAACAAGTCACCGTCAATTTCAATGCAACGGACCTGAAGCAAGGAGGCTGGGGCGCCAAGGTCCCGCTCGACATGACGAAGGGGTTCGGTCTGCAGGTGAAATTTCCACCCCCCACGCCGGATGCTGGCCTCAATGTCGATTTCTGGCTCGACAACATTGCCTTTATCGGCGGCACTGGCGGCACACCGGACAGCGGGGGCACTGGCGGCACGCCGGACAGCGGAGGCAGCACACCCGACGCTCCTGGCCCAGCGGTCGACGTCCGCGAATCCGGCGCGGCCGACGCGAGCGGCCAATAGTTGCCCCTCGCTGGCATGTCGCGCCTCCCGGTCAAGCCGCTAAAATGGGTGCCGTCGCTCTACTTTGCGATGGGTGCGCCGATGATCACCGTCTCGGTGGTCGCGGCCATCATGTACAAGAACCTCGGTGTCTCCAACGCCGACATCGCATTTCACACCGGCTTCATGTACCTGCCGTGGGCCCTCAAACCGATTTGGGCGCCGGTCGTGGAGATGTTCCGAACGAAGAAGTTCTTCGTCGTCACGGCCGAAATCGTCATCGCCGTCACCTTGGGCTGCGTGGCGATGTCGCTGTCCTTGCCACATTACATGCCGTGGACCATCGCCTTCCTGTGGATGACCGCCTTCGCCTCGGCGACGCAGGACATCGCCGCCGACGGCGTCTACATCGCCTCCATGAGCCGTCGCCAGCAAGCCCTTTACGCGGGCGTGCAAGGAGTGGCCTGGAACATCGGCCGTATCATCGCTTCCGGGCTTCTCGTTTCGTTCACCGGAAAACTCCACGACGACCTGGGCTTGGGCTGGCACCAGGCGTGGATGGTCGTCATGGCCATTTTGGCGGCGATCATGATCGCGTCGGCCGGATGGCACGGGAAGGTTCTTCCTAGCGGAGGAAACGCGGCGGAAGCCCCGACGGACATCGGCGAGGCTGCCCGTGTCTTCGTCGACGCATTCGCCAGCTTCTTCAAAAAGAAGGGGATCGCAGGGATGATCGCCTTCACGTTCTTTTACCGCTTCGGGGAAGGTCTCATCGAAAAGATCGGTCCTCTCTTCTTGCTCGACGATCGCGCCGTGGGAGGTCTCCAGCTGAGCAACGTCGATCTCGGTAAGATCAACGGCACCTACGGAACCCTGGGGTTCATTCTGGGCGCCATCCTGGGCGGCATTTTCTCGGCGAGGCTCGGCCTCCGGCGATCGATTCTGGCTTTGGTTTTGGCCTTGAACGTTCCGCACGTGACCTACCTATTTCTCAGCCAAGCCCGTCCGACGAGCCTTCCCATCATCACGGCCGTCGTGACCATCGAGAAGTTCGGCTATGGGCTGGGCTCGGTAGGGCACATGCTGTACATGATGCAGCAGGTCGCGCGCGGCTCCTATCGAACCGCTCATTATGCCTTTGCCACCGGCATCATGGGACTTTGCATGATGTCGACGGGGATGATCAGCGGTTACATCTCCGAAGCCATCGGCTATCAGCGCTTCTTCATCATGGTGATGATGGCGTCCGCGTTGCCCATCTTGGCTCTCTGGTTCGCGCCCTTCCAGGACGCAGAAGATCAACCCCAAGACTTCGCGCCCGACGGCGTCCCTCGCGTCGGGTAGGTCACGGATTTCGGTGAGCCGTGCCGCCACCCGGCGACGTCCATATCGCATTCAAGCGAAAGCCCAATAGGAGAAGAATGCTGCGGACGATCTCATTGTCGTCGATGCTGGTCGGTTTGCTCGGCGCCGGCGTCGTGCAGGCCCAGACGATGGACGGCTCGACCACGTCCAACCTCGTCAAGCCGCAAGAATCGCCAGTCGTCGTGAGCGGTCCCGCCGCGGCCACCTCCGACGAATGGAAGTTCGATTTTCACGGTTTCTTTCGCGCTCCCATGCGCATCGGGATGGCCAAACGCGAGAACGCCGGATTGGGTCAGAGCGGCCTCGTTTTTCACAATCCGCGCGTTCCCGACGATCAGTATCTGAGCTGGCTCTTTACGCGCAACCAGGAACGCGATTGGGCGGAGATGTTCTTCTCCTACGGAAACTCGCGCGTAACGGGCACGGTGTCGATCCAGGGCTTCAACTTCACCGACGCTGCCTGGAACGATTCCGATGCGCAGTTCGGCATCGCACAGGGGTTCGTCACCTGGACGCCACCGCTCGGGCTGGAAGGCGCTCGCCTGCAATGGAGGGTGGGCTCGTTCACGGAACGCTATGGCATGGCCGGCAAGTACGATGCCGGCAAATACGATACCTACTTGTTCGGTCGAACCCATGCCATGGGGGAGAGGCTGCGCGGCGAATACGATCTCGGCGACGTGACGCTCAAACTCGAGCACGGGCTCGGCACGCGACAACCCCATCCGCTGGTGAGTCCGAAGAACGGGCTCACCCTGCTTCATCACCTGCATGCCGGCGTGGCGCACAAGAAGCTCCTCCGCGCCGAAGCGCACTATATGACGGCGTGGAGCCAGGACGACCTTGCCACGCCGATGCAGCCCGACGGGAGGCTGACCGTCATGGGCGTCGACGTCCGCTCCGAGCTCGGAATGTTCGGCGAGATCTATCTAGGCTACGCCAACGTCAAGGCGCGCTCGGCGGCCTCGGTGGGGCCGGTCATCGAGACCGTTCATGCGTACGGTGGCGGCGGGTTCGGCCTCGGGGTGACGGAGAACTACCTCGGACCGATGAGCAACGGAAACGGCTCGGTCAACACGATTCTCTTCCAATACGACTACAGCATCGGCCTTCTCTTGCGCAACTTGCGAGAGCGAGGAGCCGAGTTCTACGGCGATGGTCCCGACATCACCTTGAGCCTCTTCGGAATGTACAACTGGATCGCCAGCGACGACGCCGCCTACGACGGCATGAAGAAACTCAAGGTCGGCGCAGAGGCCATTTACACGCCCCTGCCGTGGCTCGGCATCGGTGCCCGCGCCGACCGATTATCGCCCGATACCAACGACAGCTCGCAGTCCTTTTCGATCTTGTCTCCGAAGTTGCTGTTTCGTTCACAGTTTCTCACCCATGAGCTCATCACCCTCCAGTATTCGAAGTACTTCTACGGAACTGCCTATTCCCTGGAGACCAAGCCGCCTACCACCGTCCCCAGCGCACCGGTGGCCCCGTACGGCTACGGTGCTCCGGGAATCACCGGGCCCCCCGACGAGAACGTCTTCAAGATCCAGGCGACGATGTGGTGGTGAATTCGTGAGCCTCCCCCGTGGGCGCCTGCGACTGACTGATCGCATTGAGGTCTCGAACGCGGCATCCCGCCGCTTTTCGGTCGACCAGCGAAAGGCGTGTCTCCCGACATGAACGCATCTTCTAGCGCACTCACGACCGCTCTTCTGCTCGGCGCAGCTGCTCTCTCCGCCACGGGTTGCTTCTCCGAAACGGCGGCTCCCGCCGATGGCGGCAGTTCGACGGGGACCGGCGGAGCGACCGGAGCTACTGGAGGCACCGGAGGCACCGGTGGAACAGGAGGCGCTGGGGGCGCCGGAGGCGACACCACCGCCGACACGGGCGGTCCCGGTGGGACCGACATGATCGACGACATGGAGGACAACGACGGCTCGATCGCGAGCGTCAGCGGCCGCGTTGGCGCGTGGTACACGTACAACGACCTGACCGCCGCGGCCACCCAGATTCCGAAGCAGGGTGACACCTTCACGATGACGGCGGGCGGAAGGGACGGGACCGGTTATGCCGCCAATACGCACGGAAGCGGCTTCACGGTCTGGGGCGCGGGCTACGGCTTCAACTTCAAAGACCCTGGCGACGGCGACGGCGGGTCGCTCAAGTCGACCTACGACGCGAGCGCCTACGCGGGGATCACTTTCTGGGCGAAGGCGGGACCCGGTTCCGACAAGGGGCTGCGGGTGAACGTCTCCAACAAGGAGACCGATCCCTCGGGAGCGGTTTGCGCCCCCGCGGACAAGTGTAACGATCATTTCGGCAGCCCCCTCACGGTGACCGGTGACTGGGCATCCTACACATTGCCCTTCGCAAAAATGGCGCAATCGGGCTGGGGACAATCCGTCGCCAAGTTCGACGTATCCACGCTGTACGCGGTGCAGTTTCAAGTCGGCAAGAACACGACGTTCGACATCTCGGTCGACGAAATCGCGTTCCTGCCGAAATAAGCGCCCTCATGCCCCTCGGATACTTCGACGACAAGCGGCGGGAGTACGTCATCACGACGCCGAACACGCCCTTGCCCTGGATCAACTACCTCGGCACCGAGGACTTCTTCTCGCTGATCTCCCATCAAGCGGGCGGCTATTGCTTTTACAAGGACGCACGTCTGCGGCGTCTTCTTCGGTACCGCTACAACAACGTACCGACGGACCTCGGAGGCCGTTACTTCTATCTTCACGATCGCGGCGACGTTTGGAGCCCTTCCTTCATGCCGGTCAGGGCCGCGCTCGACTCGTTCGAATGCCGGCACGGCCTCGGCTATACGACCATCGCCGCCCGGCGGGGCGGCCTCAAAGCCGAGCTGCTTTTTTTCGTGCCCATCGGGCATGCGGCGGAAGTCCACCAGGTCACGCTCACCAACGAAGGATCCACCGAGCGCAACGTGGTCCTCTTTTCGTTGCTCGAGTTTTGTCTGTGGAACGCCTACGACGACGCCACCAATCTGCAGAGAAACTTGAGTACGGGCGAGGTGGAAATCGAAGGCAGCACCATCTACCACAAGACGGAATACCGCGAACGGAGGAACCATTTCGCTTTTTATCACGTGAATGCGCCCATCCTCGGGTGTGACACGGATCGCGAGACCTTTCTCGGTCGCTACAACTCGTTCGCGATGCCCGAGGCGTGCGCGAAAGGGCGGTCTTTCGGATCGAGGGCCAGCGGAGGCGCACCCATCGCTTCGCATAGTCTCGAGGTCACGCTGAAGCCTGGCGAAAGCAAGACGTTCGTGTTCGTGCTCGGCTACGTGGAAAATCCCGAAGACGAGAAGTGGGAACGCGCCGGCGTGATCAACAAGAGCCGCGCCAAGGCGATGATCGAGCGACTCGGCACGACCGAGGGCGTCGACCAAGCGATGGCGCAACTCTCACGACACTGGACCGATCTGCTCTCCAACTACGTGCTCGACTCCGGCGACGCCAAGCTCGATCGCATGGTCAATCTTTGGAACTCGTACCAGTGCGCGGTGACCTTCAATCTCTCGCGTAGCGCGTCGTACTTCGAGACCGGCATCGGGCGCGGAATGGGATTCCGCGATTCGAATCAGGATCTGCTCGGCGTCGTCCACCTTTTTCCGGAGCGCGCGCGGGGTCGCATTCTCGACCTGGCAGCGACGCAGTTCGAGGATGGGAGCGTTTACCACCAGTATCAACCGCTCACCAAGCGCGGCAATCACGACATCGGCAGCGGGTTCAACGACGATCCTCTGTGGCTCATCCTGGGAGTCGCCGCCTACGTCAAGGAGACGGGCGACGTCGGAATCCTGCAAGAGCGCGTGCCGTTCAATCACGACCCTGCTCGCAGCGGCACCCTTTTCGAGCACCTCACCCGCTCCTTCGATCACGTGCTCGAGCATCTGGGACCGCACGGGTTGCCGCTCATCGGGCGCGCCGATTGGAACGACTGTTTGAACCTCAACTGTTTCTCGACCACCCCCGATGAATCGTTCCAGACGACGGCGAACACCATCGGCGACACCGCCGAGTCGGTGCTCATCGCCGGCATGTTCGTCGCCATCGGCGTCGAGTACGCCGACTTGGCCAGCCTTCTCGGTCGAGAAGAGGAGAGCGCGCGCGCCCGCCTGTCCATCGAGCGCATGAGGGGCAACGTGCTCGAACACGGAGATGACGTAGTTTGGTTTTTACGCGCCTACGACCACCGAGGAGGCAAGGTCGGCAGCCGAGAAAACGCCGAGGGTCGCATCTTCGTCGAACCGCAGGGATTCTGCGTGATGGCCGGAATCGGCGTCAAGGAGGGGTTGGCGGAGAGAGCGCTCGATTCGGTCAAAGAGTCGCTCGACACCCGCCATGGCATCGTCCTTCTTCACCCCGCCTATACGAGCTACCACGTCGAGCTCGGTGAGGTTTCCTCCTATCCCCCGGGATACAAGGAGAACGGCGGCGTCTTTTGCCACAATAACCCGTGGATCATGATCGCCGAGACGGTCATCGGCAGGGGCGATCGAGCGTTTGCCTATTACAAGAAACTGGCGCCCGCCTATCTGGAGGACCTCGAGCTCCATCGCACCGAGCCCTACGTCTATTCGCAGATGATCGCCGGCAAGGCTGCGCCGCGTCACGGCGAGGCCAAGAACTCCTGGCTGACCGGCACGGCAGCGTGGAACTACGTGGCCGTGGCGCATCATCTGCTCGGCATCCGGCCCGAGCACCACGGGCTTCGCGTGCGACCGTGCATCGGTACGGAGATTGGCGCGTTCAAAGTCATGCGGCGGTGTCGCGGGGCGATCTACGACATCCGCGTCGAGAATCGAAACGGCGGCAAATCGACCAAGCTCGTCGTGGACGGCCGTGCCATCGAAGGCACCCTCGTTCCCTACGCCGCGCCCGGCTCGACCGTCGTCGTCGAGTGCGAAGCATGAGCTCGCGACCCCTGCTCTCCCTCCGTTCAATCCTTCTTCCGATGCTTCTCGTCGGCTGCGGTCCCATCGGCAGCGAGGGTGCGCCGCGCGACCCGACTGGCAGCGGCGGCGCGGGCGTCGGCGGCGCAGGCGGCAGCGCAGGCGGCGGAGGAGGGAGCGGTCCGGGTGGTGGTACGCCTTCGCCCGATGGCGGGGAAGACGCTGCACCGCCTGACGACGATGGAGGTCGGGTAGGACCGCCCATTGCCCCGGGCGGGTACTACGTCGAGGGCCCCACCATCTACAACGCAGCGGGGCGGCCACATCTTTTTCATGGTCTCGATCGACCGTCCCTCGAATGGAATGCGGCGGGTGACAAGCTCTCGACCGATGACTATCGCTTGATGGCGAGCTGGAAGGCCAACGTGGTGCGCCTTTCGCTGAACCAGGGCTTCTGGCTCCCCGGTTCCTCGGTCCATGCAGCAGGCTACGAAAGAGTGGTCGAACAGAACGTCGCCAACATCGAGGCCGAGGGGATGGATGTCATTCTCGATCTCCATTGGTCCGACAAGGGCGACTTCGCCACCAAACCGGCGCAACAACGGATGGCGGACCAAAATTCGCTCACGTTTTGGCGCGCGGTCGCCGAGAAATTCAAGGGCGACGGGCGCGTCATCTTCGAGCTCTACAACGAACCGCACGACGTGGAATGGCCGGTATGGAAAAACGGCGGCACCAGCGGCGACGGCTTCACCGTGGTGGGCATGCAGGCGCTCTACAATGCCGTACGCGAGACGGGCGCGCACAACCTCGTCATCATTGGCGGCCTTCGCTTCGCCTTCGATTTGTCGGGCGTTCCGCAGCACCGAATCCAGGGATACAACATCGTCTACGCAACCCATCCCTACAACTACGCCGACAAGCAACAAGCGAGCTGGCAGGCAGCGTGGGGATTTTTGGCCGCCACCGACCCCATCATCATCACCGAGTTCGGCGACACGACGGGAAACTGTTCTCCCGGGTACAATATGCAGGTCATCGACTACGCGACGTCACGCCGATTGTCCTGGACCGGGTGGGCCTGGTACGTCTCGGGGTGCGCCTTTCCGTCGTTGATCGCCGATTGGTCCGGCACCCCGACCGCCGCGGGACAAGTCGCCAAGAACGCTCTCCTCGCCTACTGAACATCGCACCGCGCGCCGCCGACCGGCCGTCGGCCCATTTTCTTGAGCCGTACGAATCCCCTCCTTCGTCATTTGCACCGTGCTCAATCATCCTCGTCCCCGAATGGCCCTCGATCACCTCCTCCTCGTGCTGCTAGCGGGCATGGCTGCCAGCTGCATCTCTCCTTCCTCCTCGTCCGGTGGTGCCAACGCTCCCTCCGCGCCGACCAACGCGAAGTCGTGCGGGCCCGAAGGGGTCATCGACGATGGCGAGGACGGCAACAACCAGGTGAGCGACGCCGGCGGTCGCGGGGGCTACTGGTACACCTTCCTCGACAAAGTAGGCTCCTCGATTACCCCCAAGCCCGAGGCTCAGGGTGGAAAATTCGCCATGGTGCCCCAAGGCGCCAACGGTTCGCAATACGGAGCGAATGCCAAAGGGAAAGTGGCCGCCGGCGAGATCGTCTATGCCGGCGTGGGCTTCAACTTCCTCGACCCCAAGGCCCCCTACGACGCGAGCAAGTACGATGGCATCTCTTTTTGGGCCAAACGAGGCTCGGGCTCGACGGGCAAGGTCCGCTTGAAGGTTCCCGACACCAACACTGACCCCGACGGCAAAGTTTGCTCGGCGTGCTTCAACGACTTCGGCAAGGATCTCTCGCTTACCGAGGAATGGACGAAATTCACCGTCCCGTTCTCGGAAATGCGCCAGCTTGGCGGATGGGGTGCGCCGCACCCGCCCCACATCGAATCCCCCAAGATCTACGGCGTGCAATGGCAGGTCAATCAGCCTGGCGCCGCGTTCGACATTTCGATCGACGACCTCCAGTTCATCTGCAAATAGCGGCGGCATCGGCGGGTAGCCCTCAGAGGGGCACTTCCCGCCCGTCCCGAAAAAAAGGCGAGCCGTAGAAAAACGGGCGGGCGACTATTTGAAATGCGCCCAGCTTTGCTCGGTTTTCGTCGCGCTCTCCTGAAGGTGGTCATCGGCGGGCCGGTGGCGTTGATCGTGGCGCTGGGGCCGCCGGGGAGCGCTCGGGCCGCGGTCACCCAACCGGACGGCGTTCTCGTGGTGCCCATCGACGGGGCCGTGTCGTCGGACCTGCAGTGTTGCAACAACACGCTGGCCAACATGTCGCTCGATGCGCTGTTCAAGGCCCGCGGCGAGACCATCGACTACCGCAACGACGCCACCACGGAACCGGCGGCCTTTTCGCCGCTGTGTGGCCTCAACGGCTCGATGGTGCTTCACGGGGGCGGGTGCAAAGTCGACTTCGGGTGGTATTGCACCAGCGACGCCGATCCCCCCGTCGTCCACCCACTCGTCACCGCGCAGGATGTCGTCAATTTCCACGACGGCCCGCAGACACCGCCGGAATGGAAAAACTCGGACAAGGCCTTCGTGCCCAAGGTCGGCCAGCAAGTGACCGGCACGGCCCTCGGCAACTTGCGTGATCTGCCGGAATTTCGCAGCTGCGCGAGCCAGAAAATCGGTTTCGCCGTGCGGCCGAGTCCGATGTATCCGGGCGAGGTCTGCACGATGCCGAAGTATTCGGAACAGGCGCGCAATCAAAAGTGCAGCCTGTCGGTGTGCGGCGGGCGGTCATGGATCAATGCCGTCGTCTACGCCTCCTCGGTCACTCCCGGCGCCTACTACCTTGCGTTCGAAGATTTGCCGACGGCGCCCGACAATTTCAAGGCTGCGGTGCCAGGCAAGGGATGGATGGCGGACGGCGATTTCAACGACTTCGTCTACCTCGTGCAGGGCATTACCTGCGAGGGAGGATCGCAGCCGTGTACGGTCACGGGCGCCGACGGCATGCCCTTGGCGGGAATTTGCCAAGTCGGGATCACGTCTTGTTCGACGACGCCGGGGCAGCCCGGTGTCTGCAAGCCGAAGGTGCCTCCTTCGCCGGAGAAATGCGACAACGTCGACAACGATTGCAACGGGCTCGTCGACGACGGCACTGGCCTGTGTCCTCCGAACGAGGTTTGTGACCGCGGTCGCTGCATCGCCGGCTGCGGCCGCGGCGAGTTCGTGTGTCCATCGGGATTGGTGTGTGAAACGAAGGGCCCGTCCGCGGGGTATTGCGTGGAGGCGCAGTGCATCGGGAAAATGTGCGGCGCCGAACAAGTCTGTCGGATGGGAGCGTGCGTGGGTGCGTGCGATGGGGTGACTTGCCCCGAAGGTCAGCAATGCGTCTTCGGGGAGTGCTTCGATGCCTGTAAAAACGTGACCTGCCCGGAAGGGTTTGCTTGCACGAAGGGCATCTGCGCCGCCTCCTGCAAATGCATGCCATGCGCCGCGGGTCAGGCTTGCGGCAACAATGGCGTCTGCTTCGACAACCGGTGCGAAGGCGTGACTTGTCCCGCCAACCAAATTTGCAAAGCGGGTCAATGCACCGATCCCTGCGTGAGTGTCACTTGTCCCTCGGGTGGTCGCTGCATCGTCACCAACGGTACCGCTTCGTGCACACCGGGGGGCGCGGGAGGGGCGGGAGGGACGGGAACGGTCGGCGCCGGGGGAGGCGTGATCTTGACCGGCGGCGGCGGCGGAGCGGGCGGCGGCGGGGTGGGCGGCGGAGCGGGCGACGGCAGTGGAGCGGGCGCGCCCGATCGGCGTCAAGCGGATGCCGAGTCGGGTTGCGGTTGCCGTATCCCCTTCGCGCGCGAGGGTACGCCATGGACGATTCTTGGCGGGGTGGCCCTGGCCGCTTGGCGATGGAACCGCAGCGCCAAGCGGCGGCGGCGCGCGTCTACTTGATGATGATCGGTGGAACGGGCGGGATCTGAAACTCGTCCCACGCGGGGGTGAGGTTGCTGGTGCGAACGTCGGTCACCGTTCCATCCGCCGCAACGAGGCGATTCTGATTCCAGAGGTAGACGCCCGGGTAGGTCGTGATCATGCCGTTCTGATCGTCGACGACGACAGCCGCCATGTAAAGCTGCGATGAACGGGTATCGAGCGTCGGCGGCGTGTACATCCCGCGCGGAATGTCGAAGTTGCCGGGTGCGCTGCGCGCCGAGGAAAAGATCACGAAATAGTAGGACTTTCCCTCGTGCGAACTGACGTTGGGAGACCACTTCGGCCAGCTGTTGATGAGGCCCTTGGAGATGTCATCGCCGGCGCACGCGACGGGATCGTTGGCGGCCAGGCGAACCGACGTTCCTCCGGCACTCGGAATCACGTGAATCTCGCCAAAGCGATTGTAATAGGGCCCATCGAGGCAGCCGGCGCACGCACCTTTGGCTTTTGCCTTGGTGAAGGCGATGAATTTGTCATCGGCGGAAAACGCGGGGTAGTACTCGAGAAAGTCGGGGCTGCTCGCGCCGGGCAGCGCGCTGACGGCGCCACCCTTTCGATCGTTGTAGGGCACGGTGTAGATGTCCGCCCGCGTGGCCGTGTAGTCAGGGTGCCCATCGGGAGACTTGTCGGTCGAAACGTAGACGATGCGATCTCCGGCTCGGTTCCAGTGAGGAGTGACCGCATTGGCGGTCTCGCCGTCCATCGCCAGAACGCCCCAGCCCGTTCCGCGCGCCGCTTCGATGGCTTGGTTGCGCGCCATCATCACCATGTCGCGCGTTCCGTTTTCAGGCGGGACCACATCGCTGATGTTGGCGTTCGTCTCCAGGTCGATCCACGCGAAGCGGTCGCGTTGTCCGTTGGCCGGATCGAACGGCTTCGTGCGCGCGCCGTAGCCGCTGAGGAGAATGCGATCGCCGGAAGCCCAGTGCCCCTTGGTCATGGTTTGCATGCCCAGCCACGGCATCTTGAGCAGCGTGCGCGCTCCTGGCGTCAAGTACGACGGCACCGCCCCCAGTTCGCCCATTTTGACCGACGCGATACCGTGTTCCCAGGGCCAATCGTCGGTGAAGACGACCCCTTCCCCTCCGGGCGTCGAAACGTGGCATCCGACGCATTGCACTTCGCCCGGCAAGAAGCCCGGCTTGCCGCCTCCGTATTCACCGCGGAGGTCCTTGCCGTTCTCGTGGAGGATGCCGGTGAACTTCACCGTCTTCGGTGCCAGCGCTTCGATCACGCCTTCGTCGCCCACGCTGAACCCGGCCAGCTTGCTCGATTCAGGCCCCACCGAGGACGACGTCACCGTCCAGAAAACGAGCGTCCCGCCCGCCTTCACGGGAGCGATGTTGATGTCGCCGCGCGAACCGATGGGGGTGCCCGGTGCGTTCGTGTTCACGCCGCGAACGGTCACCGTCATCGTCTTGCCGGCGTGGTTCTGAGCCGCCGCCTTCCAGATGTCCTCGGGCATCGTCCAGCTGAAAGCCGTGGTGTAAGCCACGAGCGGGCTCTCCTCGACGGATGACGTCACCCGAACTTCGAACAGGTTTCCCGAGGTGGTGGCAAATCGAATGCGCGGCCTCAGCCAGTTCGGCGGGATGAGCGCCCCCGGCGTGCCGCCGTTCGAAAGGTGGGGCTCCATGATGCAGACGCCGTTGTTCGCGAAATTGTCGGCAGGACCGAAGAGCGAAGGCGCGTTGGGCGGAGCTCCCGGCACGAAGATCGGATCGGCCGGAAAGTCCTTGCAGGCAGATGTGCAACCGGGCGTGATGACGCCGCCGCCACCGGGCGGTGGCACGATGATTCCGCCTTCGGGCAGGGGATTTCCGCCGGTGCCACCGGTGCCGCCCGTCCCGCCTTGATTGGGACGGTCCAAGGTCTCGTAGCTGGTGCAGCCCGCGAGAACCAGAAAGGGCATGATGCGCAATCGGTTCATCGAAACGTTCTCCTTTGGATAGACGCCGGCCCGTTGGGTCCTCGCGGCAATCGCTGACGGGTAGTCGCGGATTCGCTGCCAGACGGCTCACCGCGGGGGTATCGCAAGAAATACGAGCCGTCGTGGACGACCGGAGCGACTTTCAGCAGTGGCTCATTCTCATGCGCGGTCTTGCCCCCTTTTGGCGGCTTGGCTCGGCGCAGTCCTGCTCTCCTATCCATGGACGGCAAGCGCCAACGGCCGGTACCCGCGAGCGCAACGACTCATCGAGGATCCACGCGACCCGGCCCACCTGGTCTTGGCGGCCACCTATGGACTCGTGACGACGCGCGACCGAGGGAAAAATTGGTACCACATCTGTGAAGCGTCCTTCTCTCGGGTCGAGGGGTACGTCGGCGATCCGCTCTTCGACTTCGCTTCCGACGGCACGATGTTGGTGGGCGTCCAGGCCTGGCTCAACCGATCGGCCGATGAAGGCTGCAGCTGGGTGACGACCATCGGCGAGAGCGGGACGGAGGAAATCGTCGACTTCACGGTCAGCAAGACCGAACCTCGGCGCGTCCTTTCGCTGAGGTCCGCCACCGAAGACGGGTCGATCGTCGTTCGACTCGTCGCATCGAACGATGATGGCCGAACCTTCGAGCCGGCGGGGAGCCCGCTGCCCGTTTACACGGCATTCACGGTCGATGTTGCGCCTTCCGACCCGACGCGCATCTACGCGACCGGATTGTCTCGAAGCAACGCCGGCTATCTTCTCTCCTCCAGCGATGGCGGGCGCACCTGGGAATCGCGGGCCATCCCCGACACGAGCTTCGATGCCGTCCCTTACCTTGCGATCATTCATCCGCGCGATCCGAACAAGATCTTCGTGCGGATCGATGGTCGCCTCTATTCCGACGTCGACGGCCGGTACCATGCTCACGACGCGGTGCTCTACTCGGAGGACGGCGGCAACGCGTGGACCGAGATCCACCGCGTGGAAGCGAAGGCGCTCGGGTTCGCGCTTTCTCCGGACGGCTCCGAGTTGCTTATCGGGTACGGCGACGACGGCGTATTCGCGGTCGACGAAGCCGCCATGGGTGTCTACGCGAGCGCCACCGAACGATTCGCGTTCACCCGTCGACTCGATGGCTCCATCACCTGCCTCTCGTGGACCGATACGGGAATCTATGTCTGCACGCCGCAATCGAAGGCCGGACGCGAGCTGGCATTCGCGCCGCGCACGAACTTCGGTCCCAACGGCGCCGACCTCGAACCTCTCTTGCGACTGCCGGAGGTAAGAGGCCCTCTTGCCTGTTGCGATGCGAAGGTTGCCGGCGTCTGCAGAGACTCCTGGCAAGCGGCGTGTTTGGTCTTCCAAGCGTGCGAAGATGCGAGCCGACCCGACGAGTGCGGGCGCGATGGCGGCCAGGGTGGCGAGGGAGGGGC
>Ga0193706_1000149_pt1 | contig 50338 bp, 34 predicted proteins | sample U3c1metaG_FD_160130 | JGI IMG/M metagenome (GOLD analysis project Ga0193706, IMG submission 160130) | Soil microbial communities from a riparian zone of the East river system, Colorado, United States - U3c1 | ecosystem: Environmental > Terrestrial > Soil > Riparian zone | place: USA: East River... | reverse complement strand
CTGCTCGAGAAAGACGCCGATCCCAAGATCTCGGTCTACATGCTCGCCGGCGGAATGGCGCTCATCATTCCGACCACCGTCGCGGTGCTCCAGGCGACGTCGTACTCCCCGCCGGAGGACTACACCGAGGACAAGCCCTCGGCCCCTTTTCCCGCGAGCGAGCCACCACGAGGCGCCCCGCCTCCCGCGACGACGCCCGCATCGCCTGGACCGGGTTCTCCGGGTCCGACTTCCCTCCGGTACCACTGGAAGCAAGCCAATTTGAAGATCCCGGTCGGCTTGGTCGACCTCGAGGCGGGGGCTTTGCAGGTCGCTGTGCCGGCCGTCGAGCTGCGCCCCGTCTATCGCCCCGACGAGCTGCAGAAGTACGGTCTGGAGCAGAAGCATGAGCTCCGAGTCCCCGTCTTCTCCGCCACCTTCTAGTACCCGCGGTACGCGAGGTTCGAGCTACAGCTGGCCCGCGCGCGGCCTGCCTCTCTCGTATCTAGCCGGCGCGGAGCTCGCCGCCATCGGCTGGGAGTCGCTCTCCGGATTGCTCTTTGCGACGGCCGTGTCGCCGGCCGTCGTCGCGCGACCGTGGCCCGTGCTCATTTTCGTGGGATCCCTCGGCGTGAGCGCGTTCGTCTCACCTTGGATGGCGCGCGGCAACCACGCGCTCGCTCAAACGATCGATGCAACACGCGCGCTTTCCTGGGCGCTCGCGCTACTTCCCGTGGTCGAGCTCACCGGCAGCCGCGCCATGCTGGGCGCGGGCGCATTCGGCGTCATGGCCAGCGGCGTGCGCCGCGCGCTCTACCGCTATGCGCGCGATCTCGAGAACGGCGGGATCCACGCCAAGGAGCTGGTGCGCACGCTGAATGGCCGTCTCGCCGAGTCGACGTTCGTGGTGGGCGTCGTCGCCGGCCACATCTTGATGCTCTTCTTGGTGGCTTTTCTGCGCACGACCAACGATCAGATCCGCAATGCGTGGTGGCAGGTGCTGCCTTGGCTCACGCTGGGCGGCACGTTGATGTTCACCCTCGCGGTTCCGCGCGTGACCTCGCTGGTCACGACAGCGCTGGCCGCGGGCCCCGGCGGTCCGAAAGATCTGCTCGCCGCCGGAGCGACGCGCGCCACGCGCCTGCCGGGGCAGCTCGCGCTCGTCAATTTCGGTCTGTGGGCCGTGTGTACGACGCTCGGCGCCTTTGGATTCCGGGGTCTCTTCGGGTGGAGCACGGCCGACGCCACCATCGTCGTCGCCATCGGGTTGCTCTTTGCCTGGGGAATCTCCTTTTACCAGCGGGCGTGGCATCTCGGCATTCTCGCGCCCGCCGTGGACGAGCTTCGCTCGTGGGGCGCAGCGTCGACCGCCGAGCTTCAGGGGGGCAGCCTTCGCCGCCGAATGCTCGTCGATTTCGGGCTCCCTCTCGTCTTCAGCTGCACGCTCTCGCTCGTGTCTTCGCTCGGCCTTTACCGGGCGCTCGTGGGACCCCTCGGTTCCAATGCCAACGAGGTGTGGGCCGTCGTCGGTTCGTTCGTCGTGCTGGTCGTGACGTCGGGCGGCGTCATCGTCCGTGCCGCGCGTGAGCTATCGCGCCCGATGAGCACGCTGGCCGAGGCGGCGGATCGCGTGGGAGGCGGGGGACTCGCGGTCGCGGTGCCGCATGTCATCGGTCCCGACGAGATCACCCGCCTCGGCACCAGCATCGAGCGGATGAGGCAGACCCTTGGCGCCACGATCGCCGAGCTCGAGGCGGAGCGCGCGGGCTTGGAAGAAAAAGTGGACGCGCGAACGGCGGCACTGACGCGCGCCCTCATCGAGCTGAAAGAGACGCAAGCAGCGCTGCTCCATGGCGAGAAGATGGCCAGCCTGGGGCAGCTCGTCGCCGGCGTGGCGCACGAGATCAACAATCCGCTCAACGCGATCGCCGGTTCCATTGAATCGCTGGTCGAGCGCGGGGGCGAAGTGCGGCGCGTTCTCGATCGCTACCGCGACATCGAACGGCAGCTGCCTGCGACGGCGCAAGATGAGATGCAGCAGCTTCGCCACGAGGTCGGCCTCGACGCAACGCTCGACGACTTGGACGGCATTGCACGCGTCATTCGCAGGAGCACCGACCGCGCCGTACGCATCGTGGGCGACCTGCTGCATTTCTCGCGCGCCTCGAGCGATCGCGTGCCGACCGATCTGCACGCCGGACTCGACGAAGCGCTGTCGCTCTTGGGCGCGCACCTGAGGCACGAAGGTGTGACGGTCGAAAAGAACTATGCCGCGCTTCCGGTGCTGCTCGTGCGCTCCGGAGAGGTGAACCAGATCTTCCTCAATCTACTCACCAATGCCTGGCAAGCGGTGAGCGGCCTTCGTCCGGCGGAGATTCGCGTCACCACGCGGCTCTTGCCCACGGCTGTCGAAGTCGTCATCGAGGACAACGGTCCGGGCGTGCCCGATGAGCTGCGCACCCGCATCTTCGACCCTTTCTTCACCACCAAACCGGCGGGCCAGGGAACCGGTCTCGGGCTCTCCATTTCGGCCCAGATCGCCGCCCGCCACGGAGGCGCGCTGTCGGTGGAAAGCGCGCCGAGCGGCGGTGCTCGCTTCGTACTGCGGCTCCCCCTCGTCGCCGTCACGAGTGCGGCGCCGCAAGAAGCCGCTCCCGGCGACAGCTAACACCGCCGAAACCGCGCGGTCGCGATGACGCGACGCCGCGGCGCGCTGCATGCCGCTGTCGGGCATCTCCGGGGCGCACCCACACGCGGCGACGGTTCGTTACATCGGAGCGTGTTTCTCCGGGATTTAGCGGCATTTTTGCGCGCGGCGCGCCTTCCCCAATGCGCCTTCGTACTGATAGGCTGCCTACGTGGGTCCTTCGTCCCGTTGGCGCCTGTTGCCACGAGTACGGTTCACCGTGAGGGCAAGTCCTCATCACCGACCGTCCGACGGTGACCACGACAGTCGGCGTTCGACAGCGTCGTTCTAGGAGCGAAAAAGACAGCATGGAACAGGTGGTCGCGAAGGGGGGAGGAGGACGTTCGGGATCGAACGATCCGATGCTCGGCAAAGTCGTCGCAGGCCGCTATCGGCTCGAGGCGCGGCTCGGTGAGGGCGGCATGGGCGTCGTCTACCGCGCTCGCCACGTGCTCATCGAACGCGTCGTCGCGCTCAAGTTGATCCGCCCCGATCTACGTGGCGAGACGCACTTGCGCGCATGGATGCTGCGCGAAGCACGCGCCGCCAACCGCGTCGATCACGCGCACATCATCGACATCCACGACATTGGCGAGACCGAGGACGGCGAACTCTACCTCGTCATGGAGTACCTGGTCGGCACCGCGCTCGCGAGCGAGCTGGCGCGCGGTCCGATGTCGCTCTCGCGGGGCGTCGACATTCTCGAGCAGATGTGCGCCGCTCTCGCGCGTGCCCACGACCTCGGCGTCGTCCACCGCGATCTCAAGAGCGACAACATTCTTCTCACGGTGCGCGGCGGCCGTAAGGACTTCGTCAAGATCCTCGACTTCGGCTTGGCCGGTCTGGCGCGCGATCCGCGCCTCGCACCGAAAGGCGCGGTGTTCGGCACGCCGGAGTACATGTCTCCCGAGCAAGCGCGCGGAGAAGACGCCGGGCCGCAGTCCGATCTCTACGCGATGGGCGTTCTCTTCTTCGAGATGCTCACCGGACAGCTCCCTTTCCGATCGAGCGACCGCGAGACGCTGCTCGAAATGCAGCGCAGCGGCATCCCGCCCAAGCCGCGCTCCATCCGCAACGATGTCAATCCCGCGGCAGAAGCCATCACCCTGCGCCTGCTCGAAAAAGACATCCGTAAGCGCTACCAGGACGCCCACCACGTCCAAGAGGAGATGAAGGCGCTCCAGCGGTCGCTGCCGTCGCAGCAATGGGAAGTCGGGGGCAACCAGGCCGAAGCGCCGATCGCACCGGCGCCCCCTCCGCCGCCGCAATCGCCCGGCGTCATCGAGTGGGCCAGCCGCGCCGCGCTCTTCTCGCGCATGGTCGCGCGCGCCTACCCCTCCGGCAACGCACCTCCCGACGTCGTCAACGCCGTGCAGAAAGCATGGGATCTCGCGGCCAAGGCGAACAGGCTGGAAGGTGAGGTCGCGACACATACGAGAAAGCTCGAGGCGCTCGAGCGCCGCGGTCGAGCCCTCCGCGCGGAAATTGGTCGTAAGGTCGAAGAGCTCGCCCACGAAGAATCACGCGTGTTGCGCGAGGGCGCAGCTTTCCAAGAGGAAGCCGAGAAAGTCCGGGCCGAGCTCGTCGCCGCCGAAAAAGCGGCGCAGGTCGCCAAAACGCAAGCCGACGCCGCCGAGCGCAACGGTCAAATGACGCGCGCTGTGTTCGAGCGCGCCGGCGCCGCCGACGCCATGATCGTCGCCAAACGCGAGTGGCTGCAAAACCGCGAGGCGAAGCAATCGGCGCGTGAAACGACGGCGCGCGATCTGCGTCGGCAAATCGAGGAGCTCCGCGCGCAGCTCTCGCGCTACGCGGAAGCGCTCGAAGAGGACCTCGCTTCCGGGCGCGAGAAAGTCTCGGCCCGCACCCGCGATGGTCTCGCCTTCGAGAAGTCGTTCACCGAAGTGACCAACGTGCTCGTGGCCCACTTGAAGGGCAAGCCCGAGTGCCGCGACCTGCTCATGGAGCTCTCCAGCTCCGTGACCGGACCCAACGGTCCTGCCAGCCGCGCCGTACCACAAGACGGCTCGAGCCGCGGCGGGGCAACAGCCTAGTAGCGCCGTAGAATAGACGCCGAGCTCGGCTCCCCGTGCCAGCCGGCGACTCGGGCGCGCCGTGCCAGAGCTCGTCGACGGCTCAGCCGTTCGTCGTCCATCCCGCTGCAGTCAGCGCTCCGCCCACGGCATCGACTTTGACCGCACTCGTTGTCGGCGTTACGACGAGGGCGTGCGGCGGTGGCCCGCTCGAGACGAGCTTTACCCCTTCGACGCGACAAGACCTTCGATGAGCAAAATCGACGAGAAGCCCTCGAGGCTCGATCAGCTTTCGGCCGTGATTGCACAGAGCTATGAAGCGGGGCCGCGCACCATGCATCACATCGGCGGCTACGAGCTGCCGCAGCAGTCGGAAGTGCAATGGTGCATCGAAACGGTTCGCGCCGTGCTGCTCCCCGGCTTCGTCGGCGTACCGATGCCGAGCGAGAGCCGGGAGACCGTCGAGGCTGCCGTGCGCGAGCGGCTCGAGAACTTGCAAGGGCGATTGTGCGCCCAGCTCTACCGAGGGCTGCACCATCGCTGCGCGGGCCTCGAGGAGCGGAGCGTGGACTGCGTGCTCTGTGCCGAGAAAGCACGCGCCATCTGCACGCGCTTTTTGGAAGGATTGCCCGAGCTCCGAGCCGCCCTCGCCACCGACGTCGAGGCTGCTTACGAAGGAGATCCCGCCGCGAGCGGGACCGACGAAGTCATTTTCTGCTACCCGGGCCTTTACGCCATCACTTGTTACCGGATGGCCAATCGCCTTTTGCTCGACGGCTCCAGCATCATTCCGCGCATGATCACCGAGCACGCGCACGAGAAGACGGGCATCGACATCCATCCCGGCGCCACCATCGGCAAGTGGTTTTTCATCGACCATGGCACCGGGATCGTCATCGGCGAAACGACGATCATCGGCGAGCGGGTGCGGATCTACCAAGGGGTCACTCTGGGCGCTCTTTCCGTGCCGAAGGGCAAGGCGCGCGCAGCAGAGTCGAAAAAGCGGCACCCCACTATCGAGGACGACGTCATCATCTACGCCAATGCCACCATCCTCGGCGGTGAGACGGCGATCGGCAGAGGCGCGGTGATCGGCGGAAACTGCTGGGTCACGGCGTCGGTCGAACCAGGCGCGCGCCTCACCGTCGAAGATCCTTCGCCCGGCGTCAGGCGCGGCGCACCCATGAAGGCCCCTTAGCCCGCCCTCCCGCGGAGCTCTGCGGCGTCAAGCTCGCGCGTTACAGGCGCGCAACGACGAAGCCGGCGAGAAAGCCGGCCGCCAGGCAAATGGTCGCCACCACAACCGCGATCCACATGGGGACGTTTGACCCTTGCGGCGCCAGCATGGGAACCTCGCCGGCGCGCAGCGTGCTGTCGCCCCTTGGCCCCCGCTCGGAGGCGGGTGGACGGACGGGCGTTCGCAGCACCTCGATCTGCGCGTGCGCGCCGCCGCGCGCGACGACCTGGGCGAGCTGCGGCGACATGTCCGTCACCGAGACGCCCAGCGCGCCCCTCGCCGCCGCCCCGGCAGCCTCGACGATCGCCGCGTCCATCTCGGCCGCGGAGGCAAAGCGGTGCTCCGCCTCCCGCGCCAGGGCACGACCAAAAAAAACACGCCACCCCGCAAGCTCCGGTTTGCCCTGGGCGATAGAGGGCGGCTCACCCGAAAGCACGAGGGTAAGCTTGGCCGCTTCCGTCTGAGCAATGAACGGTTCACGCCCTGCGAGCAGCTGGTAGAGCAGGATGGCGACCGACCACAGATCGCTGGGCGGCCCGATTTCCCGCGCATTGCGGATCTGCTCCGGGCTCATGTAGGACGACGAGCCGAGAAATGCGCCGCTCCGGGTGCGCGTCATCATGCCCCCCGCGGCGTCCATGGCGCGCGCGATGCCGAAGTCGAGCACCTTGACCATCGGCGGACCGTCCGCGCGCGGCGTGAGAAAGACATTGCCCGGCTTGATATCGCCGTGCACGACACCTTGGCGATGCGCCTCCGCCAGGGCGCTGAGCAGCGCGCGTACGATGGGAACGGCGATCTGCGCCTCGTAGGCGAGGCCGGGCCGGAGGTACGAAGCGACCGAGGTGCCCTCGACGAGCTCGTTCACGACGTAGGGCGAAGGCTCTTCGGGAGGCGCGTGGCCGAAGCAGCGTGCGATGTTGGGGTGGGCAAGCCGCGCCGCCACCTCGGCTCCGCCGTAGAATTGAGCGACGACCCGACGGTCGGCCGCGTACTCCGAGCGCAGCACCTTGAGCGCGCATCGGCCTGAGCCGCTCAGATCCTGCGCCTCGAACACCGCCGCGAGACCCCCTTCTGCAATCAAACGCAGCAAGCGATACCGCGACGAGAAAACGGCGCCTACCATCGATTCCGAGCTCATCGCGGGCATGCCGGTCACCATAGAAGACTTCTATTTTATCGCGACATCCGCCCTCGAGTGTCGAAGAATCGAGCGATGCGCGTTCGTTACGGCGCGACGATACGGGGCAGCTTGAGGGCACCCTCCAGACGATCGCGGTCGTAGAGGAAGGCGTAGGCGGCGTAGCTCGCCAGAACGCGCTTGGTGTACTTCTTGGTCTCCTCGTACGGAATCTGTTCGACCCACAGATCGAAATCGTCCGATTCGCGCGCGGCGATCCAGCGCACCGGTGCCCCGGGACCGGCGTTGTAGGCCGAGATCGCGAGCGAGGGATTCACCGGGAATTTGGCGCGCAGCTCGGCCAAGAACCGGCACCCGAGCGCGACGTTGGTCTCAGGGCGGTAAAGAGACGTCTCGTCGTAGGCGAGACCGACGCCCTTGGCCACCTTGCGCGCCGTCGGCACGATGAGCTGCATGAGCCCAAAGGCGCGCGCCGGGCTCACCGCGTCCGGATCGAACGCCGACTCTTCGCGCATCACCGCGTAAGCGAGCGCCGAGGGGATGCTGTTCTTCTTGGCCTCGCGCTCCACGACGTCGGAGAACGCGCGGGGGAACGCCATTTCCCACGGCTCACGCCAACGCCCGGCCGGATAGTGCGCGAGCCAATCGAAGACGCGAAATCGTGGCAGGGCGTGCGACAGCTGAGGTAGCCCGGCGCGCGCATAGAGCGCCGCTGCGGCCCAGAGAGCGCGACCGTTGGCTCCCTCTTTGAAGAGGCCGAGCTTGGAGAGCTCGCGGCGCGCATAGTCGTTTTCCCCCTGACGCAGGAGCTCCGTCGCGCGCGCAAATCCAGCCGCGTGGAAGAGCTCGTCGTCGTCGATGACGAACCGTCCGGCCGGCTCGCGCGCGAGCACTTCGTCGAGCACGGCCTTAGCCTCGCGCTCGTCGAGCTCCGAGAGACGCGCGTAAGCGTGGAGCATGTAATACGACAGTGGATATTCGCGGATGACCTGCGCGTACGCGCGTTTGCTCGCCGCGGCATCACCGCCGCCCGCCAGAGCGCGCGCCAAGAAGTAAGCGGTTCGCCCTGCCGCCGTGGATGGCGTTTCTTTGATCTTGAAAGTCCGCGCGCTCTCGAGCAGCACGAGGGCCGGGCTCCATTCGCGCCGCACCATTTTGCGCAGCGCCAAGCGGAAGAGGGCCTCGGTGACCATGTCCCCTTCGGGGTAGTCGATCGGCATCGAGGCCAGCATGGCCGCGTAGCGGCTCTCATCTCCGGACTCGAGCGCGCATTCGGCGCCGCGCAAGCGGGCGTCATCGGCGTAGCGGTGCTCGTGAAAGTCGTGCTCCACCCGGGCCAACCGCTCCATCGCTTCGTCGCAGCGGTTGGCGGTCGCGCTCGCCTTGCCTCCGAAATAGAGCGCCTCCACCAGAACCTCGGGATACGGCTCGCACCGCGTGATGGCCGTTCCATAGGTATCGGCGGCTCGCGCTCGATCCTTCTCTTTGGCGAGCACGGCGCCGAGGGCGACTCCCAGGCGGCATCCGATTTCCGAAGCCGCCCCCTTGGCACCGAGCACGGCGGAGAGCGCATCGAGCGCCTTCTCCGCGTCGGGGTAGTTCTGAGCTTCGACGAATGCATTGGCACGGGCCAGCTGATCGGGAAAAGACAATGCCCTCGCATAGTCACTGGCCAACACGGCACCGCTTCGCCCCCGCGCGACGATGGGGCGAATGCGCGAAGATTCCGGGACGAGAGCAAGTGCCCTCCGCTCCATGTCGAGCGCCCGATTGACGGCACCGTTCGAAGTCGGAGCCTCGACGATAATTCGCCGGGCCAAGAGCGCCGCTCTCTCGGCGCGACCACCGTCGGGGGCGCCCTGCAGGAGCGCATCCGCCATGTGCATCGCGACTTCGATCCAGCGCGCCGGATGACGTGACTCGGCTAGGTACTCGCTCCAGATCTCGATCGCTCCTTCGAAATCGCGCTTCACCTCCAAACCCTCTGCCACGAGCAGGCGCACCAAGGGATAGACAGCGCAGTCTTCCGGCACGGCGCGGGCGCGCGCGAGCCCCTCATCGACGTGACCGATGCGGATCAGAGCCTGGGCGGCGCCGAACTGGCTATACGGCGTGAGCGGTCCTCCCGCCTGCGTCACCTCGTCGAAGGTTCGCGCCGCGCCGGCATGGTCGCCCGCCAAAACGCGCATGCGAGCGAGCTGGTAACGCCATCGCACCGCGTCGACGGGATCCGCCGGGGGCGCCGTCGCGAGCAGGTTTTCGAGCGCGCGTACGGCGCTCGGATAATCGGCAAGGACGGCGAACGCCTTCGTCTCCGCGAGAGCGGGCGCGTCGATCGTGAGGCTCACGGTGCCAGGGTCGAAACCCTCGATGGCCTCGGGCAGAACCCGCGGAATCGGCGCGATGGCGGTGCTCGGCCATGACGGCATCACCGCTGCGCTGCGCTGCGCGCGACTCATGCAACCGGAGGAAGACGTCAGAAAGCCAATCGCGGCCGCCACGGCGGCGCATCCGATAGGAAACCTCATCTTTCACCTCGCCGCCCGAAGAGGGCAAGGTGCGCCTGCTCGGCGTCTTCTTCGTCGCGCGCCAAAGATTCGTCGGCGCGAGCCCGCTGCCATCCCTCGTGGTGCTTGGCTACGACCTCCGCTGACGCTTTGGCGTCGGCGAGATCGCCCTGCCGATCCGCGGCTCCGGCTTCGGCCGCGGCATGCTGGGCACGAGCTTGCTCCGCGGCGCGCGTCTTTTCTGCGCGCATCATGGCACTTCCCAAGTTCCACGCGGCGCCGCGCGCGAGATCGGCGGCGGTAAGCTCGCCGCGCGTCAATCGCTGCTCTTCTCGAACCGCGGTCGCCGCGAGCGCGCTCTCGAGCTCGCGTTTGCGCTGCTCGGCGCGCTCGGCTTCGTCGCGCGCGGACTCGACGTGCCGCAACGAATCCGAGAAAGCGCGCACCTTGCGGTCGACGTTCTCTTCGCGGACTCGCCGGAGCGGGTCGAGCGGGTATTTTCGCGTCACGACGCGTTTGATGTTAGCGCAGAGAAGCGCCGAAAACCAATGACCGGCGGGCCATTACCGTCAGCCCGTTCTTTTCGAATCTCGTGAAGATCCGGCCGCATGGGGGCACGAATCCGACCGCAGCGGGCAATGGGGTCACCCCTCCGAATGCCACTCTTGCAGGCTTCGAACCTCGGAGTCGCTCCCCTCCTCCAAGGTCTGTACGACCGCGAGCGCGGCAGACATGGTCGTAAAGTAGGGGATATTGGCAAGGAGCGTCTGCCGGCGCAGCGAATAGCTGTCGCGCACCTCTTTGGCGCCTTGCGTCGTATTGACGACAAGCACGACGCTCCGGCTGCGCATCGCGTCCACCACGTGGGGGGACCCTTCCCCCACCTTGTTCAGCACTTCCGCCTGGATCTGAGCCCTCTCTAGCGCTTTGGCCGTTCCGCGCGTGGCGGCGATGGTAAAGCCGAGGGCGACCAGCCGGCGCGCGACGACGCAAGCCGCCGGTTTGTCGTCGTCTTTGACGGAAATGAACGCGCGCCCCGACCGCGGCAGGCGGTGGCCGGAGGCGAGCAGCGACTTGCCGAAGGCGCGGGCGAAGGTGCTGGCTATCCCCATCACTTCACCGGTGGACCGCATTTCGGGGCCGAGCATGGTGTCCACACCGGGAAACTTGGAAAACGGGAACACCGATTCCTTGACCGAGACGTGAGCGGGTATTTTCGCGTCGCTGATACCGAGCTCATCCAGCGTTTTGCCAGCCATCACCTTGGCGGCAATCTTCGCGAGCGGGCGCCCCGTCGCCTTGGAAACGAAGGGCACGGTGCGCGACGCGCGCGGGTTCACCTCGAGGACGTAGACGCGATCGTCCTGCACGGCGAACTGAACGTTCATGAGCCCCACCACCCCGAGCTCGAGGGCGATCTGGCGGGTCTGTTCCTCGATGGACGCGATGATCGCTGACGGCAGCGAGTGAGGCGGCAGCACGCTGGTCGAGTCACCCGAGTGAACACCGGCTTCCTCGATGTGCTGCATCACCCCGCCGATGACGGCGCGGGTCCCATCGCAGAGACAATCGACGTCGACTTCGATCGCCTTCTGCAAGAACTCGTCGACGAGGATGCTCTGCGTTCCGGCCTCGCGCGCGGCTTCGACCGCCAGCGCAACGTAGGCGGCGAGGTCCGTGTCCGAATAGCAGATCATCATCGCCCGGCCACCGAGCACGTACGAAGGCCGCACGAGCACGGGATAACCGATCTCCTCTGCGACGCGAAACGCTCCCGGAACACCGCGCGCGATGCCGCCCCGCGGACGGCGCAGCGCGAGCTTGGACAAAAGGGCGTCGAACCGTTCGCGGTCCTCGGCGCGATCGATGGCGTCGGCGCTCGTGCCGAGCAGCCGAATGCCGGCCTTGGAGAGGGGCACCGCGAGCTTGAGCGGCGTTTGTCCGCCGAACTGCACGATCACACCCTCGAGCTTGCCGCGTTTTGCTTCTTCTTCGCAGATGCCGAGGACGTCTTCGAACGTGAGCGGCTCGAAGTAGAGGCGATCGGCGGTGTCGTAATCGGTCGACACGGTTTCCGGATTGCAGTTGACCATGACCGTCTCGATGCCGAGCTCGCGGAGCGCGAAGACAGCGTGCACGCAGCAGTAGTCGAACTCGATGCCCTGACCGATGCGGTTCGGTCCTCCGCCCAAGATGATCACCTTGCGCCGATCGGAGGGGGCACTCTCGGTTTCCGTTTCGTACGTGGCGTAGAGATACGGCGTGTGCGCCACGAATTCCGCGGCGCAGGTATCGACGCGCTGGTAAACGGGGCGAACGCCGTGCTGGTCGCGCGCGCGACGCACGTCCTCGCTCTTCAACCCCGTGAGTGCAGCGATGCGCGTATCGGTGAAACCGAGCCGCTTGGCGTCGCGCAAAGTCTCCGGAGAAAGGTCGAGCTTGCTCTCGGCGCTCACGATCCTGCGGATCTGGGCCAAGAACCAGGGGTCGATCGCCGTGAGGCGGTAGAGCTCCTCGTCCGACATCGCGACCGGCGCGCGCATCGCATCCGCTACGTAAAAGAGCCGATCGCTCGTCGGTACGGCCACCAGCTTGGCGAGTGCCTCACGCAGCTCGGCCGGCGTGCGCGTCTTGGCGGCAGAGGCGGCGGCCGGCTCGGGAGGGGCGTCCATGGCCAGATCGCGGGCGTGCAATGGCGCTTCGGCCATCGCTACGTAATCGACTTTTTCGTAGAGGCTGACCAGACCGTCGCGTCCCGTCTCCAAGGACCGCGCCGCCTTCTGCAGCGCTTCGGGGAACGTACGACCGATGGCCATCACCTCGCCGACGCTCTTCATCTGTGTTCCGAGCCGGCTGTCGGCTCCGGGGAATTTCTCGAAAGCGAAGCGCGGCCATTTGACGACGACATAGTCGATGGTCGGCTCGAAAGCGGCGCTGGTTTGCGTGATGTCGTTGGAGAGCTCGTCGAGCGTGAATCCGACGGCAAGCTTGGCCGCGACTTTGGCAATGGGGTAGCCCGTCGCCTTGGATGCGAGCGCGCTCGAGCGCGACACGCGGGGGTTCATCTCGATGACCACGAACCGGCCGTCCCGCGGGTTGACCGCGAACTGCACGTTGGAGCCACCGGTCTCTACGCCGATCTCCGTCATGACGGCGCGGGCCGCGTCGCGAAGGCGCTGGTACTCGCGATCGGTAAGGGTCATGGACGGCGCCACCGTGATCGAATCGCCGGTGTGCACCCCCATGGGATCGATGTTCTCGATGGAGCAGACGACGATGAAGTTGTCCTTCTTGTCGCGGATGACCTCGAGCTCGTATTCCTTCCACCCGAGCACGCTCTCCTCGACCAGCACTTCGCTGCTGGGGCTCTGGGCGAGCGCCCAGGCGACCTTGGGCTCGAGCTCAGCGGGCGTGAAAACGATGTCGCCGCCGCTGCCACCCATCGTAAAGCTCGGGCGCAAGATGGCGGGATAGCCGAGCTCGGCCACGATGCCGCGCGCTTCTTCGACGGAGTGCGCGTACCCCGAGCGAGGCGATGCCAATCCGATCTTCGTCATCGCCTCGCGGAAGAGGAGCCGGTCCTCGGCCTTGCGAATGGCGGCCGGCGCGGCGCCGATCAGCTCGATGCCCAGTCTTTTCAGCGTGCCATCCGCGTCGAGCGCGAGCGCGAGATTGAGCGCCGTCTGACCTCCGAGCGTCGGCAGAAGGGCGTCGGGGCGCTCTCGCTCGAGGATGCGCGCCACCGTCTCGGGCTCGAGCGGCTCGACGTAGGTCCGAACGGCGAGCTCGGGATCGGTCATGATCGTCGCCGGATTGGAATTGACGAGGATCACCTGGTAGCCGAGCGCGGTGAGGGTCTTGGCCCCCTGGGTGCCCGAATAGTCGAACTCACAGGCTTGCCCGATCACGATCGGCCCCGAACCGATGATCGCGATTTTCTCGAGGTCGTTTCGGCGGGGCATGACAGCCGGCTCGCAGTAGCAGATCCGCGATGCTTTTCGTATGGTTTTTGATATCAAAAACCGCGCTCGCTCGATGAGCGCCCGCACACCCCGACATCGGGCCGCCAAGAGGGCGAGGCGCCCGACCGAGTCGCCGCGACACGCCTTCGTGAACGGCTCGAACGGCTCGCGCCTATTTCCCTACGCCGGCCTGCGTTTCCTCCGCGTTTCCCCAGAAATGCGGTGCCAACGGCGAGGCTGACCTAATCTTGCTACCCAGGTATGCTGGGCGCTCTCGCTACCCGCTTCGGTCGAAAGGCAAGCCATGGCGAACACGACTACGTCGTTGTCGGGCGTCGGTAGATCTCGTTGGGGACGGCGGGGCGGTCACCCCATCGTCGCCCTTGGGCTCTGCGCTGCGCTCGTCGCGGGCTCGATGCCCCTCGGCGCGCAGAGCGACGACGAGAATGCACGACGGCACTTCGAATCCGGCGCGGCTTACCTTCAACAGAGTGACTACGAAAACGCCCTACGCGAATTTCAGTCGGCCTACGCGCTCTCCAAGCGGCCTCCTTTGCTCCTCAACATCGCCAACGTGTACGAGCGCATGGGCAAACTACGAGAAGCCGTCGACGCGCTCACCAAATACCTCGACGAAGATCCGAAGACCCCGGAGCGCACGACGCACGAGACACGCATCGCCAATCTCAAGAAGCGCATCGAAGCGATGCCCCCGCCTGCTCCGGTGCCGACGTCCTCCGCGCCCCCGGCCTCGAGCGCGCCGCCCCCGGCGCCCGTCGCCACGGTCGCGCCCGCACCCGTGACCATTTCTCCCGCGGCGCCGCCCGCGAGCGGTCCCAATCGAGCCCCCGCCTTCATTGCCTTTGGCTTAGGCGGCGCCGCCGCGATCGGAGCGGTCGTGACCGGTCTCGTCGCCAAAGGCAAGTACGACGACGCGGACAAAGAGTGCAAGCCGAGTTGCACCGACAAGACGGTGAGGTCGATCGAATCGATGGCCCTCGTCAGCGACGTCTTGACTGGTGTGGCCATCGCCGGAGTCGGCGTCGGCGCGATTCTTCTTCTTACCTCGAGCGGCTCATCCGACGCTGCCAGCGGGTCCAAACCGTCGATCGCGGGTGGGGTTGGCCCGCACGGCGGCAGGCTCCAAGCGACCTGGCGGTTCTGAGCGAGGCCGGCGAGCGCGGTTTGTGAAGCTTGAGTTGCCCTCACCAGCGAAGGAGCTGCGAATGCGATGTTTCCGCCTTGCTTTGGCCATGTCCCTCGTGGGGGCCTCTGCTTGTAGCCTTCTTCTCGATACCGATGCGCTGCAGAAAGCGGGAACGGCCGGAGCGAGCGGCGCGGCCGGTTCGAGCGGTGCGGGCGCAGGCGGCGGCACGGGCGATCTCGATGCGGGTCGCGATGCGGGCGCGGCCTGCAGCACGGACGTCGACTGCCAGCCCTTCGAGACCGTCGAAGGGTGCACGCGTTACGAGTGCAAGGACAAGATCTGCGCTCCGCCGCGCGCCCACACCGGGCTCGGCGTGGTTTCCGTGGCGGGCGATGCCGAAACCGCCGATCAGGCTGAAGACATCGGCTATCCGAGCCTTGTCGCCGACGGCACCGACCTCGTGCTCGCTTTTTGGAAGCGCAACGGAACGACGAGCAACATCGTCATTCGCAAATACGACGAGCGCCCCGAAATAAGCCCCACCTCCGCCGATCTCAGCGCCATCAGCTCGAACAGGTTCGATTCGGTGTCGTCGAGCCCCGGCATGATCATTCGCGGCATTCCTCGCCGAATCCGGCTCCTCGCCGCGGCCAAGCCGACCGGCGCCGCGGTGACGGGGATGTACCAGCTGGACATCGACCTTGCGAATCTGCGCGTTTCTCCGATGCAACCCACGAAGATGGATCTCGGTGTCACCGGTTTCGACGTCAGCCCCCGCGGTCCCGCGCCGCGTCTGCTGCCGAGCGGACTCGGCGAGCCGGTGGGCATGTGGATTCAGCAAGGAAAGCTCTTCTACTTCGACGCCAACAGCACGGGCGATGTCTATAGCGCGAAGCGCGTCATCGGTTTCTCGCCACTCGCCGCCACCGCGGGTGTTCATGCGGCGCTCGAAACGACGGATCTCGGCAGCACCGACGACCAGGGCGAGACCGAGCTCTGGACGCGCAACAGCAACGTGCTGACGACGCTCATCGGCGACATTCCCAGTGCGCGGCGGCGCGGCGTGGCAACGACCGCGACCGCCGAGGGCACCGTCCCCATCAACTTCGTCATCTGGTCGTTCGAACGCGCCGGCGCGGCTTCGCTCCTCTACGCGGTGTCGAGCTGCGACGGCATGCAATGTCCCGCCGTGGGAGCACCGGCCGGCACCGGCGGCACGCTGGCGGCGACGTCCCCCGCGGCGGCGTCGGCGCGCGTCACGGGGGCGACGGCTGACCGTGATATGGCGGCCGTCTTTCAAGTGACCGCGTCCGACCCTACCCGGCCGAGCATCGTGACCACGGCCCTCCTCGGTGGCATCACGCGCGTGACGACCACACAAGACGGAGGTCCGGCGCTCGCCGCGACGGCGATGAACCCGGCCACCTTTTTCGTCACGCTCACGAACGCGCCCGCGGTCAACGTGGGCCCCACCTCGGTCGCAATCACGCCGGGCGGCTTGATGATGGTGGCGTGGGTCGAACGCGGAGCGACCCAAGCCTTGCTGAAGACGCGGCGCTTTCAGGTGAAAACCTGCCCCTAATCCGCCGGGATGGCCGGCCGCCTCCCACCATCGCCGCGATCGCGGCGAGAAACGGCGACAGCACACGAGTCGGAGGATCTTCGCGAACGGCTTGACAGAATCCCCCGACTGCTTCAAAGATTCGCCCCCCCGCTTCTCCGAGGGCCCTGCAATGCCATCCACCGGCGCGTCGAATTGCGCCGGGGTCACCCGGCAGCCCCCGAGAGCGCGGACAAGGAGCCTACCGTGCCCAAGATGAAGACGAACCGAGCGGCCGCCAAGCGATTCCGCATTTCGGGATCGGGCCGCGTCCGCCGCTCCAAAGGCGGCGGCAACCACGGGATGCAAGAGAAGTCGCGCAAGCGCCTTCGGCGTCTGCGCAACAACGACATGGTGAGCAAGTCGTTCGAAAAGCGCATCAAACTGATGCTCCCGTACGGGTGAGGTAAGACGCCATGCCCCAGCCAAACGTGGATTCAAGGCGCGCCGCCGCCGCAACCGCATTCTCGACCGCGCCGAAGGTTTCTGGGGCGGTCGGTCCCGCCTCTTCGCCGTCGCCATCGAAGTCGTTCACAAGGCGTGGCAGTACGCATACATCGGCAGAAAGCGCCGCAAACGCGACTTTCGCCGGCTGTGGGTGGCACGCATCAATGCCGCCGCGCGCGCCAACGGCACGACGTACTCGCGCCTCATGGGTCAACTCAAACGAACGAACGTCGCCATCGATCGCAAGATCCTGGCGGACATCGCCGTGGTCGACCCTTCCGCCTTCGCCGCGCTGACCAAGCTCGCCCAAACCGCCCGCCCGTAAAAGCGGGCGGTTCGTTCTGGCCGCGCGAATCCGACGGAGCTACTGCTAGACGGTGAGCGACGACCCCGCAGCGGAAATCGAACAGGGGCTAAAAAACCTCGGCGACAACTTCCGCCAAGCGTTCGCCGGGGCCACCGCCGAGCAGTCGCTGCGCGATGCGCACGCGCGTGTCCTCGGAAAAAAGGGGGAGCTTACCCAGCTGCTCCGGCGCATGGGCGCGCTCCCCGCCGAGCAGCGCAAGGTGGTCGGCGAAAAGGTGAACCAGCTGAAGGCGGAGGTCGAGACGGCCTTCGTCGAGCGCCTAGGGGCCATCGAGCGCGCATCGCGCGAGGCCGATCTCAACGCTACCCCCTTCGACATCACGCTCCCGGGGCGTGTGCCCGCCCCGCGCGGTCACCTGCATCCGTTGACGCAAGTGATGAACGACGTGGTGACGGCGTTTCGCGACCTCGGCTTCGTCATTGGCCACGGGCCCGAGGTCGAGCTGGAAGAATACAACTTCACCAAGCTCGGTTTTCCTCCCGATCACCCGGCGACGGACATGCAGGATACCTTCTGGATCCGCCCCGGACTGCTTTTGCGCACGCACACCAGCAACGTCCAGGTGCGCGAGATGCTCGCCAACAAGCCGCCCCTCGCGGTGGTCAGCCCCGGCACTGTCTACCGCAAAGACGAGGACGTCACCCATTCGCCGATGTTCCATCAGGTCGAGGGTTTTCTCGTCGACGAGCACGTCACCTTCGCCCAGCTGAAAGGCGTTCTCAACGCGTTCGCCGAACGTATCTACGGACCTAAAACGCCGGTCCGTTTTCGCCCGAGCTACTTCCCCTTCGTCGAGCCGGGCGCCGAGGTCGACATCGGTTGCGTCTTCTGCAAGAAGGCGGACGGATCGCGCCCCGGCTGTCGCATTTGCAAGTTCACCGGATGGATCGAGATCCTCGGGTCCGGCATGATCCACCCCGTCGTCTTCGAGCACACCGGCATCGATCCCGAGCGCTACACGGGGTTTGCCTTCGGAATGGGCATCGAGCGGGTGGCGATGCTCCGCTACGACATCCCCGACATTCGATTGCTGTTCGAGAACGACCCCAGGTTTTTGGCCCAGTTCTGATCGTCCGCGTTCGAGCCAATCGCGACGACGCGGTCGGCCCAGCGCATCGCGTCGCGCTGGTGCGTCACGAGAACGATCGATCGCGTCGCGCGAAGGCGCTGCAGCGCTTGGAGCATCGTTGCCTGCGCCGCGGCGTCGAGACCGGCGGTCGGCTCGTCGAGAAGCAGCACGGGCAGCCCGGACGCGATCGCGCGCGCCAGCGCGATCCATTTGCGCTCCCCCCCGGACACGGAACGCCCCGACGCGCCGAGCTCGACCCCGGCGCACTCTTGCGCGAGCCGACCCGCTCCGATGGAACGGAGCACGTCCGTTACCGCGCGCGGATCGGCGGATAAAAAGAGCACGTTTTCTTCGAGCGAGCCGGCGAGCACCGGAGCATCTTGCGGCGCCCAGGCGAACGGTCGCGCGAGCGGTCCCACGCCGGTGCGTACGAGCTCCTCGGCGCCGTAGCGAATCGACCCCGTCGCGTCCGGCTCGAGACCCAAGAGAGCCCGGAGCAGCGTCGTCTTACCCGATCCGGTCGGACCGACGACGGCGACGATTTCGCCCGGCGACACCGTGAACGAGGTGCGCGTGGCGCCCTCCTCGCCTCTCGCGACGCCGAGCGCGCCGACGTCGAGCCGGGCGCGTTCCCACCTGCGTGACGCGGGCCCATCCGGCGTCGCCGCGGGAGAGGTCGGCGCGACGGCGCGCGGCAACGTCTTCGGCATACGTGCCGTTTCTTCGAGCATCGCGAGCGATGCGGCCCCTCGTTCGAGCGCCGTTCGAGCGTCCCCCAGATCACGCAGAGGGCGGTACGCCATGAAGAAGGGCACCGCAAACGCGATCAACGTCCCGTCTCCGAGCGGCAAAGAAAACCATCGCGCGAACGCGACGCACGCGAGCAGCGTGAGTGCTGCGAGCACCTCGTTGGCGCTCGACAGCGCCACTCTCGATCCCTCGGCGCGGCTCGCAGCCCGAGCTGCGTCCTCCGCGAGATCATCGAGCGTTCGGCAGACCCTCTCCGCCGCTCCATACACCCGCCACACATCCATGTGCGAAACGAGCTCGTCCACCTCCTGGTGAATGCCTTCCGCGACCAGCGCAGCGCGCACATAGCCTCGCTTCCACGCTTTGCGCGCCAGCGACAGCAGGGCTGCAAAAAGGAGGAGGAGCGCGACCGCCGCCCAAACCAGCTGGGAGCTCACCAGCGCCAAAGCCACCGCGAGTGGGGCCAGGGCGAGGCCCGCTCGTAACGCCCCCAGGAAGCCTTCCTCCACGCCTCGCTCGACGTCCCGCAACCCCACGGACAGACGGGCGGCCAGCTGACCGTCCGGGAGCACGCTGCCGCCCGCCAAGAGCCGTGCCGCTACGTCACGCCGTACCCATCCTGCGACCTTTTGCGCCAACCGCGACTGCAGTGTCGCGCCCACAATGGCGCCCGCCCCTTTTGCCAGTGCCGCGACCACTCCGACCAAAGCCAGGGTTTCAGGCGAGGCAATTCCGAAAAGAGAGGGACCCGGCGAGGAATGTTCAACGAATGCCGTTCCCAACAATGCAGCCGCCATCGCCATGAGACCGTGCCCAATCCCGTGCAGTGTCGCTGCAATGACGAAGCCGGAGAAAAGCGCCCGATGCACTAACACCTTCCGACAGAGTCCGCCGTAGAAGAAGAAGACACGAACAGAACCGGGCTTTTGAGGGGTCATCGCCGAAACTATCGGAAGGAAACGATATCCAAGAGAGTTGAAGTTCGAAGAGCTCGATCGACGAAAGTTGGCCGAGCTGAGCGCCCTCCGGCGACCATGGTCAATACGGAATCACGATTGACGAAGATTATTTTTGGATCGCATTTTGCAATTCTTAAAGTTCTGAGATCGTACTTGTTTTCGACCGCCCGAGGCTACCGAGTTTGGGAACTCACAAGATGACTTTCGAGAACACCGGACCCAGATTGGTTTTTATGCTAGAGGGGGTCCCCTTCAGGGGAAGGGGGAATCCCCGCGGGAATGTCTCGGCTGGCACGAAGGTTGTAATCGGACGTTCCTCTTTTCCACCCGTAGAACCCCAATCCGCAGTCCCGGTCGTCTTCATGCGCCACCGGAGGCCCGCACCCCAAAGGTGCAGGGAGCAGCTATGATCGATATGAAAAACCGCGCCACCGCCGCCAAGCTAGTGCCTCTCGACGACGACCTTGAGCCGGCGTCGGTTCGGCTGGCCACCAGCCAGAACTCGACGCCCCCCCCCGCGGACGCCGACGGTGACTTCGGGGGCGAGTTGACCGGGCCTGAACAGGCCGAGACGGCGCTCAGCAGCGTTCCTCCGGCGCCTTCGCCCCAGGACTTGCGCGCCATCGAAGAGGGCGGCGGCGACTCGATGCTCGCCCGCTACTTCCGTGACATGGCAGCCCATCAGGTCATGGGGCCCGACGAGGAGCTGCAGACGGCCAAGGCCGTCGAGCAGGCCGAGGTCGATCACTGGGTCGCGCTTCTTTCCTTCGTTTCCATCAGCGATCTCATCCTCGACGCCATCGAAGACGAGATCCGCAAGGCGAACGATCCCGAGATCCAGGCTCCGCAGATCCCCGACATGCGGCGTTCGCTGAAGACGCTGAAAAAGCAGCGCGCCCGGCTCTCGCCCGACCAAGAGCGCCGCTGGACCAATCTTTGCGCCGCCCTGGCGCGGTCCATCCGCTTGCCCGACAGCGACCGCCTGTGGATGGCGCGAGCCAACCGCATCGCCCGCGATGTCGTGCGCGAGCGCGACATCGAAGACGACGAGGACGTGACGCGCTCGGTCATTGCAGTGACCCCCGCGTACCGGCGTTACATCGAAAAGGTCGAGTCGACCTACGTCCGCCAGCACGACGCCAAGAACCGCTTCGTGAAGGCGAACCTCCGTCTCGTCGTCTCCATCGCGCGCCGCTACAACCGCGGCCGTCTCCCGCTCATCGACCTCATTCAAGAGGGCAACATCGGCCTCATGAAGGCGGTCGAGCGGTTCGACCACCTCCGGGGTTACCGCTTCTCGACCTACGCGTCGTGGTGGATTCGCCACGCCATCAGCCGCGCTCTCGCCGACAAGGGGCGCGCCGTGCGTATCCCCGTGCACATGCTCGACACGTACAATCGCGTGGCGCGCACGACGCAGGCCATCATCGCCCGCGTCGGACGCGAGCCGACGATCGACGAGCTCGAGAAAGAGACCGGCATTCCCCGCGAGAAGCTGGAGAAGGTCAAGGATTTCTACGCCGAGACGCCGTTCTCACTCGATCGCCCCGTGGGCGACGAGGACGGGCGGCGCTTCATCGACTTCCTCCAGGAGGAGAACGCCCTCTCGCCGTACGACAACCTCGCCAACCAGAAGTGGGCGGACGAGGTGCGGCGGCTGCTCGGCACGCTCACCCCCATCGAATCGCGCATCATCCGCTGGCGCTTCGGCCTCGACGACGAGGACGAGCTCACGCTGAAAGAGATCGGCGACAAGTACAACCTGTCGCGCGAGCGCATCCGGCAGCTGCAAGAGCAGGCGCTCGGCAAGATCCGCAAGCAGATGCGGGATTTCTGAGAACGCGGCCGCCAAGCCCTAACCAAGTCAAAGTCGAACGCGCGCGAAAGCGCGCGTTCGGCGTTTTGTCGCACCGATGACGGCAGCCGGCCGTCCTCTACAAGTCAGCTCCGACTTACGGCTGGCAGTCTTGCTTTACGTCGACGGCGCGCTGCTGCAGGGCCCAGATGTTGGTGATCTGCGTCGGGCAGTCGAATGGGTTCTCGAGGACGTCGAGCATGCCGCCATTGTCGAGCGCGGAGACCTGCACGAAGGGCGTGAGAGTGGTGATACCGTTTCGGCGAACGGTCAGCTTGTGAACCTTGCTCGACGCGAGCGGCGACCAATCGGTAATTTGATTGCCCGAGAGATCGAGCGATGTCACCGACGGAGCCAACGTGATGGCTGAGATTCCGCAATCGACAAGGCTCAGCCCGATCAGGTTGGGCATCGCGGCGAGCGGTGCCACATCCGCTATTGGACTTTTCATGACCGCGACGCTCGTGAGGTTCGGAGCTTTGAGGAGCGGCGACAGATCGCGAACCGCACTGGGGCCGAGGCTGATCCCGCGCGTGTTGCTCGCCCCAAGGCCGTCCGCGAGCGGCGTGATGTCAGTGATGAGTTTGCCGGAGATGGCAACTCTGCTGAGCTTGGTGGCGGCGGCCAGGGGGGATAGATCGGACAGCGCGTCGCTATGCACGATAAAAATGCTGACGCTGGGAATAATCGGGGCGAGCGGAGCGATGCTCGCTACGGCGTTCGTACTGAGCCACAGAGCGGTGATGGTCGGCGCCCTTCCGAGAGGAGTCAGGTCCAGATGAGCAAACGGCGGACCATAGTCGACCTCGTCATTTCGCGTGATCGAAACGGTCGTCAAATGACCCAGCGTCGCGAGGGGGGACAGATCGAGCGAACCCAGGGAACGCAGATCCGGTCCCTCTGCGTTAAATGACTCCAAAGCCGAAAAACACTCGAGGCCGCGCAGCGACGTCAGCGGCCTCGACTCGAAAAACTCGACGGCCAGCGTCGTCACGCGAGCCGCGTCTTCGGCGACGAAGGGCGGCGACTTGCTGATCGCCGCCGACACGGCCGCTTGGACGCTGAGATCCGGAATGAGGATCTCGCCCGTGCACCCCGAAGCACTGTCCATCGCCCCTAAGCCGGCGTCGGGAACCGTCGCGTCCACGGTCGAAGCACCACCGCTCCCACCTCCGCCGGTGCCCGACGCATCGATCGTCGTACCGCCGGCGCCTCCCGCACCAGCGCCGCCGCTCCCCGTAGAGCTGCCCGCGGCGCCGCCTGTACCAGAAGCGCCGCCAGCATCGTCGTCGGGATGGGTACCACCCGCGCCAGCGCCGCCACTCGGGTTTGGCGTACCGCCCGAACCGCCGCTCGGATCCGTGCCACCCGCACCGTCCTTGCAGGGCGGGGCGGCACACGTGCCCCCGCTCCCAATCGAGCCGCCCTCTCCTCCCGCTCCGCCCGTGCCCCCGACCAGCGACGAGGTGCCTCCGCCGCAAGCAGCAACGATCAGCAACGCAGAACTCTGCAACGCAGCGACGAATCTCATAAGGGCTTATCCCCGCGACGCGCGGAATCGATCACCGGCTGACGTAACACGGTACCCACCGCGGCTAATGGGCGGCTGAGCAGCGCTCGCGCTCGAGCCGCTTGCGCGCTCTTCATACGACGCAACGGTGTGTGATGCGTGCATTTTTGCGGCCGCGAGTTGCCCTCGACGATCGTCGGCTTCCATCCGGACGAAGAGCACTTCGGGATAAAGCCCGAGCTCCGGGAAATGTTCTTCGTAGTCCGCGAGGGCGCGCGAAACATCACTTCTCTTCATGGCGGCCCACGCGCGGTCGACGAGGGAGGGCAATGGATCGCGCCACTCCCATCATGTTCGTTATCCCCGATGGGTGCGGGTTTCGATCAACGAAAGTGCAATGCCGCACCCACACGGACGCCTGCGCCGACGGACGGCACCTCGTGGATCAACTGTGTCGGCACTTCGAAGATGAAGTTATGCCGTACCAATGGAAATCCAAGCTCGCCGCCGACCTCCAGAACGACGATCTGACCGGCGCGCCAACGTACGAGAAGCTCCGTCGATGCCGCCGACCAGAAGATGGACGCCGAGCCGGCACGAGGAAGCGCTGCATTTGGCTGGCCTCGTCCGCCGAGATACCCCAGTTCGATGCCCGCACAGGCAGCGATCTCGAGATGCGTGGCGAGATCGAGTGATACGGGGCACAGCGAAAGGCGACCGCCGAGCATGACAAAAGCCGCTGATCGCTCGTCGATCGACGCCGATCCAGTGGCGCCACGAAAACCGAAGCGCACGAGGTGAAGCCCCGTGGGACCGCTCATCTCGCCGAAGGCTCCGAACGTATACGCGCCCCTCGGGGCGCTCCATCCGTCGATTCCTACCGTCGCCCCGGCTCCCCATCCAAGAGGATATCGCAGGGGCGCGGCACCTGGAGCGGGCGTCGTCTGCTCTTTCTGCGGCGCTTCGTCGGAATCATCGAGCCTCGCCACCGGGACGGGCTCGGGTTCGACGGTTGCTTCGATAGCTAGCGCGGTGATCAAGGCGGCCGCGGAAACGACTTCATCGCATGTCTTGCCCGCGACGTGACGCACCACGCCTTCCTCGCCGGAGCCGGCGAATTCGACGCGTCCCACCGTCTCTCGGTCGTATGAGCTGACCGTAACGACGAAGCGGGCGGCGGCTCCTTCGCCGGCGAGAGCTGCGTGAAGCGTGCGCGATCGCACGCGCGCGATGAATGCGGCGCCATCGGGGCAAGCGGGCGACGCGCGATATCGAATCAGCGGCTCTTCCTCGGCTCGGACGGTGCGCGTCACGGCGGAGAGTACGGCCAGCGTGATCGCTGCCCTTCCTTTCCTGCTCGCAATCGACTGCGCCATCGGCTTGGCATCGGCGCATTCCGGCGACGCCGACCTATCCGAGACGCTTAGCACATCTCGCGTGTACCCGGCTCGCCGGGCTAGTTCCGCCGCTCATTTGCCCGGGCTTCACCGGGGCGCGTTTCGCTCCGCGACGCGTGTTTGACGACGGCATCGATCAGCTTGTCCATCGCGGCTCTCGTGCCGGAGACTTTGCCGGCCACGTCGTTGACGACGATGGCGAAGGCGAGGGGCGCCTTGCCCGGAGCACCGAACACGTAGCCCGAAAGCGCGGACGTCGCTTCCAGTGTGCCGGTCTTCGCGCGCAAGATACGCTTGTCCTTGAGCTCGCGAAAGCGCTTGTGCAACGTGCCGTCGACGCCGCCGATGGCGAGCTGTCCGACGAATTCCGAGGAGATGGCGGGGTCGCGGTACGCGGCGCGCAAGAGCTTGACCGTGCCGGCGGCCGTGACGCGGTTGGCGTCGAAAAGGCCGGAACCGTTCTTGATGATCATTCCCTCTTCGAAAGCGCCGATCTCTTTCAGGTACTTCACGACGACTTCGGCGCCGTCGGTGCTCTTTCCCGGGCGGCCCTTTTGTTCCGCGCCGAGCGTCTTCAAGATCATCTCGGCGTAGAAGTTGTCGCTGTCTTTACCGAGCTCGTAAAGCAGCTGCGCGAGCGGGCGTGAGCGATGCATGACGAGGAGCGCCTTGGCCGCGTCGCCGCCGAGCTGCACGCCGCCTTCCACCGCGATCCCAGCGCTATGCAAAAGAGCTTTGAATGCGTAACCAGGCAGCAGATTCGGATCGTCGCAGCGGCGCGTGAAACCGATGGAGTGATCCTTTTCGGCGATGACGCCCCCGACGTGCGCGCTGAGCCGGCTTCCGTTCGGCACGAGCTCGAGCCTCACGCTTTGTGGCGTGCCTTCGGCGGCGGTTTTGACGGCGCCGTCGATGTCGACGAAGCCCGGCGGATCGAAGCTCACGAGCGCGGGGGCATCCGCGGTGGTCGGTCGCACCATCATGCGCACCGTATTGCCGTTGAGAGCGAGGGCGCTGACGGGAGCGCGGAAATAGGCCCATTCGTTCGGTTGCTGCTCGAAGGCCGGCGGGACGAAGCTGTCGTCGAAAAAGCGCTGATCGACGAGGATGTCCCCCTCGACGCGCCGGACGCCGAGCCCTTTGAGATCTTGGACCACGTCCCAGAGGTCTTGGGTGGCGAGCGACGGATCACCGTGACCGCGAAGCACGAGCTTGCTGGCGCTGCCCCCTTTGGCCTCACCATAAAGGCCGGTCTCGAACCGGTAATTGCCGCGGAGCACGGAGAGGGCCGCAGCAGAAGTGAAGAGCTTCGCGGTCGAGGCGGGGTTGAGCGGGCGGTGATCGTTCTGTGCCGCAAGCAGCTCCCCCGAACCGACGTCGAGAATCGCGACCCCGAGGTGGCCGCCGTATTCCGCGATCTGATGCGTGAATGCTGCGACGGCTTCTTTGAGCGCCGGCACCGCGTTGGGAATCGGCGTGGTGAGCTCGGCGGGCAGCGAAACGGTGGCCGCGGTCACGAGAGAAGGGGCCGAGCCATTGGGGCGCGGCGCGGACGCGGTGCTCGCCGTGGAGCGCGAATTCGGCAGCGCGGCCAGCGCGTCGGTCGCGATCGACGCGCTGGCCGAGTCCGTGGCGGCCGAATCCGCCGGGCTTTTGCAGGCGAGCGCGAGCAGCCCAAAAAGGCCGAGCGCCGGGGCAACGCCGGAAAAAGTCACGCCTCGCATGGACTAGGCCGTACAACGGCGGCGCCGAGCAGAAAAGCTCGGTTCTTGGAGACGGGTACGTTGGGGGCTGTCGCCGTGGTGACAATCGCCCAACGATGCTAAAGAGGTCGCCCCATGCGCCCCGTAGCCCTTGCCGTCCAGTGCGCGGCGCTCCTCATGGTGCTCGGCGCCCAGGCCCACGCCGATGAGCCCGAATCGGGCGAAACGGAAAAGGGTCAGACCATCAAGGCCGACAGGGTGAAGAGCGACACGGCCAAAAGCGATGCCGACGCACCGGCCTATCCGCCGCCTATGGCGCGCTGGGGTGTGATCGGCGTGGGACTCGCGACCACCGCCATCAGTTACGGCGCCGCAGCAGGGATGTCCTACGGGTTCCCCGATGCACCCGGTGCGAAGGACTTGCGTACGCCGATCGTCGGTCCGTGGATGGCCATCGCGCACAACGGCTGCGCTGCCGACGACCCGGACTGCAGCCAGGTGTGGGTCGTGCTGCGAACGATCGGCACCGCGATCGGCGGCCTCGCGCAAGCGGGCGGCATCTTCGTCGCGATCGAAGGCATTTTCATGCCCACTCAATATGCGCCGCCATCGCCTGTGCGCCGCGCGCCCAAGGCGCCCGCCGAGCCCACGCCTTCCACGGAACCGCCGAAGTCGAACGACAAGAATCTCTTTTGGATCCCCACGCCGATGGCGCTCGGAACGGGCGGCGTGGGACTCGGCGTCGTCGGTCGCTTCTGAGCGCAGCCCGAGCGCGGCCGGTGCTCGCCGAGGTGGCGACTATGGCTCCCAGGTGTTGTGGTAGCCCGCGATCTCGAGGTTGGCGGCCTGCGACGTCGCCGATAGAGGCGCAAAGGTGTCGATCATGACGGCGAGCTCGTCGGTGTAGGCGCGCCCGATGCTACCTTCGTACGCGCCCGGATGTGGGCCGTGGGTGATACCAGAAGGGTGAAACGAGATCGCACCCGGTCCGACGCCGCGGCGGCTCGTAAAATCGCCACGCAGATAAAGAAGGATCTCATCGCAATCCACGTTGGAGTGCGGGTACGGACAGGGAATCGCGTCCTTTCCGTAGTCGAGCATGCGCGGGACGAACGACCCAATCGCGACTTTGCTGCCGACGAAGGTGCAGTGCACCGTGGGAGGAAGGTGACGCGCGCCCGTCTTCGGCTGGAATCTCTCGATGGGAAAAGCAAATGGGTAGACGAAGCCGTCCCAACCGATGACGTCCATGGGGCAGCGCGGAAGATCGTGCAATGAGAACGCGTCGCGCTTTTTGGTGAGAAGCGCGCTTGGCCCCGTCACGGCTTCGTCGGGCCGCGCCACGGGCGCCGACGGACGAATGAAATCGCGGTGCGTATAGGGTGCGTCCATGCGCAGCTGTCCGATGACGTTGCGGTAGGAAGCCGGGATTTCGAAACCAGAGCGCCCTTCGACGCCGAGCAAACGCAGCTCACCGGAGGGATGCCACCGATGCACCATCGAGCGCGGAATCAAGACGTAGTCGCCGGAAGCAACGTCGAGGAAGCCGCAGCTCGATTCGAGGCGCGCCTTGCCTTCGTGCACGTACCAGAGCTCGTCCCCGTCGTTGTTGGCGAAGTACACCTCGTCGGTGACGCTCGGTTTTGCGAGCCAGATCGTGGTGTGCTCGTTGAAAAAAAGTGGGGTTCGGTCGTAGCAAAGCATCGATCCGCCCGTCACACGCCCCGAGTCATAGAGTCGGCGCTGCAGCGGCTCGCACGCTTCGCGGTCGACCTTGGGAACGGCGAACCCGCGCTCGCTGGTGCGCACGCGCGTGGAAGTCGGCGCGGGGTGCAGATGATAAAGGTAGGTGAAGGCGCCATCGAAACCTTGGCGCGTGATCATCTCTTCGTAGTAGATGCGGCCGTCGGCGCCGCGGGCGGCGGTGTGCGGTTTTTCGGGGACGATCCCCAGGGTGTGCCGGTCGATCACGTCTCAGCCTGGGGGTGAATTGGCGTGGTTTTGAGTGTCTTGCTCGCGTTCGATGCTCTCGAAGAGCGCGCGGAAATTCCCGTAGCCGAATCCCTCGTCGCCGCAGCGCTGGATGAGCTCGTAGAAGAAAGGTCCGGCGCGATCGTCACGATAGAGGCTCGCTGCCTCGCGCATGAAGATCTGGAGCATGTACTTGTCGTTCTCGCCGTCGATGAGGATCTCGAGATCTTCGAGATCTTTCAGGCTCTCTTTCACGTTGCCGATGCGAAGCTTGTCGAGGCGCTCGGGCATGAATCGGTAGTAGCTCTTGTGGGTGGGCAAAAACGGGAGCCCGCGCTCGGTCAGCTCGCGCACGGCGGGGACGATGGCGGGCAGGCGCATGGCGAGGTGCTGAATTCCCGGGCCGCTGTTGTCGTAACAGAACCGCGCGATTTGGCTTTCGCGGAAATGGGGACGAAGGGGCTCGTTGGAGGCGAACTTGATGTCACCTTGGCGATCCCACATCACGATCGAGCGAAGCCCGGTGCCATGAACATCGGGATCGGGGGGCGGTTTCGTGCCGCCGCTCGACTTCTTGTCTTTCATCTCGCGCGCGAAGTCGGCGGTATGAAAGCTAATGCGCCAGAACTCCTCCATCCCGAGCACATCACGATAAAAGAGGATGAGTGGCTGCATGGTGAGCGCGTTGGACGTCACGTGGTCGACGCGTTCGATACCGAAGCGGTTCGGCTTGGGCCGCGCCACGAGTTGCTCGAAGCCGGGCCCGAAGGCGCTGTAATCGGTGCGCTCGATGTAGCGGAAGGCCACATCGCCGAGCGGCGTGGCGATTTCGAACGAGCGGTAGCGCCCGCCGGCGACATCACGATCCTCGATGGGATCGGCGAGGATGGTGGCGCCGCGCTTCTCGAGCAGCTGCATCGTGCGATCGAGATCCTCGACTCGGAAAGAGAGGCTCATGATGCCGGCGGGGTGCCGGCGTAGGTAGCGAGCCGCGCGGCAATCCTCGTGCAGAGGGGTCGACACGCAGACGCGCACATCGCCCGCCCCGAACACGCTCGATGCCTGTCCACTTCGCTGCGTGAGAAGGTTGCCCGCCCGCGCTACTTCGTCGAAATCGAGCTTCTCCCGGTAAAACGACCTGCTTCGCTCGAGGTTCTCCACGGCGAAGTGGTACGAATCGAAGCCGATGATTCCGAGCGACTCCATAGCGACGTGCCCCTTTCCTTACGGTGGGGTTTTAGCACCGGTTTTCGCGCGGTTCCTCGAACTTTTTCGCCGCGCCGACCCGGCGGCCCGGGGAACTAGAGGCGTCGGAGCTCGTCGCTACGCCACCAGCACTGGGATCTCATCATTTACCACATCGGCCGGCTCTTGTCCCTCCTTTGACGTGACGCAAAGTCCCTCTAGAATGCCCCTATTCGGCGTGCGAGAGGGCCGTCCCGCGCGTTGAGATCGTCGGTCGCCCGTAGCCGCCGATCGCAGACGGACTCGGTCCATCCACAAGCGTATCCAATGCAAAGGAGGCAAGCGATGAGCAAGCGGACAAAGTTCGTCATGGTGACGGGCGGGGTCGTCTCTTCCATCGGTAAGGGGCTCTCCTCCGCTTCGATCGGAGCGTTGATGGAAGCGCGCGGGCTGCGCGTGACGCACATCAAGCTCGATCCGTACATCAACGTCGATCCCGGCACGATGTCCCCCTACCAGCACGGGGAAGTTTTCGTCACCGACGACGGCGCTGAGACCGACCTCGATCTCGGCCATTACGAGCGTTTCACGCACGTGCGGATGAACCGGCACAACAACTTCACCACGGGCCGCATCTACGAAGCGGTCATCTCCAAAGAGCGGCGCGGCGAATATTTGGGAGCGACGGTGCAGGTCATTCCGCACGTCACCGACGAAATCAAAGCGCGCGTGCTCGCGGGCGCGGGCGATGCCGATCTGGCGATCGTCGAAGTCGGTGGAACCGTGGGCGACATCGAGTCCCTGCCGTTTCTCGAGGCGCTCCGGCAGCTCAAGGTCGAGCTCGGACCGCAGAATTGCGTGAGTGTGCACGTCACGCTCGTTCCCCACATCGCGAGTGCCGGGGAGCTCAAAACGAAACCGACGCAGCACGCTGTGAAGGAGCTGCGCGAGATCGGCATTCAGCCGGATATCCTGCTTTGTCGCTGCGATCGGCCGCTTTCGCGCAGCATCAAAGAGAAGATCTCGCTGTTCTCGAACGTACAGGTGGAGAGCGTCATCGCCGCCATCGACGTGTCGTGCATTTACGAGCTGCCACTCTTGTTCCACGCCGAGGGGCTCGACGAGCAGCTGGTCGAGCGGCTCAATATCTGGTCACGCCAACCGGATCTCTCGCCGTGGCAACGCATCGTCGAACGATTCAAAAAGCCGTCGCGCGGCGCGGTGAAGATCGGTGTCGTCGGCAAGTACGTCCATTTGCGCGATTCCTACAAATCGCTGCACGAGGCGCTCGTCCACGCCGGTCTGGCGCACGACTGCCGCATCGATCTCGAGTACATCGACTCCGAAAACATCGAAGGGCTCGGACCGGAAGTGGCGCTGGCGGGCCTCGACGCGATTCTGGTGCCGGGCGGTTTCGGCGAGCGCGGGACCGAAGGAAAGATCGCCACCATTCGCTTCGCCCGCGAGAGCAAGATCCCCTACTTCGGCATCTGTCTCGGAATGCAACTCGCCGTCGTCGAATTCGCGCGCCACGTCTGTCGGCTCGATGGCGCGAACTCGACCGAGTTCGACAAAGACTCGCCGCACCCGGTCATCGATCTCATGGCCGACCAGCGCCACACGGTCGACAAGGGCGGAACGATGCGCCTCGGCGCTTATCCGTGCGTTCTACTCGAAGGAACCGTCGCCGCAGCGGCGTATGGAACGACCGAGATCAGCGAGCGACATCGGCATCGCTACGAGTTCGCCAATGCCTACCGCGACCGACTGCGCGCCGCCGGTCTCGTCTACTCCGGCACGTCACCCGACCAGCACCTGGTCGAGATGATCGAGCTGCCCGATCATCCCTATTTCGTCGGCTGTCAGTTCCACCCCGAATTCAAGAGCCGTCCCGTTGCGCCGCACCCGCTGTTCTCCCGGTTCGTGAGCGCCGCGCTCGAGAGGCAGGCGATTCGCGTGAAGAGCGGCGGCAAAGCGCAGACGAGCACAGAGTCGAGCTCGCACGCCAACTAGCTAAACGGCAGCGCGGGCCGGCGCCGGTTGCTGCTCGACCGTGAGCTTCGGCGCTTTGCGCACATCCCAGATGAGGCCGACTTTCTCCAGCGCTTTCAGCACGTAGTAGCTCATGTCGATCTCCCACCAGTAAAAACCCTGGTTGGCGCTGTTCATGTAGTGGTGGTGGTTATTGTGCCACCCCTCGCCCATGGTGATGAGCGCGAGCCACACGTTGTTGCGGCTGGTATCGGTCGTTTCATAGCGACGCGAGCCATAGACGTGGGCAAGTGAGTTGATGGTGAACGTTCCGTGCAGAAGAAAGCACGTCGACACGACATAGCCCCAGAGGAATCCGTCGAACCCGCGCAGCAGAGCGGCGAGCCCCATGCACGTGAAGACGCCGAAGATGTGCCCTTTCTCGAGAAACACGAGCTCGGGGAATTTGGCTAAATCGCGCACTTGGGCCCAATCGGTCGCCTCATGCTCGCGGCCGAGCCACCACCCCATGTGCGCGTGCCAAAACCCGCGCTGCTTCGGGCTGTGCACGTCGTTGTCGGTATCGGAGTACTTGTGATGACGCCGATGCGCCGAGGCCCACCAGAGGGGGCCCTTTTGCGTGGCCGACGTTCCGAGGAAGGCGAGAAGAAACTGAAAGACGCGTGAGGTCTTGTAAGTGCGATGCGAAAAATAGCGGTGGTAGACACCGGTCACCGCGAACATGCGCACGAAATAGAAAAGGGCCGCCATTGCCACGAGGCCCGCGTCGCCGCCGCGCCAGAACGCGTAAACGGTACCGATGTGAATCAGCACGATCCCGACGGCGTTGAAGACTTGCCCCAACGATCGGTGCGCGGCGGGGGTGGGCGTGTTCGCGAGCGGCGTCGGCCGACCTTCGCCGGGAGAAGCGACATCTGCAACGTCGACCTGGTCCATCGGGATCTCCTGCCGTCAGCTACGGTAAAGTAGCGGGGGTGGCGATGTGCCATCGCCCCGTCAGGGTCTGTTCGGCCATGGGTCATAGTTCGGTCATGTAGAAGTGTGCTAGGTGCGTGAGGCTGGGCTCATGAACAAGCGAGCGAAAACCCTGCAGCGCCGCGGCACGCGCGTGCGGACTTTGCTTTGGAGCGCAGGGCTCGCGGCGTTGTTCGGCGTAGGATGTGCGGCGCCCATGTCGGTCAAGGCGGCCGCGGGTGGCGATCTGATCGGGCTCAAGGCAGCCATGGCGCAGGAGCGGGCCAGTGGAAAGCTGGACAGGAAGCGCGTGAGCGAGGTGGCCAGGGCCGTCGCGGAGAGGGAAATCCGGCAGGCGACGGGAGCAGAGGCGCTGGCCAGGATCGATGAGGCGCGCGCGTGTTGGCGGCCCCTTTCCGATTCGCTCGAGGAACGCGCGCGACGGTCCGATGATGCTGCAGCGGAAGCAACGCTGGCCCTCCTCGATGGCCGGCCCAATCGACCGCGCGACGGCGATGCGCTCGGACGAAAGCACGCCGCATCGCCCAATCCGCTGTGGCGAGCGGTGGCGGCGCGCGCCGCGGTCGGCGCAAAGCTCGGAGACGCCCGGCGGAAATTCTACCTCGACCCCGACGAACGGGTTCGCTTGGCTGCGCTACGAGCAGCGCTCGACGGGGCAGATCCTGCAGACGGGGCGCCGCTTCTCGAAGCCGCGCGTCTCGACCCGAACCCCGTGGCCCAGGCTCTCGCGGCGCGCGCGGCGGGAGGGCTCGCCAGCGCCGAAGTCGTCGTTGCATTGCGCGACCGGTACGCCACCGCCGACGAGGGGCTGCGCCAATCGATCGTCGATGCCTGGGGTCGACCCGAGCTAGCCAAGGCCGGCGGTCAACGCGAGATCATTGCAGTCGCCGAAAATGAGCGTGGGGCCCCCGCCATCGAAGCTGGCGCGCTCCTTTGGCAGATGGGAAGCGATGCCGACGCGAAAGCGACTGGCAAGCGCGCGCTCCGGCGGGCAATCCAAGAGGGCTTGTCGCGCGATCGCGTGCTCGCCATCGGTCGTGCGCCTATCGGCGAACGCGACATTCTCGAGGCGGTGAACAAGGCTGCCACGGATCTGGACGTGCCCGTGAAGGTGTCGGCATTGACTCGCCTCGCCGAGCTGACGGAAAGGCGTACCGAAGCATGGGCCGAGCTGCGCAAGCTCGCCGACCGGGGGGCGCACGACGCGCTTTTCGCGCTCGCCCGCGCGGGCGATCCCGTCGCGGCGGAGGGCGTGGCCAAAGAGCTTTCGTCGAGCGACGCGGAAGCGCGCCTGCAGGCGATGAACGTGCTCATCGCCGCGGGCCGTTTCGCCAGGGCGGCGGATCTGCTGGCCGACGCGCACCCCGGTGTGCGCATGCGTGCGTCGTGCGCGGTGCTCTCCGCGCGCGCGCCATAACCCTGCCGTCATCTACGAAGGCCGGTGCCGCCGCTGCTCGCAGGAGATCGGTGTAAGCCGCAGAAAAGGCGCTCTTGTGATAAGCGCGCGGTTGGGGTTATAGAGAAGAGCCAAATGAGAAAAGCGCGCTTGTCGTTCTTGTGGGTGCTCGGCATTTTCGCGGCGACGGTGGGCTGTATCAAGAGCACCATCCTCAACGGACAGATTAAAGGCACCCGCGACGGGTCGGTGGCCGTCGATACGCTGAGCGACTACGAAGTCGCGCGCGGGATCGCGTTCGCCGGGCTCGGGCAATTCGAGGGCATGCACCAACTCGCTCCGGACAACGAGGACGCGCTCTTCTTGTTGACGAAGGGGTGGACGGCGACCGGCTTCGGGTTCATCGAGGATGACTACGAGATGGCCATCGACGCCGACGACGAGGCGAAGGCCGATTACCATCGCGCGCGAGCGCGCGCCGCTTACGACCGCGCCATCCAATACGGAATCGCTCTCTTGCAGATGCGCGCGCCGGGATTCGAAAAGGCGAAGAACAACAGCGCCTCCATCCGACAGTACCTTTCCGCCTTCGACAAACGCGACGTCAACACGCTCCTCTGGGTGGGGCAGGCATGGCTCGCCCGCGTCAACATGGCCAAAGACGATCCGGCCATCGTCGCCGAGCTCCACGTGGGCGAAGCGCTTCTCGAGCGCAGCGTGGCTCTCGACGAAACGGCCGCCTACGCCAACGGTCACGCCGCGCTCGGCTCTTATCACGCCCGCACCGCGATGGCCGAGCTCGATGCCGCGCAGAAACATTTCGCGCGCGCCATCCAGCTGACCCAGGGCAAGGCGCTTTTACCGAAGTTCCATTTCGCGCGCTCCTACTACTGCATGAAAGGGGACAAGGCGAACTACGAGGCGACGCTGCGGGAGGTGGTCGACGCTCCCGACGCGCTACCCGAGCAACGGCTGCAAAACACCATCGCCAAGCGGCGCGCTCGTCGGTATCTAAGCAAGTCGCGCATGGCGATCTGCGGTTTTTAGCGGTGCAATCGAGATCGAGTTTCGGAGCGCGCCTTGCGCGGTGGGACGCCGCTTGGACGAGGTTCGAGTCGGTCCTCTGCGCGGCGGTGCTCGTGCTCGAGGTGGGGGCGTTCACCCTTTGGATAGGTTTGAAAGGCCTGTCGGCAACGAGCTCGGACACCAACCATTCTGGACTCGTCTTCCGCGCCGTGATGGCGGCCATCGTCTTCGGCGTCGTGGCCTATCGCATCGCGCGCCGGCTGCCGCCGCGCACCGCAGCAACGGTCGGCATGGTCGGGGCAGCGGTGGGTCTCGCGATCGGGCGCGCTTCGGGCAACGCGGGGGCGGGCTATTTTTCCAACGTGCTCAATTGGCAGCAAGACTCGTCCTGGCTCACGCTCCTCGGCGGTCTGCGCGGCGTGGGAACCGAGCTCACATGGTGGCTCGCGATGTTGGGCGCCTCCCTGGCGACGGGAGCCGGTAAACACATCAACATCGACGCGTTGCTGCGGTTCTTGCGCCCGCGGCTTCGTGTGCCGTCCATCCTGATCGGTTGGGGGATGTCGGCAATCGTTTGCTTTGCCGGCGTGTGGGGATTTTTCGATCACATCGCGATCGGCAGCTTCGGCGCGCCCGCCGATGCCCCCGCCGGAGAAAAGATGTCCATCGTCTGGCGCGAGGGGGGCCGCCACCTGTTTCTCCTGCGCCGGCAGATCTCCCTCGATCTCATGACCTCGAGCCACGTGCTCCAGGGTGAGCGCTACGACGGGTGGCTCCGCGGCGCGGAGTGGAATACGTGGCTCGCCGATGGCGGCTGGGACGCTTACTACAGCCGAGAAGAGGTGGAGGCGGTCACCATGCCCGAAAGCGCCGGCGCCGAGCTCCACCCTCCGCTCGTCGTGGGGCCCACGGGGCACAACCCGCGCGGCCTTCTCACGAGGGACCTGCACCTCATCTTTCCTTTCGGGCTTCTCATCATCGGCATCCGCTTCGTGGTGCGCGTGCTCCTCGTCCTTTTGGGGGAGGCCGAAGCAGAGTCGGATCCGCACTCCATCGGCAACGCTCCCAAAGCGGATCAAAGCGCCGCGCCCGAGGCGGGAGCTTAGATGCGCGCTCTCTTTTGGCTCGTAGGGCTGCTCGCCGTTCTCGGCACGCCCATCTTCGCGCTGATGGGGGGAGCGAGCGAGCTCGCGTGGCTGACGCATCCAGACGCCACTTACCGGCACCTGCGTTACATCGCGCCCACCGTGCTCGACGAGCGCTTCGCCGGCTCGCCCATCTTGGTGACGATCCCGCTCTTCACGTTCGTCGGCTATTTGATGGCGGAGTCGAAGACACCCGATCGCATCGTGCAAGCGTCGCGCGCTTTCTTCGGCTGGATGCCGGGCGGGCTGGCGCTCGTCGCCATCGCCGCCAGCGCGTTTTTCACGACCCTCACCGGCGGGTCGGGCGTCACCATCGTCGCCATCGGCGGCTTGCTTTACCCCGCCCTGCGCAAGCAAAACTACCCCGACGACTTCTCGCTCGGCCTGGTGACGACCGGCGGATCGCTCGGTCTCCTGCTCCCGCCTTCTCTACCGATTCTCATCTACGCGCTCGTAGCTGGAATCGATTTCAATCGAGCATTCAAGGCAGCGTTCATTCCAGGCCTGCTCATCATGGTGCTGCTCTACGCCTATTCGGCGTACGTGGGCATCAAGGCCAAGGTGCCGCGCGATCCGCCCCGCCTCAGCGCGATGGCCGAGGCGCTGTGGCTCATCAAATGGGAGCTCCTCATTCCGGTCGTCATCTTGGGGGGGCTCATGACCGGCCTTACCTCCCTCGACGAGAGCGCAGCGATCACCGCGCTCTATACCTTCATCGTCGAGGTCTTCATCTACAAGGACCTTTCGGTCAAAAAAGATCTGCCGCGGGTGGCGATGGCGTCGATGGGGCTCGCGGGCGCCGTGATCCTGATCTTGGCGATGGCCAACGCGCTCATCAACTTCGTCGTGCAAGAGCAGATCCCGGGACGCATCCTCGAGTACATGGTGGGGCTCGGCATGACGCAGAGCTGGCAGTTTCTCATCGTGCTCAATGTGTTTTTGCTGATCTTGGGAATGGTGATGGACGGCTTTAGCGCCATCCTCGTCGCCGTGCCTCTCGTCTTGCCGTTCGCGGCGAGGTTCCACCTCAATCCATTCCACATGGCGGTGATGTTCCTTTTGAACCTCGAGCTCGCCTTTTTGCTGCCGCCGCTCGGTCTCAATCTCTTCATCTCCAGCTTCCGCTTCAATCGACCGGTGGTATCGCTTTACCGGGTGGTCCTCCCCTTCGCCGGGCTCGTCGCCATCGGGCTCGCGCTCGTCATGTACCTGCCGTCGATCTCGACGGTACTCTTGCGCGGCGATATGGCCGCAGCGCGCGCCGAAGCCAAGCGCAGCTCGGCGCCGCCGCGCGAAGCCTGGCAGCTCGAGTGTGTGCAGGAGGACCCGTCACACCCCATGCCTTGCACCGCCGAGGAGATCGCTCTTTACGGCAACACGTACGCAGCGGGCAACGTCGCACCGAGCCCGAGCGAGTCCGATACGGCGCCGCCGAGCGGCGACGAAGGCGGCGACGACGAGCTCTTTCGCCAGATGGTGGGCGGCGCGGCCAGCGCCGGTGCCGCACCCTCCGCAGCGCCGAGCAGCGAGGATGACCTGTTTCGGCAGATGATGGGCACGGGCGCGCCTGGACAGAGCGGTCGCCCGGAGGGGGCGCCCGTACCTGCCCCAACGAGCGACGACGACCTGTTTCGGCAGATGATGGGCACGGGAGCCGACGGCGGTACCCACTGAGCCCTTCGTTCGCCCCCTAAAACCCACAGCTTTTTTGGTCATCCGGCAGTCGCTCGTTAAGATCGAGCGATGAAGTCAGGTTGGGTCGTGCGTCCGGGTGCGGCGGAATTCCCGCACGAAAACAGGCTCATCGATCGCGGAGCCCTGTGGATCGGCAGCGCGCTGTGCGGCGAGGATCGCGTCGAACCGGCAATCGCCGCCGACGTACCTGCGCAACCGGCCGTGCTCGCCGAACCCCAGCCTCTGCTCGTCGAAACGCGTGATGAGCGCGTGGAGACCTTCGTGCGCGCCATGGCCGACGTCGCGCGTGCCCACGGGCCGGCCGAAACGGCGGCGCACGTCGAATCCCTTTTCAAATTCGGAATGCCCGCTCCGCTCGAGCTCAGCGCGAGCGCTCGCGCCTCGCTTCTCGATGGCAACATTCTCGAAGCGACGGAAGGCGGCATCCACGCGACGGCGTGGTTTGCCCGCACGAGCTCCGCTTGGCAAAGCATGCTGCGCGGCGAGGGGGGCAACCTTGCCGAGTGCGGTGAGTCGACGTTGGACGGGTTTACCGCCGATCTGATTGCGCGTCTCGTCGCGAAGCCGAGCATGGCCTCCACCATCCGCCGTGAGCTGCGGCGGCGCGGCATTGCCGCCTTCGGGATGCTCGACGCCTGAGCGCGCCGCGCTGACTAGCGCTCGAGCTCGAATGGCGCCATCCAAATGATGTCGCCGGTGTTGTCGTTCGCTAGAAAGAGACGGCCGTCCTCGGCAAACGTGATCGCTGCAGGGCGCCCGTGCATGAACGTGCCGTCGTCCCAGCCTGTCGCGAAATTGCGCATGCCGCCGGCGATGCCGCCGAGGGTGGTCGAGGGCAGAAGCTCGCCGGTTTCGGGATTCACGGCGGCGCTCACGAGGCGCGCGCCAAGCCACGGACCGGCGGTACCGTGCAGCGCAACGAACGCGTTGCCCTTGTAGGGCAAGGGCCACTTTCCCGGCTCGAAGTCGACGCCGAACGGCGTGTCCCCGATCAAAAAAGAGACGTCCTCGGGCACGACCTTGGAACAATCGGCGGTCGTCTTGACCTCGACGTGAGGCACGTCCTTGGTCGCGCAGCACGGGTATCCCCAGTCATCGCCCTCGCGAATGGGGACGAGCTTCTCGCGCCCACCCTCGTCGGCCGAGTAGTCCTTGGCCAGCTCGACCGCGAAGCATCGGTTGTGGCCGCGCTGGCAGCGCACCGCGATGGGATTGCGAAATCCCTTGGCGACGGGCAGACCACCGGGGGAGCCGTCGAGCTTGACGATGCCCCCCTTCGTCGGGCGCAGCATGTCGCAGTTCTCGCCCTGATCGCCGCCGTTGCCGACGTAGATGGTGCCGTCGTCGGCTTGATCGAGGGGCTTCGGCCAGTGCAACATCGACTGGTGGTAATTGATATCGGCGACGAGCTCGCCCTTCTCGCGGGGAAACCGGTCCCCGGGCTGGTAGGGGATGCGGAGGATCTTGGTGTTATCTTGGAAATAGAAGTGGGTCGCCGTAAAGAGAAGCCCCTGCGTCTGCGACAGCTGAGGCTGAAAGATGCTGATCGAATCGGCATAGCCGTCGCGGTTGTCGTCGGGGAGATAGACAATGGCCGCGAGGCCGCCCGCGCCGCCTCCAGTCGTGACCCCCGTCGGTGACGCGACGAATAGCTCGCCACCGGGGGCAAAACGGAGCTGCCGCGGGTTGCCGAGCTTGCCGTAGTGGTGGACGCAGAAATTCGTCGGCAGCTTCAAGAACGAGAGCGAGGCCGGAATCGTCGCCCCTTGACCGCCCGGCACCAAGGTGACCCCGGTCGCGTCGTACCGCACTGAACCTGGCAAATCACAAAAGTACGTTGCGGGATGAACCACGTCGGCCGGAGGTGGGGGTTGCACCACGTCGAGCGGCGGGGGGGGCGTGCTCCCTTCGGGTATCCCACCATCCTCCATCGATGAGGAGGGTGGGGCGGAGGTGCAGGCGGCGACCAACCACGCGGCAGGAACGAGCATCCGGAGGTGTCGCGACATAGTTGAGACCTGCTTCTTTTCGACGTGGGTGCGGCGCACGACTCGAGGGGGTTCGGGGTGGGGGTCCACCATCGTGGTCAGGTTTTGGCGGCGCGGCAAGTCAAGGAGGTAACGGCGGGCCAGCTCGGCCCGCGCGTCAGAGTTTGATCCCTTTCCAATCGCCGCTCGCGAATTTCCAGGCCATCGCCGCCGAGAGGAGAATGACGTAGATGACCGCTGCGCTCCAGATGCCGACCAAGCCGCCCCCCAGGACAATCCCGAGGATGTAGGCGAGGGGAACGAGGCAGGTGAAGTGCAAGATCAGCTCGACGATCATCACGAAGCGGCTGTTGCCGGCGCCAAAGAGCGCCTGAGTGAGGATCATACCGACCGCGATGAGCGGCGTGCAGATCCCCATGATGCGCAGCGGCAAGAGCGCGGCCTGCCGTACGAGCTCGCTATGGGTGACGAGCCTTAGGATGGCATCGGTGAGAATGACACCTTCGAGAAGCCCGACCACGCCGAAAATGACGAGACCGAGGCGCACCGAGGCCCATCCGAATTTCGTGGCGCGATCGGGGTCGCGCGCGCCGAGCGATTGACTGACCAACGTGGCCGTCGAAGTACCGAAGGCGAGACACGCCGTGAAGGTCAGTTTGAGGACGCCCACCACATCGGTGGTTGCCGCGCCGTTGACGGCCTCGGTGAGTCCGCATGACGACTCGGCGACCCCGGCGGGCGCAATGGCGTCGAGCTTGGCTACGATCCACACGAAGAGCCCGAACCCGGTCATCACGGCGATGGTGGCGACGGCGCTCGGCACCGAAAGACGAAGGATGTCGCGAGTAATTCGCTTCGAGAAACGCCGAAGATCGAAAAGTCGGAATCCGCGGTAGTCGGGCAGCAGGGCGTAGCCGACCATGATGAAGAGGCCCACGTACGTGGAGATGGCGGCCGCGAGGCCGGCCCCCGATACCCCCATGCGCGGCGCTCCGAAGTTGCCGAAAATCAATGCATAACAAAGCGCAACGTTGAGCACGTTCATGACGACCGCGGCAACGAGGTGGATGTACGTTTTGCCGATACCGTCGAAGAAAGCCTTGAACGCAAATGTGACCGCCATCGACGTGATCCCGAGCAGACGCCAGCGCAGATACCCTTCGGCGGCATCGCGGACCCCCGCCTTCAACGTCCCGAGAACGAGTGGAACGACGACATAGCCGCCGATCGTGAAGACGATACCCGCGAGGGTCGCGAAACAAACGGCGTTGACGAGCACCGCGCCGGCGTCGGTGGGCCGTTTCTCAGCGAAGCGACGCGCCGTAAAGGCCTGGGTGCCGACGGAGATGGCGGACAGTGAGCCGCCGAACATCCAGAGGAGGATGAAGGACGGCAAAAGCGCCGCTTGACCGTTCGAAGACTCCGGGCACGGCAAATGCGCGAAAAAAACAATGTCGATTTCGTTGACGATGCTTTGCGTCAACATCGCAAGCACCGTCGGCGTAGCTAGCCGCAGGATGACCGCATACGGCGAGCCCGACGTATCGACGTGCGCCGTCGCGGGGGTGCCGGCGATAGCCATATGGGCGGCGTTCTTCTACGCGACGCAGGGCACCCTGACAAGCCGAGCCCCGAAGGAAACGGTTCCTTCAGGGGCGATGAACGACTTCGTCAATACTTTCTGTGACTTGCGACTGCTCTGCCCGAGCCGACGCGGGTTTGGAAGCTCCGCTTGCGCCCCCTCGGTAGTCGGCGAGGAGAGCACGCGCCTCGTCGCATCCGGGGTGCGCTTCAAGGATGTCCTCGAGCATCCGCCGGGCGGCGCGTGGCTTGCCGCCGTACCCCAGCATGCGCGCATAGAAGAGCCGAGGCTCGACCGTGCTTTCGACGAGTGACCACGTCTCCGCTGCTTGCACCGCCTCTTTCCACTCTTGGGCAGCGGCCGCGCTTTCGGCCCAGGCGCGTAGCACCCGCACGTCGCGGGGGTTGCGCTGCGCCAAGTCGCGGTGAATCAGGAGCGCCTGGCTGGAAAAGCCATCTTTGAGCGCGTCGGACCCCGCGCTGAGACCTGTCGCAACCGGGTCCCCCGATCCGGCGAGCGTGCTCGGCAACGCGGCGATCTCGACGCGCACCCTGGGCGCGGCGCTTGTCATCGGAGCCGCCGAGCCCGCACCGAGGGCGACTCGGCCGGCATTCGCGTGAGCAGCATTGCCGGTGATCGCGACGAGGGCGATCGCGTCGGCTGCCTGATGGGTTCCGTGATCCGATGGCTTTGGCGCCGTCTCCGTGCCGCGGATCCTTGCGATGGTGCTCGTCGGCGAGGGCGTGCTCACCACCGCTGCACCTTCATGCTCGGTCGCGGCAGCGATGGGCTCGGCTTGCACCGCTTGCATCCCATCCTTCTCGTCGCGCGTCACCGCGCTCGGCGAGAGATCCAGATCGACGACTTCGCTAACACTTGGCTGCCATGCTTCGGCCGCGCGATCCGCGGTGACCGCAATGAGCCGCATCGCGCGGCCGGTCAGCTCGGTCGCGACGCCCAGCGCCCGTTGCGTGACGCCCGAGACCAAAACTTCGCGCGGGCGGAAACCGCCCTGCCGCGGCGGCCACTCCAGCACGCCGAGCGCCCCGAGCGCGAAGAGCCCCGCGCCGGCAATCCCGACGTACCCCACGAACTTGGAGGCGACTCGGCGTCGTCGCGGCGCCGCCAGAACCTGCTCGAGATCCTGGCGCAGCTCTTCGGCGCTGCCGTGACGATCGCGCGGATTCGGCGCGAGCGCCTTCAGCACGACGCGGTCGAGCAGAGCCGGCAAACCGAGTGCCCGAGAGCGCACCCGCATCGGCTCGGGCGCGTCTTTGCTCTTCATTTCGAGAAGTGCCACCGCCGAGCCTGCGACGAAGGGCCGCCGACCGGTGCAGAGCTCGTAGAGCACGCAGCCGAGCGCGTACACATCGGCACGGGCGTCGATGACCCCCGAACGACCCTGCTCGGGCGCCATGTATTCGGGCGTACCGTTGATGGCAACCTCCCCGTCGCCATCTACTGGTTTGTGCACCTCGGAAGCCATGCGGGCGATACCAAAATCGAGGATCTTGAGCTCGCCCACGTGATGGCCCGAGAGTGCCGAGTCCCCCGCGGCCCCCTTCGTCACGAAGAGGTTCGCCGGCTTCAGATCGCAGTGCACCACCCCCACCGCGTGCGCCGCGGCGAGACCGCGGCAAGCGAGAATGCCGATGTTGACGGCCTCGCGCCATTGCAGTCGCACCTCGTGGATCAATCGCTGCTCGAGCGTTTCGCCATCGAGCAGCTCCATCGCGCAATACGGACGACCATCGGCCGACTCGCCGAAGTCGTGGATCATCACTAGGTTCGGATGCGCGACGGAGGCGATCGCCTGTGCCTCGCGCCGAAACGCAGCAACGTCGGTGATCATGGCGCGATCTTGGGACAGCACCTTGAGCGCGACCCGCCGCAAGAGATCGACGTGCTGGGCCTCGTAAACCGTGCCCATCGCGCCGCTGCCGATGGTTCCGAGGATGCGATAGCGCGTGCCGATGAGGACATTGGGATCGCCGTCGGTGATCGATTGCAATGGGCTACGCGGCGGCGGCAATGGGCTGCGCGGCGTGTGCAACACGGGCGCGCTTGCTGGCGCCGGTGATTTCGCGGTCGCATCGTTCGTCGCTACCGGACCCGAGGGCGAGTCGTCGCTCCCTGCCCAACGCGCCGCTTTGACGAGCGAGTCGAACTCCGCTCGGGATTTGGCGGGCTCCGAGGGATAAAGGCGAGTCATCATGTGCGCGGTCCGCGCGCGTACGCCCCGTTCGCCGCTCGGTAGAGGTGCACAAGTGGCGAGAAGCTTCACCAGATCGGCCGCCACCTGGCGCCCCGAGTCGTAGCGATCTTCCATCTTGTGCGCCGTCAGCTTGGCGATGACGGCGTCCATGCGCGGCGGCGCGCCCGCTTGGTTCGCGACCGGCGGGGGACGGCGTTCGTCTTTGGCGACGAGCGCCATATGCTCGGTGGGCTCGCCCTCGAGAAAACGGCGTCCGGCGAGAAGCTCCCAGAGGATGACGCCGAGCGCGTAGAGATCGACCCGCGAATCGCCGGTGTTGCCCGAGGCCACCTCGGGAGCGACATACCCCGGCTTCGCAAACACCACCCCCGATATCGTGTGGCAACGGCGATTTTCGGCGCGCGCGGTGCCGAAGTCGATGAGCTTGAGATCGCCGCCGTATCCGATCATGACGTTCTGCGGCGAAAGATCACGATGCACGATACCGAGCGGCTTGCCGGTGGAATCGGTTCGCTCGTGCACGTGCGCCAGCGCTTCGGCGACGGAGACCCCGATGGCGACCACGTCCGGCCATTCGATGCTCACGCCGGTGTGCGACGCGCGCGCTCGCACCTCGCCGAGGCTACGGCCCTCGACGTATTCGACGACGACGTAGGGCTCGCCGGTCGTGTCGGTCGAAGCTTCGAGCACCTGCGCGACGCCGTGGTGCTGCAGTTGCGCCTGCACCCGCGCTTCGTCGAAAAAACGGGCCAAGAACGATTTGTCGGCAGCGTGGTCGCGACGGATAATCTTGACGACGCACGGGCGCTCGGCTCCCTCGATGCCCGATGTCGCGGCGAGATAGACCTCCCCCATGCCCCCGCGGGCCAGCCGCCGCAAAAGCCAGAGCCGGCCAAACGGGCGGGGAATACGCTCTGGCCCTCCCTTGTTCCAAACGACGGACGCTTCCGAGGCCATGCTGGGCATGGTGCCCGGGTGGTCCCAAGTGGGCCAAGTAACAGGGAGATCGATCGGGCAGGGAGAAAACGGGCCAACTAGTGCTAGGCTCCGCCCCGCTGCTTTTGACCATGAGCCCTCGCCTCACGATCCGGAGCTTCGTTTGGGGCTTTTGCCTCGCGATCTTCTTTTTCGGCGCTCGTACCGCCCGCGCATCCGCGCCGATGTGCGATGAGACGGCGACATCGCGTATCGCGCCGCCGCCGGTGCTCCCCATTCGCGACGTGAAGCTCGAGGTGGGTTTCCCCTGCGACGCATCTCCCGTCGTCCCGGCGCCCGTCACCGTGGCGCCCATCGATCCCCACGCGCCGGCGAGCCCGGTCGTCAGCTTCGTTTCGGTCGCGAGCGAGGCGTGGGTGCGCCCGATCGAAGCGGGAATCCCGCCTCCGACGAGCCGTCGAACCGTGGTTGCGCCCGAGGCTTCGGGGCCCGGAAAACCGGGGTTCACGCCAGGCGTGTTTCGCCCACCGCGCGGTTAGGCGCGACGGACGGCCGACCGTGGCCGTCACATCACAGCATCCGAATACCAGCGCAGGCTCGCTCGCCAAGATGTGCTCGAGCGATGCCCGCGCGATCAACGCAGTATCTGCAACAGGAAAAACCAAGAGGTTACGAACATGATGAACAAGGGAACAGCCGTCGTCGGCTTCATCCTCTGCTTTTTAGCGGGGATGGCGCTCATGTACGGCGTCGATCACAGCCGCAAGGGCTTCGATCTCACGGCCGACTCCGCCAGCGGCGGAGCAACATGGTCCGACAACGATTCACCGGTTCCGGTCGACAGCAAAGATCCGGTCTGGGGCAACCGCGGAGCGCCGGTCACGATCGTCGTTTACAGCGACTTTCAATGCCCGTTCTGCTCCAAGGTCGAAGCGACGATGGATCAGGTGAAGACGACGTACGGCAAGGACAAGGTACGCGTCATCTGGAAGAGCAATCCGCTCCCCTTCCACCAGAACGCCAAGCCGGCATCCGAAGCGGCCCAGGGCGTCTTCGTCATGGCGGGCAGCGATGCATTCTGGAAGTTTCACGCCGCCGCCTTCAAGAATCAGTCGGCGCTCACCACCGAAAACTACGTGAAGTGGGCCAAGGAAGCGGGCGTCAAGGACGAGGCCAAATACAAGCAGGGCCTCGACGCGCATACCTGGGCGGACAAGGTCGACAAGGACCTCGCGCAGGGCAAGGCGGCCGGTGTCAACGGCACTCCGCACTTCCTCATCAACGGCGTCGCGCTCTCGGGCGCGCAGCCGTTCGACAAATTCAAAGAGGTGATCGACGCTCAGCTCAGCAAGGCGCAAGCGGCCCTCGCCAGCGGGACCAAGCCGGACAAGGTCTACGTTGAGATGTCGAAGCAAAACAAGGCGGCCACTCCCGCACCCCAGGAGCAAGCGCGCAAAGAGGAGAAGGAAGAAGAAGACAAGACAGTGTGGAAGGTGCCGGTCGGTGACTCACCGCAGCTCGGCTCCGATCACGCGCTCGTCACCATCATCAAGTTTTCGGAATTCCAATGCCCCTTCTGCAAAAAAGTCGAAGACACGCTGAAGAAGGTCAAGGACGAATACGGGGACAAGGTGCGCATCGTTTGGAAGCATGAGCCGCTCCCGTTCCATCCCCGCGCCGAGCCTGCGGCTCAGCTCGCGGTTTTCGCCTACAAGGAGAAGGGCGCCAAAGGATTTTGGGCGGCCCACGACAAGCTGTTCGAGATTCAGCCGAAGCTCGAAGACGCAGACCTCGAAGGCGTAGCCAAGGACATCGGCCTCGACGTGGACAAGGCCAAGAAGGCCATCAGCAGCCACAAATACAAGGACGTCATCGACGCCGACGTCGATCTTGCCGACAACGTCAACGCGAGCGGCACGCCGCACTTCTTCATCAATGGCCGCCGTCTCGTCGGCGCACAACCGTACGAGAAGTTCAAATCGGTCATCGATGAAGAGCTCAAGAACGCGCAGGCGATTTTGGCCAAGGGCGTCGCCCCCGCGAAGCTCTACGAGGAGATCATGAAGAGCGGCAAAGAGCCGCCGCCCCCGGAAAAGAAGACCGTCGCTGCGCCGACGAGCGCCAACCCTTACAAGGGCGGCGCCAACGCCAAGGTCGTCATCCAGGAGTTCAGCGATTTCCAGTGTCCGTTCTGCAGCCGCGTCGAGCCGACCGTCAAGCAGATCACGGAGGCCTACGGCGACAAGGTGAAGTTCGTGTGGCGGCACAAGCCGCTCCCGATGCACCCCGATGCACCGCTCGCCTCGGAAGCCACCATCGAAGCCTTCAAGCAAAAGGGCTCGGACGGTTTCTGGAAGATGCACGCCGTGCTCTTTCAGAACCAGAGCACGCCGGAAGGCCTCAAGCGCCCCGCCCTCGAGAAATACGCGGAGCAACTGGGCCTCGACATGACGAAGTTCAAGTCCGCGCTCGACAACAACGCGCACAAAGCGCAAGTCGACGCGGATTCGAAGGTCGCCGACGATGCCGGAATCTCCGGCACGCCCGCCTTCGTCATCAACGGCTACTTCTTGAGCGGCGCGCAGCCGTTCCCGAAGTTCAAGAAGTTGATCGATCGGGCGCTCGCCGAAGCCAAGTAGAAGAACGCGTCAGCAGTAGAGCAGAGGGCCCCGACGATGTCGGGGCCCTTTTGCTTTTGAGAAGATTGCAGCGGTTCCGCCGCAATTACCGCCTCTGCGCTGGTTGCGTTCGCGCTCCCGCCGCGCAAGACTCGCCAAACCGTGCCCCCCCGCCCCGCTCGTCGCGTAGAGAACCTCGTTCAATCGGAAATTCGCCGCATGACCCGCGAGTGCGAGCGGGTCGGCGGCATCAACCTGGGGCAAGGCATCTGCGATCTGCCGACGCAGCCGCTCGTCCGTGAAGGCGCCATCGCGGCCATTCGCGAGAACCGCAGCACCTATTCATTCCCCGAGGGAGTCATAGAGCTGCGCCGCGCCGTGTCCCAGAAGCTCGAACGCGAGTACGGCATTCGGCGCGACGCGGATTCCGAAATCGCCGTCACCGTTGGCGCGAGCGGCGCGTTCACGGCGACCGTGATGGCCTTGCTCGACCCGGGCGACGGCATTCTGCTCTTCGAGCCGTACTACGGGTACCACCTCAATACCGCGCTTCTCGCCGGACTCGAACCTCAGTTCGTGACCCTCGATCTGCCGGGGTTTGCGCTCGACGAGGCGCGGCTGCGCGCCGCCATTCGACCGAACACCCGCGCCATGGTCGTCTGCACACCCGGCAACCCCAGCGGCAAGATGTTCACCAAGGCCGAGCTCGAGATCGTCGCCCGCGTGGCCGAAGAGCACGACCTCTTGGTGATCACCGACGAGATCTACGAATACTTCCGATACGACGGCCGCACCCATGTGCCGCCGGCGACGGTGGGCAACCTCGCCGATCGAACGGTCACCATCATGGGCCTTTCCAAGACGTTCAGCATCACCGGCTGGCGCCTCGGCTACGCCATCGCCAAAGCCGAGCTCGCGCGCCCTATCGCGCTCGTGAGCGACATCTATTACGTGTGCGCGCCGACGCCCCTGCAGCTGGGAGCCGCCGCCGGTTTTGCCGCGCCCAAATCCTACTTCGAAGAGCTGCGCGCGAGCTACCAGCGTAAACGCGACATGATCTGCGAAGCGCTGCAAGCCGCGCAGCTCGCGCCGGTGGTCCCGGAAGGCGCATACTACGTGCTCGCCGACATCTCGCGTTCCAGCTTTCAGGACGCTCGCGCCGCCTCGATCGCGTTTCTCGAGCGCAGCAAAGTCGCCTCCATCGCGGGCACCGCTTTCTTTCAAGGCGACGTCGGTCAGCGCTTTCTGCGTTTCTGCTTTGCCAAGGAAGACGACGTCCTCGCCGAAGCATGCAAGCGGATTCGCGCGGCGCGCCTGTAGTCCGCATGAGCGACAGCAAGGGCTCTCGTTCGGCGGCCGATGCGCAGCGCCGTTTCATCGTGCCGTCTTCGCTGGCCGGACGTCCGCTCGACGGCACACTGAGGACGCTCGGCGAGTTGTCGTGGGGCGACGCGCGCAAGCTCATCGCGCGCGGGAAAGTGAAAATAGCGGGCACGGTCGTCGTCGATGGCGAGCGACGCCTCCGCGCGGGGGACGTCATCGAAGTCGATCCCAGTGCGCGCCGCCCCGTCCACAGCGCATCCCTCGATCGCTCGCGGCTCGTGTACGTCGACCCGCATGTCGTGGTCGTCGACAAACCGGCGGGGATCAGCACCGTACCTTACGAACCTGGCGAGCGTGGCACGCTCGATCAACTCGTCGCCGCGATCCTACCGAGAGCGCACAGCAAAGGTCCGCCCTCGTCGCTCGGCGTCGTCCAGCGGCTCGATAAGGAGACGAGTGGGCTCATCGTTTTCGCGCGCACATTCGGCGCCAAAAAGGCGCTCGCGGCGCAACTGCGCGCGCACACCGTGCACCGCCGTTACTTCGCGCTCGCCCACGGCAACGTCCACCAAGCTACGTTTCGTTCCCACATCGCCAAAAATCGAGGGGACGGGCTACGCGGCGCCTCGCGGTTTCGCAACGAGGGCCAGCTTTCCGTCACTCACGTCGAGCCGATACGCACCATCGCTGGCGCGACGCTGGTCGCGTGCCGACTGGAGACGGGTCGCACGCACCAGATCCGCATCCACCTCGCCGAAGCCGGACACCCCATCGTCGGCGAGCGCGTTTACATTCGCGGCTACGCCGGTACGCTTTTGCCCGCGCCGCGTCCCATGCTCCACGCCGCCGAGCTCGGCTTCGTTCACCCAGTGCGCGGAGCGCCGATGAAGTTCGAGGCTCCTCTGCCGCCCGATTTCGAGGCCATGCTCGAGCAGCTTTCCGAGCCCGAGCCGCCGCGCGGCCGAAGCTAACGCCGTTCCATGCTGAGCGCGATGATCGTGGATAGGAGATAGGCGAACGCTTCTTCGTCGCTGTTCCACTTGCGCGAGGGACCTACGTGCTCGTGGCATAGGACGCCAGCCATGGTTCCCTGCACCCAAATGGGAACATCGAGCAGCGCTCCGATGCCGAGCGGCTTCAAATACGATGCGGAAAAGCACGAGGTGCGCGGATCCTGATGGGCGTCACCGGCGGCGATGGTTCGCTCGCTCTCCAGCGCGGCAAAATACGCTTCGAAATCCTTGCGAAAGAGCTCGACACCCGAGGCATGCTTGGCCGCCGTGCGCTCGAAAAGATCGAGACAGGTGATCTTGGTGCGCCCCGCGTCGAGCGCCCATACGCTGACCCGCTCGACGTCGAGTGTCGAGGCGGCCGCCTCGTTGACGCGGCGAACGGTCTTGTCGACGTCCCCGAGAAAGAGCGAGCGCTGCGACATCAGCTCGGCGATGCAGCGAAACTGCGCCCGCAGCCCCATCGCCTCGCGACCACCGGCATTCGCCGGAACGATCTCTCCATCCGCGGCAACGGCGGGCGAGGGTTTGGCGCCGCGACGATTCTTCACCTCCGTCATCGCCGTTTGCAACCGCCGCAGCATGTCCGGCGTATCCCCGCCCGTGGCCGCTTCGGTGGAAGTGACGCGAGCGAGCGCAGCGAGTTGCGCTTTGGCGGCGAGCCCGCCCAATCGTTCTGCTTCTTCGAAGAAAGCGCGCGCGTGTTTTCCCATGGAATCCCCGTACGTCTTTTTATAGAGGCTCTTTTCCGCTCTGCCTAGGCGAAGCTCGCTAGCGAGGCATCGCCTCGAGAGTGCGATGGGGGATGAAGTCGGCTAGGACTGGACCATGAACCAACCCAGCGCCGACAAGCTCCACTACGTTCGCATTCCCAAGGCTCACGGCGGGCGCGCCGAGATGGTGCGCCTCGTTTACGTGCTGGCAGGCAAGCC
>Ga0193706_1000148_pt1 | contig 50496 bp, 49 predicted proteins | sample U3c1metaG_FD_160130 | JGI IMG/M metagenome (GOLD analysis project Ga0193706, IMG submission 160130) | Soil microbial communities from a riparian zone of the East river system, Colorado, United States - U3c1 | ecosystem: Environmental > Terrestrial > Soil > Riparian zone | place: USA: East River... | reverse complement strand
GGAGCTCGGCATGGCGTGGAGCACCGACGGCTATTACGTGATTCGCATCCCCAGCACGCGCGGCGCAGAGGAGGTGCTCCACGTGGCGCCGGTTCCCAGCGATTTTCAGCGCCCCTGGGACGCTCAGCGTTTGCGCGTTCTCGACGTCAAGGTCGCGCAACAGGGGATCGAGCTCTATCACGCCAGCATGGAGGCCCACGAGGGAGCGGTCACCGCGCCACCCCAGGTCGACCCCGACGGGCTCGACCCTCCCATTCCGCCGAGCGGTCCCCCCTGCTCGGTGGAGGTTCCGCGCAAGATCCACATCGAGGTACCGGAGAGCGATCAGGACGTTCTCTTCCGCTACGACGAGGTGAAATTGAATCCGCCGCTTCCCCCCGGTGCATTCACCCAGCCGGTCGCCGAGGGCATGCAGCGCATCCGCGTCGAGTGCGAGTAGAAGCCGTATCGCGTCAGACGAGCTCGCCGCGCAGTATGGTCACCGCGTGGCCCCCGAGCTTGACGCGATCGCCGGCGACCTTCACGCGCACGTCGCCGCCCCGCAGCGAAGCCTGGTGCGCGAGAAAGGCGTCCTTTCCCAGCCGCGATCGCCAATAAGGCCCGAGCGCGCAATGCGCCGAACCGGTCACCGGGTCTTCGGGCACGCCCGCGCGCGGCCCGAAGAAACGCGACACGAAGTCGTAATGTGGCGTTGACGCCCGCGCCGTCACGATGATGCCGCGCGTGTCGATGCGAGCGAGCGCCGTCATGTCCGGGCGAAGGCCGCGCACGACGTCTTCCGAGGCGACTTCGACCAGATAGTCGAAGGGTGTCGTCCCCACGAACGTGAGGGCCACGCCGAGCGCTTGCGCGAGCGGGCCGGGCGCGGCCGCGGGGACCGTCGGGCTGGCTGGAAAATCGAGCTCGATGAGTCCGTCGCGCGCCTCTGCCGTCAGCGTGCCGCTCTTCGACAGGAAGCGCGCGCGTTCACCGCGCGGCAGGTGCCCTTCCTCCCAGAGCACGTGCGCGCTGGCGAGGGTCGCGTGACCGCAGAGGTCGACCTCCACGGTGGGCGTGAACCAGCGCAGGCGAAAGGCGCCGTCTTCGCGATGGAGAAAGGCGGTCTCGGAAAGGTTCATCTCCGCCGCGACCGACTGCATCCACGTTTCCTCCGCCGGTGCGGGAAGTACGCAGACGGCAGCCGGGTTGCCGCGGAAGGGTGTGCTCGTGAACGCGTCGACTTGAACGATAGGGACCGTCATCCCGGCGAACGTACTCGAACCCCGATATTTTTCGAGGCACCAGGAAGCGAATTTGCAAAAGTCCAAGCCGAGGGCGTGGGCCTGCCCGGGGGGATCGACCGGCGTCGCTGTCCCTAGGTTTCGGGAAAAAAGCACGCGACTTCGTGCCCCGAACCGGCGACGATCTCCTCGAGCGGTGGCATCTCCTTGTCGCACTTTCCCTTTTCGGCGCGCGGACAGCGGGGATGAAAGGGGCAACCGGAAGGGGGGTCGAGGGGGCTCGGTGCCTCGCCCTCGAGCACCATGCGCAAACGGCGCCGTCCCGGAACGTGAGAAGGTACTGCCGACAGGAGCGCGCGCGTGTAGGGGTGGTGACGCCGTTCGAAGAGGTCTCCGGTCTTGGCGGTCTCCACGATCTTGCCGAGGTACATGACCGCCACCCGATGGCTCACGTAGTCGACGGCCCGCAGATCGTGCGAGATGAAGAGGTAGGCGAGCCCGAGGTCCGCTTGCAGATCCTTGAACAGGTTGATCATCTGGGCCTGGATGGACACGTCGAGCGCGCTCAAGGGCTCGTCGCAGACGATGAACTCGGGGCCGGGGGAAAGGGCGCGGGCGATTCCGATGCGCTGCCGTTGCCCCGCCGAGAACTCATGCGGGTAACGCCCCATGGCATCGCGCGCAAGCCCCACCCGGCCGAGGAGCTCCGCGACGCGGGCCTCCTCCTCCTCTTGGCTGGTGACGAGTCGGTGGATACGCAGCCCCTCGGCCACGATCGCGCCGACGCGCATCCGCGGATTGAGCGAACCGTACGGGTCTTGAAAGACGATCTGCATCCGACGGCGCAGCGCGCGCAGCTCCTTGGCGCGCATGGGCACGAGCTCCTTGCCGTCGAAGACGATTCGTCCGTAGGTCGGTTCGAGCAGCCGGAGCATGGTCCGACCGAGGGTGCTCTTGCCGCAACCCGACTCGCCCACCAATCCCAGCGTTTCCCCGCGACGGACGTGCAGACTCACCCCGTCGACGGCGCGCAGGAACTGGGGCCGGCCGAAAAGACCGCGCTGGATGGGAAAGTACTTGGCCAGGTTCTCGACCCGCATCAGCGGTCGCGCCTTGATCGTTCGTTCGTCGCCGCGGCGCGGTCGATCGAGGTCGAGCACGGGACCGTCGCTCACGAGCCCCCCACCCGGTCGGCGAAAAAGCAGCGCGAGCTTCGGCCCTGCCCGGGGAGCGGTCCATCCCCCGCGAGCTCGGCCAGCGCAGGCTCGCTCTCTTTGCACTTCGGCCCGGCATACGCGCAGCGAGGTGCGAAGCGACACCCCGCCGGAAGGCGCGTCAAATCGGGCACTGCCCCGGGGATCGTCGGCAGCCGCGCGCCGCGGTCGTCGGCGTCCTGCCCCCTACCTTGGCCAAGCGCGATGACGCTCCGCAAGAGCCCCTCGGTATAAGGGTGTCGCGGTCGCATCAGGACGTCGCTCACCGGACCTTGCTCCACCACCTTGCCGGCGTACATCACGACGAGCTGCTGAGCGAATTCGGCCACGACGCCGAGGTCGTGGGTGATGAAGATGATGCTCATCTTCATTTTGGTCTGCAGGTTTCGCAGAAGGTCGAGGATCTGAGCCTGGATGGTGACATCGAGGGCGGTGGTCGGCTCGTCGGCGATGAGCAGCTCGGGTTCACAGGCGAGCGCCATCGCGATCATGACGCGCTGGCGCATGCCGGCCGACATTTCGTGGGGGAACGCGCCGAAACGCGCCTCGGGCGAGGCGATGCCGACCGTGCGCAGCATCTCGATGGTGCGCTTCTTGGCTTCGCCAGCGGACACCTTTTGATGCAAACGGAGCACCTCGGCGATCTGGTGGCCGGCGGTGTAGACCGGATTGAGCGAGGTCATCGGTTCCTGGAAGATCATGGAGATCTTGCGCCCGCGGATGGCTCGCATGTCCCGCTCGTCGAGCTTCAAGAGGTCCTGCTCTCCGTAGAAGACCTCGCCCGACTCGATGGTCCCCGCGGACGGAATCAGGCGCAAGATGGACAGCGCCGACATCGTTTTGCCGCACCCCGACTCGCCGACGATCCCGAGCGTGCTTCCGCGAGCTACGTCGAAGGAGACGCCGTCCACGGCGCGGACCACGCCGGCATCCGTGCGAAACGACGTGACGAGGTTGCGAACCGACAGTAGCGCCGACAAAAGCCCTCCCGAGGAGGTCTACCACGATCCTCCCGGACCAAGACCCGGAAGAGCCGGCCCCGCGCCGCCGCGTTTCAGCGAAGGTAGACGTCGAGCCGGGGCCCGATGCCGCCAGAGACGCCGGTAGCGTAGCTCGGACCGAGCGGCGCGTCGGAAGACGCGGTGAGAGCCAGACCTTGATCGGTGCTGCGGCCGAGCGCCCACCGCTGCACGATGGTGGTGACGTCGATGCGCAGCGCTTTGGCCGGCCCGATGCCCGTGTACGCATTTCCTTCGAAGGCCGACATTCGCGGCAGCCTGCCCCACGACGCATCGGACGCCGACCACGGCTCGAGCACCCGCGCCACCGATACGAGCACCGGCCGCGTCTCCGCGATCGCGCCAGGCGCCGGCTCGAGCGTGAGAAAAGCGCGAGCGATGCGCACCCGCTTCCCCCACGGCGTCGGAAATCGGAGGAGCACGACTGCCGAGGCCCGCGCGGCGCCTCCCAGCGCGATCTCGGCAGGCAGTGCAGTGTCCCCGTTTCCTCGCGCAACGACCACCATTTCCTGCGGCGCAACGACGATGCGCTGGGCGTCGACCGCCACCAGCTCCGTGCCGGCCTTGATGCACCGACCGGTGACGCAAGTCATGCCACGCTCGCAGGTCTGCGGACCCGCGCAGGGGACGACCCGGTTCGCGCAACCGAGGATCATGGCGGCGGCAAAGACGAGCAGGTTACGCGCGGACACGCTTCGACGTTAGCGCAGCACTCCCGCAAGGTCGCCTCAAGTTTCGCTGGGAGTCGCGTCGCCCGGGGGCAGGGGAGGGACGGAGGGAAACTCTTCCGCGATGCGCGCCGCCAGATGCGCCTCGTCCGTACGACGAGCGGCGACGGCCTTCGTCGCGCGTCGCGCGCCGAAACCAAACAGGGTGAGCCCCATCGCCGCCCATCCGAGGGAACAACCGAGACCCGCCGTGAGCGGCAGATGCGGCTCGCCTTTCTCGACGGCGCGGATCATGGCCAAGCTGTAGAGCGGAGAGGGGGAAGCAAAGACCATGGCATCGAATCCGCTTTTGCTGGCAGGGTAAGCAAGGACGACGAAGAAAGCCCAGGGCGCGGCCACCGCTACCATGGCGACCATCGCCGTGAGCAGACGCGCCGCCCCCACCGACTCGGAGCGCACGCGCGACCAGAGCAGAAAGCCCACCATGAACAGGAGGAACGCGCTCCACTCCTCCGCGCAGATCAAGAGACTCACGGCGGGGACCGGCGGCAGGCCCGGGAAAAGGCCCCTCGAGAGCGTCGCGGCGCCCCCCAGTGCAAACCCGGACAACGCCGTCAGCGCGGTGACCAGCTGGAGCGTGCATGTCTGGACCAGGCCGGGCCCGAGCCCGCGCGTCGCCCAAGTGGCTCCGTCGCGTCGCCACCGGAATTCGACGCGCGGCGAAGGTGCCAGGGCGTCTCCCGCCAGAACGAAGGCCGCGAAAGTGGCAAACGAGAACAAGCCTCCCAGACCCGCGATCCACGCGGTGGTGCTCCCCACGCCGCGGGTCATGAGCCCGGGAATGGAGGCCATCATGGTGACGAGCGGCAGCGAAACCAGGTACCAGCGCTTGATTCCGGTGGTGCGGTCGTCCGATCTCGGCGCGAGCAGCAGGATGGCCAGCTCGTAGAAGAACCACAGCGCCAGCGCGGCCACGGTGAGCGGCAGCGCCACGAGCAGCAGCACGTAGAGACCGTCGAAATGGGCCCGCGTATACGCGAGCGGGAGCCACACCGGAAGAGCGCTCGGTATTTCCGGCCAGGTGGCGTGCGCCAAGAACGAGGTGCCGAAACCCACGCCGAAGTAGAACGCCGGCGCACCCAAGAGCGCCGCACCGAGCGCGGTCAACGTCGCCGATGCCGTGCTCCCCGCCCACGCCCCGACGGCCACGCCGAACGCCACGCCGATCAGCGCAATGAGCGTCAAAAGCACGAAGGCCACGCCGAGCTCGACGATGGTCACCCCCCCCAGCAGGAGGCACAGAAGCGAAGCCGGCGCGATCATGCACAGAAAAACGCCGACCGCCGTCGCAGCCGTCCAGAACTTGCCCCGGGCCAGCGCGCGGCCGTCCATGCCCGCGAGAACGAGCGCATCCCACGTGCGTCCGTCCTTCTCCGACGTGACACCGACGGCGGCCATCGTCGGCCCCACCACCAGCACGATGAAGAACGCGAGCGAGAAGAAGACCTGGAACAGGACCGGTCCCAGATTGACGGGCGATTTACCCATCCCGAACGCGCCGGCGATGGAGACGACGAGCAGGCCGACGAGGACGGCGAGGACGAGGAGAACCACGATCGTGCGCCCGGTCCGGATCGCTTGCCGGAGCTCGCGCACGAGCAACGGACTTTGCCAGAGCCAGCGTTGCCAGGTAGGCCCGAGGCTCACGAGGGTCCCCGTCGGGTGAGCTCCAGGAACACGGCCTCGAGCTCGTCGCGCTCGGGTTCGACGCCGACCACGCCGATGCCTGACGACACCAGGACGCGCACGATCTCGGCCACCAGGTGTTCGCTGCCATCGAGCCGCACGAAGAGATGTCCACCGGACGCGTGGACGCCGAGGACGCCGCTCGTTCGCTGGAGCAGCTGCATGACCGGCTCGACCGGGCCGAGGGTGCGGAGCTTGATGCTCCTTCCGGCGGGTCGATCGCGCACCACGTGCTGCGCATCTCCGCGCGCATCTCCGGCTGACGCAGCGGGATGCGGCGCCCCGAGCTGCCGCGTGATTTCCGCGATCGGTCCAAAGGCGAGCAGGCGTCCCTTCTCGATGACTCCCACCGACGTACAGACGTCGGAGAGCTCGGTCAGGATGTGCGAGGAAAGGAAGACCGTCTTGCGCGCGGCGCTGAGGTATAAAAGCAGATCGCGCATGGCGATGCGGGCGCGCGGGTCGAGATCGCTCGCCGGTTCGTCGAGGATGAGCACCGCAGGGTCGTGCAGCAGCGTCTTGGCGAGCTGAAGTCGCTGCCGCATCCCCTTGGACAGGGTCCCCGCCAGCTCTTGACGCAGGTCCGTGAGCCCAGTGAGCTCGAGCGCGACGTCGACGGCGCGAGGCGCCAGGCGGTAAGCCGCCGCGAAGAACGCGAGAAATTCCTCCAGCGTGAGCTTGGGATAAAGACCCGCCTGATCGGCCATGTATCCGATCTTCGGGCGCACCCGCTCCGGCTCGAGCAGGACGTCGATTCCGCCTATCTCGATGCGCCCAGCGGTCGGCTCGAGCAGCGTCGCCATGGCGCGGATGGTCGTCGTCTTGCCGGCGCCGTTCGGTCCGATGAATCCGAAGATCTCCCCTTCGCCGACCTCGAAGCCGATGTCGTGCAGAACCTCGGTCGAACCGAATCGGTGCGACAGGTGCTGAACGCGAATGGCCGTCGGCGTGTGCAGCACTACGGCCTCGTCGGACAGACCGACGCCGAGGGGCCGGCTATCGCTATTGATCGAGGGAGAAAGGGGCCGCGACCGGTTCCGGACCGACGCAGCTCATGCCGCAGGTGCCGTACACGCATTGCACGGCATCGAGGGCAACGGTCATTTGGCGGAAGTCGTTGTTGAAACACTTGGCCAGGCATTCCAGGCTCGTGTTGCCGCCGACGCAGGCGGACAGCGTGCACGAGACACCGCCGACGCAGGTCGAGGTCGCGGAACACGTGTTTACGCTAGCGCAACTCTGATTCACGCACTGCAGACATTGAGGCGTCTGCCGGACGCCCGGCAGAATGGTGAGCAGCGGGTTGTTTCCAGTGCCTCCGGTCCCGCCTTTTCCGGCCGAGCCGCCCGCGCCGCCCCGTCCGCCCGTACCGCCGGTCCCGGTTCCACCGGTGCCGCCTTTTCCGCCCGCGCCGCCGACGCCGCCGACGCCGCCCGATCCACCGGTGGGGGCGCCGCCCGTTCCTCCGACGCCGCCTTTTCCGGCCGAGCCGCCCGTGCTGACCGAACCGCCAACACCGCCGGTGCCAACGCCGCCGGCGCCGCCGGTTCCGACGCCGCCCGCGCCGCCCGTGATGACACCGCCCGAGCCTCCGGTGCCAACGCCGCCCGAGCCTCCGGTTCCAACGCCGCCGGTTCCGACGCCGCCCGCGCCGCCCGTCGTGCCGCCCGCTCCGCCGCTGCCGCCGATGCCGCCGCCCGTCGTGACGCCGCCCGCGCCGCCAGTGACGAAGCCGCCCGAGCCGCCAGTGTTGACGCCGCCACCGGTTCCAACGCCGGCTGTCCCGCCGCCGCCCGTGCCGTCGTCGCCACCTGCACCGCCGCTTCCGCCGGTGTCCGCGCCGCCGGTGTCTCCCGACGGTGCTTCGCCTTCGAGTTGACTACGCCCGCCGCAAGCCCATGCCGCCACGGCCATCAAGCCGACACTGATCCCGATCACTCCGCGCCTTGACATCACATCTCTCCTTCGATGCGCGCGACACTAAGAGCCACCCGCAACCTTACAAGATACCATCCATCGTCCGGCGTTTTGCACAAACCCCGTGCCATTTTCGCGCACCGCACCTTGGTTCGTTCCCCTTCGTTCCCTGAGCGGCGCGCGGCGAGCGGCGCATGCGCCCTCTCCGCGGCGAACTTCGCTTAACAGCTGCCACCTTTCCCAACGAATCTGCCAATATGGGGCACGTGACTTTGCCCATGGTCGTTCGCACCTGCGCGGCGCTCCGCGCAGAACTCGAGAAAGCACGTTCAATTGGCCACAGTGTCGGCTTCGTGCCCACGATGGGCGCGCTGCATCGCGGGCATCGGCATCTCATCGAGCACGCGCGCCGTGGCGCGGGTTACGTCCTCGTGTCGATCTTCGTGAACCCTACGCAGTTCGGTCCGAACGAAGATCTCGCGCGCTACCCTCGTGATGTCGACGGCGACATCGCCCAGTGCGCCGAGGCGATGGTCGATCTCGTCTTCGCGCCGGAGCCTTCGGAAATGTACCCTCCTGGCGACGCCACCCGGGTGCGCGTCGGCGGGCTCGCCGCGCCGCTGTGCGGACCTTTTCGGCCCGGCCATTTCGAGGGGGTGGCCACCGTCGTGGCCAAGCTCTTGGCGCTGACGTCGCCGTGCACCGCCGTCTTCGGTCGCAAGGACTACCAGCAGCTCAAGATCATCGAACGCATGGCCTGCGATCTGCGCTTCGACGTGGCGATCGTCGGCGTGACCACCGTCCGCGACAGCGACGGCCTCGCTCTGAGCTCGCGCAACCTGTACTTGTCTCCCGATGAACGCGCGCGTGCTCGCGCCCTCCCGCGCGCGCTCGCCAGAGCGGCGGCTGCTTACGCGAGCGGCGAGCGGCGCGCGGGCGCGCTCGAAGCCGTCGCTCGCACCGAGGTCGGCTCGGCCATGACCGACATCGACTACGTCACCGTGGCCGATCCGACGACGCTCGCACCGTACGACGGGGCATCTCGGCTCCCCGGGCCGGCGCTCCTCGCCCTCGCGATTCGCGTGGGAAAGACGCGCCTCATCGACAACATGGTGCTGGGTGAGGAAGCGCCGCCGGAGGTGGTGCACCCATGAAGGAAGGCGCCTTCGTCGTCGTCGAGGGTATCGACGGCTCGGGAAGTACGAGCGTCGTGGCCGAGCTGGCCGCGAATTTTCGCGTGCAGAAGCGGCCGGTCCACGCGACATGCGAACCGAGCGGCGGGCCCTTCGGCGTCACCATCCGCCAAATCCTTTCCCGGAGCTATGCCGTACCCGGTCGTGCTTCCCCCGCTTTCGGTTGGGCGACGATGGCCCTCCTCTTCGCCGCCGATCGCCTCGATCACCTCGAGACGGAAGTCTTGCCGCACCTGCGAGCCGGTGAGCTCGTCCTGTCCGACCGCTACGATCTCTCGAGCCTCGCGTACCAGAGCGCGACCGTGGAACCCGACGTTTCGCCCCTGGCGGGGGACCCCGTAGCGTGGATTCGCGAGCTCAACCGCCAGGCGCGGCGTCCCGATCTCACCCTCGTTCTCGACGTGGACCCCGATGTCGCTGCCGAGCGGCGCAAGGGCCGCGGAGGAAAGGCCGAACTCTACGAGAAGCTCGAGCTCCAGCGACGTCTGGCCGCTCTCTATGCCGATGCGGAGCGGCTCGTGCCGGGCGACTGCGTCGTGCACATCGATGCGAACCTTCCGCTTCCTCTCGTGATCGCAAAGTCGATCGAGGCCATCGAGCGACGGTGATCGCCGTGCAAGCCACCCCTTCCGTCGTCGCGCGACGCCTCGTCTTGGCCGTCGCCGTCCTGGCTTCGTGCGGTGGGAACCAGTCCGCGCGCACCGAGCCGTCGCGTCCGGGCGAATCACCGAGCGCGGCTTCCGGCGATGGCGGGCCGATGGCGCCGGCGTCCGCCGATGCCCCGTTACCCGCCCGACCCGGTCGGCTTTGGCGGCGCGACGTGGTCGCTGCGCTTTCGCGCGGGCTCGGCGATTTTTTGAGCCATCTCCAGGTGGAGCCTGCCCTCGCCGCGGGCAAATTTCACGGGTGGCGCGTGGTCGGTCTGCGCGCCAATGACCCGCTCTGGCAGGGGACCGATCTGGCGCCGGGTGACATCGTCACGGCGGTCAACGATCGCCCGCTCGAACGTCCCGAGCAAGCCTTTGCCGCCTTTCAATCGCTCGCCGTCGCCAAAGAGCTGCGCGTCACCTACGAGCGTAACCACGCGCGCCGCGAGATCGTCTACCCGATCGACGATGTGCGTTAGCTCGTCTAACGAGATCTGCCCTTGGCGCCGTCGTCGGTGCCCTTGGTTGACCCCTCGGCGTCATCGCCCGCGGACGTGCCCTCACTCTCGCCGTTGCCGTTGAACGTGGGAGGCGTTTCGCCCCGATCGAGCGCGCGGGCATCGGACTCTTCGCCGACTTTGCCGTAGACTTGAACGATGCGGCTCTTCTGGCCCGGACCGCTGGAGTCGACCCAGAAGTAGCTGCGCGGGCGCGTGTCGAGGTGCACGAATCCGCTGCGCGGATAGAGCCCTACGCCGACATAGCCGAAGGTGCGTGCGAAACGCGCCACCTCGTCGTCACGCGCGCCCGGTACGACGATGTCGATGGCGCGCCCTTTGCCATGCTTGGACACCCCGCGGCGGTAGGCGGAGACGACGCGCAGCGCCTTCGCCTGAAAGTGCACTTGCACCCGGTAGGCGAGATCGAGCACCCGCGGTTCGATCGGTTTTTCTTGGTTGCTCCGCGGATCGCGCAGCGCGTGGGATGCGCGCTCGAGGTCGTCGCTCGTCCACCCGCCGTCGTCACGCACCGGCGCCAGCTCGAGACGCTCTTCGGTGTTGAGGATCTCCAGTACGAGCAGCGTCCGCCCCTCGGGGGTGAGTCCCGGGCCGTCGCTCGGAGGCGCGTGCCAACGACGGATCATGTCCCCGTAGGTTGGCAGCCGCGAGGCCGTCGGCGCTCGCCCGGCGACGCGCGACTGCGCCGAGGCCACGGTGAGCAGGCCAAGGCACATTCCGACCATCGGCCAGAGCGTTATCGCTCGCCGAAGCCCGACTCCCCTCCGGCGACCGTAATCGTGCTGCACGTCTCCGTTTCCGGGGCTAAGGAGTGGTCCCCTCGAATCGGAGGGTTCCGCTCGTGGCGAGATCGAATCGAATCCATCCCCCGTCGAGCCCTGGTGCCACGATCCCCTCGCGCCGCACCAAGTGAATCGAAATGCTCTGTGAGGCGGCCCTCGGCAATGCAGAAGCGGCAATCACCGCCTGCCCGTCGTTGGCGAACGTGCAACGCACCCGATCGAGCGGCCCGTCTTCCATGGAGGCGAGCTCGATGTAAACGAGATCCGTACCGACCGCCGGTTCCCACCGTACCGGAAGGTCCCCCCGCCGAACGGCGAGCGGCTCCCCCAGGAGCGGCAGCCCCGCCACGAGGAGATCGCGTGCCGGCCCTGGGGCCAGCGCTTCCAGCGTCACCGGCGGGATGGAAGCCGACCCGGCGATCCTGAACCTGTAGGTCCCGTGATCGGGGAGCGGATCGGCCGCCAGATCGCGGGTCGTGTACACGACGCCCGCGACCAGATCGGCGACGTCGGGAAAAGCGCGCGCGGCGAACGTGGCGCGAATGCTCGACGCTTCGAGCGCCACCTCACCCACGTCGACGAGGTCGACGGGGCCGAGGGTGGCGAGCGGCATCGCCTGATCGCTCAGGACCCCCACCGTCTCGCATTGCCCGACCCCGGGCAGAACATGGGCTGCCCCCACGAGCCTCGCGGCGAGGTTCGGGTCAGCACCTGCCTGGAGGCGGAGAAAGTAGGCCGAGGCATGTGCGCGCGCCGAGCCGCTCGGGTCACCCGCTGCCACCGTGCGGTCGACGCTCAGCATGGCCTGCGTGGCGCTGGTGCTGGCATCCGATGCGCTGACCACCGTTCCCGAGCACCCGACAGCAGCGACAGCCGCGGATAGCGCTGCGATTCCGGTACGAAGAAAGCGATGGGCCTGAGCGGGCATTCGGTCTCGGTCGAGTCTAGGTCGGTACGGAGGGAGGGGCAAGCTGGCTGTCTCGCCCTAGGTAGCTGAAGGCCGATCCCGCCTTACCCGATCCAGCGCGCGGCTGCCAGCTCAGGTGTCGTTCGGACCCTGTGATCCGTCGCAAATGACCGTGAGACTGCGCGAATTTCATGCCATGGTGCCCGCCAAGTGGCGCTGCAGCGCTGTGCGGACGGTTCATGAAGAGCTTCGATAGATGACGCTTCTTACGACCGACGTCCTCGTCGTGGCGGCGCATCCGCCGGAGCTCGCAGGGCTAAGGGCGCTGCTCAGCGAGGAGCTGCGGGGACGGGTGGGCGATCGCACGGTGGTGGCCGAAGCGGTCGGGATCGGACTCGCGGCCGCCGCCGCAGGCACGGCAACCGCCCTTCAGAGGTATGCCCCGCGCGCGGTGGTGCTCGTCGGCACATGCGGCGCGTACGAGCACCGGGGCGGGGATCTTGCCATCGCGCAGGTGGTGGCGGCGAACCGAATTCGTTTGGCGTCGACGGCCGCGGTCGAAGGGCGGGGCGCTTTTCCAGGACCCATGGGGATCACCGTCGATGCCGACGTCGCGCTGTCCGCAGCGCTGGCCGGCCAGAGCGTGCGCCCCGTCAGCGTGGCGACGACCCTCGCCATCACCACCGAGGACGTCCTCGCCAACCGCGTGGCCGATGCGCTCGCGTGCGAGGTCGAGCATCTGGAAGCCTTCGCGGTGGCCACCGCGTGCGCGCAGGGTCACGTTCCCATGGCGGTCATTCTCGGCGTGGCCAACCGTGTCGGCAGCAGCGCACGCGCCGAGTGGCTTCGTCATCACGAAGCGGCCGGCAAAGCGTCCACCGATGTCGTCGCGGCGTGGCTCCGGCGCGGCGCTCCGGGCGCCATCAGAAACTAAAGAGAAGGCCCCCGGCGGGTGTCAGCGTCACACCCTTCATGTTGACAGCCGTGCCGCCAAAGTTGCCTCGGATACCGTGGTAGGAGGTCTCGAGCTCGACCGCGGCGTGGATATGGCGAAAGCCAAGAGAAAGACCGGCGATGCCACCCACGCGCCAGTGCGTGAGGCCGAGCGCGTTACTTTCCGAGGACCAATCGCCGATTCGCTCGGTTCCACCTCGTGCGCCGCCCCAGATCGACACGATCCCGGCATCACTTCGCCATCCGACGAGCAAGGGGATGTCGAATCCAAGGGAACCGGCACGCCGCTGGACTTCCGCCGCCGCGGGGTCGCCGCCCGTGTCGGCGGAAGACCAGGACGTGTTCGCGCCCAAGCCGACCGACCAAGCCCAAGGTCCGCTCTCGAAAGCGTGGCGTGCGTCGAGGCGGAGGAAACGACCCGTGTAAGAGAGACCAGCCTCGTTGTCTCCCGGCAAACCGACCCTCATCCCGAGGAAGGGCGCAACGGCGGGGTTCAGGGCGGCCGCCACGACGCCTTGCTTGATCAACAGGTCGTCGCGCTGGGCCGTCGAAGTATCGCTCTTGCGCGCCGCGTCCACCGCGTCACGAGCCGCGCCTGCCGTGAACGTACTCGAAAATCCGACTGCGCTCGTGGTCGAACCCGGTGCGAGCGCGTGCGCACCGTGCAAAAGCGGAACTCCGCCACCGCATCCGACGCCGAGCAACGCCAGCGCTGCACCACCGCAGCGATTGGCCAGGGCGAGAGCGCGAGCCACGAGGTTCTCGCCGAGTCGCGTCGCGCCGGACGGTCGCGCGAGCTACTTTCGGAACCGCGAAGGGTATTCGTTGGCCGCGGCCCGCTTGGCCAGATCTTGGTCGTCGGGGTGCAGCTTGAGCGCGCGCTCGAGGAGGACGGGCTCGGTCTCGGGATGGTTGGGATCGGGCAGGCAGCACTCGACGGGGCAAACCGCCTGACACGCCTCGTGGTCGTAGAAACCGACGCATTCGGTGCAGAGGTCGGGATCGATCACGTAGATGTCGTCGCCCTCGCTGATCGCGTCGTTGGGGCATTCCGGTTCGCATGCCCCGCAGTTGATGCAATCCGAGGTGATGTACGTGGCCATCAGGCGTGCTCTCCTTGGAGCCGGCAGATATGTAGATTCGCCATCCTACTCTGTCAACGAAGCCCCCTCGCGATCATTCTGATGGCCAGCCTCATGCGTTGCAAGCGGTCTCTCCTTCGATGGCGAGGGTCTTCGGGTGGTCATTCCTCGCGCGAGGGGTAGACCTAAGTCCTTGCGAGTAGGGCGGCTCGAGCGTAGGGTGCGCGCGAATGAAGGCCGTAGGCCAATGCTTTTGCGCGCCGGCGATGACCTGGTTTCGGCTCGTGCTGGTGCTCGGTCTGCTGGCGGCGGGTTTGGGATGCAAACCCAAGATCGGTGAAGACTGCGCGACCTCGATCGACTGCTCGCTCAGCGGCGACAGGCTCTGTGACATCACGCAGCCCGGTGGCTACTGCACCGTTTTCAACTGCGAGCCGAACCTGTGCCCCGACGATTCGGTGTGCGTGGCCTTCAGCGAAGGGACGTGCTCGACACCCTCCGTTTCCACCCGGTTTCGCCGGACCTTCTGCATGCGGAGCTGCGAAGACGAGGGCGATTGCCGAGGCGGGGCCTACCACTGCATCGACCCTGCGGGCGACGAATCTCGTCGCATCGTCGACGTCAATCCGCCGAGCCCGCGTATCTGCGCCCTACCGTCGTCGAACTCGGCACCACCCACGCCGCCCGATCCAGCGGTGTGCTTCCCGAGCGACGCCAGCTTCGACGTGAGCCGTCCCGAAGCCGGTCCCCCTTCACGCGACGCCCGTGCGGACGCCCCTGAATCCTCGGCCGACGGCATCGACGATGGCGGCGATTCGACCGACGTCGAGGCCGGTCGGGACAATGCCGGCAGCGATGTCCTCGATTCCAGTCGTATCGAAACTGGCACCGACGATGTCAACGACGACGTCGATGGGCCCGAGACGACGTACGAAGACGCCGCGAGCGAGCCGGCTTCCGACATGGCGTCGCCGGACGCCGACGAGCTCAGTCCACCTTGAGGATGGCGAGGAACGCTTCCTGCGGGATCTCCACGCTTCCCACCTGTTTCATGCGCTTTTTACCCTCCTTCTGTTTCTCGAGGAGCTTGCGCTTTCGACTGATGTCGCCGCCGTAGCACTTGGCGGTCACGTCCTTGCGCATGGCCCGCACCGTCTCGCGGGCGATGATGCGCGAGCCCAAGGCGGCCTGGATGGCGACTTCGTATTGCTGGCGGGGGACGATTTCCTTCAGCTTGGCCGCGAGATCGCGCCCCCTCTGGTAGGCCTTGTCCTTGTGCACGATGAGCGAGAGCGCATCGAGGTTCTCGCCGTTGACCATCATGTCGAGCTTGACGAGGTCGTCGGTGCGGTACCCGATGAGCTCATAGTCCATCGAAGCGTAGCCCCGCGACGCACTCTTCAAACGATCGTGGAAATCGAACAGCACCTCGCCGAGCGGAAGCTCGTACGTGATGATCACGCGGTCGGCCGAGGCGTATTGGATGCCCTTCTGCAGGCCGCGCCGCTCTTGGCAGAGGGCGAGTACGGCGCCCACGTAGTCGGAAGGGACGTGAATCGTCACTTTGAAGATGGGTTCTTCGATGTGGTCGACGTATTGCGGCGCGGGCAGGCGTGCCGGGTTCTCGATGTCGATCACCGTGCCGTCGACCTTGTGGACCTTGTAAACGACGGACGGGGCGGTGGTGATGAGGTCCAGGTTGTATTCACGCTCCAGCCGCTCCTGGATGATCTCCATGTGCAGCAGGCCGAGAAAGCCGCAGCGAAATCCGAAGCCGAGCGCCTCCGAGGAATCCGGCTCGAAGACGAAGGCCGCGTCGTTCAGACGGAGCTTGGCGAGTGCGTCGCGCAAGTCTTCGAACTGGGCGCTGTCGGTGGGGAAGATGCCGGCGAAGACCATCGGCTTCACGTCCTTGAAGCCGGGGAGTGGCGTTTGACAAGGCCGCGCCGCGAGGGTGACGGTGTCGCCGATCTTGGTCTCGTGGACCGTCTTGATGTTGCCGGCGATGAACGCGACCTCGCCGGGGCCGGCCTCCTCGAGCACGATGGGGAAGGGGGCGAACATCCCCATCTCGGTGATCTCGTATTCCGCCTTGGTGGCGAAGAAGCGCACCTTTTGCCCCTTCTTGAGGCGACCGTCGACGACGCGCACCATGACCACGGCGCCGCGGTAACTGTCGTACCAACTGTCAAAAACGAGCGCGCGCAAGGGCGCGTTCTCGTCCCCCTTGGGCGGGGGGATGCGCGCCACGATGGCCTCCAGGATTTCGTCGATGCCGACGCCGGTCTTGGCGCTCGCCTCGATGGCCCCCGAGCAGTCGAGTCCCACCACGTCTTCGATCTGACGCCGCGTCTTCTCGGCGTCGGCCGAGGGCAGGTCGATCTTGTTGAGCACCGGAATGATCTCGAGGTTGCCGTCCAGGGCGAGGTACACGTTGGCGAGCGTCTGCGCCTCGACCCCTTGCGTGGCGTCGACGACGAGCAATGCCCCGTCGCACGCGGCGAGGCTGCGGGAGACTTCGTACGAAACGTCGACGTGACCGGGGGTGTCGATGAGATGAAGCTGGTAGCGGTTGCCGTCGTTGGCGTCGTAGTAGATGCGCACCGCCTGCGCTTTGATGGTGATGCCGCGCTCGCGCTCGAGGTCCATCTTGTCGAGGAACTGCGCGCGCGCCTCGCGTTCGGTCAGCGCCCCCGTTCGTTCGAGGATACGGTCGGCCAGCGTTGATTTTCCGTGGTCGATGTGAGCGATGATGGAGAAATTGCGAATGAGATCAAGGCGCATGGGGTTCGCGTCGGGAGTGGGTGCGGCGCCGGCCCGCGGAAAGGAAACCCCGCGCCGGCGTCTCCTGGCGGTCTCCTCCGGTCGAGCTCGTCGACCGCGAGGGGCACCAGGCCGCCATTCTTACGATTTCTTCTGGCCCGACGCCTCCAACGACATCTGCCCCGGCAGGATGTGCTCGTAATGCTTGAGCACCATGTCGATGCCCTCGCGGATGTAGACCGCGATAGGGACCTTGGTCCGCTCATGCAGGAGCTTGAGGCGATCGTTTTGCTCCGGCGTGATGTAGATGGTCGTCGAAATCTTCTTCCTGGACATCGGCGCCGGTGGATCGCGAAGACCTGCGGTCTCCGCGAACGAGAGAGAGGGTAAAAGGGCCGGTCTCGGGTGAGCAAAGCTCCCTCCGAGCCGGATTGACCATCTGTGACCCTAGATGCCGGTACCTGTGTTGTCAACGACCGCCTCGACAAGACATGTAACTTATCGAAACGATTCTATATTTTTCATGAAGGGGGTCGAGGGATCGACCGAACAGCCGATCGACCGGCGTGCGCGGATCGGAGGGCATGTGGCCCGAGCTGGCGGCTGGCGCGCATGAAGGCGAGGGCAGGGTTCGGCGCCGACGCCGTGGCAACACGGTCCGCCGTGTCGTCCGAGCGCGCGGCCCGTTCGTCCAGTGGCCCGCTGCGTTTCGCGGGTCCATCACCGCGAGACGTGATCTCCATTCCTCGCCACGCTCGATGCCGATTCGGTGATCGTGCGCGTCGCGAGGAAGCTTACGCAAGCAGTCCGGTCGCCTTGCGAGGTGCGCGCGGATCATGCGCCGCGCCGCAGCGCGCGTGGGGGCTCGCGCATGCTGCCAGTTGCTCGTTGTGCCACGGAGGGTCTAGACTCGCTCGACTAGCAGTGGGGCCCGGGCAAGGGGTTGGCGCCCGAATCAACGACCCAAGGACCGATGACTCAACTCTCGAGCTCGAAGTGCCTCGTCTCTTCTCTCCTTCTTCTCGGGTTGTCGATCGGGGGTTGTGGCGGGGCGAAAGAGGGGGCAAAAATGCCCGCTTCCGACAATTTGCCCACGGCCCTCGAGCACGAGGCGTGCGATGCGGCAGCGTCGGGAAACCAGCGGCTCGACATCAACGGTGACGGCAAGCCTGACATCGTCGGCGTCATGTCCGGTGGGCGCGAGGTATGTCGCGTCGTCGACCTGAACCACGACGACAAGCCCGACTCCTACATTTACCTCGACGGGAGCGGCCACATCCGGCGGAGAGAATCGGACTTCGACCGCGACGGGCGCATCGACGAGATCGCCTACTACACCGGCGGAATCATCGCGCGCAAGGACCGGGAAACCAACCTCGACGGCAAGCTCGATACCTGGGACTTCTACGAGGCGGGGAAGATCCACCACCGCATGCGCGATTCGGACGGTGATGGCCGGGTGGACCAGTGGTGGACTTGGCCCAACCCCGATCGCATCGAATGTGCGGTCATTGCCGCCGACCACAACCGCGACGGGCGCCCCGACCCCAACAACGTGATCGACGCCTGCTCGTTGAACGGTCCGGCCACGGCGGGTGCAACCGGGCCGGCCGATGGCGGGAGTCCGGCGCTTGCCGCGTCCGCCCCTTCCTCGCCTGGTTCTGCCGCCACCGCCGACGCGGGGGCGAGCGCGGCAGCGAGCGGTGACGGGGGTGCGACTCCGAAGGCAGCGTCAGCAACCTCCGCTGTCCCGACTGCCTCCGCTGTCCCGACTGCCGCGAAGGCTGCCGCGAGCCCCGCGCCGCCGAGCGCGGTCAAAGGCGCGACCACCGAGCCCAAGAAGGAGACGAAATGACCAAGGGGGTGTACCTCGCCGCGGCCGCGCTCCTCGGGCTGGCCTGGGCCTGCGGAGGGGGGAGCAAGGCCCAGCCAACGGCGGCCACCACCTCCATCGAGCAGCGCCTCCGCACCATCGGTGACGCTGGCATCGACGACCAATCGCGCTGCGAGTTCAGGGGCCGCGCTGACCGCGACGCCATCGAAACCGCGGGGCCCGGCTCGGTGCAGCCGAACGTGCGGCGCGTCTATCAGATGGTCGGCACCGGCGAAAGCATGCACAAGGTGCTCATCTGCCGCGAGATCGACACCAACTTCGACGGTATCAAGGACATCGTTCGCACCTACACCGAGAAGGGGGAAAGCCTCCACGAGCAGGCGGACACGAACTACGACGGTCGGATCGACAACATCATCACGTTCTCGGGCGGCCACATCGTCAAGGAAGAGCTCGACACCAACTTCAACGGCACGATGGACGTGTGGAAGTACTACGTCGGAGGGCAGCTCTCCCGCATCCAGCGCGACACCAACGGTGACAGCAGGGCCGACCGCTGGGAGTTTTACAACGAAGGCAAGCTCGAACGCGCGGGCGTCGACGTCGATTTCGACGGCCACGTCGATCGGTGGGACCACGACGAAGAAGCGCGGCTCGCCGCGGAGGTCAAAGAGCGGTCATCCGATCAGGGGGCCAAGACTGCGGACGGATCCAGCGGGGTCGACGCCGGGCCCGCGCCCACCGGCGATCTCAGCAAGCTCAACACCGCCCCCGATGGCGGCGCGCCGCTCAGCGCCAGCAAGCGCAAAAAGAAGTAGACGCGCGCGTCAACGATTCGGCGCCGGGCGCGACGCCGCAGAGCTCGTAGCCGGAGCGAGACGGTCGAGCCGTGCCAGAACCTCTGCCGTCAAGCGGTCGACCTTTTCGTGCAGGTGGCCGATCTCGAGCTCGGCCTTCAAGTTGACGTCGTATTCGATGTCGCCACGCACCCGCTCTTTGACGATCTGCCGGTTCTGGCTGAGCAGGACGAAGACCGACAAGATGATGGCCTCGAGCGACACCGCCATGGTCAGCAGTCCGAAAGGGAAGGGGTCGAACATGGGGATGCCCGGGACGCCGTTTCCCACGTTCATGGCGATCCACGCCGCGAAAAGCACCAAGTGAATGACGAGAAAGGCGATGCTCCCGCTAAATTCGGCGATCCAATCGGCGGCTTTCTGGACGGCGGTGCGCTTGTCCTCGATCACGTCGTTGACGTTGCGCGATGCGGTGTGGCGGAGCAGCTCCGCGCTGACGCGCATGCGCCGACCCATGGCGGTGAGGAGATCGAGCGCCGCCTCGGGGTGCAGATGCAGCAGGTGATCGAGGTCGCCGCGATCGACGCGGAGCGCTTCGGTATCCCGCAGTGCCACGACAGACGCGGTGCGCGGGCCGTTGTCGAGCAGCGACAGCTCGCCGAAGAAATCTCCGTGCCTTGCCGTTTCGAGGACGATGCGGCCACCGGTATCGTCCTTGAAGAAGACCTCGACCTCGCCGTCTCGAATGACGAAGAGCGAGTCGCCAGGGTCGCCGTAACTGAAAATCATCTCCCCCGCCTTGAAGCGGACAACGTCGAGCTGGGAGGCGAGGATGTTGCGCTCTTCGTCATCGAGAAGCTGGAAGAAGGGGACTTCGGCCAGAAGTGCGGCCTCCGGACAGTCGGTAGAGGCTTCCATGACCGCACTCTACCACCACGATCCGAGCTCCCCCGAGTTAAGGTCACCCCACCGGGAATCGCCGCTGGCGCTTCGACCCACGGCGCGAAGCTGCTAAAGAGGTCGTACCTTTTACCGAATGGCGCGAGAACGATTGCAGAAGGTCGTGGCACGGGCGGGCATCGCTTCACGGCGAGCCGCGGAAGAGCTCATTGTGAAAGGGCGGGTGCGCGTGAACGGCGCGACGGTGGTCACGCTCGGCACCAAGGTCGATCCGCGCGCGGACAAGGTCGAAGTGGATGGCCGCCGGTTGGTCGCCGAGGCGCCGCTCTACCTCATCTTGCACAAGCCTCGCGCCGTGGTCTCCACGGTGCACGACCCCGAGGGTCGTCCCACGGTGCGCGAACTCGTGGCGGCCGTCTCCGAGCGCGTGTTTCCGGTGGGTCGCCTCGACTACCACACCAGCGGGGCTCTGCTCCTCACCAACGATGGCGAGTTCTGCGATGCCCTCATCCACCCCAAGCACGACGTGCCGAAGACCTACGTCGTCAAGGTGCAAGGGGAGATGAAGGAAGCCGATCGCCTGCGCTGGGAGGAGGGGGTCACCATCGACGGAGAGAAGACCCGTCCCGCGGATGTCTTCGTGCTGAGGCGCGAACAAGGAAAGACGTGGGTCGAAGTGACGCTCTTCGAAGGGCGCAACCAGCAGATCCGCAAAATGGGCGAGGTGACCGGTTTTCCCGTCATGCGCTTGGCGCGTCTCGCGTTTGCTGGCATCAACACCGACGGCCTTCGACCAGGCGAATACCGATCGCTCGCGCGTGAGGAGCTCAGCACCCTGCGGGAGCGATTCGGCGTGCCGCGCCGCATGCCGAAACAGGTCGGCCTTCCGGCGACCAACGTCGCGCGCGGTCCCGCCCCGCGCGTACGTCGCGCCGACGCGCGCTCCCCAACGACCGAGGGGCGCCCGCGGCCGGAAACGAATCACGGGGCGAAACGGGGAGAAACGAATCACGGGGCGAAACGGGGAGAACGGGGAGGCGGTGCGCGCGCTCGGGACCGCTTGACAGGTCGCTCGCGCCCCTCTACGCGAAAGAACGGAGGTTGATTGCGCCATGGCCGAAGGTTTGAATCGGGTGATGTTGCTCGGGAATCTCGGTGCTGATCCCGAGCTGCGGTACACGCAGTCGGGCCAGGCGGTGCTCAACATGCGGCTCGCGACGACCGAGTCGTATCTGGACCGCAACAAAGTGCGGCAAGAGCGAACCGATTGGCACAACATCGTTCTCTGGGGCAAACGGGGCGAAGCCTTGGCGAAGTTTCTCACCAAAGGGACGACCATCTTCGTGGAAGGCGGTCTTCGCACGTCGAGCTACGACGACAAAGAAGGCAACAAGCGCTACAAAACCGAAATCCACGCCAACAACATCATTCTCGCCGGGCGTGGTCGAGCGGGCGGCGGTAGCGGTGAGATGGGCGAACCGCCCGGCGGCGGCGGCGGCGGTGGTGGCGGTGGTGGCGGCGGCGGCGGCGGGCGTCGCTCCGGTGGAGGCGGAGGGTCGACCCCGCCCCCCGCGGGCGGTGGCGAGGATATTCCGCCCGACGACTTCAGCGGCAACGACGACATCCCGTTCTAGAAGGAGCTTCGCCGAGCAACTCCGGAACAGGGGTCCCACCCGCACCGGCCTCTCCGGCACGGGCGTTGGACGAGCGTCGGCGACTTCGACCGTGAGTCGCCGTGACGTCACCGAGCAGCTTCGGGAGAATCAGAACCTAGCTTAGCCGTCCGGAGGGGCGCTCCGGCGGGCGGCGACGCCAGAGCGAGGCGGCGGTTGATCGAGCCGGCGCCCCCCCCTTTCCGTCGCGCGAAACCGCGAGTCTGCTTCTGCCCAGAAAATGCACCCAACAAAAGGCGCCCGTTTCCTCGCGCAGCAACGATGGCCGAGCGAAGCGCGTTCGCCGCCCGCCGGAGCGCCCCTCCGGCGGCGGTCGTCCCCGCCCGCCGGCGTTCATCCAGAGCAGGGACGCGCCGCTCACCCTATGGCGCGGAATCGTCAGCTCTTTCAGCTGCCGATCGTCTCGAGTAGTGAAAGAATCTCGCGACGGATGTCGGTGAGCGCGGCGCGCATCTTGGTGGCGCCGATGAGCGTGGGATCGGCTGGTTCGCGCGGCTCGACGCCGCCATCTCGCAACTGTTTGCGGGCGCCGGCGATGGTAAAGCCGCGATCGTAGAGCAGCTCCCGCACGCGGAGGAGGGTTTCCACGTCGCGCCGCGAGTAGACGCGTTGCCCGCGCGACGATTTTTGGGGCCGGATCGAGCGAAACTCCGTTTCCCAGTAACGCAAGACGTGCGTCTCGACGCCGACGGCGCTGGCGACCTCTCCGATGCGGAAATAGAGCTTGGTGGGCAATGCGCCCATGGTTCCTCGGCCTCCGCCGCCCCCTTCGCCGCTGCCACCGAGGAGCCCGATCCCGCGCGCGCTCTTTGCGTTCGGACGGCTTGCGGAGGAGTCCCCGCCCCGTTCGCGCGTACGCATCGGAACCTGCTACTCCTTGCCCCCACCGCCGGCGGCCACGGCGCCGGCCGGCGCGTGCGCTTCTTTTCCATTCAAAGCCTGCTTCAAGATCTGGCTCGCCTTGAAATTGAGCACGCGGCGCTGGGTGATGACGATCGGATCGCCGGTCTGCGGGTTACGCCCCTGGCGCTGCCGCTTGTCGCGAAGCACGAAGTTTCCGAACCCGGAAATCTTGATCTTTTCCCCGCGCCCCAGCGTCTCTTTCATCATTTCGAAGGCGAGATCGACGAGATCGGCCGATTCCTTCTTCGAGAAACCGCCGAGCCTGCTGTAAACGACTTGAACGATGTCGGCTTTGGTCATTCGAGCCTCTCGGCGAGCTACCGCAGATAGTACGGCCCTAACCACTGAGAAGTCCAGAGTGATTCGCAGATGGCCCACTTCGGCGGGCGCGTGTGTAAGGTCGTCTCCGCTCTTTCCGGTGGCGCGCCCACTTCGGCGGGTTTTCTATCCGACGAAGAATGTGCCTGCTTGTCAGGCGGCGAGCTCTCCCGAGTCCGGCCGGCTCGCGACGAGCGTGCCGAGCGGATCGGAGACGCGGGCGGCCTCGAGGAGGCGGGCCTCGCGACGGCGGAGGACCTGCTCGGACCCGACGAGGACCGCGACGTAGCTGTATCCGAACGTGAAGAGCATGGCGAAGGGCGTCGCGAACCAGTGCTTCGTCTCGATCGAGGCGGCCACGCTGGCCAGCGAGAGCAGCGCCAACCCGACTTCGACGGCTGGCAACGAGGTCCGGGCCCGGTAGCGACCTTCGCGCAGCCCTTTCTTGGGCGTGCGGACGAACTCGCCGGCCATGGAGTCGAGCCCCTCGATCACGGCCCGCGTGAGGTGCGGCGCGAGTCCTGCACCGAGGGCGATGAGGGCCGGCAAGCGCACGATGGCACTCAGGCGCGCGCGCCCCTGAGCAGCCTCGGCGAGCATGTAGAAGGCGCCGAGCGAGCCTGTCGTCCCGATGCACAAGGGGAGGTCGAGCAGGAGCATCGTGCGGGTGTCGGTGGCCGGCATGAGGATGAGTGCCGGCAGGAGCAGGACGGACAAGAGCACCATCAACGGATAGGCAAAATGCGGCGTCAGGTGGAAGAACGCTTCGATGCGCTGCGAAAGGCTCAGCTCCGGAGCCGTCATCACCCGTTTGAGCAGCTTGCGCGACGTCTGCACCGTACCTTTCGCCCAGCGGAACTGTTGGGCGCGGAAGGCCGAGACCTCTTCCGGCAACTCGGCTGGCGAAACGACGTCCTCGCGGTAAACGAACTTCCATCCCGCGAGCTGGGCTCGGTAGGAGAGGTCGAGATCTTCGGTGAGTGTGTCGTGCTGCCAGCCGCCCGAGCTCGTGATGGCTTCGTGGCGCCACATCCCGCCCGTACCGGAGAAATTGAAGAGGCTCCCCGAAGCGAATCGGGCGCGATTTTCCACCATGTGGTGGCCGTCCAGCATGAGCGCTTGGACCTTGGTGAGAAGGGAATGGTCGCGGTTCATGTGGCCCCACCGGGTCTGCACCATGCCGACGCGCGGATCTCGGAAGTGGGGCTCACAGGCGCGCAGGAAGTCGGGCTGCGGAAGGAAATCGGCGTCGAAGATGGCGATGAGTTCGCCGCGCGCGGTGGCCAGGCCAGCTTCGAGGGCGCCTGCCTTGTACCCGACGCGGTTGGTGCGGTGCAGATAGATGAAATTCGCACCCTCGCTCGCAAGACGTTCGACGTGGGTGCGTACGAGCGCTTGCGTCTCGTCGGTCGAGTCGTCGAGCACCTGGACTTCGAAGCGATCCCGTGGGTAGTCCATGCCGGCGACCGCTTCGAGCAGTCGGGTGGCCACCGTGGCTTCGTTGAACAGGGGAAGCTGGATGGTCACGAACGGCAGCTCGCCCCCAGCGGGCGCGTCGAGATGGGGCCCCTTGTGGCGTTCCAGGGCTTTTCGATGGCGCCAGCAGAGATAGACCAGGTGCGATCGATGAAGCCCGTAGGAACTGAGGAGCAGCAGGACGGCGAAGTAGACGACGCAGAGCGGAGCTTGCACGAATTGTCGAGCTAACACCGGCGCTTCGCGGGATTGTCACGGAATTGTAATTCGTTGTGCGAACCTGTCCCACATCCGACCTCGCTCTCTCTAGGATGGCGGCCTCCGGACGTCGGGCGAAAGTCAGGGGAGTGGCGCGCCGCTCTGGTGATGGCGGCCTCCCGCGGACGGGGGCGACGCTCGTCCGCCCAACACCTTTGACGGGGGCGGGGAGGGCCGATACACCCGGGCGCCGATGCCCACCGTGCTTCCGCCCCCGGGATCGCCTGACGTCTTCTACCTGATCGACCTGTCGAGCTACGTCTTTCGCGCCTACCACGCCATCGCACCGCTCTCGAACACGAAGGGGGAGCCGACGCACGCGACGTACGGGACGGTGGCGATGTTGCAGAAGCTCGTGGGAGAGAAGAAACCGGCGCGCCTCGCGGTGGCCATGGATTCCAAAGGTCCGACCTTCCGCCACGCGCTCTACGCCGATTACAAGGCGACGCGTTCGGCGCGCCCGCCCGACTTGGCGCTGCAGATGGAGCGCTCGCGCGAAATCGTGGAGGCGTATCGGATTCCGATCTTTCAGCGCGACGGTGTCGAGGCCGACGACTTGATTGCGACCGCCGTACGGCTCGCCCAGGAGGCTGGCCTTTTCGTGGTCATCCTCGGCGCCGACAAGGACTTGATGCAGCTCATTTCCGATCGCGTCGCGATGTGGGACACGATGCGCGACAAGACGTACGGACTGCCCGAGGTCGTCGAGAAGTTCGGGGTGCCGCCCGGACAGCTCCGCGATCTGCTCGCGCTCATGGGGGACTCGTCGGACAACATTCCCGGCGTGCCGTCGGTGGGCCCCAAAACGGCGGGCGAGCTGCTGCAAAAGTACGGCACGATCGACGGCATCTACGCGCACCTAGGCGAAATCACCAAAAAACGGCTGCGCGAGGTGCTCGAGCAGAACGAAGCCAATGCGCGTCTGTCGCAGAAGCTCGTGTCGTTGCGCGACGACGAGCCCATCGAATGGAACCTCGACGACTTGCGCTACGGCGGCGCCGATTTCGAACGGCTGCGCGACATCTACACCGAGCTCGGCTTCCAGCGGATGATCGCCAGCATCCCCGTCGGCGCGGTGCCCGAGTCCGCGGCCGCGCGATCGAAGGAGCCGGTAGCATGCCGGATCATCAGCACGCTGGACGAGCTGCGCGAGCTCGCCGAGCGCGCCAAGCAAGCGCCGCGCATGGCGTTGGGCATCGAAACGACCTCGCCCGAGCCCATGCGCGCTTCGCTGCTCGGGGTCTCGATCGGCCTCGGCGCGGGAGAAGGTTGCTACATTCCCATCGGGCATCGCTACATCGGCGTCCCCAAGCAACTCACCCTGGGGGAGGTGCGCGAGGCCCTGGGACCGCTGCTCTGCGACCCGGCGCTGGCCAAGGTCGGACACGACGTGAAGTACATCGAAGTGGCGCTCGGGCGGCACGAGATGGTGGTCGCCGGACCGACGTTCGACGTCATGATTGCCAGCTACCTCCTCGATTCGGAGGCGTCGCACGAGCTGGCGGCGATCGCCAAACGCGAGTTGGATGACACCCTTTCCACGTTCGAACAGATGACGGCGCGCGCCCGCGGGCCGCGGCTCGGCTTCGACGAGGTCGAGGTGGAGCTCGCTGCTCGCCACGCAGGGTCCAACGTGGAGGCCGTGTGGCGCCTGGAGGAGCGGCTTCGCCCTCAAGTCGGCCAACAGGGCCTGGCGCGCGTGATGGACGAAATCGAGACGCCCCTTTCCCCGGTGCTGGCGGAGATGGAACGGATCGGCGTGTTCGTCGATCTGGTCGAGCTCGATCGGCTGCGCAAGAACTTCGAAGGCGAGATCGAGCGGCTCGAAAAACGGGCCCGGGAGCTGGCCGGGCGCGAGTTCAACGTCAGTTCCCCGCGCCAGCTGGAAGTCATCTTGTTCGACGAGCTCGGCCTCAAGCCGATCAAGCGCACGAAGACAGGGCGGTCGACGGACGCCGACGTGCTCGAGCAGCTGGCCGAGCACCACGCGTTACCCGGCGTCTTACTGGAGCACCGGCAGCTTTCGAAGCTCAAGGGGACGTACATCGATGCGCTCCCCGGGCTCGTCAACCCGGGCACGGGACGCATCCACACCGAGTGGGGGCAAGCGGTGGCGGCGACGGGGCGCATCTCCTCCAACAATCCCAACCTGCAGAATATCCCCATTCGCAGCGATCTCGGGCGCGCCATTCGTCGGGCCTTCGTGGCGCCGCCCGGGATGCGCATCGTCAGCGCCGACTATTCGCAGATCGAGCTGCGCGTGCTCGCCCATCTCTCCCAGGATGCGGTCCTCATCGACGCGTTTCGCACGGGGCAGGACGTGCACACGCGCACCGCGATGGAGGTCTTCAGCGTGCCGTCGGACGGTGTCACCGACGAGATGCGGCGCCGGGCCAAGACCATCAACTTCGGGGTCATTTACGGCATGGGCGAGGTCGCGCTGGCCAAGCGGCTCGACATCTCGCGCCAAGAGGCGGCCGCGTTCATCGAGGCGTATTTCAAACGCTACCATCGGGTCCATGCCTTCATGGCAGAAACGCTGGAAACGGCGCGTCGCGGAGAAGCGGTGCGCACCCTCTTCGGGCGGCAGCGTCTTTTGCCGAACATTCGCTCCTCGAACGGTATGCTGCGCGCGGCGGCCGAGCGTATCGCGACGAACGCACCCATTCAGGGCACCGCCGCCGATCTCCTCAAGCTGGCCATGATCCGCCTGCGCGAGCCAGCGGTCCCCGGAGCGCGCATGGTGCTCACCGTGCACGACGAGCTCGTCTTCGAGGTGCCCGAAGCGTCGGTGCCGGAGGCGATGCAGCGGGTCAAACACGCCATGGAGACCGTTCACCCGCTCGACGTACCACTCGAGGTGGACATCGGCAGCGGCGTCAATTGGGGCGACGTGGCCTAGCCCTGTGTTATATAGCCGGGCCCTCGCACCCCCCCGCGCGTCGGTCGAGCGTCTGGCCCCCGGCCGCGCAGATCGCGCCCGAGACATCCGGATGACTGCGCAACCACCCCAGATTTCGATCGTCATACCCATCTACAACGAAGAGGGGATCCTCCACGCCGCCGTGGTCGACCTGCGCGAACGGCTCGCCCCGCTCGGCTGGAACTACGAGATCATTTTGGCCGAAAATGGTTCCCGCGATCGCACCATCGCCATCGCCGGCGAGCTGTCGGCCAAATACGGCGAGGTGCGGTTCCTTTCCATTGGCGAGCCGAACTACGGCAAGGCCCTGAAGCAAGGCATCTTGGAGGCGCGGGGCGAATACGTCATCTGCGACGAGATCGACCTCTGCGATGCGGATTTTCACGCGCAGGCGCTTTCGCTCTTGAAGTCGCGGCGCGTGGACATGGTCATCGGCTCGAAGCTCATCGCCGGCGCCAGCGACGACCGCCCCTGGGCGCGCCACGCGGCCAGCCTCGTCTACACCAACCTCTTGCGCGTCACCCTCGGTTTTCGAGGGACGGACACGCACGGGCTCAAGGCGTTCCGCCGCAGCGCGCTCATCGACATCGTCGCCGATTGTCTGGTCGATCGCGACGTCTTCGCGAGTGAGTTCGTCATTCGCGCCTACCGAGCCAAGGTCCCCATCGAGGAGATCCCGGTGCGCGTGGTGGAGAAGCGGCCGCCCTCCATCAACCTTTTGAAGCGCGTCCCCAACGTGCTCAAGAATCTGATCAAGTTGAGCTGGGCCATTCGGCTCGGTACGGAGCCGCCCAGCCGGCGCAACTGGCGGAGCACGCCTCCGCCCGGCCCGGGCACGTGAGCGGCACGACGCCCGTCGACGTCGACATCGCCGTCATCGGCGGGGGGATCAACGGAACGGGCGTTTTGCGCGACGTCACGCTGCGCGGACTCTCGGCGGCGCTCTTCGAACGCAACGACCTCGCCTTCGGAGCCAGCGGCAACTCGAGCGGCATGATCCACGGCGGGCCGCGCTACCTCACCGACGACCCGGAGGTGACCCGCACCTCGTGCCTCGACTCGGGACACATCCAGGCCATCGCCCCCCATCTTCTCTTTCGCGTTCCCTTCCTCATTCCCATCGGCCGCGAAGGGACGGAGCGAACCCGCATCGATCTCGTCGACGCTTTTTTCGAAGCCTACGACGCCTTTCAACCGCTCAAACACGGCAAGCCCCACGCGCGCCTTTCTCCCGACGAGCTCTTTCGCATCGAGCCCGGGCTCTTCGGCGGATCCGCGGGCGGTGCCGGTCTGGTGGGCGGCATTTCGTTCGACGAGTGGGGCATCGATGGCAGCCGGCTCTGCGTAGCCAACGCCGTCGATGCGGCCGAGCGAGGAGCCCGCGTTCACACCCACACCAACGTGGAAGCGATTTTGCGCGAGCCGAGCGGCGCCGTGCGCGGCATACGCGCCAAGAACCTGCTCACCGGTGCGAGCTTCGTCGTCACGGCGCGCGCGGTGGTCAACGCCACCGGAGCGTGGAGCACGCTGACCGCGCTGGCCGCCTCGATTCCGGCCGAAGCCGCGCGGGTGCGACCCGGCAAGGGGATCCACGTCATTTTCGACCGCCGCCTGACCAACTACGGCATCATCGCCCGGGCCATCGACGGGCGGCAGATCTTCATCGAGCCCTGGCAGAACGTCAGCGTCCTCGGCACCACCGACGATGACTTTTACGGCGATCTCGACGACGTTCGCGCGACTTCCGACGAAGTGCGGTACCTCGTGGAAGGCGTGGCCAACGTTTTTCCCGCCGTGAAAAGCGCGCGGGCCATCGGGACCACCGCGGGGGTTCGTCCCACGCTCTATGCCTACGGTCCGGGAGAGGACGCGCTGTCGCGTGACCATCGCGTGGTGGACCACGCCAAAGAAGGCGCGCCCGGACTCTTCTCGATGATCGGGGGCAAGCTCGCCAGCTACCGCATCTTCGCCGAGCAGATGACCGACGTGCTCGTGGCCAGGTTGGAGCGCGCGGCGTCTCCTTGTCGCACCCACATCGCGCCCCTGCCCGGAGGCGAGCGTACGGTCTCACGGTGCGCGCTGGCGGAACGGCTCGGCATCGACGCTATCGCCGCGGCACGCCTCGTCTACCGCCACGGCGCGAGGTCCGACGCCATCGCCGAGCGCATCGCCGAGCGGCCGGAAGAAGCACACGTCGTTTGCACCTGCGAGCCGGTCATCGAAGCCGAAGTGCGCTACGTCATCCAAAAGGAGTGGGCGGCAACCGTCGATGACGTCGCGCGGCGGACACGGCTCGGACTCGGCGCCTGCGGCGGGATGCGATGTGCGGCGCGCTGCGGTCAGATCGTGGCCGAAGAGCGACGGCTCGAGCCACGCGAAGGCGCCCGTCAGGCGCTGCGCTTTCTTGCGCGTCAAGCGTGCACCCGCGCCGTCGCCGTCGGTCCAGAGCAAGCCCAGCAAGAGGCGTTCAGTCTGGCCGCGCTGCGCGCCGAACTCGGACCCGTGATCGAGGAGGGGGAATGAGCCGACGCGTCGTCGTCGTCGGCGGCGGCGCAAGCGGCGCCGCGGCGGCGCACGCGGCATGCGAAGCGGGGGCGAGCGTGGTCGTGCTGCTCGGCCGGCCAGGCGCGACGTCGCTCGGCTCGGGAGCGCTCGACGGACCGCGCCTCGCGTCACTCGGTCCGGCGCGCACGGCCGTCCTCTCTTTCGTCGCGGCCCTCGGAGCATGGGAGCTCAACGAAGAGGGGGCGCAGCTGGGGACGAATGCCGGGCTCCTGCGCGAGTCGCGCGGCAAAGATCGCGGTTTGCTCGACGTCGGGCCCTTCAAGAATGCAGTCGTCGGCGTCGTCGACGCTTCGCGACCGGGGTGGGATGCCGTGGGTCTCGCTCGCGCATGGAGCGCCGAACCCTGGGCGCAAGCGCGCAGCGTGCGCTTCGAGCCGGTGGCCGTCGATGTGCTTCGTCACGCGCATGAAGGCGTCGCCCCCGACGCCGATCTCGCCGTCCTGCACGACGACCCTGGCCGCGTCGCGTGGCTGCTCGACCGTCTTCGAAAAGCGCCGGGCCTGGAGAACAAGTGTGCCGTCATGTTGGGCCCCTGGCTCGGCACGAGGACCGGTGTGAGCGCGCACCTTTCCATCGAGCTCGGCAAGCCGGTCGGGGAGCCCATCTCGCCGCCGGGGGGCGTGGCGGGATTGCGATTCGAAACGGCGCGCGACGAGCTCTTGGAAAAAATGGGCGCCACGCGGACGTCGGGATGGGCGGTCCGATTGACGTCCGGCGGCGCCACGCCGGCACCCGTGCGCGTCGAGCTCGCATCAGGCGAGGCGATCGATGCGGATGCGGCGGTCCTCGCGTTAGGGGGGCTCGCGGGAGGCGGAATTCGCTTCGCTCCGCACGAGCCGTTCGTGCTCTCGCTCGCTTGTCCAGCCGTGCTCGCGTGGCGTGGGGTGCCGCTCGTGACGAGCGGGTCGCTCCATGGCTCCCCTTTCGAGACGTTCGCCTGGTCCGGCTACCGCACGGCGGCAGGGCTCGAGCGCGTTGGCGTTTGGGTCGACAGCGGTGGACGCCTTCGCGCAGCCGACGGCGCGCCTGCCCCCGTGCTCTTCGCGGCAGGGGATACCGTGGCTGACGCGCCACGTACCCTGCTCGACGCCGTTCTGTCCGGCCTCCGAGCGGGGCGGAACGCCGCGCTCGGCGACCGCGCCTAACCTGCTCTCCAGCTGCATCCCATGATCGCCCCGGGCTGTCGCGCGTACGGAGTTTATTTTTTCGACGTGAGGACGCCGCGCACGACCTGGTAGGCAATGGAGAGGGCGAAATCCGGCCCCCCCACGGGGTTGAAGGGAACGTCGCCCGCGGTTCGCGGACCTGGTTGTTCCAGCTCGGTGCCTTTCTCACCCGTGGCAGGCGAGGGACTGCGGAAGACCGGGACATTGCGCGCAGTGACCGCCCCTTCGGCAGGGAGATGCCCTTCCAGGTCCCGCTCGCGGGTGACGCGCGACGGTTCGACCGCGACGCGACTCGATTCGACCAAAATGTCGGGCTGAATCCCCTGCGCTTGGATCGAGTGCCCGCTCGGCGTGTAGTAGCGCATGGTCGTCAGCTTGAGACCAGCTCCGCCCGGCAGGTCGACGATGCTCTGGACCGACCCTTTGCCGAACGTGGGCGCGCCGACGACGGTGGCGCGGTGGTTGTCCTGGAGCGCGCCCGCCACGAGCTCCGCGGCGCTGGCGCTGTACTCGTTGACGAGGACCGTCAGGGGGAGCTCGGCCAGCGCCCCGCCGTCGCGCGCCGTCACTTGTTCGACGACTTGGCCGCGGTGTCGCGTCGAATAAACAATGCCCCCGCCGAGAAACTCGTCCGCAACTTCGGACGCTTCATCGACCAGTCCGCCCGGGTTGCTGCGCATGTCGAGCAGCACGCCGGAGAACGGACGGGGTGACTCCTTGCGCGCGCGCCCCACGGCCTCCAGGAGCTCGCGATGGGTGCCCTCCTGGAACTGCTTGAGACGCACGTACAGCACGTCGGAAGAGAGCCGCTTGCCGACGACGCTGGTGACTTTGATCTGCTCGCGCACGAGATCGAAGGTAAGCAATGTCTCGGTGCTCGGCCGGCGCACGCCGATCTGAACGCGACTCCCCGGCGTGCCGCGCAAGCGACGAACGAGTCGATCGATGGGTTCGCCGCGAGCCGATTGCCCGTCGACAGCGACGATCTTGTCCCCGGAGCGGACTCCGGCGCGCTCCGCCGGAGATCCCTCGATGGGTGCAATCACCGTGATGGCGTCGTCGCGGAGGTCGACCTCGATCCCTACGCCGCCGAATTTGCCCTCCGTGTCGCTCTGGAAGATGCGGTAGTCCTCTGGCGGGAGGTACGCCGAGTGCGGATCGAGCTCTTTCACCATCCCTTTGATGGCCCCTTCCAGAGCGCGTTTGTGGTCGACCGGCTCGACGTATTGGTTTTCCACGAGAACGAGCACGCGGGCGAGCTGCGCCAGGTCGCGGTAGGGGCTCTCCTCACGCGTCGTTGCGAAAGAGAGCCGGCCCATCGCGGCGCCGCCGGCAAAGGCCGCCAGAGCCAGCGCAGCGAGCACGGGTGTCGAACGAACGGCATTGGGCATGAAAAAAAGTCCTTCCGGGGGGGCTCTCGCTCGACGCCAAGGATACCCGAACGTAAAACCGTTGACGGCCCGGTGCGAAACGGTAGATTCGTGAAAGGGTAGAGGGTTGGCGTAATTCGCGTTAGGCCCTATCCCAGCCTCATTCCGGGAGGATCTCTTGGCGATCGGCGACAGAGACAACAACGCAAAAGCAGCTGCTGGCGAGGGCTCGAAGTCCGACAAACGGAAGCAAAGCCTCTATTTCCCAGAGGAGATGCTCGAGGAAATCAAGGAAGAGGCGGCAAGGCTCGATCGGTCGTTGTCGTGGATTGTGCAGCGGGCCTGGAAGATCGCGCGTGTTGAAATCAAGCGACTTCCGAGCGTCGATGACATCCTTGAGGACGAAGAGCAGGAGCAAACCGCCTGACCCTTCCTTGAAGGGACTGGCTCGCGAATCGTTCGTCTACGCGGCGGACGGCACGCGGCTTTATGTGCGTGTACGCTCACCCGTTGACGACGGCCGAGCGGAAAACCATCCCGGAGGGGCTGAAGGGAGCGGTGTGCACACGCAGCTCACAACGATCCTATGCGATGGGATCTGCTGCGACGGGTACATCTGGAAGTACCTCTGGGATGACCTGTCCGAGGTGACCCGGCTCTGCCACTGGAACTACCGAGGTCACGGCCGATCGGCGATTCCGAGCGATACCAGTCGCATCGACATTCCCACGCATGCCGACGACCTCAATCACGTTCGCCGTCATATCGGTGACGGTCCGGTGGTGCTCGTCGGGCACTCCATGGGTTGCCCCGTGGCGCTCGAGGCGTACCACGAGAGGCCGGAGCAGGTCCGCGGGCTCGTCTTGCTCTGCGGCAGCAGCGGTCACCTGACGCAGAGCTTCCACGGCAACGACTGGCTCGCGCGCGTTCTCCCGAAGCTCATTCGCTTCGCCGAGTCTCGGCCCGGCCTGAGCCGCGGCCTGTGGAGCCGTATGCCCGTGAAAACGGCGCTGAGCCTGGCTTTTGCCGCCGGGGAGGTGGACAAAGCGTCGCTCGCGCCCGAGGACCTCTTGCCCTATTTCGAGCACGCCGCGGACATGGACTTTCTCTTGTTCCTGCGGATGCTGGAGGCAACGGGCGGATATTCGGCCGACGCTTTTCTCTCGACGGTCGAGGTGCCGGTGCTGGTCGTGGCCGGTGAAGGCGACAAGTTTACGCCGCACCGGTTGGCCGAGGAGATGGCCAAGGCTCTGCCGCACGCCGAGCTGGTGATGCTGCCGGGCGCGACGCACGTGGCGCCCCTCGAGCAGCGCGAGGTCGTCGCCGACCTCGTGGCGCGATTTCTCGAGGCGACATCGCCGAGGCCAAGCGCGTGAAGCGAAGCGCCGTCCTTCTCTTGGCGGCGGTTCTGGTGGTCGCGACGCCAGCTGGTGCCGATCTGCGCATCAGCGAGCTCAAATGGTCGGGGGTGCGCGCGTCGATGCCGCTTTTTCGCGCCGTCGTCGCCGGCGATTTCAACGGCGACCTCGAAGCGCGCTTTGCCATGCGCGTCGATCCCATCGTCTACAAACCGCGCCTCGCCTTTTATCGGGTCGCGACCGCGCTCGGGAGCGGCCTCGTGCCGCGCTCGGAGGTGTACCAGGTTCGGCTGGCGGAGATCCTTCGCGCCCTTGCGCACGATCCCCACGGGATGTCGTTTTTGCGCAGCGGCGTCACAGTGAACAACGATGGCACGGTGACCGTGCTCATTACCGAGCCGGTCGTCGGTGGGCACGACGTCGACATCGTTTCAGGGGCGGAGGTGGCCGCGTGGCGCCGCTGGGCCGAGGGGCGCGAGGCTGTCCCGCCCGATCGGCAAGACCTGGTCCTGGCTTATGTGGAAGCGCTGGTTCTCGACTTCGTGACCGCTACCGTCGGGCGCCGACTGGTGACGGTCGATTCGAGCAAGTCGTCGCTGTATCTCAGGGAAAACAGCGGCGCCTTCAACGAGCGTGCCGACCCGCGCGGTCTCGACAGCATTCTCACGCAGCTCAAGCGCGTGAATCGCTTTCCCAAGCGGCTCATCGATCGCCTGCGCGCGTTCGATCGGGCGGAGGCCGATAGCACGCTGCGCGCGGGCGCTTTCACGAGCTGGCTCGTCGCCACCCGCCCTCTTTCGGAAATGATGGAGCGACGCCGCGCCATCGTGAGTCTCGTGGACGCGCGGTTGGCGGAGCTCGGCGAGGCGGGACTCGTGCTGGTTCCTTAGCGCGAACGGCGCGCTGCCCGTGGCGGCGTCGCACGCTCCCGACAGCGAAACGGCCTGTCCCCAACGAGAAGGGCGTTGGTTGTGGTTCCCCCGGGCTTTTAGTAAGGACGAGCGGGTGAGCGCTTCTTCGCTAGAGCACCTTCCTGAGCTCATGGCCATCCTGGCGCACGACATGCGCAATCCGCTTTCCGCGCTGCTCACCAACATCCACTTCGTCCAGTCGGTCGCTCGAGGCAGCGCGCTCGAGATCGACGAGGCGCTCGCCGATTCCGCGTTGTCGTGCACGATTCTCAGTCAGGTCATCGGCAACCTCGAAGTGCTGGGACGCGCCTTTGCACCGTCGCACCTCGCGCGGGCTCCGGTTGGTACGCGCGAAGCGGCGGGCCAGGCGGTGGGGCGGGCGGCACCGCAAGCGACGCTCTCCGGTATCAAGATGGCGATCGCACCGGGTTCGTTCGGTGCGACCGTGCTCGTCGAGCCGATGTTCTTCGGACGCGCGCTCGACAACCTGCTCGCCAACTCGCTTCAGTATTCGCCGGCCGAGGGAAAGGTGACCATCGAGCTTCTGACGAAGCTGGATCGGGCCGGGGTACGCGTGACCGACGACGGGCCGGTGATCCCGCCCGAGTTGCGCGAGCACGTGCTCACCGACATTGGGCAGGCGACGGCGAAGAGGCGGTACGAGGCGCGCTGTGGGCGGGGGCTCTGTCTCTACTGCGCGGCCGAGGCAGCGCGCATCGCCGGCGCCGAGATCGTCATCGGCGAACGCGAGGGCCGCTTTCTCATCGAGCTGTTGGCGCCGCTGGCGCCGGCCTAAAAACGGGCCCCGGCTTGCGCCAAGGCGCGACCTGGGTGATCTTCCGACGGTGCAAGCAGCGTCCGGTCCGACTACCCCCATGGCGCGGCAGATGGCCAAGCTCTTGGCGAGCAGCGATCTCGACGAGCTGCGGGAAGTGATCGCGCGGTGGGTCGCCGAGGCGCCCACGGAGCGCATTCGTCAGCAGTACCATCGGTTTGGCGCCAAGCTGATCGAGCTGAAGCAGGCGCTCGCCGCGGCCCCCGAGCAGCCGTCGGAAGAAGAGCTCGAGCTCGCGCTCACCATGATGCTGAAGCTGGCCGCCCAGGCGGGCCCCGACTCCGGCGCGGCTGGCTGAGATGGAGCTCCCTTCCGCGCTGGCCGCGGTCGTCGCGCGCGGTGCGCGCCTGGCGCGGCCCCTCGCAGCCGCCGAGCGCGGTGCGCAGCGGGGCTCCTTGGAGGAGCTCTGCCGGCGCGCGCTGGGGGATCCCATCGGTACCCCTCATCTTGCGTCGATGGTCGGGAGCCGATCGCGCGTGGCGGTCCTGGTGAGCGACGCTACGCGCGACGAACCACGTGCCGCGATGTTCGCGGCGGTGCGCGAGAATCTCGCGGTCCTGCCCGATGCGGCCTTCACCCTCGTCATCGCCAGCGGCACCCATGCGCCGCGCGGACCCGAGACGGCGCTCGATCCGTCGACCCTGCGCCGTTTCGCGGTCGTCGTGCACGATGGGAGTGACCTCTCGGCCTGCGTTGATCTGGGAACGACGCCGGAGGGCACGCGCGTGCGCGTGAATCGCGCTCTCATGGAGACCGATCTGGTCGTGAGCCTCGGCCGCGTGCGTCCTCACTATTTCGCCGGTTACTCGGGCGGCGTGAAAGGGGTTTTCCCGGGGTGTGGGTTCTCCACCGACGTGCGACAGAACCACCTCCTCAAAGCCGACCCCACCGCCCGGCTCGGCACGGTTGCCGGAAATCGTTGCCGTGCCGACATGGAAGCCGCCGTCCATCTCTTGCCAACCCCGAAGTTTCTGCTCAATGTCGTCGCCGATTGCGACAACGGAGCGGTCGATGCCGTCGCTGGCGACATGGTTCTCGCTCATCGGGAGGCGGCTCGTCGTTCGGCGCCATGGTTCGAGGTTCACGCGCCGCGCGGCCGCGTCGTCGTCACGAGTGATCGCCCTCCGGTGACGAGCTCCCTTTACCAGGCTGCCAAGCTCTTACCCCCCGCTGGAGCGGTTCTCGAGGAAGGGGGGACGGCGATCCTCGTCGCCGATTGCAAGGAAGGCACGGGACCGCTCGACATCGTCAACCGCGGCATTTACGAGCTCGGCGTTCGAGCGGCGATGCCGAGAAACCACATCGTCCGCCTCGTCAGCGAGCTGCCCCCCGATGTCGCCGAGCGCACCTTCGCGCGCCGCGCCGAGTCGATCGAGAGCGCTCTCCGAGACGCGGGCGTCGATCCGACCCGTTCGCTGGAAGAGGTGGTGGTGCTCTGGCGCGCCGGGGAGATGATCCCCGTGCCTTGAGGCCCGCCTGCGTCGGCTGCGTCCGTCTTTGGCAGCATCCGATCGGCCATGGCAAGGTGGGGCCACGTAACGACTTCCAGCGAGACCGGCGCAGCCATCCGATCGGTCGCTCAGCGCTCCGCCGAGGGCAAGGTGCCTTTTTTCGTCTCGCCGTGCGCGCGCCGATGGCGAGCTGCGGCTGGTCGCGCTACGTTCGCCTCGATGCCGGTCGAAAATGCCACCGTGAGCGTGAAAGGGCGCGTCCTTTACCTCACATCGGATCCCGAGCTGCTCAAGCGCCAGCTGGCCGGCGAAAATCTGAAGTACGACGCGTCCCGGCCCCTCATCGACAACATCTCCACCGACGAGCTCACGCCCGGTTGGGTTTGCTACTACTACGACGAGACGCTGGCGCGGTATTGTCTCGTCGGTTTGCGCGGAGGTGTCGTCGAGAAAGACGCCATCCGCGACGGCAAGTTCGAAGTCATCGTCAGCGGTGCTTCCAAGGGATGCGGCTCCTCGCGCGAGACGGCGCCTTACTCGGAGCTCGCGGCCGGAGTGCGCATCGTCATCGCCAAGAACATCGAGAAGATCTACGGCCAGAACGCGCAGAACATCGGCCTCCTCTTGTCCACGGACTTTTCGCTCATCGAGCGCATCGAGCGCGGCGAGCCGATCCCGATGGAAGAGTTCACCCGCGGTCTCGATCCGATCAGCGCGGCCATCGTGTCACACGGTGGGCTCTTTGCGTATAACCGCGAGAGGATGGCGGGGCGCGTCGCGGTGCCGCGCATCACGACGGCGGCGCGACCCATGACCATGGTCGAAAAGATCATCGCCCGGCACGCGGTCATCGATGCCAGCGAGGAAAAGCTCGGTGTTCCCGCGGTGGCGCCGGGCGAAGGTCTGTTCGTCCGGGCCGACGTGCGCTTTTCCCACGAGTACGTCACCCCCATGGCCGATGCCCTCTTTCGCAGCGGTTTCGGGGAGAACGCCGTCATCGCCGAGCCGAAGAGCGTCTTCGCCTTTCGCGATCACCTCACGTTCCTCGACTTGGTCATGCCCAAGGCGCACGTCGACATGGGCCTGCGCGAGCAGGCTGCCTCGCTGGCGACGGTGCAGGAGCGTTTCACCAAGAAACAAGGCATCCGTCTCTACGGCGAGGTCGCTCGCGAGGGTCGATCCGGCGGCTCGGAAGGCATCTGCCACAACATCATCGTCGAGGACGTCGCTTTGCCGGGGCAGGTCGTCGTCGGATCCGACTCGCACACGTGCATGGCGGGCGCCCTCGGTTGCTTTGCCTTCGGCGTGGGTTCGACCGATCTAGCCAACGCCTGGTTTACCCGTGACGTCCGGCTCAAGGTGCCGGAATCGGTCCGCTTCGTCCTCACCGGGCGTCTGCAGACCGGCGTCTGCGCCAAAGACGTGATGCTCTATCTCCTCGCCCAGCCCTTCTGGCGGAGCGGTCGCGGCATCGGCAAAGTCCTCGAATTTGCAGGATCCGGTACGGCGGGGCTCGCGCTCGATGAGCGAGCGGTCCTCACCAACATGGCCGTCGAGGCGGGCGGCTTCACCGGCATCATCGAGGCCGACGAGGAGGTCGTCTCCTACCTCGTGGCGAAGCGCGGTCTCGACGCCGCCCTGGTCCGCAAGCTCATCGTGAAGAGTGATCCCGACGCATCGTACGCCGATACGTTCGAGATCGACCTTTCCGAGATCGAGCCCATGGTGGCGCTCCCCGGTGACCCGCGCAACGGCATCCCGCTGCGCGAACTCGACGCCAAGAACGGCGGCGACGTGCGCATCGACATCGCCTACGGCGGTTCGTGCACCGGCGGCAAAAAAGCGGACATGGACATGTACGCCGCCGTTCTCGGCGCGGCGCTCGCGCGCGGGCAGCACGTGGCCGACGGCGTGAAGCTCTACGTGCAGTTCGGCTCGCAGGACATCCGTCGTTACGCGGAAGAAAAGGGGTACATCGAAACCTTCCAGAAAGCGGGCGCTCTGCTCATCGAGCCTTCGTGCGGGGCGTGTATTCGCGCGGGGCCCGGCGTTTCTTTCACGCCCGAGGAAGTGACCGTCTCCGCCATCAACCGCAACTTTCCCGGGCGAAGCGGGCCGGGCAAGGTGTACCTGGCGAGCCCCTTGGTCGTCGCGGCCTCCGCCATCGCAGGCAAGATCGTTCACCCCGCCGATCTCGAAGCGCCCGCTCGGGACTAGGCGCACCGTCCTTGGATGCTTGCCGGTCAACAACGCCCGTGGCAATAAGCGGGGCCTCGGATGACTTTCGCGACCCAGGTCGGCCCCGATACGTTCGTTACCTTAGCCTACGTGCTCTATGGCGAGGACGGCGACGTGCTCGATAGCACCGACGAAGACGAGCCTTTGTCGTACCTGCATGGGTACGGGCAAATCATCGCCGGGCTCGAACGGCGAATCGAAGGAATGGTCCAAGGAGACGCGCGCTCGATCATCGTGCCCCCCTCCGAGGGGTACGGCGAATACCATCGCGAGGCGGTCCTCGAGGTCGAACGCACCGACTTTCCCGATCCCGGCAGCATCGTCGTGGGGGACGAATACGTCGCTGAGTCCGACGATGGCGAGATGCTCCCCATGACCGTCTTGGAGGTGAACGACGACAATTGCATCGTCGACACCAACCACCCCCTCGCTGGCGAGACACTGCGTTACGAAGTCACGGTGCTCGACGTCCGGCCCGCGACCGACAGTGAGATCCGCGCCGCAGAGGAAACACTCTTACCGGAGCTTGGGCTCGTGAACATCGGGCGCAAGCCCAAAGGGTGCAGCCAGCCCTCCTGAGGACTACATAGTAGTTTTCGTGGTTGGATGACGGAAGGAAGGAATCGATGACGACTCAGAAGACGCCGTGGGACCTCGACGTTCGCGTTCGCGAGCGCAACATCCGCAAAGGGGTGCTCGACGAGAAAGACGTGGAGAAGCACCTGAGGGAGCTGCCCGATTCGGCGGCCAACGCCGAGAGCGTCACGACGCCCCAACCCGCCGTGGGCGGCGGGACGAGCGCTCCGCCGCCACCTCCCCCCAGCAGCGGCACACCGACGACCGGCAGTTAACCCGAACATCTAGCAGGGGACCAGGTGAGTGAGCCCAAGAAGCCAGCAGGACGCGCGGCGGGCAAGCCGGATCGGGACGAGGCCGATACGCTCCCCGCCATCGATTTTTCCACTTTCGTTTTGTCGCTGAGTCATTCGGCGCTGGTCCATCTCGGCGACGCGCCGTCCCCCGATGGTCCAGGAGCAGAGCGCAACATTCCGCTCGCGCGCCAGACCATCGATCTGCTCGGCATCCTGCAGGAGAAGACGCGAAACAACCTGAGCGGCGAGGAGGAGCGCCTTCTCGACCAAGCCCTCTACGATCTACGCCTGCGGTTCATCGAAATTTCCAAGGGGTCGTGAAAGTCGGGCTGGCGGTCGCTGTCGGTGCGCTGGTCGCGGCGACCGGGTGCCGCCGGCTCTTCTCAGGGGAAGATCGCTCGAAAGAGAATGGACTGCCGCCGGGCGCGGTGCTCGTCGCTCCGCCTCCGGTCACGCCGCCGGCCGCACCGCCGGCACCTCTGCCGGTGCCTGCCGTGCCCCTCGTGCCGATCTCCTTCGCCGGGCTCGCCAAAGCTGCCGACCAGGGTGTCGTCACCATCATCAGTCGGATCGAAGAGACGCGGCCGGGTGGACGGCGCCGCATCGTCGGGCAAGGGCTCGGCACCGGATTCGTTTACGACAAGGCGGGCCTCGTTCTCACCAACAACCACGTGGTCGAGGACGGAACGGAGATCTCGGTGAAGTTCGCCGACCAGCGCGAAGTTCCGGCCAAGATCGTCGGTCGCGACAAGCCGGCCGACGTCGCCGTTTTGCGGGTGGAGGATCACGCCTTGAGCCCGCTTCGGCTGGGCGATTCCGACGCCGTCGAGGTCGGCGACTGGGTGGTGGCCATCGGCAATCCGTTCGGCCTTTCCCACACCGTTTCTGCGGGGATCCTCTCGGCCAAGGGCCGCACGCACGAGGACGTGAAGGGGCTCGACGAGTTCGGCTACTTCAATTTCTTGCAGACCGACGCCGCCATCAACCAGGGCAATTCCGGAGGCCCTCTTCTCAATTTGCACGGCGAAGTCGTGGGCATCAACTCCGCCATCCGCGCCAACGCCAACAACATCGGGTTTGCCATCCCGATCAACATGGTCAAGGAGCTTTTGCCGAGCCTTCTTCGCGAGGGCAAGGTCAGCCGCAGCGGGCTCGGCATCATCGTCGATCCGGTGAACGAGTCGGAAATGACACGCCTCGGGCGCCCCGATCGCCGGGGCGCGTTCATCAAGATGATCGTCCCCGGGGGAGGCGCTGACCGCGCGGGTCTCGCGCCGGGCGATGTCATTCTCGTGTTCGATGGCAAAGCGGTGGTCGATCCCAACCAGCTGCGTTGGTTGGCGAGCTTGGCGGGGGTCGGCCGGTCGGTCCCCGTGCGCGTACAGCGCGGCAGCAAGGTCTTCGACGTCAAGGTCACCCTCGGACCGCTCCCCAGCCTCGAAGACTCCGACGACAGCGTCTACCGCTCGCCCGGGCGCTAGAGCACCGAACGGCTTCGCCGTCGGTGCTCTAGCTCGTCTCCCTGCGTGGGCTTCGCCCCCGCCCCGCCGGGGCAAGCCCGGAACGGGGCCCCCACCCCCACCGTGCCTCCGGCACGAGAAAGCCAGCTCTTTCGAGCTGGCTTCATCTCGCTCGTCTCCCTGCGTGGGCTTCGCCCCCGCCCCGCCGGGGCAAGCCCGGAACGGGGACCACCGTGCCTCCGGCACGGCGGGCGTTCGGCAGTCGGCGCGGAACCAGCCGTGCCGTCGGTGCTCTAGGTTCGAAGGAGCTCGCATCCGGAGATTCGACCGCATGGCCACCTGCATCGCGTTCGGACAGGACTTCGCGTAAGCTCGTGTGGCCGAGATGACTTCCGTCCGTTCCGGCTCCGACCCGCTCCTGCTACCGGAGCCACCCCCGCTCCAGGGCCCGGGCCAAGGCACCGCGTCGACCTCTCCGGATGGTGGCGCGGCTAAGTCTGCTAGCGCCAACGTGAATACTCCTGTCGGCAGTGCGTCCAACCTGGAGGCCCGGCGTGCCGAGGCAGAGGAAGACCGTGTACTCATCGAAGCAGCGCAGAATGGCGATAGCAGAGCGTTCCGCAAGCTGGTCGAGCGACATCAGCGGCGCGCCTTTGCCATTGCTTTCGCGATGGTGCGCGACGAAAACGACGCCAAGGATCTCGTCCAAGAGGCGTTCGTGCGCGTCTATCGCGGACTCGACCGGTTCGAGGGTGGATCGCGATTCTTTACGTGGTTTTATCGCATCCTCACCAATCTCGCGATCGACCTCATGCGCAAGCCCGGGCGTCGCGAGCTCGAGCACGACGACGGTCGGACGGCGCTCGACGCCGCTGACGAAGCCGATTTCCCCTTCATTTCACGCATCGACGGCGGCGAGCCGCTCGAAATCGTTCATCGCCGCGAGCTCGCCGAGCGACTCGGGGCGGCCCTCGAAGCGCTCCCTCCCTATCACCGAGGGGTGGTTCTGATGCGCGAAGTCGAAGGCATGTCGTACGAGGAAATGGCCGTTGCCATGAATGTCTCCAAGGGGACCATCATGAGCCGCCTTTTCCACGCCCGACAGAAGCTCCAACGTGCGCTCGGCGACTACTACCGGAGCGAGGGTGGCGGACCGAGCGGCGCTTCGAAGAAGGGCGGGAGGGAAGAGCGATGAGCTCGCGCGATGCTCCGTCCGGCGCCGTTCCGGGAGGACGCCCGCCGCAGGGCGCTCCGCCGTCCGACCTCGAGCTCATGCTCTGGGTCGATGGGGAGCTCGACGCCGAGCGGGCCAGCGAGCTCGCCGATCTCGCCCGTCACGATCCGCGTCTGCGCGCCATCGTAAACGCCTTGCGCCAAGGGTCGCAAGCCATCGCGGAAGATTCACTGCTGCATGCCGAGCTCGCTGAAGCCGACGCCATCGCCGACAACGTGATGGAAGCCATCGAAGCCGCCGCCTCGCGTCATCTCATCGCGCCGGTCAAGCGCGCGCCCGCCTGGCGAGCCCCTGCCATTGCCGCAGTCGGCATTGCGCTCGCAGCAGCTGCCGCCTGGACCCTCATTTTCCCGAGCGAGCTGACACCGGTATCGAAGCGAGACCCCTCCACGATTTCGTCGGGGGCGCCAACAGCCGCGGGCGAAGGGGAGGAGAGGGGCGTTTGGATCGATGTGGTCGATTTTGGCGCGCGCCCGGGCACGATCTTCTATGTACCATCGGAGGACGAGAGCATCCTTCCCGTGGTGTGGCTGACGGAGGATGACACACCTTCGAGCGGAGACAGCCCATGAGAAAGTGTCGGAGATGGAACCTCATGCGAACCTCGGCGCCCGCGGCCCTCGCGGTGCTGGCGGGATTGGCATCCATCGCGCCGCGGCCCGCCGTCGCCGCGTCATGGGGGAGCTCGAAACGCGCGGTCGCCGATCAGCCGGCCGCGCCGGTCCCCGCCGCCGTCGACGCGGAGGTCACGCTCATCCACGCCTCCAACAACGTCGATGCCGGTATCGACCCGCGCATCGGCAAGCTTCCCAACATCGGCAGCTACAAGAGCTACCAACTCTTGTCGCAGTCGAACATGACCATCAAGAAGGCGCCGACGACCACGACGCTCCCCAACGGTCGCATCCTCCAGATCAGCCTCAAAGATACGAAAGACAAGCAGTACATCATCGACACGAGCATCAACCAGCCGGGCGGCACCGCATTCTTGCCGCTGCTCGAGGTGCGCGCGTCGGTAGGTGTCCCCGTCTTCATCGCCGGGCAGAGCTACCAGGGCGGGATGCTCATCATCGCCATCAAGATCCTGCCGAAGTGACGGCGCGCAGTCGATCAGGCGCCGTCATCCGGCCCTCGAACTTCAATATCGCCCACTTTCCGTGCCGGAGGCGGCGCGGGGGGTGAGCCGTGCCGGAGGCACGGCAGGGGAGGGGCCCCATTCCGGACTTGCTCCGGTGCGGAGGGGGCGGAGCCCCCACTGAGCGTCGGGGCTAAGGAAGTCAGCTCGAAGAGCTGGGCTTCCTTAGCCCGCGAGGGGGAGCTCGAGGAAGAAGGTCGTTCCACGGCGCGGCGCGCTTTCGACCGCGATGGCGCCGCCGTGCAAAAGGACGATGTTGCGCACGATGGATAGGCCGAGCCCGGTGCCACGCCCCTCGGTCTTGGTGGTGAAAAAGGGATCGAAGATGTGCTTCAGGTTCTCGGACTCGATGCCGTGGCCCGTGTCGGCGACGGTGATCTTGACCGAGTGGCGCCCCGGATCGACGACCGTGGTCACCGACAACGCTCCCCCGTGCGCCTCCATGGCGTGGCACGCATTGGTAAAAAGATTGACGAAGACCTGCGTCAGCTGATCGCGCACCCCGAGGACGGGGCGTTCCTCGGCCGCGAAGGCCCGGCTCACGCGCACCCCGCCTTGCGTAAAGAGGTGCTCGCAAAAGACCAGCGCTTGATCGACGATGGCGTGCACGGCGACGGGAGCCGGAGGTTCGATGGAGGGCCGCGCGTAGGCCATGAGGTCCCGCGAGAAGCGTAGGATGCGCGCCGCCGCTTCCCCGATCCGACGCAAGCGCTCCACGTCGTTGGGGTCGCTCCGCTCGCGCTCGGCCTTGGCGCGCAGGTAGTCGGAATAACCGACGATGGAGGTGAGCGGGTTATTGAGCTCGTGCACGACGCCCGCCGCGATCTGCCCCAGGCTGGCGAGCTTTTCGGACTGGATGATCTGTCCTTTGAGCTCCAGCGATTCCCGCCCTTTGGCACTGACCAGTCGCGTCGTTCGCAGCGCGCTGATCAGGATGCGCCCCACGCGCTGGACGAGCAGCTGCACCGGCGTACCGTCCTTCAGGGTGGTGGAGTCGGTGCTGGCGATGTGCAAACGGATGCCATGATGCTCGGCGTCGACCTCGAGCACGCGCTCGCAGGCGAACTCCGGGAAGATGCGAGCGGGCGGCGGACTGATGCTGATCCGTGACCCTTTGGACGAGCTGCGCAGGATACGCGCGCTGTCCGGCTTGTCGGGATCGACGGCCTCGTCGAGCGACACGCCGAAAGCGTGGTGGGGGAGCATCGATGCCACCGCGTCCACGAGCGCCGTCGTCACCGCTTCCGGGCCTTGTTCGATGGGCAGCTCGCAGCTGAGCGCGAGAAGCTGCGCCAGCCATGCGGCGGGGATTTCGCGGGTCACCGCTTTCGACACCGGCTTCGATTTGGCTTTGTGATTGCCGTTCAAGGTGCGCACGAGCACGCTGGCCCGCGGCTGGGCGCCCGACGGCGGTCCCGAGCTCTGGACACGTACCCGTCGCTTCATGAGCGCCTCGTCGGGTTGCCACCGGTCGGCACCGTTTCCTCGCTCGCCTTGTCGAGGTCGAGGATCTTCGCCGTCCCGACGTAGCTCTTGGTTTCGTACTTGGTGATCTTGCCGATCTTTCGCACGATCTCGGCCATGCGCTCGGCTTCGTTGACGATGACGTGTGCCGCCGAGTGAGCCGGCGTGTCGCGGTCGAGACGCCTCTTCAAAAGCTCGGCATAGCCCATCACGCTGGTCAGCGGCTGGTTCAGCTCGTGCGCCGCCGCGCCGGCAAGCTCCGCAATGAGGGCTTGTTTCTCCCGGGCGCGCAGCTCCTGCTGGGCGGCGGCAAGCCGTTCCTGCATTTGCAAGCGCTCGCGTAGATCGGTAAAGAGGCCGACCGAGGCCACCGGTTTGTCTTTGTCGTAAAGGAGGGCGGCCGAGAGCGAGACCGGGATCCGCTCGCCCGCCTTGCCCATCATTTCGCAGCGGTAGTCCTCGAGCTTGCCGGACCCGCCGAACATCCCCGACTTGATGAGGCGCATCACCTCGCGCGCCACGCCCGGCGGATAGAGCTCGGCGACGTTCATTTTGCCGACCACCTCGTCGGCGAGGTAGCCGTAGCAGCGCTGCGCGGCGCGATTGAAGAGAAGAACGCCGCCTCTCATGTCGGCCGCGACGATGGCGTCGACCGAGCTATCGATCACGCGCTCCAAGAAGTCCTTGGTCTGCTTGAGCTCGGCCTCGGTGGCGCGTTCCTGGGTGACGTCGCGGAAGGTGAAAAGAATGGCGTTTTCTTCGCGCAAAACGGAGCTCGTGTTCACGCTGAGCAAGACGACACCGCCGTCCTTTTTGCGCAGTTTGATGTCGACGCCTTGCGGGTAGATGCCCTGTGCGAAACCGAGGCGGATCTTGTGCGCGCGCTCACGATCTTCATCGACGATCAGGTGCCCGAGCGTGGCACCGATGAGATCACCCTCGCTGTGCCCGGTGATGTCGCGCGCGCTCGGATTGGCGAAGAGCAGCTTGCCCTCGCTGTCGATGACGACGATCCCGTCGGCCGCACTTTCGAAGAAGTCGGCATACCGCTGCAGCGTCTTCAGACGGCGCTCGGCCTCGAAACGCGCGAAGGTGATCTGCTGCGTCTGGTCGCGCAAGCTCTGGAGGATGCGCGCGTTGCGGAGCGCAATGGCGGTGGCGTTGGCGATGGTGCGAAAAAGGGAGAGCTCGTGGTCGCCGAAGGCGAGGACGTGCCGCGCGCGCAGAAAGAGCACACCCATCGGCTTGTCCTCGAAGAGGATGGGCATGAGCGCCAGCGAGCTGAACCCTGCCGGGGGCAGCCCTTTGCGCACCACCTCGAGCAGCGGATGGGTGCGCGTGTCGCGGATGACGAGCGGCTCGCCCGACGACATGACCTCCCGGATTTCGGGATATTGCTTGAGGTCGATGGGCAGATCGCGCAGGTGCTCGTCGTCGCTGGCGGCCACCACGTAACCGACGTCCCCCTCGCGCACCAGCACGATGCTGCAGCGGTCGACTTTGGCGACCTCGGCGATGCGTCGCACCACCGTGAAGAGAATGTCGCGAAAATCGAGGCTGGAGGAGAGGGCCTGGGTCAGCTCGAGCACCACTTGCGCGTCGCGCTCGCGGCGCTCGAGCGCTTCCATGTACTCGCGAATGCGCAGGTGCGCGCGAATTCGGGCAATGACCTCGGGGGCGTGGAGCGGCTTGCGGATGAAATCGTCGGCGCCCGAGCCGAAGGCACGCGTCGGCTCGTCGTCCCCCTCGAGGCTCGTCATGACGAGGACCGGCGTATCGCGCAGGGCCGGCCGCGCCCGGATGGCGCGCAGGATGACGTACCCATCGGGGTCGGGCATCACCAGATCGATGAGCACGAGGGCAGGAACTTGGCGGGAGAGCCATTGGAGCGCCTCGCCGCCCGACCCGACGCCGACGCTCTCGATATCGGCGGCGGCCAGGGCCTCACATAGGAGCCGGCGGGTAATGCCGTCGTCGTCGACAACCAGGACCGGCGCGCCTTTGGGCACGATCCTCAGGATACCGCCGATGGGTGCCATTAGAAAAGAGAACCCTGCGAATCCTTCGCCCCGGCCGTTTTTTCGTCGTTTGGGTCGGCTCCTGCACTCGTGTGGTTCGGTTCCCTACCTAGGTGCAGATACGCTTTTCGTGTCGCCACGCGGCCGCGCGGTGTGCGTCCGAGCATGCCGATCTGCAGAAGGTAAGGCTCGTAGACGTCTTCGATGGTGTCTCTTGGCTCGGAAAGGGCGGCCGCCAGCGTCTCGACGCCCACCGGGCCCCCATCGTAGGTATCGATAATCGTGCGCAAGAGCCGTCGGTCCATGTCGTCGAGACCGCCGGCGTCGATTTCCAGCCTCTCGCTCGTGAGGCGCGCGATAGCGGGATCGATTTTCCCGGTGCCCTCGATGTCCGCAAAATCCCGCGCTCGGCGCAGGAGGCGGTTGGCGACGCGCGGCGTGCCTCGTGAGCGCTGCGCGAGCTCGTCCGCGCCCGCGTCGTCGATCGGCGTCGACAGCATGCGCGCGCTCCGATGGATGATCTTCGCCAGATCCTCGACCGGATAAAAGTCGAGGCGCATGACGTAACCGAAGCGCGACAGAAGGGGAGCCGTGAGCAGGCCCGTGCGTGTCGTCGCTCCGATCAACGTAAAGGCAGGGATCGGCAGCTCGTAGGTCGCGGCGTAAGGACCGTCGCCGGTGGTGATGTCGATCTTGAAGTCTTCGATGGCCGGGTAAAGGCTTTCCTCGACCGTCGGGCTGAGCCGGTGGATCTCGTCGATGAAGAGGACATCGTTCGGTTGGAGCTTGGTGAGAAGCCCCGCGAGCGCGCCTTTGTGCTCGACGGCCGGGCCCGCCGTGGCGTGCATGGCCACCCCCATCTCGCGCGCGATGATGTACGCAAGCGTCGTCTTGCCGAGGCCCGGAGGCCCGCAAAAAAGGATGTGGTCGAGTGGCTCTTTGCGACGGCGGGCGGCCTCGATGAAGACGCGAAGATTGCTCTTGTGATGCTCCTGCCCGACGTACTCGTCGAGTGACGTCGGCCGAAAGAGCCGGTCGAAACCGGAATCGTCCGCCTGTTCGCTGGCGGCGATGGTGCGCCCCGCCGGGTCGGCAGTGGCGCCGAGCCCACGTGAACCATCTTGCACACTCTCGGCTCGCGATGCGGATTTCTTCATGATGAAGGCGAGAGACTTCACCTTAACTGCCTGAGGTCCCGCGCGGCCGCAAGATTTAGTCGTGCAGGGGGGAAAACCGCCAGGCGCCAGCGTCGTCGCCAAGGCCGCCGAGAGATTTTGGCTTTCGAGGGCAGTGGGGTCTCAAACAAAAGAACCTGGCAATACCGGTGCCCTGGCGGTTCTTCTTGTGGTCGTCCCCTTTGCTATGACGAATGAGGTGCACGGGGGAGGGCTGCGCCCCGATCACAAGACGAGGCAGAGCATTGACCACGCTCCATTCTCTCGCCCCTCGACAGCTGAACGCACTGCGGGCCGGAGAGCCCGATGGGGGAGGCCCTGTTCCGGGCTTGCCCCGGCGGGGAGGGGGCGAAGCCCCCGCTGGGCGATGAACGAGATGAAGCCAGCTTTCGAGCTGGCTTTCTCGGGCCGGAGAGCCCGATGGGGGAAGGGCCCTGTTCTGGGCTTGCCCCGGCGGGGAGGGGGCGAACTGAGCATTCGTCACATCCCGATGAGAGAGACCACCAGGGCGCCAGCGGCGTCACCGGGGCCGCCATGAGATTATTAGGGACCTAGGGCCCGCCTCTGAATCCGGCCCGCTCCCGCTCCCGCTCCCGGTCCCGCTCCCGATTTCACCCATCCTGGAGGACCTTGGCCAACTTGACGAGCATGGCCACAACGCGATCAAGGGTCTCCTTGCCACTGCGATGGGTATCGTCGTCGAGGAGCTTCAGTCGGTGGCAGACATCGAGAATGGCGGCCGATTCGGTGGCAGAGCCCACGGCTGACAGGTAGTAGCGGCGCTTGTCAGGCTTGGAGAACTATCCAGCGCCTTCCGCGATGTTGAGAACGATCGAGATGGAGGCTCTGGTGAGCTGGTCGGCCAGATGACCACGTCCTCGCGGGAGATGTTCGACGATGTTGTCTGCTACGACGAGGAAGTCGAGTGCAACTTGATAGACTTCAAGGCGCTCGTGATCGAAAGGCATGGGAATCGGGAGCGGGACCGGGAGCGGGAGCGGGAGCGGGTCAGATCGGAAGCCACAACATCGCAGATCCAATCGCCACCAGCGCCGCGTCGTTGTGTAGCGTCTGGTAGCGACGGGCGAAGCGACGGGCCTGCTTGAGGAGCGCAGGGCCCTAGGCAGTGAGTTTTTTACAAAAACACCGGAAAACCTGGCGTCCTGGCGGTTCTCTCATGATCGCCCATTGTGACGAATGGGGCGGGGGCGAATAGGGGCGAAGCCCCCGGTGATAAACAACTAGAAAACACCGAACGGGAAACCGTTCGGTGTTCTAGTCGGACGTGAGACGCTTCAGCTCTTCTTTGATCATCGTTTCGGCGAGCACGGGAACGACTTCCCACACCACCTTCTCGATGACTTCGCGCGAAAGCGAGAGCACGGCGGAGACCTGCGCGTCGGAAAGGCCGAGATGCTGGAGCTTGGCCGCGAGCTGGCCGTTCGATGCGCTCGACGCAGCGGCCGCAGCCGATGCCGCGGCGGCTCCGACGGCAGCGGTGGGCGACGCGAACCCCGCTGAAGTCGCCCCGT
>Ga0193706_1000147_pt1 | contig 50732 bp, 34 predicted proteins | sample U3c1metaG_FD_160130 | JGI IMG/M metagenome (GOLD analysis project Ga0193706, IMG submission 160130) | Soil microbial communities from a riparian zone of the East river system, Colorado, United States - U3c1 | ecosystem: Environmental > Terrestrial > Soil > Riparian zone | place: USA: East River... | reverse complement strand
CCGTGCCGACCTCGCCGGCAACGCCGAAGACGCGGCGGCGCGGCTGCACGATCTTTTCGAAGCCGATCGAAGCGATCTCGTCGCCGCCATCTACCTCGCTGATCTCGAAAAGCGCGCCGGACGGCCGCTCGCCGCCGCCAAAGTGCTGGCTACGCTCGCGTCGTCGGTGCCGGCGCGCGGGCTCGCTGCGTCGCTTCACATCGAGGCGTCGGTGCTGCAATGGCGCGCGGGGGAGCGGCGCCCTGCGCTCGAGCAGCTCGAAGAAGCGCTCTCCGCGCAGGCGCCCACCATCGGGCCGCTCCTCGGTTGGGCGCTGCGCAGCGTCGACGCGAGCTCGCCCGACGAAAGGGCGCGGCTCGTTCAGCACGCAGCCGAGCTGTCCGATGACAAGCAGCTCTTGTCCCTGCAGCACCTCTGTTTGCAGCTCTTTGCATCGCTCCCCGATATGGAAACCGCGCGCGGCCTCTTCGACGGGATCGAGATCGGCACGTCGGCGCCCCTCGCCACCGCAGCGTCCTTGGCCCGCATTCTGTGGGACGAAAAAGGTGCCGACCGCAGCGCTCTGCTCGGCGCCGTTCAGCGCCTCGCCGACACCGATCGAAGGGCCGCACCCATCGCGGCCTGGGAGAACCTGCGGCTGGCGCGGCAGGACGGGGAACGGCTTCCGACGAGCGAGTACGCGCGCAATCTCGCGGACTCGTTGCACTCGCTTCCCGCCAACCTGGAATGGCTCGGGGCCGCGATGGGCGCCGACGACAGGATGGGAGAAGTCGACGCGCGCCGAACCATTGCCAGTGCGCTCACGGGCGAGGCGCGAGCGGCCGTCGCCTCGAGCGCCGCGCTCATCGCGCTGCTCGACGCGCCGAATTCGCAGCAGCCTCTGCTCACGGCGACCGACGCTTCGTCGCGCCTCATGAATTTGGAGCTGGCCATGCCCGGGTCCAATCCGCGCCGCCGAGCCATGGTGCTGCAAAGCGTCGGTGACGCACTCGGCGACGAGGCACGTCTCGATGGCCTGGAGATGGCCGGATACAATTACCTGGCACTCGGTGCGTCGGAGGACGCGCTGCAGTGCTTCGAAACGGTGACCAGGGCCCGCCCCGATGACCTCGTCGCCTGGGAAGGACTGCGGTCGGCGGCGGAAGCGCTCGGCGACGTCGAGCAGCAGGCCACCGCGTGCACCGAGCTCGGCGAGCTCTGCAATGACGACGCCAAGGGTGCGCTCTACTGGGAGAAAGCCGCGCTCTTTGCGCTCGATTCGCTGGAGGACGAGGCGCGCGGCGAGCTCGCGCTCGAACGCGCCTTCGCGCGCGACCCGCAGCGCAAGGTGGCGTTCGATCGGCTCTTCCGCCGCGTACGCCAGCGCGGCGAGTCCGACAAGCTCTTGTCCCTCATCACCCGCCGCCTCGAGGTGGCAGGGGAACCCGACGAGATCGCCAAGCTCTTTTGGGAGCGCGCCCGCGTCCTGCGCCAGAAAGGGGATCGCGACGGTGCCGTCGCCGCGCTCGAGAACGTCACGATGATCGAGCCTGACCACGTCGGCGCTCTGGCCCTCAAGGGCGAGATCGAAATCACGCAATCCAATTTCGCCGAGGCCGCCAAGTGCTTGAGCCGACTCGCGCTGCTCGACGACGCTCCCGCGCAGCAGCGGCTCATGTCGGGCGTGGCCGCCGTCGATCTCTACGAGAACAAGCTGGACGACACGGGGAAGGCGCTGGAAGTGTTGATCGCGCTCCATACGAGCGGACTTTCGACGTTGCCGGTGCGCGAGCGCATGGCACGCGCGGCAGCCAAGGCGGGGTCGTGGGATCACGCGACCGGCATCCTCGAAGAGTTGATGAAAGAGCGCTCGACCAAAGAGGGACGCATCGAGGCGGCGCGGCTCTCCATGGCCATCTGGCGCGACAAGCTGAAGGAGCCGGTGCGCGCCGACAAAGCGATCACGAAGCTGCTCGAAGAATCGCCCGAGGACAGCGAGGCGCTCGACCTCGTCTTGGATGCGAATTTCCCGCCATCTCTCAAGAAGAGCCTCCTTCAACGCGGTCGAATAGCGCTGGTGGAAGCGCTGGCGGGTGAGCCCATCGATCGTGAGCGTGTGGCGCGGCTCACCAAGGTCGCGAAGGTGCTGGCGGATTGGCCTCTTCGTCAGGCAACGCTCGGCGCGCTAGCGGCCCTGTCCGGGGCCGATGCCATGATCGAGCAGGAGCTCGGCATCCTCGACGCTCGCGTGGCGCGGCTACCTCAAGTCGCGGTCGATGACGGCACGGTGGGCATGATTGGCGATCCCGAGGACCGCGGCGCCATTCCTCAGCTCTTCGCCGCACTCGCCGAAGCTCTTTCCGAAGCACTCGGTCCATCGCTGGAGGGGCTCGGGGTGACCAAGAAACAGAAGGTCGATCCGCGCTCCGGTCTTCCTTTACGCAACGAGATCGCCGCCTGGGCGGGAGCGCTCGGTCTCGGTGACTTCGACGTGTACGTCGGTGGAAAGGAGTTGAATGGCGTCCAAGGCGTGGCCGGCGAAGTGCCGGCGCTCGTCGTGGGGACGGGCATCCGCTCCCCGCTCACGCCGGAAGGGCGGCAAGCGGTCGTGCGCGAGCTCTTCGCGCTTCGCCGCGGTATCACGGTGACGCGCACGCGCGACGATACGACGGTGGCGGCCATCGTCGTCGCCGCCTGCAACCTGGCCGAGGTGCGCATCGATGCGCCACCCTACGCGATGCTGAGCGACGTGCAGCGCCAGCTCGGCAAAGCCATCTCCCGACGCACGCGCAAGGCGCTGCCCGATCTCTGCCGCGGCGTCGTCGCGGAACGATCCGATGCGCGAGCGTGGGCGCGCGCCGCCCAGTCCAGCATGTACCGCATGGCGGCCATCGCGGCGGGCGATGTTTCGCTCGTTCTCACCGACATGCTGGCGGCGCCGCTCGCGAAGGTGCCGGCCCTCGTCCCGCACGACGAACGCGCTCGTCGGTTGATTGCCTTCGTTCTGTCGCCGCGCTACCTCGAGCTTCGAGGCAAGCTCGGGATGGGGGTGACATGACCGACGACAATCGGAAGACCCCCTTTTCCGGAGCGGATGAAGAGGAAGACTGGGACAAGGCGCTCAACGCCTGGGAAGTTCCCGAGGGTGCGCGGCCCGGGGCCAAACCGGAAGGCGCGACGCCCGGCAAGGTGCCGCTCCCCGCCCCGCCGAAGAAGGCGCCCCTTTACCGTCCCGCGACGCCGACCGCGGCCACGCCCCTTCCGCCGACGCGTGAGGACAAGCCAGCGTCATCCTTCGATCCTTACGACGACGATCAGGACGAGGCGACGCTCGTCGCCCAGATCCCGCCCGAGCTGCTGGAAGGAGCCGGCGGCGCCCCGCAGCGCAAGGGCGCTCAAGGATCGGGGCTCGGACAAGTGTTTCGTCGGGACCCGCCCCGTCCGCCGCCCGCGACGCCGCCGAAGAAGCCGGACGTGCGCGACGCGCTGCTGGACATGCTCTTCGAGGATCCGCAGGCGAGCCCCACCATCGCGCCGCCGGACGAGCCGTCGGTGGTGACCTCGGCACCGACCATGTTGGTCGAGGACCGTGCGAGCATCCCGGACGACGAGCGCCGGCGCAAACCGGTCACGACGCACATCCACGACGAAGACGTGCCCGAAGGAAGCCTCTTCGATCCCTTTGCCCCCGATCGCGACGAGCGAACCCCCACGGCGCGGCCAGCCGATGGACAGGGCAGCGTGGCAGCGGTCCCCGGGCTACCGCTCCCCTCGGCGACGGCGCTGAGACCACCGATTCCAGCTGCGCCGAGTGCAACTGACGCGTGGCGGCCTGCGCCGATTGCGCCGCGGCCCCCCATGGTGCCGCGACCGGGCGGCGCTGCCGCCCCAGCGCCGCCGCTGGGAGCACCGCCTGCACCTGGTCCTCTCGCGCCCCCGCGCCCCCCGTCGAGCGCCATGGGCCCGACGGTTCGGAATGAGGCCGCGTTCGCACCCTCGACGTCTTCGGGAACCGCAACGCCGCTCGCGCCCCCACCTCTTGCCACTCCGCCCGTGCCGCCACCGACGTTCGAACTCGAACCGCTCCCCATCCCCACCGATCCGTTCAAGGTCGCCGCCATCCAAGCGGCGGAAACGATACCGCCTCCCGACGATATGGCAGCAGCGCTCGCTGGACTGCCGTCAGAACCGGTCCGCGCCAGTGAAGTGAGCGACCGCCCAGCGGTCTCCTTGAGTAGCGGCGAGCCTCCCTCTCTCGACACGCTACAAGGGGGTCACGACCTGCCGGAAGTGGCTCCGATGGCCTCTTCCATTTCCTCCGCGCCGAGCTCACCCCCGCCCGAAGACGTCTCCCCGCAGGATTCGATGGAGACGAGGGAGGCGGACGAAAGAGACGCCACTTCGCTTCTCGACGACCCCGAAGAGCTCGTCGCTTGGCAGGCGCGCGCGCTCTTCATCGAAGAAGAGGCGCGGTCGTCGCTCGACCGCAACGCCAAAGCGCGCGGTCTGCTCCTCGCATCGGAGCTGCACGCGCTCACCGGAGACGAGCCGCGTGCCCACGCACTCGCGGTCGAGGCGCGCGATTTGGCGCCGACCCACCCGCTCGCACACCGCCAGGCGCGAGCCGGCCATGTTCGCGCGGCCGATTGGAACGGCGTAACCCAGGCCCTGCAAGGCGAGAGTCGATCGGCGGTGACACCGGCCGCGCGGGTGCACGACGCGTTTTTCGCGTCGGAGATTGCGCGCGTCGCGCTCGGCGACAAGGAGCTCGCGAGCAAGCGCCTCGAGCAAGCCACCCGCGCTGCCACCACCGACGTGCGCGCCTATTTGAATCGTCTCGCTGGCGCCATTGGCGAGGGTGACGCGCTGCCCAAGATCCGCTGGCCCGAGGCCGACGAGCTGAAGCCGCTCGTCGACGCCTGCGCCATCCTGCAGCGCTGGCGCGGTGCCGACGACAAAGAGTCCGCGCTCACCAATCCCGTCGACGCGCTCATCCGCGCGCGGGGCGCCCTCGCCGCGCGCGATCCGGCAGGAACCTTGCGTGCGCTCGACGCGCTCGGCGAAATGGCCGGTCTCGCGGAAGCGGCCGGCTGGCTCGGTGCGGCGATCTCGCTCGCGTACCCGAGCGATGGCGGGGCCTCGGTGGCCCGCCTCGGCAAGCTCGCGGAAGGAACGCTCCCCAAGGTGGCCCAGCACGCTCTCGTCGCCGAAAGCCTGCGCAAGGGAGAAGGGTCCGCGGCGATTGCCGCCCTCGAGCGCGCTTCCGCCGAGATCTTCACTCCCCAGGACCGCGCCATCGTCGGCGCGCTAGCCGGCGCCGATCTGGGGACGCTGGCGAAATGGCTCGAGCCGCTCGATGGCGATGCCACCTGGGGAAGCTTGGCGGCAGCGATTCGCGCCGCCCTCGGTGAAGCGCCCGTCGGCGCAGGAGAGACCGAAGGGTCCACCGCGACCGAGGACAGCGCGACCGATGCCTTGCTTCGTCTGGCGCGCCAGCTCGGGGCCAAAGCGGGGCCCGAGCTGCTGACCCGCGCCCTTCAACCCCTGCGGGAGAGCTCCGCCGCGGCAGTGGCCGGCGTGCTGGCCACCGAGCTCGACATCCAAACGGGTCGGATCGAAGCCGTCGCGGAGTGGATCTCGAAGACGAGTCGCGATGCTCCCGACGAAACGCAGCGCGATCACGCCCTTTTGGCAGGCCTTCTCTTCGAGCTCTCCCGTCAACCGGCGCGCGCGCGCGAGCTCTACGAGACGGCTCGGCTCGCCGACGCCAAATCGGAAGCAGCGGTGCGCGCCGAGCTCGCCGTTTCGCCCCTCGAAGAGCGCGCGCGGCTGCTGGTCAACCACGCGCTCGGCCTCGAAGACGCGCGAGCGGGCGCTTTGCTGCTGCTCGAAGCCGCCCACGGCGACAGCGGCGGCGACGCCGAGAGCTACACCCGGCTCCTCAAACAGGCACACGAGCGTGCCCCCGCGCTCCCCCTCGCGGCTTGGCTCGCCGAACGGCGTGCCCGTGCCCGCGGAGAGTTCGACGTCATCGTGGAATGGCTGCGCGAGCGGCAGAAGGCCTGTGACGACCCGACCGAGCAAGCCTATGACTTCGTGCGCGAAGCGCTCCTCATCGCGGACAGCAACCTCGAGGGCGCCAAAGAGCTCCTCGAACAAGCGTCGCGCGCACGCCCGGGCGATCTCGCGCTGCGCGAGCTCTACGAACGCCTCGCTCCCGAGGCGCCCGCCGACAAGGCCGCGTTCTGGGCGGATCGCGCCGCGGCGGCCGAAGGCGCGGAGCGGGCGCGCCTCGCTCTTTTCGCCGCCCTCGAATTCGAGCGAAACGGCGACTTCGAGCGCGCCGCCGAGCTTGCCCACCTTTCGTACGGCGCCGAAGACGGCGCGCTCGCGCGCCTTTGCGCCGAGCGCAACGAGGCCCGCAGTGGGCGTGCCGCCAACTTGACGGAGCGCTTGCTCGAACAGGCGCGCGGCGCGCCCGAGACGGAAGCCAGGATCGAAGCGTACCAACGCCTGGCCGACCTCGACATCCTGTCGCGCGGCGATATCGGCAGCGCCGTCATGTGGCACAAATCCATCCTCGAAGAGCGAGCCGGCTTTTTGCCCAGCCTCGCGCGGCTCGAGCAATGGTTCATCTCCGATGGTCGCGAAGACGAGCTTGCCGCGATAGCCGCGGAGATCGCCAAAGTGGCCGACCCGCCCGAAGCGACGGCGCACGCTCATCTCGCCGCGCGCGTGGCGGCGAGGTCCGGTCCCTGGCAAGCGTGCACGGATTTCGTGAAGATCGCCTTCGCGCAGCCCGAGCCCGCCCTGTGGTCGCTCCGGGCCATGGAATCCTGTTCGGACCTTTCCGACGACGCTTCCGGTGAGTTCACCGCGTCGCAACGCCTCGCCGATCAAACCACGCGACCGCTCGAGGTGGCCACCTTGACCTTGCGTGCCGCGGAGGCCGCCACCCGCATGGGCGAGCTCACCGCGGCGCGTGATCTCTTGCTGCGCGCGGCCGGGGCGCACCCCACGCACCTGGTCGTGCATCGCGCGCTCGGCGAGGTCTGCGAAAAAATGTCCGACGGGACGAGCGCGGCAGAAGCGTGGGAAGCGGTGGCCACCCTGAGCAGCGTGGCGGAACACCAGCTCGAAGCGAACTATCGCGCGGGCGTGCTCTGGCTCGATCAGGTGAAGGACGCCGTCCGCGCTCGCGCCGCGCTCGAGGCAGCGGCGCAGATCGACGTGACCTACCAAGACGTCTTCACCCGCCTGCAAGGCGTCTACGTCGCGGCGTCTGACCGCGAGGCGCTGGCCTCCCTCTTGGAGCATCGGCTCGCTGGCGTGCGCGATCCGAGCGAGCGCATCGAGCTCGAAGTCGTACGCGGACGCACGCTCGCCGAGATCGGCGACAGCGAGAGCGCCAAGCGGGCCCTCGCGTACGCGCTGGAAGCAAACCCCGACCATGCCGAAGCATTGGCCGTCTTCGCCGACGTTTGCGGGCGCGAGGGGGACTGGTCCGGCGCCGAGCAGGCGCTCATCCGCCTGGTACGGCTGGTCCCCGATACCGCCGAGCAAGCCGCCATCTACATGCGCCTCGGCGAGGTCTACGATCAGCATCAGCCCAACCCGCAGCGCGCCGAGCTCGCCTACCGCGAAGTGCTCCGCCGCCTTCCCGGCGATATCGCCGCCCAGGAGCGCCTGGTCGGTGTCTACAGCCAGACCGCCGATGCCACGCGAGCCATCGAGATGCAGCAGGGCTTGCTCCAGGTCGCCACCACGCCGGAAAGCAAACGCAAGCGCGTAGTGGAGCTGGCCATCATCTACGAGCAAGTGGCGCGCGACCCCAAACGCGGCGAGGCCATGCTCGAGGCGGCGCGCAAAGAATTCCCCAACGACGTCGAGCTCCTCGCCGCGCTCGCCGAGTTCTACACCCGCGCCAACCGCGGCGCCGCGGTGCAAGTGCTGCTCGATCGCGCCGCGGGCGACGCGCGCCGCGCGCTGTCCACCGGTCGTTTCGATGTCAGCCTCTTTGCAACGCTCGGCGCCGTAGCCCGCCTGCGCCAGCGCACCCAGGCCGCCACCATCGCCGAAGCCACGGTGGCCGCCATCGAAGGCCGCCCATCGGCCCTCACCGGCGCCCAGTCGCGCGCTCCCGACGTTCGCCTCGACGACGCGCTGGCCCCCGAGCTGCTCACTTCGGCGTTTCGATCCTTGCTCCAGAAGTCCGGCGACATTCTCGATGCCGCCCTGCCGGTCGATCTGAAGGCGCTTCGCGCCGCCCCCTTGTCGCCACAACAAGGCGTCGTGGGAGCCGAAATCGCGGAGCTGGCGGCGGCTTACGGTCTCCACGGGCTGGAGGTGTTCGTTTCGCCCACACTGGGGTCGGTGTGCATGCCGGTGGGCTCGTCCCCACCGCAGATCGCCATGGGACAGCCCCTCTTGGTGACCAACGACGACGAAGTCCGAAAGTTTCTCATCTGCCGCGCGCTCAAAGCGGTGCAGGCGCGCGCCTCCACCATCGCCCGCTCGGCGCCCATCGATCTCGCCCCGCTCATCTCGGGCTACCTCCTGCTCTTTGCGCCGGATTGGCAGCCGGCCGCGGTCGACCCGGGCAAGCTGCAGGACATGCATGCCCGCCTGTCGCGCGCCAAGCCCGCGCGTGTCGACGACGACGTGGCCGTGCTAGCGCTCGAAGTCATCGGGACGCTCGGCAACCGCGCATCGACCCTCCACACCGTCGTCAACAACTGGGGCAACCGCGTCGCCCTCCTCGCCTCGGGGGACCTCTCCACCGGTCTTTCTGCCATCGCGCGTGCCGCCGGGCACAGCGCCGGCCCCGCCCCCACCGGCCCCGAGCGCGTGACCTGGATCGGCCGCAACGCCGAAGCACGCGATCTTGCCATTTTCAGCGTGAGCGACGCTTACGCCGAAGTTCGCGCCAAGCTCGGGCTTTAACCCCGGTTTTGCTCCCTCCGAGGGGTCCCGCTGGCAGCGCTTGCCTGGCCGAGCAACGTCTCCCATGCTAAACGCCGCGCAAAATGTCTCGCTCTGATCTCCGCAACATCGCTATCGTGGCCCACGTCGACCACGGTAAGACGACCTTGGTCGACGCTATGCTCAAACAAAGCGGGACTTTCCGCGACAATGAGCAAATCATCGAGCGCGTCATGGACTCCGGCGACCTCGAGCGCGAGCGGGGCATCACCATCCTCGCCAAAAATACGAGCCTTCGCTGGGGCGGCGTCAAAATCAACATCGTGGACACTCCTGGGCACTCCGACTTCGGCGGCGAAGTGGAGCGGACCCTCATGATGGCGGACGGCGCGCTCCTCCTCGTCGACGCCGCCGAGGGCCCCCTTCCCCAGACGCGCTTCGTGCTCCGCAAGTGCCTCGAGCGCGGCTTTCCCATCATCGTCGTCATCAACAAGATCGACCGCCAGGACGCGCGCCCTCACGAAGTCCTCTCCGAAGTCTTCGATCTCTTCTGCGATCTCGAGGCGAGCGACCACCAGACCGACTTCCCTTCCCTCTACGCCATCGGTCGCGACGGCGTCGCCAAACGCGAGCTCGCCGAGACCGGCACCGATCTCGTCCCCCTCTTCCAGACCATCCTCGACAAGGTTCCGCCGGCCCCCGGCGATCCCGAGGGCCCCTTGCAGATCATCATCTGCAACCTCGCCCACGACGACTACGTGGGGCGGCTCGCGGTGGGACGAATCGTGCAGGGCACGATCAGAAAAGGGCAAGCCGTCGTCGTCATGGGGGCCTCATCGGTCACGCCCGCCTGGATCAAGGTGCTCTTCACCTTCGAGGGGCTCCGCCGCACCACCTGTGAATCTGCTTCGGCGGGCGAGAACATCGCCATCGCCGGTATCGAAGAAATCGATATCGGGGACACCGTCGCCACCGTCGAGAACGCCGTCGCCCTTCCGCGCATCCACGTCGAAGAGCCGACCATCAAGATCAAGATCGGCGTCAACACCTCGCCCTTCGCCGGCCAGTCCAAGGCGTCCAAGTTCCTGACCAGCCGCCAGCTGCGCGAGCGCCTCGAAAATGAGGCCAAGAAGAATCTCGCCATCAAACTGGAGATGACCGATAGCCCCGACACCTTCACGGTCTACGGTCGCGGCGAGCTCGGGCTCGGAATTTTGGTGGAGACCATGCGACGCGAAGGGTACGAGATGGTCCTCTCCAACCCCGAGGTCGTTACCAAGGAGATCGACGGTAAGCTGATGGAACCGGTCGAGCTCGTGATCCTCGACGTGCCCGACACCTTCATTGGCGTCGCCACCGAGCGTCTCGGCCGCCGCCGCGGTCGCATGATGAAAATGAGCAATCCCGGTTTCGGGCGCGCTCGCCTCGAGTTCCGCGTGCCTTCGCGCGGCCTCATCGGCTTTCGCAGCGAGTTTCTCACCTCGACGCGCGGCACCGGTCTGCTCAACACGCTCTTCGACGGCTGGGAAGAGTGGGGCTCCATGATCAAGCGCGCCAACGGCGCCATCGTCGCCGACCGCGCCGGCGAGGCAACGCCTTATGCCCTCTTCCACCTCCAGCCACGCGGCGTCTTCTTCATCAGCCCCGGCGAGAAGGTCTACGAGGGGATGATCATCGGCGAGCACAACCGGCCCAACGACACCGACGTCAACGCCGTCAAGGAAAAGAAGCTCTCCAACATACGCAACCACGGCAAGGACGAAAACGTCGCCCTGGCGACGCCGCGGACGTTGACGATTGAAACGGCGATGGAGTGGATCGACGCCGATGAGCTCGTCGAAGTGACGCCGGATGCAGTGCGCGTGCGCAAACGAATCTTGCCGTGCAACGTCAGGCCGCGACGGCAGGACGCGATCGAGGACGCGCAGGCGTCGACCTGAAGGAACAGAGGTTGGTGGCGGCGGCCGCTCGTGAACGAATGACCGCTGCCGGCTCCTCGCTTCGCACCGGAACGCCGCCTCGCCGGCTCACGGCCGAGCTGCGAAGAGAGCTGGATTTGCCGATCGTCAGGCGGGTTCCTTATCGGTGGGCGTTCGCTTGTTTCGTCGTCGCCACGGCCTGCGTGCCGCTCTTGCTGGCGAAGCTTTGGACACTGGCGGTGTTGGCGACCCTTCTCGGATTGGTCGTCTTTCCCGCGGTTCGATGGTTCGAGCACCGCGAGGCCTCCTGGCGTGAGGACGTCTATCGCACGGGAATGGAAACGAGAGGACGCGTGCTCGATGTGGAACCCGCGGGCTCGCGGCGCAAGGATCATCTCGTCAGAGTCGAGTTCTTGGCCGGCGAGGCCATGGTTCGCGCGTCCGTCATCGGCTGTCCCCTCGCGCGCAAAGGGCTCGCCCCCGACGACAACGTCGTCATCCTCTACGCTGCCGATCGGCCGGCGCGGTGCCTGGTCGTCGGGAGATCGGTGGCAGAGTTGGCGGAGATTGTGGATGCCATTTTCGAGGATTGAGACTGGAGCTTGGTGCGCCGCCGCAGTGCAAACCTCCGCCCGGTGGCATACTCTGCCGGCCTAGCGATATGAATCCCACAAGGAGCCTACGATGATCGTCGTCACCAACCGCATACCCGTGGCCGAAGCTCACAAGATCGATTTCGAAGATCGCTTCCAGCGTCGTGCCCACCTCGTCGATCGCGCCCCGGGCTTCATCCGCAACGAGGTGCACCGGCCGCGGCCGATGAAGTTCAGTCACGAGACGGGGACCTTCGTCGACGACCCGGAAAAGCTGGGGTACTACGAGGTCAAGACATGGTGGCGGTCGATGGAGGACTTCGCCGCCTGGACCAAGAGCCCCGCCTTCGCCGAAGCGCACGCCAATCGGGCGCCGAAAGAGATGTTCGCGGGACCGAGCGAGCTGCTCGTCCACGAGATCTTCCTCAGCACCGACCTCGGCAACGAGGGGGCGAAGCCCTCCGGCGGCGAGCCAAAAGGAGCGTGAGCGCGACCAGTGCGCCGGCCATGGCCGAGCCAGCACGCGAGTTGTCTCGCTGCGTGATGCGGCAGCCGCAACCACTCTCTCCTTCCGGCGCAGTGACGCCGCCGTCGAGGCGGTCACCGTCGGCTCTGACGTCGCTCGCCGCAACGGCGTCCGCAATATCGGCGCGGGCGTCGAGGGCGGGCGGCATGGCGTCCGGGACCGGGACGGCGATGTCGAACTGAACATCCGAGAAGGGAGGCAGCGCGACATCCGTGGAAGCCAAGTCCGCCCGAGCGTCGGGGGCGTCCGTCGGGCCCGCGTCCGGACGGCCCGTATCGACCGGCGCGGTATCAGCAGTAACGTCGATCGGTGTGCTCGTCTCCGCGACGGCATCCCTCGTCGCGTCGGATCCTGCGTCGACACCCGCCTCGGGTTGCGTCACCACGGTCCTGACTTCCGCGGAGGTGCTGGGGGCAAAATTCGTGTCGCCACCGAACGTCGCCGTCACGTCGTGCGTTCCGACGGTGAGCGCCGCCGCGGTCGTTGCCATTGCGTTCGAGCCCAGCGCTCCCGTACCGATCACGATCAGTCCCTCGTTGAATGTCACCGTACCGCCGATGATCCCGGCCGCCGTCGACGTGACCGTCGCCGTCCAGGTGATGCTCGTTCCACTCGTCGTCGACGGCATGGAGACAGCGAGGTTCGTGACCGTCGCCGCGCGAGCGATGACCTGGGTGACCGTTCCGGTGGCACCAGCAGAGTACGTGCCGTTGCCGCCATACTCCGCAGAGATGGTGTGCGATCCGGTGGTGAGGGCGGCCGTCGCATAGGTCGCCACGCCAGAACCATTCAGATTGCCGGTGCCGAGAACGGTCGTCCCGTCCTTGAACGTCACGACGCCGGTCGGCGTGCCGCCCGTTCCCGTCGCGGTGGCGGTGAAGGTGACCGATTGCGCATAGGGCGAGGGATTCGCCGAGGACGCGAGCGTCACCGAAGCACCGCTCATGTTGACGGTCTGGGTGACGGGCATCGACGTTCCCGCCACGTAGTAACCGTCGCCGGGGTAATCCACGGTGATCGGGTGCGTGCCGGCGACGAGACTCGACGTCGTGAAGGTGCTTTGTCCGTTGGCGTCGAGCACGCCCGTGGATAGGACGGTCGCCCCGTCCTTGAACGTGACGCTGCCGGTACCTGGCGGCGCGCCCACCGCGCTGCCACGCACGGTCGCCGTGAACGTGACGGACTGTCCGACCAGCGATGGGTTGTTCGAGGATACGACGGTCTCTTCCGAGGGATTCTTGTCGATCGTATGCGCAATATTCGTGGATCCGGCGGGGAACACGAGCGTGCCTGGATAGGTGACCGTAATCGTGCGCGCCCCCGCGGGCATCGCAGTCGTCACGAGCACGGCCTGACCCATGCTGTCGAGGGCAACGATGCCGAGGGGGATGGCGTCGATCGTGAAGGTCACGTTGCCCGTGGCCACGGGCGTGCCTGCCCCGCCCGCGACGATGGCGGTGATCGTCACGGCTTGACCGACCAGCGATGGATTGGGCGCCGACATCCCGGAGACGGTCACGGGGTTGCGGTAGACGAGCTGATTGAGCACCGGCGACGTTCCCGGCGTCGTCGTGCCGTCGCCGCCATATTCGATCCGGATGGAGTGATTGGCGGAGATGAACGTGGTGTTGACATGAACGGCTTGGCCCGAGCCATTCAGGGCGACGATTTCCAGCACGTCGGGACCGTCCATGAAGGCGACGGTGCCCGTCGGAGTCGGCGCACCCACGGGGACCGCGACGCTGGCCGTCAAGGTGACCGTCTGACTCACGAACGACGGGTTGAGCGACGAAACGACGGTTACGGCCGGAGCGATTTTCTGGACGATCTGCGTGACCACGGCCGACGTACTGGCCAGAAAATAGGCGTCACCTGCATATTCGGCGGTGATGGAATGCGTACCCTCCGCCAGACTCGAGGTGGTCAGCGCCGCTTGACCCATGCCATCGAGCGCCACCGTTGCGAGAACGTTGGTTCCCTCTTTGAACGTCACGTTGCCGGTCGGGACGATGCTCCCCGGGGTGGCGCTCGTCACCGTGGCCGTCAAGGTGACCGCTTGACCCGGAAAGGAGGGGTTGGCGCTCGACCCGAGCGCAGTGCCGGTGGTCGCTTGGCCGATCCCGGCCAGGAGGTACGTGCGAGCCAGACCGCTCGTCGTATCCGTCATGACGAGGCTCGCGCTGCGAATGCCCGCTGCCACTGGAGTGAAAACGATCGGCGGCGTAAGCGTTTCCCCGGTGGCGAGCGACCCCGCCAGCGCCTGGTTCCCGCTCCCTTGGAATGCATATTCCGCGGCCGATGCGCCGCCGATGGCGAGCGTGTAGTTCAGCGTGGCGCAGGGGCCGTTCGGGTGCACGAGCGTCATGGGAGAGACAGTGGTCGTGCCAGGAACGACGACGGAAACCGCCGAAAGGAGCGTGTCGCCATCGGCCATCGTGGTCGTCCCGCCTTGCAGGGGATCGCCGGTGACCTTCAACGGGCAATAGATGAACCTGTAGACGGTTCCCCCCGTGATGGGCGTGAGGTTCAGCTGGATGCTGTTGTTCGCCGTCACCGCGCTCGTCGTCAGGGACGTGCCGCCGCTCGGTGTCGCGCTGAGGAAGTCGGCACCGCTCGCCGCGAGGCCAATCGACCCGGCCGTCAACACCATGGCAGTCCCCCGGACGGCTCCATAGACGAACTCGATGAGGTTCGTTCCCTCGTGCAGATGGGCCTGCAGGTGGTTCATCGTGTTTCCGCACCCGCTCCACCAGTAAGTACCGTTCGTGCCGATGACCTGCGTATTCCATTCGATCACGAACTCTCGGTTGGGAGCCGTACCCGACAGGAGGTAGTGCACGCCAATCTGCGGAGTGAACGTGCAGACTCCGCCGCCGTCGTTGTAAAGATGCTGTTGATCCCAGAAGGGCGCGATCACGGGATAGGCGGGGGCCGCCGCCAGGTTATTGGCAAGACTGGTCGAAGTAGCATTCCCCAAGAGGATGAGGCCACTCGTGTTCGCGGAGAGCGACGTGTAGGTCACGCCATCGAAGACGAAGTTGAAACCTATCGGCAGCGTGCCCGTCGTCCTCCGACTGTTGTACACGTTCGTGCCCGCGACGGCGGAGGTGCCGGGGATCGCCGTCGTGCCACCGGCCATCGGCGTATAGGTCACCGTCGATGCCAACGCGAGGTAGTCGCTGACGATGGTCGCGCGAGCGAGGCGCGGCGTCAGCACGAGGAGAATCAATGCTGCCAACACGCTCGCAACGCAAGACGTCCAGACACGGCAAGGCCGCTGAGCCATGTTCTCTTCCTCCACCTCGAAGAGGGGAGCCCCCAAGATCGATCACCGTAACAGAGATAGCCAGCGATGCGCACCTCGGATCTCGCCACAGTGACGCTCTTTCTCGCTTCCCCCAATGCCGCTCGCGCTCGCCCCATCCCTTCGTCGTGTCGTTGTGTGTAGGAGAACGCGTGCTCGGTGAGCCATGCGTCTGTCCCGGCTTGAGCGCGGGCGCGGGCACAGGCGATCGCGTCGATTGCGCGAGCAGAATCCACGGTTGGCCCATCGCGCAGAAGGCATGACCCGCGCAGAGGCATGCCCGTCGTTGCCCATGGCACGCGCACCCTTGCCAAATGGCATGATCTTCATTGCCAAATGCGGCACACCGCGCACCTTTTCCCAATGCGCCGCCGCGTATCGAAAGGAGCGAGCGTTCTCGGGCACGAAATGGGCACTGCGCGAGAACGGGCGTCGGTGCTTCGATACGATAGATTGTCGGCGTGGCCCCTCGACGCGCCCCTGGTGCAAGCATGCTTGCCGTCCTCGCTCTGCTCCTGATGACGGCGCCGACTTCCGCCCGCGCCCAGGGGAACGGCTCCTGGGCGTCTTCCGCTGCGGCCGAGCTCACACGGCAAGGCCGTACGCACGCCGAGAGCAGTGACGACGCGCTCGCCATGCGCCGCTTTGCCGACGCGGTGCGACTCGATCCGAGCTACGGCCCGGCGTACCTCGAGCTCGCCGCGGCCCGCGAGCGCGCGGGGGACTTCGTCGAGGCGGAGCGAACCTACGACGTCGCCATCGAGCACATTCCGAATTTCCTCGCCGCACTCCGCGCCCGCGCAGCACTGATGAGAAAGATGGGCGAGCTCGCACGCGAGATCGCCGATTTGGAACATCTGGCGCGGCTCTCGGAAGGGGCGGACACCCTGCGCACGTTGGCGGGGCGGTACGTCGAGGAACGCGCGTGGCCTGCGGCGCTGGCGACGTTTCGCAGGCTGCGCGTGCTCGCGGAGCGCAACGGTGACGAACAGCTGCTGCGCGAAGCAACCGTCCAGTTGCGTGCACTGGCGGTGCTCTGCGCGGAGCTCGACCCCGTCGTCGCGGGGGCGGAGGGGCGCGGCTGGGTGAGGAGGGCGCTGGCGAGCGTCGCGCGGAGGCGCGGGATGTGAGACTGGATCGCATCGTTCAGGATGGACGTGCGCGAGCTCTCGCTCGTCGAGCTTCTGGTCGATGCATTCCCGGGAGCGTGCTGGCTCGCCGCTCTCCGTCAAGAACCTGCGCGAGGATTTGGAAGTCGCGCACGATACGGTCGACGATGGCTCTGGATCCTCGACAATCTCTACGTGTGCTTCAGGATCGCACCGTTCGGCCGCTCCGCGCATCTGTGCCGCCAAGAAGGAACGCAAACTCTATCTTCGGGGATTGGTCGGCCGTGTCGGGTCCGAGAGCACGTTTCGAGAACCCGGTAGCATCGCATTCGCTGAAACTGTGCCACCTCATCATCGCCTGTTTACCTGGTGTTCGTCCAACCGGCAATCAGGGCGCGGACCACACCACCACACTGTCATCAATCGTCTTTCCCGAACTCTTTGCTACCTGCCAGCATCTGCGCCGTTTCCAGAACTGCCGCTTTGACCTCTTCCTCTCCGACGTAATTTGGAATCGCTCGACGCTCTTCGAGCAATGGCGAGTACCATACGATTCGATCAAAGAGCGCGCTGAATGCTTGGGCCTCTTTCGAGCTAAGCTCCGCCTTGTTCAATTCGAGATTGTAGACGGTTTCAAAGGTCGAACAGAAATGCTCCACAGAAATCTTTTTCTGCAAGAACAGTTCGACCAACTCACGAAGACGTTCTCTTGCCGTTTCCATCATTGACTCCTAAATAGTACGTGCACGATGGTGTTCGTCTTCTCGTTCACCAAGACTTGCAAAATTCCCCTGGGACTTGGTTCCCCAAATCCCGGTAATTCATCTCCCCCGCCCGGTCCTGCGTCTGGCGCCTCACCACCCCCGCCCGGCCCTTCATCCTTTGGGCCGCTCGCTGGACCACCCGGAGAATCGGCTCCTGTCGCTGGCCCTTTCGGAACCCCCGCGCCCTCCGAAGGCGACCTTGGATACCTGCCGGCGGACCCGGTGGCCCTGGGTTCGTCGGCCCGCGGTCGGGCCCGCCCCCTGCATCCGGCGGAACCGGATTATGCGGGTTGATAACAGCAAATCCGCTGGGATCTGTATAGGCGCGGATACAGCAAAGTATGTCTCCCCCGTGAGGGAAGCTTGGGACTTTCTACGTCCTCGAAGCCCAGCTTGATGAGGATCTCACTTCCGAAGCTCAACTTCGTAGATCTCGATATCGGTGACCTCTTTCGGCCATTCGTCGTCTCCGTACGTATACCCTTCGAGAGTCGTCAGGTATCCATCATCCACGTAGAAGACGTAGCCGGTTTCGCGTCGGTCCGAGTTGAGCCGTGCACCTACTCGTCCTCCACGCATCGATGTACCTTTCTCGAATATTCGCAGCGCTTCAGATCGTTCAAACTCCGTGAAGAACCCCGCTCCCGTGTAGTCACGGTCGGTCACGTCTACCTGATCAAAATCGATCTGCGACTTGGCCAACGATGGCAACGTGGAGTCCTTCAGGAATCGGTCGATGACCTTCATTTCGAGCTGGTTGACTTTCATTCTACTCCCGCAGTCTCAGGGAATGAATGCGGTTCCTATTTTCGCGACGCCATTCACAACCGCACCCACAGGGGCTCGCTTCGAGCGTCCTCCGCCGCGAGAGGTCTCTTCGTTTGTCTAACGCGGTTGGCAGCTCTCGATGTTCGGCTCGCTGACGCCGTTGCACTTCTCACTCGGCGAACACTGCGCGTCGTCGCCGCGCCGCTCGTGACACGTGGTCGAACGGTCGGAGCCTCAGCGCTCACGCCCTCAAATGCGCGACGAACTGCGCGCGCACGTCGTCCGGCATGGGGCACGGCTTGAGCACGCCGAGCGTCACCGTCACGACGACGTGACGCACGACGGCGCATACTTCGCCGTTGGCTGCGCTGCGCATCTCGTGAACGAGGGTGGCGCTGGTGTTGCCGAGCTTGCTGCACGAGGTTTCGACGCGGAGCATGTCGCCGTAGCGCAAGGGGATATCGAAATCCGCTTCCAGGCGAACGGTGGGGAATCCGATTTTCCGCGTTTGAATGAGACCCGCATAGCCTCCTTCGATGCCGGCAAAGAAGTTCTCCATCGCTTCGTGCGCGTAGTTCATGAAGCGGGCGAAAAAGACGATGCCAGCGGGGTCCACTTCGTCGAATCGGACGGGGCGCTGGTAGACGATCACCGCGTCGAACGTACCATCGAATGCAGTGTGGTCGCGGCCGATTTTCGGCGCAACGAAGACGCAGCGCGGCTCAACCCGTCAAATCGTCGGCGAGGCTCCGCGCGGTGACGGCGGGGATCTCTTTTTTCACGCTGAGCTTCGGATGTTCGAGAATGAAGAACATCGTGCCTTCAGCGTCTTTCGCCCGCGCGGCCCAGCGCGCGGCGAGCTCTTTGCCGAGCGGGAACTTGATGTAGTGAACGGCCGTCGTGCGGTCGGGCAAGACGCCGCGCGTCTCGTTGCGTGCGGCGATCTTGGTGCCGAGGACCTCGAGGGCGATCTTCGCTTCGAGGCCAGCGAGCTCGATGAGGCGTCTTTCGCGGGTGGCGGCGTCGGCAATCTCGACGAACATCGTGGCCGACAGCTCGGCGTCGCCGGGGACGAGCTCGTTGTACGTCTCCAGCTCGTGCAAGATCGCAGACTCTTTGGTAATGCGTTCGGTGCGCAGCATTTCCTGGATCTGAAAGAGCGCGGTGTCGTGGTTCTCGAAGACGACGCTGATCTCGTCGCCGACGAAGACCCGCCGCTCTTTCTTGTCCTCGATGATACGCGCCCGAAATTGCGGACGGATCTGCTCGTACTCTGCCAGACCCAAGAGCTCGCTACGTTCGACCTTTTTCATGACGCTCCTATTCCGGAAGATCGTATGCGTACCGCACCGCCTCGACGGGGTGCAGCACGTCGACGCCGTTCTCTTTCTCGATACGGCGCGCGGCCAGGGGGCAATCGCTGACGACGATCTCGTTGTCTTCATCGCTGATGCCGCGCACCAGCTTTTGCGCATACTTTCGGCCGAGCTCGTAGTACTCGGCCTTCATCCCCCACGTCCCGTCGACGGCCGAGCACTGCTCGACCATGCGTACGTCGGTATCGCCAATGGTGCCGAGGATGCGCATGCCGGGGTAGGCGATCTTTTGGGCGCGGAGATGACAGGGGGCGTGGTAGGCGATTTTACCGAAGCTCTTCTTCCAGTCCGTCTTCCACGTCTTGGCGCGACGCAGCCCGTCGAGAAATTGCATGAGGTCGAGCGTCGCATCGGAAACAGCGCGCACGTCGGCGTTGTCCACGTAAAGGGGCCACTCTTTTTTCATCGTGTAGCCGCAGGTCGGCGAAGGCACGACGATCTTTTTGCCCGCTCGCACGTACGGCGCGAGCGACGCGACATTTTCGCGCACTTTGGTCGTCATGGCTTCGACGTCACCGCCGTCGAGGTTGGGCATGCCGCAGCACACTTGCTTCGGCCGAAGCACGCGGAAGCCCTGATGCTCGAGCACGCGCACGGCGGCGCGCGGCACCTTGCTCTGGTTGTAGTCGCCATAGCAGGTCGAGAAGATGACCACCTCCCCTGCCTCGCCCGCGCCGGGCAACGGTTCGTGCTTCTCGAGCCACGCCGGAAACGGCTCGGGTTCGAACGGTGGAAGAGGAAACTCCGCCGATACACCCGTCACCTTCTCCGCCACTTTGCGCACCAGTCGCGAGGCGCTGATGAGATTGGCGGCGGGCGCCACGAAACCCGACCCGAGCTGCCCCATCAAGCCCGGCTCGCCCAGCACCTGGTCGACGAGCTTCACCCCGTCGCGCCGAGCGCGCTGGGCTTTTTCGCGCGCCATGAGACGTGGAAAATCGACGAGCTCGGTGGCTCCTTCGTCTTCCGTGTAGGGGCACTTGATGTAGCAGAGCTTGCACTGCCAACAGAGATCGCTGGCTTTGACGAAATCCTGCGCCGTGAGATGCTCCGCCCCTTCCGCGCGACCGGCGTCGATGTCGCGATCGACGGCGTCGAAGACGGAGGGGAACGTACCGCAGTAACCGACGCACATGCGGCATTCGTGACAAATCTGAAAGACGCGCTTCAGCTCGAAGGTGAGATCGTCGGCGTCCCAATAGCGAGGGTCATTGGGGCTTGCGGCGGGCGGTGAGCTCGGTCGGCGCGGAAGATGGGCCATGGTGTCGCTGGAGCTGCGGAGGCAGTGTTGGTGAAAGCCCCGGCTCGCGTCACTGCGTCGAGAGACGGAGGACGACGAGGCCGGGGCAAAAGACGACGCGAGCTCGGGGGCCTACGGCTCAGCCGAGCGTGTCGTGTGCTTTCTGAAAGCGGCCGGCGTGCGATTTCTCGGCCTTGGCCAGCGTCTCGAACCATTCCGCGATGTCGCCGAAGCCTTCTTCGCGCGCGACCTTGGCCATCCCCGGGTACATGGTCTCGTACTCGTGCGTTTCGCCGGCGACGGCGGCCTTGAGGTTCTTGGCCGTGTTGCCGATGGGAAGACCGGTAGCAGGATCGCCCACCTGCTTCAGGTAGTCGAGGTGCCCGTGGGCGTGCCCGGTCTCGCCGTCGGCGGTGTCTTTGAAGAGACCGGAGACCTCCGGATAACCTTCCACGTCCGCCACCTTGGCGAAATAGAGGTAGCGGCGGTTCGCCTGCGACTCCCCGGCAAAGGCGTCTTTCAGGTTTTGATGGGTCTTGCTGCCGTTCAACTTGGACATGGTTGACTCCTTCTTTTCTGTGAATTGACCGATGAAGTACGTAGCTTTCCGCGCGCGGGCCTCGCATCCTAGCGGTTCACGCTGCTTGCCCGACCGATTTTCTTCTCAACTGGTTCTTGATCTGGCGCGACCGCGGCTGCAGGCGGCGCAGACGCCGCGAAAAATGCGCTCGACGGAGCGGACGTCGAAACCCGGCGCTACGTGCGCGACGGCGCGTGATGCCGAGGACTCGAGCGCCGCTTCGGCGGTGGACGCGCTGGTGGGCACGTCGCGAACCGCGCCGCAGACGTCGCACACGACGTGATGGTGCGCTGTCATGTTGGGGTCGAAACGACCGGATCCCGGCGAAAGCGACATGGCCGCGCAGAGCCGCGCGGAGGAGAGCGCTCCGAGTGTGTTGTAGACGGTGGCAAATGACATCGTGGGCAGACCGGGCCGAAGGCGTTCGAAGATTTCTTGGGCCGTGGGATGCGTTTCGTCCGAAGCGAGCTCTTTCACGATGGCCATACGCTGGGGCGTGAGCTTGAGGCCAGCCGCGCGCACGCCTGCCAGCATCTTCTCCACCCTTTCGGACAGTTCGGCGCGTTTCATTGAAAGACACCATAGTAATAATCATTCTAACATGCAAGTCGTTCCTTGCTAAAAAAGCGCACCCATGGGGCCGAGCCCTGCCCCTCGACCAGGCGAAGTCGACGGCGGGGCGCGACTCGGGCTATAGGCGATGGATTGCGCATCGCCCTCGTCACAACCTCCTATCCTGAGCGCGCAGGAGATCCCGCTGGTCACTTCATCGAGGCGGAAGCCGTCCATCTGGCTCGCCAGGGCCATGAAGTCCATGTGATCGTCCCCACGCCGCAGTCGGGTGGGTGGTGGAGCTCCATGCGTTCCTCGGTACGACCCACTGCGCGTGAGGCGAATGGCTCACGACACGGCCCAGGGAATCCGAGCGTCTGGAACGCGGGCGGCGGATCGCTCTTCGGCTTACCCGGGGCGCTCGTCCGCGCCCGGCAGCGCCCCCTTCGTTTGCTCCACTTGGCTCAGTTCCTTCCCGCGGTGCGATGGACACTGGCGCGGCTCGGGCCCCTCGATCGCACCATCGCCCATTTCATCGTCCCTTCCGCCTATCCGCTCGCGCTCGGGGTGCGTGGCGACCTGGAGGTCGTCCTGCACGGCTCTGACGTGCGGGTCGTACTCGCGCTACCCGCCCTTCTACGCGAGCACATCGTGGACGCGCTGACGTCACGCGGTGCCCGTTTTCGATTCGTCGCGGAAGATTTGCGCGCCAAATTTTTGGCGATCCTGCCGAAAGGACAGCGAGCTCGCGTCCGCGCAGCGTCGAGGGTCGAGCTGCCGCGCATTTCCGTCTCCTACGTCCCGGCAAGGCCGGCGATCGATCTTCGAACAAGCGGACATCTTGCGCGCTCCGAGGAGGGAGCGCGGCCCCGGTGGGTCGTGTGTGCGCGGCTCGTTGCTTCCAAACGCGTCGATCTCGCCATCCGCGAGGCCGCACGGCATCGTGCCGCCCTCACCGTCATCGGCGACGGACCGCTGCGCGCTGAGCTGGAAGCGCTGGCTGCGGCGTTCGAGCCGCGTGCTCGTTTCACCGGTCAGCTTCCGCGTGGCGATGCCCTTGCGCTCATCGCCGATGCGCACAAGCTCGTGCACCTGAGCGAAGCCGAAGGCGCGCCGACCGTGATCCGCGAGGCGCGTGCGCTCGGGGTGCCCGTGCTGGCGACTCCCGTGGGCGACGTCGCGCGGTGGGCCGCCAAGGACCCAGGCATTGAAATCTTCCGCCCGAGCCTGGGCTGAACTATCACTCACTCGAGCATCCCACATTGGCCACAAGCATGTCGCCGACGCTACGGTTGCCGTAAAAACTTCGGCCTCGGCGGGCACACCCCGCTTTTGATGATGTAGGATTGAGGACAATGGATTCTTCACCGGTGGATGCAGCATGGGACACGGAGGGAGCCGACGTTTCGGCTTCCGATCCGCCCCCCTCTTCGGAGGACCATCGGACCCCGCTCCAGGTGATTGCCGATCTCCGGCACCCGCACCTCATCGTCATGCGCCGCACCGTCGAGGGGGCCGGCTTCGAGCCCGAGCTCGGCGGTGGGATGTCGCTGGCCGAGCTCAGTCGCAGCGAAGCAGGTTGGTTCCCGCTTCCTTTGCGCGTCGGGCTCCGCATTCTGCTCGATGCGTTGAACGGTCTGGCGGCCGTGCATCAGGCGACGCAGAACGGAAAACCCCTCGACTTCGTTCATGGCGAGGTGGCGCCGAGCCACATTTTCATCGGACGCGACGGCTTCGGGCGCCTGGTGCCGGTGCTGCCCTCCCACTGGAATGAGCAAGTCGCGCCGAATCCGGAGGTGACGGGTTACGTCGCGCCGGAGCGACTTCTCGGCGACGTGTTCGGCCAGCCGGCCGATGTATTCAGCGCTGGCGTTCTGCTGTGGGAGGCGATCACCGGCAAACCTCTCTTTCGCAATTGGCCCCTCGATGCCATCGTGACGCAGCTCATCGGCCGCAAGGTGCCGTACCCGATTCCCTTCGGCGATGCGCTGTGGGGGGTCCCCCTCGCCGATGTCGCCATGCGCGCCCTCTCGGTCGACCCGTCCGAGCGCTGGGCTCACGTTGGCGCGCTGGGGGCGCAAGTCGAGGCCATTGCGCGCGGGCATATGGCATCGTCCGACGAGATCGCGGCCTTGGTGGCGGGCTTTGCGGCGGGCAAAGGGCACAGCTCGATGTTGGCCTCGGACGCGGAGACGATTCCTCCGCCTGCCCCGACCGCCGTGACCAGCTTGTCGCCGACCGCGAGCTCGATCCAATCTCCCTCCGAGTCCGATTCCGCGTTGATGGCGGCCGCCGAGGCTCCTGCTGCCCCCGAACCCGCACCGGTCGCCGAACGATGGGAAACGCATCACGCTTCTGCGCCGCGGATCTGGTTGCCGGCGGTGGAGAACGCCGCTTCCGAAAGCGCTAGCGCGTCGCCGTCGTCCGGTGAGGTCGCCGATTCGTGGAGCGGAATCGCGCCTGCGTCGGTCCCCGGGATTTCGCATCGGACGAAGACCCTGGTGCTAGCCGCGGTGGGGGCGAGCCTTGCGATCACGGGCCTCGCTGCCTACAAGCTTCTCGACCGCGGCCACGAGGCGCGATCGACGGCGACCGTGCTGGCTCCCAAAGTGGCAGCGCCGAACCAGCCGGGTGTGCGCGCGGCCACCGCAGCACCCAGAGGGGTGGTGGGCCCAACACCGTCGACGGCGTCCACGGCGGGATCGGAACCAGCTGGTGCCGCGGATTCGATCGGCAAAGCAAGCGAGAGCTCCACCGCGGCGGGCGCTGCCGCCGTTCCGACGACCGCGGCGTCGGCTCCGAGCGTGATCGGCGTATCACCCTCCACCCTGACGCGCGCGCCACGGCCGTCGACACGCCCCGCGCCACCGCCCCCCGGCCTCACCGCTGCACCACCTCGCCCCGCGCCACCGCCGCCCCCTCCCGCCGCCAAACCTCCGCCCAAGCCGAAGGAAGATCTCTTCGGCATTTGACGGCGGCGACGCGCTAGCCGTTCCTCAAGGCCTGGGGGCGGGAACGATGCGGCCCTTGGCCATCATGTAGTCGTCCGGGGTATGGCAGAAGTTGCAATCGCCGTTGGTGACGGGCGCTAGCATGACCGCTTCGCGTCCCTGCACGGCAACCTTGACCCGGAACGTCGGAGGGAGCGGCTTGTCCGTAAAGAAGTTGCCCATGGGGGTGATGATGAGGCGTCCCACGCTGGGGATCTCCATCATGTTCTCGTCCATCGGTATGACCGCGCCGTTGGCGCCTTCGCCGTTGCAGTCGTGCTCGTCGCGTTCTCCCCCAAGGGGATAGAGCGTGCCGGCGAGGGTGAAGGGCTTCTTCGAATTTGGCGTGTGGCAGCCGGCTCCCATGCACGGGCGGCCGGGCGTCATCGCCGGCGAAGCCATGTTGCCCTGCGTCCAGCGCACGCCGCTCGAGCACTTACCGCTGGCCGCCTCGGGCTCGCCCTTGGCGTCACTGGGTGCGGTGTCAGGTCCCGCATCGAATTCGTCGCGATGCGAGACGACATTCACGCATCCAGAGCCAAGCAATGCCAATACACACGTAAGAACCAGCTCTTTCATCTTCGATTGCCCTTCGAACGATCTCAATGTCGGCTCGAGCGATGCTCGCTGCATATCCGGTAGCACGGTAACGACCGGCCCGGCCGGGCGGCATCTTAGGCGAACTTTGCGTCGTTTGCGCAGCTTCTCGTCACGAACCCCGCCGAGACCCACCGAGACCCTTTCGGGGCCGCGATGCTCCTTGGCGCGCCGTTTGCCGAGGAGCAGACTTTTCCGTTCTTGGTCGACGTCCCTCGGTCGACGTCCAGAGGCAAGGCCAGCGGCCTTCGCGTTCGATTCACACCGCCCGCCGGCCCCGGTTTTGTGACATACCGCCAGCCTTGGCTTCGCGCAGTTGGTAGAATCGCGCACCTCTTTCGCGGGTCCCTTGAGCGGGCGCGCGGCGCGGCGCGGCGTGCCCTTCCTCAGGGGGCGAGCCCCTGGTTGGGAAGTGGGAAGGACGCGAATGATGCTTCGCCGGTGCTTTTTTCTTCGCGATGGCCGGGAGCGACCGGCGTCGGCGACATCGGCGAGGGGGGTGGCGCGGCGAGCCAGTGGGAGGGACCGGCGACGGCCGGCCGTGGGGCAACGGGCAAGGGGAACTGGCAACCGGGGCTCTGCTGCAACCAGGACGTGATGTGGGCGCTCCTTCTTCTAGCGGGCCCGCGCCCCTCCATGGCCGCCTCGCAGCGCGGGCGACCTGCTCGCCACGCCGTGAGCGTGGCCATCGCGGTCATGGGATGCCTGCCCGCATGCTTCGATCCGGTCGACCGCACCGGATCGCCCGAGCCGTTCTGTCCGGCAAGCGTCGGTCTGCCCCGCCGGGGTGCGCAGCCGCAGCCGAAACGAGTGGGGAGCGCTGCTGCGGGCGGTGAGGACGAGGACGAGGACGGCGGGCCGGATGGCGGAGACACGTTGGCGACGCGGGTGCAGTTCGCCGTCATCGGCGACTTCGGACTCGATGGTGCGGATGAAGCGAGGGTCGCCGATCTGGTGACGTCGTGGAATCCCGATTTCGTGATCACCACGGGTGACAACAACTATTTTCAAGGCGCGGCGTCGACCATCGATCAGAATATCGGCAAATACTATTGTCAATTCATAGGAAATTATCGCGGCCAGCCCGAGGCAGGGAGTCCCCTCAATCGTTTTTGGCCGTCACCGGGAAACCATGACTGGTTTACCCCGGGCCTTGCGCCTTATACGAACTACTTCACACTGCCGGGCAATGAACGCTACTACGACGTCCCTCGTGGGCTCGTTCATCTCTTCGCGCTCGACAGCGACTTCAACGAGCCCGATGGCGTCACCGAGGATTCGGTGCAAGCCGCGTGGCTCAAGGACGCATTCGCCGCGTCGACGGCGTGCTTCGACGTGGTGTACTTCCATCACCCGCCTTACTCGTCCGGGCCGCACGGATCGACCTTCGATCTGCAGTGGCCCTTCGAGGCTTGGGGTGCCGACGTCGTCATGGCCGGGCACGACCACCTCTACGAGCGCTTCGACGTCGGTCAGATTTCGTACTTCACGGTAGGACTGGGCGGAGCTTCGCGGTACGACTTCGTCACCGCGCTTCCCGAGACGCGCATGCAATACCACGAGGAGTACGGCGCGCTGCGCGTTACCGCCGACCGTCACGGGATGACGTTCGAATTCGTGAACGTCATGGGAACGGTGGTCGACGCGTCGACCTACCGCAAAGAGTGCCCCCCACCACCGCGCTGAGGACAGCACTCGTCAGCGCGGCACGAAGAGAGAAGATCACAGGGAGCCGGGGAGACAGGGAGGAGGGATTGGGATTGGATTCGGATCAACAAAAAATCTCCCCGTCTCCCCCCTCCCTGTCAATCCTACTCGTCGATACCGCGCGCAGCGCGTTGGGGTGGGGGGCCGCGCGGTTATACGACGGCTTCGAGGGTGGCGTTGCCGTAGGCTTCGCCGAGGGCTTCGGAGAGGCGGTAGATCTGATTGCCGGCCGTCTCGTAGGCGTCGACCAACTCCAGGACGCCGAGCTGAATGCGCACCGAGAGTTTGCTCCGCCCGTCGCCGAGCAGCGCGCGCCGCGCGCGGGCCTCGAGCCCGTTCATGTGAATCTCTCGCGCCCGCGCCGACTCGACGTCGACCGGCGAACGGGAGGAAATGCTCTCGGCCAGGGCGTCGAGCCCTTCCGAAAAGAGGCGTTGCATCTCGCGCACGGTGGACTCGTCGTCGCCTCCGAGCGGCGGCACTTGCGCGCCGCCGGCGGCGATCGTCATGCGGCGATCAGTGAGGTGCTCGGCCTGCTGCAGCAAGCTCTCCAGCGCGCGTTCGAGCTGAAGGCAACCGAAAGCAACGCGCCCGAGCAGGACGCCGTCCTGCGTCTGCGGGAGCTCGCGCACCGGGCCCGCCAGCACCGACTCCAGCGCGGCGTGCGCATCGGCGAGCCTGTGTTCGGCGGCGCGACCGTCGCCGCGGCGACCGGTCAGCGCAAGCTCCGTCAGTGATGCGACGCCGCTCTTCTGCGCCAGCACGACCTGAACGAGCCTCGCCCGTACCACGCCGGCAGCGTCGCCGACGTTGTCGAGCGCTCTACCCGGCACTTCCGGCCAGCGCCGCTCCATCCAGCGTGCCAGCGCGGGCACGACGATCATCAACATCAGCGCGACACCGAGCTGGGAGAGCGCATAGGCCACGGCCAGATGCCTGCCCAAGTTCGGCAAGAGCACGCGTTTGCCCCACTCCATCTCGTGAGGGGTGCCCGAGACGAGCCAATCGGAGGCCGCCGCCCAGATGTCGAGCGTCGATGCGGCGATGAGCGTGCTGGCAGCACCGCACACGAGATTCAGCTGCGCCAGCCGGCGGCAGCGGGGACCGGCGAGCGTCGTGAGGAGCGCGCCCACCGCGGCTCCGAGCCCCGAACCGGAGAGCAGTGCCAGCGCGGTGCGAAGATCCCAGTGCCCGGTGGTCTCGGCAATTCCGAGCACGAGCACGAGCGCTGGCGCGGGGCTATGCAGTGCGGCCACGAGCGCCGCGCCGGCCAAAGCGCAAAGCCCGACGCCGAGGGGGCCGTCCGCGTGCAGCTTCTCGAGGAAAGGCAGAAGCGCGGGCGCGGAGAGGAACGGTTCGAAGCTCGGCCGCAGCACCTGAAGTCCGAAGGCGATGAGACCGGCACCGAGCGCGAGCCGACCGAGGGCCGCACCGCGCCGATCGGTGGCGAGGCCGAGCCAAAGCACGCCGATGGCGACCGCGACGAGCCCTTCCCGTGGATCGATGAGGCCCGTCACGAGCAGTGGAGCCGTGGCCGCGCCGAGCTGAGCGCCGAGAAATGCGACGGCAGCGGGACCGACCGCGAGAAGACTGGAGGTGACGAGACCGCCCAAGAGGCCCGCTGCGGCGGTCGTCGATTGGACGAGCGCACCCACGACGGCCCCGAGACCAAGCGCAGCCGGACGTGGTCCCGCGACCCGCGCCAGCGTTCGCGCGCTCCCGAGCCCCACGCCTTCCCGCACGCCACGCGCGAAGACGCCGATCCCGAAGGCGAGAAGGGCGAACCCTCCGATGAGCGAGGCAAAGCGCTTCTGCCAATTGGGAGCCTTGACCCGAAAGTCGTACGGTTTGCTGCGCTGGTCGCCGGAGGCGACGCGGATCTTGAGGCGTCCCGCGCCGACGCTGGCGGGGAGGCGCGCGACGATCGAACCGGGGCGCCGCGCGAGGATCTGCATCTCCTCTTTGCCGGCCAGGGCACGGAGGCCAGGCTCGTCGTTGTTTCCACCGTACGTCACGACCACCACGCTCCCGGGGGCCGCATCCGACGGATTGACCTGGAGCACCTCCAATCGCCGCTCTTCCGGCGGATCGGCGGGGGTGGTCGCCGCCGGGGTATCGGCTGGGTTCGGCTCTTCGCCGCCGCTCGGTAGCGCGACGTAGATCGCCACCAAGAGCGCGCTCAAGGCGCACATCGCGCCCAGGCGGACACGACGCTGGAGGCGCGTTCCCTCAGCCATGCACCCCCGCTACTTCGCGCGAAGCCGATTCGAATTTACTAAAAGGCATCGGCTGTATCCCGGCGGAACCGAGCGCCGCGTCGAGCCAGTTCGGCAGCGCGTCGTGACGCTTGATCTCGAGCACCGCCCGGCGCTCGCCACCTCGCGGCGGCCCGAGGGTGCTTCGCACGAGCGCGTGCTCGCGCGTCCAGAGGTCGGTCGGGGGCGCGTAGAACGTGAGCCCGAGATCGACCGTGACCCGGAGGTGCGCGTCCTCCGATTGCCAGGAGAGGCGCCGATAATTGACGAGGCACGCTGCTGCGAGCGGCTCGTCGAGGCTTTGACAATAAGCGACGATCTCTTCCAGCTCTTCGTCGAACCCGGCGGCGAGCGGCTCGTCGCCGAGCGGCGGGGGCACGGGCGGTGGGGGCACGATCGAATCCGGCGTACGCCGGCCGTACTTGAAGAAGGCCGGAACTTCGTGCTTGCGCAGTCGAAACCTGCGCTTCGAAGTATGGGTGCCGTCCCGCCGCTTGAGCTCGAACCAGAGCCAGCGCTGGTAGCGCACGATCTGCACGTGATCGGTGGCGAGCTCGGCCAGCGAAGGATGAAGATCGTAGTACTCCTTGGCGCGGATCTTGACGTTATGCTCGAAATCGTCGACCGCCGTGCGAAAGAGGCGTCGCGACGGCGTATCGAAATAGATGGTCGTCACGAAGTGGTGCGGCCCGGGCAAGCCGTTGGCGCCTTCACCGGTGAAGCGATGCGACGGAAGACGGCGCGTCAGCTCCGCGGCGAGCGCGTCGAGCCTTTCGGGGGAAACCAAATACTTGGTTTCCTCCCTTTCGGACGTCATCCGCTCGTCCCCCCGCCCCATCGGGGGCGGTACAGCGACGGCGGTCACGGGCCTTCCTCGTACTTGACGAGCTCTTCGGTTTGACCGCCCGTCTCCTTCACCTTTCCCACGCCCGGCACATACCAATAGATTTTGGTGTCGCCGCCGGTCTTGGTGACCTTCAAGGCGTTCCAGGCCTTGTCGAGGACCTGAACGGTCTCGCATTCGGAAAGGACCTTCCACGCATCCATCGCTGTCGTCGTCACCGGCTGACTGCCCGTCGGAAGTTTCGTTTCTCGGTAGGTCTCGACCCACGCCTTCTCGGCCACCATATGTTCGGCCGTGCCGTCGATATGGAGCTTGTAGGGATCCCAGTGCTCTTCGAGCTCGAGCAGTCCCGTCTGGGCGCCGAAAGATTGCTCGCGGTAGCGCAGCACTTTGTCCCCTTCCGGTGCTTGCCAGCTGATCGTCTGATCGGTGGCACCCTTCTTGGTGACGACTCGATAGGCCATCTTGGTGGCATGCGGCCCCATGCCGCCGACCGGCTCGGCCATTTCGATGGTGGTGACCTTTTGCGAGACCTCGCCATCCTGCGTCACCTTGTAGGTCCACTTGTTGCCGAGCTTCCAAGGCAAGAGCGCGCCGGTCGGGCGCTCGCAACTGCCACTGCTTCCGCCGTCATTGTTCGCACCGGGGTCGGTGGAGCCGCATCCCACCACCACGAGGGCAAGGGGAAGAAGAGCGAGTGACAGGTTCCTACGTCCGTTCATGATCCGATGTTCCTCGTCAGTAATCGTCGGGGGTGCCGGCGCGGTGGGTCCCGAGCGCCACCGCGGCGGCGTGCTTGAGCAAGGAGACGTTGCCCGGATACGCGCGAAGTTGTCTCTCGATGAGCTCGCGCCCCCGCGGTGCTTCCGACAGGGGACCGAGCGTTTTGACGACGGTGGACGGCCAGGTGTCGGCGTGCGTGTCGCGCATGGCCCAGGCCTCGGGATCGTCGAGCCAGGCGATGCTGTCGATCGCCTCTTTGCAATCGCCGGCCACCGTTTCGCGCATCTGCCAGGCGCGCGCGTGGCTGATGCGTTTGAGCGTGAGCATGACGACCTTCGGCGCGCGGGAAAGAAATTCGGCCCGCCAGTCCCAGCTGCGCGCCCCGAGGACACCTTCCAGCGACGCCAGCGTTGCCACCGGAGCCGAGGTTCGCACCTCGCGGCGCACGCCCCACGAGCGCTCGTCGTCGAGCCCGGTGACGGATTTTGCGCCGACCCGTGCCGTCTCGTAGCTTTGCCCCAGCTGCCCGTTGGCGCGATCGAGCCAGCGCTGTCGCATGTTCCAGGCGCGCTCGGACCCGAGCATGGCAAGCGATCCCACCACCGCGGCCGGGTGTTTGTCGTAGAGGCGCTCGCGCACCTCCCAGGCGAAATCATCGTCGAGGCGGCCGAGCGAGGTGACGACTTCGACAGGAGCCTCGCGTTCGAGCGCGCTGCGCAGCGCCGTGGCCCGCGCGTGAGCACCGAGAAACCCGCCCAACGTCTGGGCCACGGCGCGCGGGTGATCGCGCCGCAGCTTCTCGCGTAGCTCCCAGCTCACATCGTCACCGAGGCCGCTCAACCCGGCCAGCACGGCCTGCGGGACGCGATCAGCGAGCGCGCGGCGCCGCTCGTCGACGCCTGGTCCCCACAGGCCTCCCAGCAAATACGCCGCCACGCGTGGCTCGCGTTCGCTGCGCAGATCGACCCACCGCAAGAAGACCTCCAGGGCCTCGCTCGGCGAAGTGAGCGGCACCGGCGCGCGCGCGCTGCGCTTTTCGGCGGCGCGAAAGTCGTGCAGCGCCTGGGAGACGCCGGCGCGGTGCGCCTCGCTGATCAGCGAGGTGACGCGAATCACCAGGTCCTCGAGCACATCCTCGTTGTCGACGACGATCCAGCGCTCGGGTGAAGCCGCGGCGAGGTCGAGGTACCCGCGCCGCATACGGTGCTGCAAACCGACTCCGGTGAGCCCTTTGCGCGACGGAGGCCGCTGGTCATCGGCGGCAAGCTTGGCTGCTTTGCGGCGGGCACGCGCCAGCACGGGGTCGACGTCCACCAGCACGACGAGATCGGGCGTGAGCCCGCCGGCCGCGGCTTGCAGGATGGGCGCCGTCCATTCCGGCGAGAGGCGGCGCCCGTACCGCCCCAAGATCTCGGCCGTATAGAGAAAGCGATCGGCGAGCACGACGTCGGTGTGCCCCAGCGCTGGACGCAGCGCTTGCTCGATGAGCTGCACGTCGCGCGCGACATAGAGAAGGAACTCGGCCTGCGGCACGAGCTCGATGTTGCGCGCGTCGCGCCCCAGCTCGCGGATGGCTTCGGAGACGACGGAGACGAACTTTCCCTCGGCACGAAGGTGCTTGACCGAAAGGCCCCCAGCGCGAAGTCGCTCGGCCACCATGTTGGAGACCGTGGTCTTGCCGCTGCCGTCGATGCCCTCGAAGACGACGAACATCAGAATGCGACTCCCGCTTGCAGGATCACGCCCAGCCGGTCGGGCGGTGGACCGACGAAATATCCCGCCGGAAAATTGCGCTGTCCCTTGTTGATTTCGCCCTGCAAGGAGAGCCGGGCGCGCTTCCAGTAGCCGACGTTGACGCCGAGAACCCCTTCCCACAAAATATCGGTTGTCACCTGCGCGTCGGGGTCGAGCGCGGCGCCGAGCGCATACGGCTCGACGTAAAACGCCTCGTCCGCCGTGCCGCCGAAGCGGTAGGCGACGAGCGCGCGGGCCGCGACGAAAATAGCGTCCTTGCCATCGGGTCTCTTGCTCGCGTGCTCGTACCAGCTCGTCCCGGCCATGCCGTCAATCCAGACGCGCAGGCCGCCGTTGTCGAAGACGCGATCGTAGTAGGCGTCGGCGCCAGCGGTCCAATAGCGGTAGGTCTGAAGAAAGACGGGCGACCCGATGCGGTCTTCGTAGTAGACACCGACGTCCGCTCCCGCCAGCTCGACTTCCGCGCGCGCGACCAAGCTCTGGCTCCTGAACTTCATGGCGTTGAGAAGATCGGTCTCGCGCTCGAGCGGCGTCGGATCGTCGGACATGTACGATCCCTGAAAAGCCCCCAGCGTCAGCCGCGGATGCAGGCCGATGGTGCGATCGCGGTAGCCGACGATGACGCCCGGCCGACGGCCGCCGTAGTCCATGCGATCGGTGAGCACGTCGTGGAGCAGTCCGCGACGGACGAGCGGCAATGTCCAGGGTGACGTCGATTCGATGGCCGCCACCGGCACTTTGAACTGCCCGGCGCGGACGACGAAATGCGTGTCCTTGGCCTGCACGTAGCCGTCTTTCATGTCGGGCTTGCCGGAGATGTCGATCTCGGCGACGGCCGTGAGCCACTCCATGGGCGCATGGTAGTGAAGGCTCACGCGCGCCGTCGGCACCGAGAGATCGAGCGAGTCGACGGTCCGGGCCACGGGCTGGAGCATGTCGTCGAGAACGACCACGTCGCGGCGGTCGTATTCGGCGCGCGCATACACACGCCCTTTCAATTCGAAATGACCGAAGCGGCCGCGCTCTTCGCCGGTGTCGTCCCGGTCCTTGTCTTTGTCTTTGCCTGCTTTTGCGCCCTTGCCGGCCTTGCGCTTCTTGCCCTTGCCCCCCTCGTCGCCCGGCGCCGCGGCCGGTTCGGCGGGGCCTGCGGGTAAGGCGGTCGTTTCCATATTCTCGGCGGCTCCCGGCAAGGCGCCCGTCGTCGGCAGGATCTCGACGGGCGGCGCCTTGGTCTCGGGCGGCGGCGCTTGACCGCCGTCGCCCGGTTCAGACGAGGGGCGCGAAGGGTCGACCGCGGGCACCGCACCGGCATCGCGCGGCGGCTCTTCGGCCCGAGCCCGCCAACCTGTCGCGAGAATGCCAGTCAACGTCACGACCATCGAAACTTTCTGCCATTGCATGGGGTCCGGAGGTTACCTCCGAATCACTGCGGGCCCGGATAGGGACGTGCTTGCTTGATATAGAGCGACGGGGTCGAGCCGGGACTCGCCTCGTCGTCGAACTTGAACTCGGAGTCGATCGCGTACCAATCGGTGGGCGACTTTTGGTACGCGTTGGCGAAGCGCTTGTGAAGGATGTCGAGCGCCACGCCGAGAAGGTAGATCTGCCGCTCGGCGAGAACGTGGGTGCCCGGATCGACGATGCTCGAATGCGTGTAATAGATGATCGGCTGCCCGGTTTGACCGAACTGGTAGAGGAACGAGTCACTCGTGACGCCGGGCGGCGGATGAACGACTTCGAACTGGCCGCCGCGCTGCACGTTGATGTAGAAGCCGGGCGCGTTGCCGGTCGGGTCGAAGATGTTGTTGGTAATGGCCACACCATTCGCCTCTTCGTCGGGGAAGTTGGTGTGGACGAGCAGGGCCATGGCCACACCGGTGTGGTCGATACTGCGCAAGCGACGCTCTTCGTAAGTACGGACGCTCCACACCGTCGCCCAGGTCTTGCGGATGGCATCCAGCGCCGCTGCCACTTGGTTACCCATGTATTTCGACTCGGCGGGGTCGCCGGTGTGCGAATCGTAGCAGCCGGCGCAGGGGAACCCGTCGAGGTCCTCGGCGTTGGTGCTGGAGCGGAAACGCATGGACTTACCCTTGTAGTCCTGATCGAACTTGGCCAGGAGGAGGGCTTGGAAATCGGCGTTGACCGGCGCCACCAGGATGTCGTTGCGCAGCTGGGCCAGCTTGGTGGTGCGCACTCCTTCGTCGGCGACGAAATCGGGGTCGTTCCCGAAGGCCCTGACGCGATCGTAGAAACCGTTCTCCTCCATGAACTGGTTGTAATAGAAAACGGGAATGGCGAAGGCCTTCTTGCTGGGCACGTCTTTGTCGGTGGCAAAGACGGAGTAGTTGGCGGCCTTGGCACCAAAGGCGCGGGTGGCTGCCTTGATGGCGTCGAGGGTGACGTAGGGCGGCGAATCGGTGTGCTCCGTCACGGTGGCGATGTCGCGTAGATCTCTCACGTCGAGATTCAGGATGGGGAGCGTGACCGGGGCGGGCTTGTTCTTCTCCCACCAGGCGTCCGACTCGGCCTGCGTCACTTCGACAATCGACCACTCGAACGAGTCGACCTTGATGCGCACTTGCTTGCCCCGGAGGGCGGTGAGCTTGGGGTTGGTGACCGCTTTGCGCAGTCCCATGTTCGGCGTATGGCGGTTGCGCGCGAGCACGTTGATGTGTGAGAGCGGCGTCTGGAACTCGGCCGTGATGAGCGCGGCGGTGGGGCTGATGTCGTTCGGCACGGCATCGAGAACGACGACGTCGCGGGCGTTGACATAGACGTTGCCCAAGTCGGACGCGTTGACGAACTTGAGCGTCCCTACCGCTTCCCCGATGTTGAGCGGCTGGTACTCGGTGCCAGCGAAGATGTCGTTGGTCGTCTTGATCTTGATGTCGGGTGAGAGCTGCTTGGCTTGCGCTTCGACCGATTCCGACGTCGGATGAAAAGTCAGCGCCGGTCCGTAATACGCCGACTTCTTGACGGCGTTGAAGAGCTTCGTGATCATCTCCGGCGTCGAGGTGTCATAAGGAGCGATCTCGAGCGCCCAGATGTCCGGCGCTTCGTAATACGTCACCGCGCCGAGCAAGAAGCGGCGCTGCGCGACGGGCAGAATATATTGCGGATTGAAGTCATTCTTGGTGCCGATGCTCAGGTCACCCATGCCGTTCAAGTGCTCTTTGGCGAATTCGTAGTGGATAGCGAATAGGTTGCTGTTCTGAAAATAGAGTGTGTCCATCATCCGCAGGTCCAGGATGACCTTGCCCGACCGCGCGCCGGGGATGCTGGCGTCGAGCGGCAGCGAAGCGACGGCCAGAAAATCGGCTTTGCAGCCGGTCTTCGCCAAGAAATCGGGCGGCTTGGTGGTCCCCGCGGGGATCTCGCACGGCCACTCGGTGAGCTTCGGCGTGGGCGGGGTGTCCTCTCCACCCGACGACCCGCAACCTCCTAGAACCCATACGACGGCCAACGCGCAGAGCGCGGATCCAAGGCGCGTCATGGCGGACGGGCGACGTGTCGAGGCAGGTAGGAGGTGAAGGCCAGAAAAAACGGACGTGGAGCAGAAGGACGGCATCATGAGAAGAAGCTCCTCGAAGGCCACCGTTTCTCGAAACCCACGAAATGAAGACAAACGCGTCGCAGCATGGAGTTCGAAGAGGGTGCCATCAAAGTCGAATCCGTCATCGCTTTACTTTTCTACGGATGGGGGAACCCCGGGCATTCTCGGCACCGAGCGAACGTCCGCCGGGAGCCGAAGTGTCACGTCGCGATCAGGTGGGTGACATCGTCGCGGAGTGATCCTTCTTATACTGCCCTTTCCCATTTTTTCCATAGGCTGCCAGTCGAGTTTCGTCATTTCAATCCGTAGCTTGCGCGCCTCAGTCGATAGCAAACCTCACGCTACGCAATGCTTGCAACGTGGCGAGACGTGGGCGCTCGTGACATCCGTTGCAGTTTCAGTTTTCGCCGCCCCACTGCGCGCTGTTGCACACGCGCTACGTCGTCAGCGCCACATGCGGTGGCTCTTGATACCCGAATTGCTCGCGATGGAGCTTGGCGTAAAGCCCACCTATCGCAAGGAGCTCCTCGTGGGTACCGAGCTCGACAATGCGGCCGCGCTCCAGCACGACGATGCGATTCGCTTTGCGAATGGTGGAAAGGCGATGGGCGATGACGAGGCTCGTGCGTCCGCTGAGGAGAGGCTCGAGCGCCGCCTGAATGAGGGTCTCGTTCGACGAATCGAGCGAGCTCGTTGCCTCGTCGAGGATGAGGATCTTGGGGTCTTTCAAGATCGCGCGCGCGATGGCGAGCCGCTGTCGCTCCCCGCCCGAAAGACGATAGCCGCGCTCCCCGACGATGGTCGCGTACTTATCGGGGAGGGCGTCGATGAAGTCGTGAATCTGCGCCGCGCACGCCGCCTCTTCGACCTCTTCCGGCGTCGCGTCGGGGCGCGCGTAGCGCAGGTTCTCGAGGATCGACGCGTGAAAGAGATACGTCTCTTGCGTGACGATGCCGATATGCGAGCGCAGCGATTTCAACTTGAGCTTGCGAACGTCGTGGCCGTCGATGAGAAGAGCTCCCTCGGTGGGGTCGTAAAGACGCGGAACCAGCGCCGCCAGCGTGCTCTTGCCGGCACCCGACGGCCCCACGATGGCGATGCATTCGCCGGGGGCGATGTCGAGTCGAATGTCCTGGAGCGTGAGGTCTTCCGGGCCATACGAGAACGAGACGTGGTCGAAGGTGATGGCGCCATTGGTCTCGTCGAGCCGAACCGCGTCGGGGTCGTTGCGAATGGCCGGCGTCAGATCGAGGACCGCGAAGATTCTATCGAAATAGGCATAGGAGGTGACGACGTCCACGTGTACGCCCGCCAGGTCCGATGCCGGCGAGTAGAGCTTCTTTTGCAGGGCGACGAAGGCGATCACGGTGCCGAGCGGCATCTCGCCTTGGATGATCAGCCATCCGCCGAAGCCGTAGACGAGGGCGGGGCCGAGATCCTCGAAGAGCTTCATCAACATGTTGAACCAGCGGCCCACCAGGTTGTGGCGGAGCGAGAGCGCCATCAGCTCGCTGGCCTTGGCTTTGAGGCGCCGCGTCTCGAGCTTCTCGGTCCCGAACACCTTGAGCAAGAGCGCGCCGGAGACGGACAAGGTCTCCATCAGGATGCCGGTCATCTCCGCCATGCGTGCCTGGGCGCGCCGCTTCAGCGCCTTGCGCGTCTGGCCGACTCTGCGGGTGGGGACGATGAACGCCGGCAAGAGGCCGAACGCGACCAGAGCAAGCCGCCAATCGAGCGTGAAGATGATGCTGACGGTCGTGGCCAGGACGATGGCGTTCTGCAGCAGCTTGACCAGGTTGTCCTGCATCATCTGGCCGACGCCCTGCACGTCGTTCAAGACGCGTGACACGACTTCGCCGGGCTTGGCGGTGGCGAAGTAACCGAGCGATTGGCGCTGCACGTGCCGGAACAGCTGCACGCGCAGGTCGTACATGACGCGCTCGGCGATGTAGGCCGAGAGATACTTCTGGGCGACGCCGAGCAGCCCGCCGAGAAGAGGCCCCACCACCATCCCTCCGCAGAGCAGAAGGAGCATCTTCATGTTCCGCTCGGGGATGGCGTGATCGACGATGCGTTTGATGAAAAGAGGGGGCAGCGCGCCGAGCAGCGCTGCGCAAGTGATGGAAAGAAGGACGAGGAAGGCGTACCCGCGGTAGGGACGCAGGTACGAGAAAATGCGTCGCAGCGTGGCTCGTTCGACGTCCGGCAGCTCGCGCGGGTCGATGTAGGTCTTCTTGGAAGACGGCAGTGAGACCATCTTTACGAGATATTAGACACGCTTGGCGCGATCGCGCCATGTGGAAACCCCGGGCGACGCTCGCCAAATACTCGGTTTTTCCCGAAGCGAGCGCACCGGTGGCGCGCGCGCACGCGTTGCGCCTGCGCCATGCCGCGTCGCTGCCGTCGCTCGCCGGTGCGGCTCACGCGTCGATACGATCACGCGCCGCGGCGCGCGTCGACGGGAACGGGCGGTGGCGACGGCGGTGTCGATGAGCGCGAAGGGGGCGTGGAGGGACGCCCTCCGGACCCGCGCACGGCGCGAATCTGCGCCGCCGTCTGCTCGGCGAGCCGCACGCAATCCGGGATACCCACGCCGTCGTAAGCGTTGCCGATGATGTGAAGGCCCGGCAAAGCTTCGAGCCGGGCGCGGATGCGCGTCACGCGATCGGCATGGCCGACATGAGGCTGCGGGCTCCCTTTGGGATAACGGAACACTTTGCTGAAGCGGGGCAGGCCCTGGATGCCGAGCAGCGCTTCCAATTCGCCTCGCACCAGGGCGACGAGCTCCGCGTCCTCGAGGGCGGGGGTCGTTTCGTCGTGCGCGCCCCCCACGAATGCGCGAAGGAGCGCAGCATCCGGTGCCGCGCGCCCCGGCCATTTGCTGGAGATGAAGGTCCCCCCGGTGATTTGTCGCCCTTCGCCCTTGGGCACCAGGAATCCGACCGCGTCGAGAGGATGCGCGATCTGCGACCGCTGGTAAGCGAAGCACACCGTCGCCGTGGACACGTACTCGATGGCGCCGAGCTCGCGCGCAAGCTCGGCGTCGCAGGGAGCGAGCACGCTGGCAGCGACGCGCGAGGGAAGCGCGACGACCACCTGGTCGGCCCCGAGCTCGCCGTCGGCGAGGAGGACGCGATAACCGCGCCCGTCGCGTTGCACGGCCTTGACCGACGTCTGGAGGCGCACCACGCCGCTGCCGATGCTTCGCGCGAGCGCGTCGATGAGCTCTCCCATGCCCCCGCTGAGCGATCGAAACGGCGATCGCGGCGGCCCTTTGCCGGCCTTGCCTTTCTGTTCGGCGCGCGCGGAGCGGAGCAGGCTCCCGCCGCGCCCGCGCTCCTTGAACCAGTCGGGGAATGTCGAGCGCAAGCTGAGACGGTAAGCGTCGCCGGCGTAGATCCCGCCGAGGAGCGGCTCGAGCACGACGTCGACCATCTCCCGGCCGAAACGGCGCTCGAGGAATTCGCCCACCGAGATGTCGCCGCCGGCATCGACGGTCCTCTCCACGACCTCGCGCAGCGCGCGCAGCTTGCCAGACAGAGAGAGAAGCGGCGAGCGCAAGAAAGGACGGATGCGCGAAGGGATACCGAGCACGAGCCCATCCGGCATCGAGGTGAGCTTGCCCCGCCGAAGGACGTAGACCCGGCGGTTTTCGGGGATGGTCTCGATGAGGTGCGGTCCGAGGCCGAGCTCTTCGCAGAGGTGAAGGGCCTGGGGCCGGGTCACCACGAAAGCATCGGGGCCGGACTCGATCACGAAGCCATCGCTTCGCTCGGTGGCGATGTTGCCGCCGAGGCGCGCCGCTGCTTCGAGAAGCGTGAGGCGCATGGCCCTCCCTTCGCGGTTCGCTTCGCGGATCACCGCGTGCGCAGTGGCGAGCCCCGAAAGTCCCCCGCCGATCACGACTACCCGCATCGTGCCGCCGGACATGGTGCTCCTAATCTCGCTGCAGGCGATTTTTCGCGGTGGATTCGTGGACGAAGTCGACGAGCCGCGCCACGTTGTCGACGGGCGTCTCCGGCAAAATGCCGTGCCCCAAGTTGAAAACGTGGCCCTTCTGGCCCCCCGCGCGGGCGAGCACCCTCTCCGCTGCCTGAGCGACGATCTCCCACGGGGCGAAAAGCACCGTCGGATCGAGGTTTCCTTGCACCGCGACGCCGGGGCCGATTTTTGCCCATGCCTCGTCGAGCGGGGTGCGCCAATCGACACCGATGACAGTGCCCCCGGCTTCGCGCTGCAGGGCCAGTAGCGAGCCGGTGTCGGTGCCGAAATGAATGACCGGCACTTGGAGGCTCGCCAGGTCGCCGAGGATGTGCTTGACGTGGGGCATGACGTATTGACGATAGTCGTCGGGCGAAAGAGAGCCGACCCACGAATCGAAGAGCTGGATGGCTTGCGCTCCTGCCTCGACCTGGGCACGCAAGTAGCGGCGCACCACTTCGGCGAGCTTTCCCATGAGGTCGTTCCAGGCGGCGGGCTCGCCGTACATGAGGCGCTTCGTTTTCTCGAAGTGCGACGACTTTCCTCCTTCGATGAGGTAGCTCGCCAAGGTGAACGGTCCGCCCGCGAAACCGATGAGAGGCGTCTTGCCGTCGAGCTCCCGGCGGATGAGACGGAGCGCGGCGAGCACGTAGCCGAGCCCTTCGGCCGGCTCGATGACGCGCAGCCGGGCAATGCCGCGGGCGTCGCGGATCGGCTCGTGAATGACGGGACCCTCGCCCTTGGCGAACTCGAAAGGGGCCCCCATGGGCTCGAGCGGAAGCAGGATGTCGGCGAAAAGGATGGCGGCGTCGACACCGAACTTCAGCGGCTGCAGCGTGACGGCCAGCGAGAGCTCGGGCGTCTTGCAGATTTCGAGCAAGGTATGCTTTTCGCGAAGGGCGCGGTACTCCGGCATGTACCGGCCCGCTTGCCGCATGAACCACACCGGGGTGACGTCAGTCGATTCACGCCGGCAGGCGCGGAGGAAGCGGTCATTCATGCGGGAGGCGAGTGTAGCACGAGGATCCGTCACGTCGGCTGCACCCGCTCAACCCGTCCAGCACCCAGATCAAATACAGCGCAATTGACCCACGAGCAAGACGGGGCGCCCGACAGTTCGCGAGGAGTGTGGCGTGCTTACTGCCCCTTGCGCTGGAAGGTCGGCGTGTCCCACTCGCTATCCATGCCGACGGGGAGCGTCAATCGCTCACGGATCGGCAGGGACGACTGTGACGTCGTTTGCAACCCCGGCGTACCGGGGCGGCGCGAGAAAACCGAGGCCTCCTCGCGCGAGGGGACACGGTTCACGCCGGACTGCGCCGATGCCGGGGCGCCTCGGCCCGCGGAAGGAACGGCAGCAAAGCTGTGCTGGCCGGGCGCCGAAACGGGGCGCGTGGCGGCTTGCGCGCGCATGTCGGCCTGGATGTCGCGATCGAAGCCGGTGGCGATGACCGTGACTTTGACCATTTCTCCCGCCGTCTCGTCGATGCTCGCGCCCCAGATGATATTGGCGTCTTCGTGCGCTTGCTGTTGGATGAGGCTCGCCGCTTCTTCCATTTCCTTGAGCTTGAGATCGGGGCCGCCCACGATGTTGATGAGCACACCGGTCGCGCCTTCGACGGAGATGTTGTCGAGGAGCGGCGATTGAATGGCCATTTCCGCGGCGAGTCGCGCCCGCCCCTGCCCCTTGGCGCAGCCCGTTCCCATCATGGATCGACCCATGTTGGACATGACCGTCTTCACGTCGGCAAAGTCGACATTGACGATACCGCTCTGGGTAATGAGATCGCTGATGCCTTTGACGGCTTGATAGAGGACCTCGTCCGCTTTGCGAAAGGCGTCGATGAACGAGAGATCCTCCCCTTCGAGGGCCAGAAGCTTTTCATTCGGTATGGTGATGAGCGTGTCGACGTGCTCGGTCAGGAGGGCAATCCCGTGCTCAGCCTGACGCGCCCGCTTCCGGCCCTCGAAGAGGAAAGGCTTGGTAACGACGCCGACGGTCAGCGCGCCTTCTTCCTTGGCGAGCTGGGCGATGATGGGCGCCGCTCCGGTGCCCGTGCCGCCCCCCATGCCGGCGGTGATGAAGACCATGTCCGCTCCGGAGATGGCCTCCTTGATACGGGTGACGTCTTCCAGGGCGGCTTTGCGCCCCTTCTCCGGGTCCGCGCCCGCGCCGAGGCCCTTGGTGACCGCCGCGCCGATGCCGATCTTGATCGGCGCCGAGTTGGCGTTCAAAGCCTGAGCGTCGGTGTTGATCGCGCAGAACTCGACGCCTTCGAGCCCGAAGGCCATCATGGCGTTCACAGCGTTACCGCCCGAGCCGCCGCAACCGATCACCTTGATGCGTGCTTGGTACTCTTGGGTCTCGTCGGCAAACTCGATCGAGAAACTCATGGTGGTGCCTCCCGGATACTTAGAAGTCGTGGGTGTTCGGTGAAAAAGGAGAACCTGCCGAGGGCGCCTCTTCCCTCATTCTTTGGCGGGTTCATGAAAACTGGCTATGTCGGTGCTTCTTTCTGGGGTTCGCTTTGCTCTTTCCGATTGCTAAAAGGCTGCCTTCAGCCACTGAAGGAACTTGGCTTTCTTGGGCGGCGCCTGGACCTGCTCCGGCGCCTCGGCGGTGCGGCGCAGCGCGGTCACGCGCGTGTGCGCGACGCCGACTTCGCGCGCGTGGGCCAGCGCTTGCGCGCCGAATTTGACGAGCCCGACGCCCGTCGCAAACTGGGGCCCCTGCACGAGCTGGGTGATCCCCTTGATCCCCACCGGATAGCCGATGCGCACCGGCATACCCAGGATCTCTTCGGCGAACTCGCTCATCCCCTCCAGGAGAACGGCGCCTCCGGTGAGAACTACACCCGCCGAGAGCTGTTCGAGCATGCCGGTGTCCTCGATGCGCTTGCGCACCAGGGCAAAGATCTCTTCCACGCGCGGCTCGATGATGTCCGACAGAACGCGGCGCGCGGCGCGCCGCGGCGCGTGTCCCCCGACGCCCGGAACTTCCACTTCTTCTTCGTCGGCCACCATCCGCCCGAGGGCGCAGCCGAAGTTGCGCTTGAGGCGCTCGGCTTCCCCCATGGGTGTCCGCAGTCCGGCGGCGACGTCGTTGGTGACGTTGTTGCCGCCCACGGGAATGACGCTGGTGTGCGCGATCCCACCTTCCACGTAGAGCAGCAGATCCGTCGTGCCCCCGCCGATGTCGATGACGGCGACGCCGATCTCTTTCTCGTCTTCGGAGAGCACGGCCTCGGCGCTCGCCAAAGGCTCGAGGACGACGTCGGCGACGTTGAGGTTGCAGCGCTCGACGCAGCGGATGACGTTCTGCACGCAGCTCGTGGCGGCCGTCACCAAATTGACACGCACCTGCAGACGCACGCCGCTCATCCCGATGGGGTCGCGAATACCGTCTTGGTTGTCGACGATGTACTCGCGCGGCAAGACGTGGAGGATCTGGCGATCGGCGTCGACGGGGATGGCGCGCGCCCCTTCCAGCACACGGTCGAGATCGACACGCGTGACCTCGTCGCCGGCGATGGCGGCCACGCCGTCCGACCCCTGCGAGCGAATGTGGCTCCCCGCGACGCCGGCGTACACGGTGCGGATTTCGACGCCGGCCATGGTCTGCGCGGCGTCGACTGCCTCGCGGATCGAGCGGACGGTCCAGTCGATGTTGGAGACGACCCCCTTGCGCAGACCTCGGCACGGCACGTTGCCCACACCGAGCACGGTGATGCCGTCGGCATCGACCTCGCCGACCACGGCGGCCACCTTGGTGGTGCCGATGTCGAGGCCGACGACAATCTCGGAGGTTTCCAACCGACCCTTCATGACTTCACCAAAGCGCTCCGTTCGGGCAAAAATGCTACCTCTCGCCAGTGGGTCCGACGCTGCCATGCGCGTTCGAGACTGGCCAAGTTTCTGCAGGTCATCGCATCCTCACCACCACCCGTTCGGGGTGGGCGTCGTTGTCGAGGAAGACGACCGACGCTTGACCGCGGCGGGTCTGAAGTTCGGCGAGCACCCGACTTGCCTGGTCGAGACTTTGTCGGTAGGGCCCCCGCCCGAGGTGCAGCGCGGTGGCGTCCTTGCCGACGACGAGAACGATGCCTCCGTCGTCCTCGAGGTGCGCCTCCTGGACAGGGTGCGACTTGGCGGGCGCGGTGTGCTCGTAATCGGTGATCAAGTCGAGTGCACGCCGAATCAGGCTCACCGCCGCGCCGCGATCCTCGGCCACCTCCTCGGCCCGGATCCCGCTGACGACCGGCAAATCATAGGGATCGCCCGGCTCGTACTTCTTGAAGAGCTCCCCTTGTCGCGTCGCCAGGTAAAGGTCGGCTCCGATGGAGATGAGAGCGTGGGCTTCCCGTTCGACGACGTCGACGAGGACGGTGGTGGGGAGTTTGCGGCGCAGGCTGACCCGCTCGATCCAGGGATCTCCCAGGAGCCGAGACTGGGCGGCCTGGAGATCGATGGTGAAAATGTTGTGTTCGGGCGCGATTCCACCAGTGCGGGCAATGTCTTCTGGTGATCGATGCGAGCTCCCTTGGACATTCACCGCTTTGATGGCGAACCGCGGGCTCGTCCGCGTGTAGCGCACAAGACCCCACACGCATAGCAGCGCGGCGGCCACGGTGACCAGCACGCCGGCCGTCACCCGCAGCGCTTCCCAGACGCGGGCGCGGGAAATCCCGGGACGAGCCTCGTCCCTGTCATCGTCTTCTTCCGGAAGCTCCGAACCGAGCAGAACGCGCTCCTCGGGCGCTTCGATGTTCCCGGGCGGCGCCTTGCGCCGTTTCACCCTGCGGTTCGGGGGAAGCGGCTGACCCGGCGGAAAAAGCGACGTCACCGTCACGGCGTGCCCTCCCGCGCTTCGAGCCTCACCATGAGCTCACGAATCGAGGCGTTGATGTCCCCCGCGCCGAGGGCGATGACGATGTCGCCGCGCTTGACGCGCTGCTGCAGCGCCGCCGCCACGTCGCGCTTGTCGGCCACGTACGTCACGTCGTGATGGCCATGCTCCCGAATCGACTGCGCCAGGCGCGCTGCGGTGACGCCGGGGATGGGCGTTTCCCCGGCGGCGTACACCTCGGTCACCACCACGACGTCGGCCTTGTTGAAGGCGCGCGAGAACCCGTCGAAAAGATCGCGCGTGCGCGTGTAGCGGTGCGGCTGGAAGGCGACGACCACGCGGCGGTTGTAAGCGCGCTGGGCCGCGTCGAGGGTGGCCTCGATCTCGGCCGGGTGATGGCCATAGTCGTCGACCAGGGTGATGCCGGCCGGTTCTCCCACGATCGAAAATCGACGTCCCACGCCGCCGAAGGTTGCCAGCGCCTGTTTGGTGACGTCGAGCGGGACCTCGAGCTCATCGGCGACGGCGATGGTGGCCAAACAATTGAGGACGTTGTGCGTCCCCGGCATGCTCACCGAAAATTCGCCGAGGGGCTCGCCGCGCTTGAATGCCTGAAACGAAGTGCGCGGCCCGTTGTAGCGAATGCCTTTGGCAGAATAGTCGGCCTGCGCGGAAACACCGTACGTCACGTGACGGCGCGAGACGCGCGGCAGGATGTCCTGCACGTGGGGATGGTCCAGGCACATGACGGCCAGGCCGTAGAAGGGGACGCGGCTCGCGAATTCGACGAACGCTTCCTTGATCTTGTCGTGCGTCCCGTAGTGATCGAGGTGCTCGGGGTCGATGTTGGTGACGACTGCCACCGTGGGCGTCAGGCGCAAGAACGATCCGTCGCTCTCATCGGCCTCGGCCACCAGCAAATCTCCGGCGCCGAGTCGGGCGTTGGATCCCAGGGCCGCCATCTTGCCCCCCACGACGACGGTGGGATCGAGCCCCGCCGCGCGCAGAACGGTGGCGATGAGCGATGTCGTCGTCGTCTTGCCGTGCGAACCGGCAATGGCAACGCCGTACTTGACGCGCATCAGCTCGGCGAGCATCTCCGCCCGCCCGATGACCGGCGTTCCACTGGCCCTCGCTTCGAGGATCTCGGGATTGTCCTGCGCGATCGCGCTCGAGAAAACGACCACGTCGGCTGCGTGCACGTTGCCCGCGCGATGCCCCACGTCGATGCGCACCCCGAGCTCCCCCAGCCTCTTGGTGACGTCGCTCTCCTTGAGGTCGGACCCCGATACATCGAACTCGAGCGACCGCAGAATCTCCGCGAGCCCGCTCATCCCGATCCCGCCGATGCCGACGAAGTGGACGTGGCGTACGCGACCTCTAAACATTGGCCACCTCGCTCCACTTCGCCCCTACGTCGCCATTTCCCTGGCGCGCTCCGATCCCTGCGAGCTGCAACAGATCCCGCGCCACCTCGCGCGCCGCGTGCGGCCGCCCCAGCGCGCGCGCCGCGTCCGCCATGCGCACGCGCGCCGCCGCATCTTTCGCCAGCGCAATCACCTCGCGCGCCAGCCGCTCGGACGAGGCGTCGCCCTGCGGCACGACCACCGCGCCCCCCGCGCGAGCCACCGCCTCTGCGTTGTGCCGCTGGTGATCGTCGGCCGCCTGCGCAAAGGGCACGAGGATGGCCGCGCGTCCCACCGCACAAAGCTCCGCCACCGAACCCGCGCCCGATCGCGCGATGACGAGATCCGCTTGCACTAGCTCTTGCGCAACGTCGTCGAGGAAAGGCACGACGCGCGCCTCTCGGCTCGCACCCTGGTAGGCGCGCCGCACCTCGTCGTCGTGTCCTCGCCCCGCTTGGTGCAAGATCGTAAGTCCGGGAATTTCACGCGCCGCGAGCGCGAGCGCCGCCGGCACCGCTTCGTTGAGCACGCGTGCTCCTTGACTTCCACCGAGTACCAGCAGCCGCACCACGCCCCCCGCCGGTCGATACGCGCTCGGAACGAATTTGCCTCGCAGCGGTACACCGGTGTGAAGCACCACGCCGCGCCGTATTTTTGCTCCAGTCTCGGGAAATGCGAGGTAAGCGCGCCGCGCCAAGGGCAAAAGCCAGCGGTTGGAGAGGCCGAGCACGCTGTTCGGTTCGAGAATCGCCAGTGGCACGCGCGAAAGGCCGGCCATGAGCCCCACCGGTCCCGAGGCATACCCACCTACCGCGAGCACGGCGCGCGGTGCGAGGCGCGTCAGAATCTTCCGCGCGCGAGGCAAGGTCCGAGCCGCGCGCAGAAGACCGCGCGCCGCTCCGATGGCACCTTGTCCTTTGATGGGGAGCACGGGCAGGAGCTCGAGATCGTCTCCGCGGGCGGGCAGGACACGGGCTTCGATGCCTCGCTCGGTGCCGACGTACACGACACGCACGTCAGCCTCGGCGCGCATGGCGTCGGCTACTGCGATCATCGGGAACACATGACCCCCCGTCCCTCCCCCTGCCAAGAGCACCAGCGGCGCGCTCATGTGGCACCCTCCCCCGCCGACGTCACCACGATCGCGCTGGCTTCGGGCGCGTCGACCCCTTCGGGCACGATGCCGCGCGCCCGGGGGCGCCGACGCGAAACGTTGAGCAGGATCCCCGTCGCCACGGCGTTCACCAAGAGCGACGACCCGCCGTAGCTGACGAAGGGCAGCGTCAATCCTTTGGTGGGCAAAATGGCCATCGCCACGGCGAGGTTCACGAGCGCCTGCACGCCGAACATCGTCGAAATGCCGAAGGCGATGTAACTGCCGTAGTCGTCCTCGGCGAGGAGTGCGATGCGCACGCCGCGGGACACGAGGACCAGGTACGCCGCGCACAGCCCGAGCACGCCCAGGAAGCCGAGTTCTTCGCCGACGATGGCAGCAATGAAATCGGTGTGCGCCTCAGGCAAGTAGAGCACCTGCAAGCCGCGACCGAGCCCGAGACCGAGCGCTCCGCCCGAACCGAAGCTCATCACCGACTGGAAGGGTTGGTAGGCGACGTCCTGGCGATGCTTGTCCATGTCGAGCCAGGCGAGGTAGCGCGCCAAGCGATAGGAACGGGTGAAGATGAGCCCGATGCCGGCCACGGCCCCCACGATCGACCCGCCGAGGAGGTAGCCGATCTTGGCGCCTGCCACGAAGAGCATGGTGAAGGTGAGAAAGAGGAGCACGACGGCGCTGCCGAAGTCGGGCTGCTTCAGGCAGAGAAACATCAAAAATCCGGCCATGATGAGGTGCGGCACGAACCCGATGAGGAAGGTTCGGATCTTGTCCGCCTTCTTGGAGAGCGAATACGACAGCCACAAGACCAGACCGAGCTTGGCCATCTCGGCCGGTTGCACGTGGATGGGGCCGAGGGCGAGCCAGCGGCGCGCCCCGCCTCCCATGTGCCCCAAGCCGAGCACGCAGAGGAGCATGAGCACGGTGACGAGGGCGAAGATGGTGTACGTGTGCCGCCGGTAGCGGTGGTAGTCGACGTGGCTCGTGACCCACATGAGGCCGAGCGCGAGCACGGCGTAGAGACCTTGCTTCTTCAAATAGTACTGCGGGTCCTTCAGCTGCACCGCGGCTTCGATGGCGCTCGCGCTGTAGACCATCACCACGCCGAAGCCGATGAGAGCAATGACGACCGCGGCGAGCACGGGATCGATCGGCCCGTCCTCGAGCTTGCGCAGACGCGGCTGGTAGGCGACCCAGGGGATGGTCATGCGCGCTCCTTTCCCCCCGGGGGAGACGCGCCTTTTCCGAGCGCGTGTACCTCGCGGGCGAAGGAGTCCCCCCGGTCCTTGTAGTCGCGGAACATGTCGAAGCTCGAGCAGGCTGGGCTGAGGAGCACGGCGTCGCCCGCCTGCGCAAGGGATGCCGCCAGCGCGACCGCTTCGGCCATCGACGCCGCGCGCGCTTGGGGTACGCACCCTTTGGTTTCGGCGGCGATGCGATCGGCGGCTTCTCCGATGAGCACCAAAGCGCGGCCCTTTTGGGCCAGCTCTTGGGCGAGCGGCGCATAGGCGCCGTGCTTGTCGCGCCCGCCGGCGATGAGAACCACGCGCGCTTCGGCGAGTCCTTTTAATGCCGCCACCGCGGCGCCCACGTTGGTCCCCTTGGAATCGTCGTAATAGCGAACGCCGGCCACGTCGCCGACGAGCGCAGTGCGATGAGCGAGCCCTTCGAACTTGGAAAGCGCGCGCGCGATCGCGTCCTGCGTCGCTCCCGCCTCGGAGGCGCAGGCCACGGCGGCCGCGGCGTTGAGCAGGTTGTGCGCGCCGGTGAGACGGATGTCCGCCACCGGGTAACGGCGCTCGCGCAACCGATCGACGATGGCTCGACCCTCCTCGGCGATCCCGATGTCGGCGCCGGGTCCGAAAGTAACGAGGCGCGCGTCCCCGCGCCGCGCTTCGCGCGACGCCACCGAGTCCCCCTTGGGGACGATAGCGACGTCCTCGACCCCCTGGTTGACGAACATGTTCCCCTTCGCCGCGGCGTACGCCAGAAAATTCGCGTACCGATCGAGGTGATCGTCGGTCACGTTGAGCAGCGCGGCCACGCGAGGACGAAACGTCGGGGCGCGCTCCATCTGGAAGCTCGACACTTCGAGCACGAGCACGTCGAACGGCTCCCCCGCGGCCCGGGACAGCGGAACGCCGAAGTTTGCCCCCACGAAGGCATGCTTGCCGGCCTCGATCAACATGGCGTGCACCAGCGCGGTCGTGGTGCTCTTGCCGTTGGTGCCGCCGATGGCGACGACGGGTGCATCCACGAAGCGCGATGCGAACTCGAGCTCGCCGATCACCTGCACCCCGGCGGCCCGCGCCTGCTCGAGCACGGGCAGGGACGGGACGCCGGGCGAAACGACCACCATGTGTGCACCGGTGAGAAGGCTCGCCGGGGGGTGACCTCCCGCTGCGAGGCGGACTCCCTTGTCGGCGAGGGCGCGCGCCTCGGCGGAGAGCTTGTCAGGCGGCGCGGCATCGCTGGCCACCACTTCCGCACCGTGCGTAAGGGCCAGCTCCGCGGCAGCGACGCCGCTTTCACCGAGCCCCACGATCACCACGGTTTTGCCGGATAGCTTGGTCATCATTCTCTACCTAGATTCGCCCTGACGGGATCAGCGAAGCTTCATCGAAGAAAGGCTCACCAGCGCGAGCAGAAAGGAAATGATCCAAAAGCGGACGATGATCTTCGGTTCGGCCCAGCCTTTCTTTTCGAAGTGGTGGTGGATGGGCGCCATCAAAAAGACGCGCTTACCGGTCAGCTTGAAAGAGGCGACCTGGGTGATGACGCTCAGCGTCTCCACGAAGAAAACGCCCCCCAGCAGGATGGAGAGCAGCTCGTTCTTGGTGAAGACGGACAGCACGCCGAGGCCCCCGCCGAGCGACAGCGATCCCACGTCGCCCATGAAGACCTGTGCTGGATAGGTGTTGTACCAAAGGAAACCGATGCCGGCACCGACCACGGCTCCGCAATAGACGGACAGTTCCCCCCCCGATGCGTTGGGGGCGATGTCGAGGTAAGCGGGCAAGGTCACCATCTTTTGCCCCACCTTGAAGAGGAAGGTGGTGCCGGCGATGTACGACCAGATGAGGAACGTGCCCGAGCTGATCATGACGGGGCCGATGGCGAGGCCGTCGAGACCATCGGTGAGGTTGACCGCGTTGGACCAAGCCACGATGACGAGCACGGCGAACGGGATGTAGACGAAGGCGGGAAGCTCGATGGGGTGCTTGGAAAAGGCCAAGAATGGAACGGAGAGGTTGTCGCGGGTCTCGAGCCAGTCGTCGGGCAAGTTGGTCTTCGACGCGAAGATGAAGCCCATGACGACACTGGCGATG
>Ga0193706_1000146_pt1 | contig 50750 bp, 43 predicted proteins | sample U3c1metaG_FD_160130 | JGI IMG/M metagenome (GOLD analysis project Ga0193706, IMG submission 160130) | Soil microbial communities from a riparian zone of the East river system, Colorado, United States - U3c1 | ecosystem: Environmental > Terrestrial > Soil > Riparian zone | place: USA: East River... | reverse complement strand
CTCCGCAAGCCAATCCCGCGGCGACGGCGGAAGAAGAAGAGACTGTTCCGGAACGTAGCGACGAAAGGTCGTTGGCATACGGCTATTTTACCGCATGCCAACGATTCCTGCCGCGCAGGCTCCTAGAGCTCCAGGCTCTCGACCACGCTCAGGACAGCTCCCTGGAAGGAATCCACCATCATCTCAGGAAATGTGGTGGAAGAAATCACCAAACTGAAACAGCAGCCGGGCAAAGAAATTATTATCGATGGCAGCGCGAGCTTGGTCCAATCGCTGATGGGAACGGATCTGATCGATGAGTATCGGTTCTTAGTCCAGCCCTTCATCATGGGAAGGGGAAGGCGGTTTTTCCCGGACGGGACGCCTCCGACGAAGCTGAGGCTTGTCGAAAGCAAAGCGCTGAGTTTTGGTTCCCTTGCTCTTGCCTACCAGCCTGCCAACAACAAATAGCCGCTTGATTTGGCGCAGCATACCCGACTATCGATATTTTGAGGGCCAACTGGGACCTCGCCCAGCAGCTCATCGCCCGCTGGGGCACCACCACCGGCTGGGCCAAGATGGACGCCATCTGGTACAAGAGCCTGACCCCCAGCAAGAGCGCCTACCAGGTCGCCGCAGGCGACAAGTGCAACCCGGCCGCGACGGTCAACGGCTGCGGCGCCACCAACTGGTACACGGTGTTCCTGCCGGCCGACGACGACGACGGCAACCTGGCCAACGGCACGCCCAACGCCTGCCGGATCTGGGACGCCTTCAACGCCCACGGCATCGCCTGCGGCGCCCGTCCCACCTGCACGCAGTAGTCTTCTTTTTGGTCCATCAGGCCGGGCTCCGTCGAGCCCGGCACTTTTTTTCCGCTTCCGGCTCGCCTCGATCTCTCCAGCGCACATTCATTGTTGTCGGTGTGTCTCTTGGATTCAGGAGAAAGGAGAGAGAGTGATGAGGAAACGTTCGTTCCTGCCGCAGTCCCTGCTTCTCACCATGCTGCTGGTGCCGAGCCTGGCTCTGGCAATCGTGCCGCCGGAGGAGAGCAACCGCCAGGCGGGCTCCACGGCCCTGCTGACCGGCGGCTTCGGATCTCCCCAGCTCGAGGTCCAGCCCTCGCTGGAGATCCAGGCGCGCGGCTCCCAGAAGTCCCTCGCCAACCCCGCGATGCAGCGTTTCTTCGCCTTCCAGTCGGATGAGTGGGAGGTGCGCTGGGACAAGCGGGCGGAGCGCCCGAACCTGATCCAGGGGATCGGCATCCCGCTGCTCCCCGGCCGCGGCAACAAGCTCGCGCTCTCCGATCTCAAGCTGGCTCACGCGGGGGGGCCCACCGTGGCCGACGTCGAGGCGAAGGTGCGCGCCTTCCTGGCCGAGTTTCCCGAGCTGCTGAACGTCTCGGGCTTCGACCTCCGGCTCGATGCCAGGAGCACCGTCAACGCCGGCGACGACAAGCAGCTCTGGTCGGTCGAGCTCCAGCAGTTCCATCGTGGCGTGCCGGTCGAGGGCGCCAAGGTCTACTTCCGGATCAACAACGGCAACATCGTCCAGCTCGGCGCCGACCGGGTGGCCGAGGTGCGGACCGGAGCAAAGCCGAGGATCGACCGCGCGGCGGCGCTGGCGGCGGTCGTCCACGCGCTCGGATTCCAGGTCGACGAGATCAGGCAGATCACCAATCCGGGGACGCTGAAATTCGTCCCGGCCCTGACCGCGGGCGAGCAGCCGGCGGAAACGTACAAGGGCGCGGCCGGCGGCGGCTACCGCCATCTGCTGGTCTGGGAGGTGGAGTTCCGCCGCGCCGGCGACCCGGTCACCTGGCAGGCGAAGGTGGACGCCAGGAGCGGCCAGATCCTCTCGATCGTCGACGCCAACGACTACGTGGCGGCGCAGGTTTCCGGCGGCATCTACCCGGTGACCAATTCCGACCCGGAGGTGGTCCGCCCCCTCCCCTTCACCAACGTCACCAACAGCTCGGCCAAGGTGACCGACGCCGCCGGCAACTATGACTACTCCGGCGGCACCGCCACCGCCACCCTGAACGGCAAGTACATCAAGATGGTCGACACCTGCGGCGCGATCTCCAAAGCGGACAGCGCGACCGGCAACATCGCCTTCGGCACCAGCGCCGGCACCGACTGCACCACCCCGGGCTCTGGCGGTGTCGGCAACACGCACGCCACCCGCACCGGCTACTACCACCTGACCAACATCAACCGCAAGGCGGCGGGCTTCCTGCCCGCCAACGCCTGGCTCAACGGCACGGTCACCGCCAACATGAACGTCAACAGCACCTGCAACGCCTTCTGGGACGGCTCGACGGTGAACTTCTACCGTTCGGGCGGCGGCTGCTCCAACACGGGTGAGATCGCGGCCGTGTTCCTCCACGAGTGGGGCCACGGGATGGACACCAACTCCGGCGGCGCCTCCTCCGACAAGGGGACCGGCGAGGCGGTCGGCGACACCTTCGCCTTCCTCGAGACCAAGGACGCCTGCATCGGCAAGAACTTCCAGCCCGGCGTCGCCTGCGCCAACTGCAACGCCACCTGCACCGGCGTCCGCGACCTCGCCTCCTTCGCCACCGGCGGCAGCCACACCATCGCCAAGCCGAGCAATGTGGCTTCCGACACCGGCATCAACTGCGACCGCTACAGTTGCCCCTACTACCAGTTCATCTTCATCGGCGCCTACCAGGGACCGATGGGCTATGAGGGGCACTGCGAGAGCTACATCGCGAGCTCGGCCAACTGGGACCTCGCCCAGCAGCTCGTCGCCCGCTGGGGCACCACCGCCGGCTGGCAGAAGATGGACGCCATCTGGTACAAGAGCCTGACCCCCAGCAAGAGCGCCTACCAGGTCGCCTCCGGCGGCAAGTGCAACCCGGCCGCGACGGTCAACGGCTGCGGCGCCACCAACTGGTACACGGTCTACCTGGCGGCCGACGACGACGACGGCAACCTGGCCAACGGCACGCCTAACGCCTGCCGGATCTGGGACGCCTTCACCGCCCACGGCATCGCCTGCGGCGCGCGTCCGACCTGCACCCAGTAGTCCGCTTCACATCCCGGGGGCTGGGCGCGCGCCGTCCAGCCCCTTTCTTTTGCTATCCTCCACAGACTTCTGGGAAACACGATGAGCCGACGCAAGGAACGCCGTCAGGCCGAGCGCCAGGCGCGCAAGTCCGCCCGGCCCGCCGGGCCGGCAAACCGCGATGCCCTCTGGGCGCTGGGCCTCACCCTGCTCGCCTGGGTCCACCGGCTGGCCTTCCTGCGCTCGAACCAGGACTGGCGCTGGCCCTACACCGTCTTCTACGAGGGGGATTCGGAGACCTTCTTCGAGTACGCCCGCGCCCTCGTCAACGGCAGGCTCTACGACAACGGCATCCCCTTCCATCCGCCGGGCTTCGCCTGGGTGCTGGCGGCCGTGCACACGCTGGCGGGGGCCGGAGCGGGGACCGAGCGGGTGCCGTACGTCGCGGTCAAGGTGATGATCGCCCTGATCGGCAGCCTGCCGGTGGGCTTGATCTATCTACTGGCGAGGCCCTACCTCGGCCGCGCCGTGGCGCTGGTCGCCGCGCTGCTCTGCGCCTGGAGCTTCGGCCTCTACGTGATCGGCGTGGCGCCGGTCACCGAGGGGACCTACCTGACCGTTCTGATGCTCGCCCTGCTGCTCTGGAGCCGCCGCCTCGAGCATCCGCTGGCCGCTCCCGGCGCTCAGTCCGGGGGGTGGAAATCCGCCCTCGGCCTCGGCCTGCTGCTGGGATTCCTGGCGCTGATCCGCGCCGAAGGGGTGCTGATCGCCGTCCTCCTCGTGGCAGCGGGCCTCCCCGGCGCGCTGCGCGACCGCTCCCGGCGGCGGCTCCTGCCGTGGGCGCTGGTGGTGGCGGGCTGGATGCTGGCGGTGGCGCCATGGGCGGCGCGCAACGCCGTCCAGCTCTCCGCGATCAACGAGCGGCTGGCCGGGCGGCTCGCCGAGCCCCTGCCGACTTTCGTGCCGTTGACGATCTACGGCCCGGTCAACCTGGCGCTCGCCAACAACTCCCAGGCGGACGGCACCTTCTCGCGCGAGCTCATGGTCTCGCAGGCCCAGTCCGGCGTGCTGGACGTGGCGGACCCGCAGCATCTGGAGTTCATCCTCCACGGCGACCGGATTGCCCGCAGATGGATGCGCGAGCATCCGGGGGATTTCGCGCGGCTCGTCCTGCGCAAATGGGAGCTCTTCTTCTCCGCCTGGAAGCTCGGCTGGACGCAGTGGGACTGGCCCGGGGGACTGAAAGGCGTGCGCCGGCCGGTGGATGTGTTCACGCCGGACTCGGGAGCCGGCTGGGGGCTGGGATTACCACTGGCGCTCCTCGGCCTCGTCTGCGGCCTGGCGACGCCGGGAGGGCCGAGACGCTGGGCGCTCCTCGTCCTCCTCCTCACCCTTACCGGAATGATCACCACCGGCCTCTTCTTCGGCTACGTCCGCCAGGGGCTCCTGCTCCTCCCCTTCTGGCTGACCCTCACCGCCACCGCCCTGGTCTGGATCGGCGAGAGGCTGCGCGGCCTCGCCTCCGGCTTCACCCTCGTCCCGATCGATCCACCCCGGCGGCTGCTCCAGATCCTGGCCGGCACGGCGGCCCTCCTGCTCGTCCTCGAGCTGAGCGGGATGGGCGCCAACCGCAACTACAAGGCGACCGGCACCAACGTGGCCGGGCAGACCTATTTGGATCGGGACCAGCCGGTGATGCTCGAAGAGATCCCCTAACTACGGCTGGCACCGGCCCTGGGGCTTCGGGTTCTTCCTCGCTTTCTGGTTGATCGTCGTCCGCCCACGAGCTGCGGACGCCACTGGCGATCCTGATGGGGCGGATCGAGGTGGCGCACGGCGGCGACATCGGCATCGAGAGCGCGCCGGGAAAGGGCACCGAGGGACCGTGTCCCTGCCGCGGTAGGTGGCTGGTGGGCGGCGTTAGGGGAAAAGGTGAAGGGAGGCCCCACGCTGGAGCCTCCCGTCGCTTGTAGTTCTATGAGCTAGGTATTCGGGCTCAACTCCTCTAAGGTGCCCCCTGAGCCGCAGCTGCAGTTGCCATTGTCATAGGTCCCGGTGGCCGTGCTGCCAGCCGGACAACTGCAGTTGCCGTTGCTGCCTCCCGCGACCTGCTCGAGGTCCTGGTCGTCCAGCTCGGTGACGTCGAACTCGCCCAGGCTATGGGCTACTTCTTCAGGCTTTCCATCGTACTCAGCCATGTTCACTCCTCCTTGTGCGTGAAACGCACGGTGATCCGTTTTTAAGCCGGTGCCGGCTCATGTCCAGATTCCTCGTGGCGCCCGACGACCACCGTCCGCGCGGCGCTCGTCATCGCCTCCACCGTCTGCTGGAGCTCCTTCTTGACCTGCATGCGCAGCGGGGTGCAAGGCGACTGGTGGTAGTCCATGCGGATCTGAGGGCAATAGACCCCCTGGCAGGCCGGCAGGACCACACATTTCTGGCACTTCGTATCGCGCTCGAAGGCCGGCTCCGTCCACAGGGCAAACTTGTCCTCGTCGAGGTTGAGCTCCCCTGCCTCGGTCAACTGTCCGACCACGTTGCGGTCGAGCTTGTCGAGGTCGATCGTGCACTTCATCACCTTGCCGGTGGCACCGATAATGAAGTTGTAGGGGCGGGCGGCGTAGCAGACCTGAGCTCCCAGCCCCTGCACCTGACGGATGTCGTCGCTGAGCTTCAGCCCACGCTTGCGCGCCTCGGCCTTCATGTCCAATTGGATCCCGGACGCCTCATCCGTGCCGCAGACGTCGAGCTTTGCGTCGTTGGGACCGCCCCACTTGCCGACCGCGCGGAAGTGAAGCTGGAACCGTGGGTCGCCCTCGAGCTCGGTCTGTACGACGTCCAGGAGTGAGCCGAGGTGCGGATAGTTCCGGCGGTCGAAGTTGACGCGTAGCGCCACCCGGAACTCCTGCGGCAGGCCGCGGAGGGCCTTGAGGTTCTCGAAGATGGTGGCAAAGCTGCCTCCCCCATCTCGAGTCGGCCGGCTCCGGTCGTGGTCCTCGGCCGGACCGTCCAGGGTGATCTGGAAGGCTCGAATGCCCCAACCCAGCAGCTTCTCCGCGACGTCCGGCGTCAGCAGGTAGCCGTTGGTCGTCATGCTGCTCGAATACTTCAGCGAGCTCTCTCGTGCCGTTTCGGAAAAGAACGGCGCCAGATCCTCGATGGCGGAAAGCCCGTAGAGTGGCTCGCCTCCGAACCAGCTCACCGAGAGGTGCCGCAGCCCGGAGAGCCGCTCCCGGACCAGATTCTTGATTCCCGTCCGTACCCAAGGCTTCATGGTGCCGCGGGCGAAGTCCTCATAGCAGTAAGTGCAGCGGAAGTTGCAGTCCTCCGAGGCGAGAAGGATGAACTGCAGGGTGTCTGTCCGGTAGTGCTGGTGGCCGAAGCCCACCTGGATGCGGCGGTACTCGTCTGTCCCTTCCTTGACCAGGAAGCCGCGGTCGAACAGATACTGGACGGCTCCCTCGGGCCGGGCCGTGAAGCCCTTGCGGATGAGCAGCGCTTCGATTCCTGCCTTCTGCTTCACGCCGAAGACACTCAACGTCCCCTTGTAGCTGTTCCACAGCACCAGGCGTCCGTCCGTCGTGGTGGCGCGGATGTTGTAGCGGGATGGCACCCATCGGACGGCCCCGGAATCAGGCTTGACCTCCTCAGGGTCCGGCATGAAATCGTGAGGAGACTGCTGGAGAACGTTGAACTTTCCGCTTAATCCAAGGCTCATCGAATCCCCTTTGGAGAGGCTGCAGAGCTATTTCTAGTCAATCGAAAGTACTCCTTCCTCGGGACGAGCTCATGATGTTTCTTCTTGATTTTCTTTCTTGACGATCTGTCTGCCTCCAGCGCTCTCCTGCTGACCCGAGGGATTGAGCCCGTATTGACGCCGGAAGGCGCGGCAGAACGTCTCGGGATAGGAGTAGCCCACTGCCATGGCGACCACATAGATCGGGAAGGAGCGGCCGAGGAGGTGCTTCGCGGCCTCCAGGCGGAGCCGTTCGATGTACTCGCGCAGCCCCATGCCTATCGCGTTGTGGAATCGCAGGGTGATGTTGTTGTCGTAGAACTGGCACTGCGCTTTGACGACCTTGACGTTGAGGTCGGGTTCGAACAGGTGTTCATGGACATAGGTGAGGAGACGGGCAATCTGAGGAGGGGCCGGTCGGGAAGCGCCGCGGATCTGGTCGAGGAACTGCCGCAACTCGCGATCGATCTGCTGATACTGGGCCATGTGAACGACACCTTTGGTTCAATAGCTGAGACTACATATGCTAATCCTTAAAGATGATGCGCGCAAGGGGGTCTGGAAGAAAGTTCCACAGAACTCAAGCTCCCCTCCTCGCCCTCTCCGGGAGCCTGCTGGTCCCTGCCTTGGCCGCGGGCGAGCGCCCCCCGGCGGAGGCGGAGGCCTTCCGCCTTCAAGCCCCACGTTCGAGGTCAAAAGGGCGTTCCTACGTGCCCGGCGGAATCAGAACGTCGATGAACTCGTCTCCGCTGAGCTCGAATTCCAGATCGGTGCGCAGCGGTTGGGGCTGGTCGAGGAATTCTTTCTCGTAGGTCTCGAAGAACTTGTTCTTCTTCGCCTTCGTCGAGATCCAGATGCCCTCGGGGTCTTTGTTCTTCTTCTTGAGCTCGGCGCCGTAGTTTCTCGTGTTGCTCACCCGGCGGGCGAGGTCGACCAGCACCGCGCATTCGGGAATCGGATTGTAGAACTCCCGTTCGGTGGAGACGATCGCCTGCGCCGCCGGCTTCTTTCCGGGCTTGGGAACCGGCAGGAGCGTATCGAGCATCCGGTAGATGCTCGCGGTGCCGAAGTCCGCCGCGCCCGCCTTGGGCTTCGGCTGCAGCTCGGCAACCGGCGGTGTAGCGTTGATGCTTCCGTGATGGCCGATCTTCAGGAAGTCGACCGGATCCTTGAGGTGGGTCTCACGATGCTTCTCCCACATCACGTTCCAACTGCCGTTGTCCTTCCCCTCCTTGAACTCGCGTTCCCACTCGGCATCGCCGACGAACAGCAGCCGCCGTTTCTTCCATTCGATCAGGAGCACGACACTCATGTTGTTCTGGATGGCGGTGTCCTTGGCGGCGAACGCGAGGCCGTTGGAAAGCATGCCGGACTGCAGCAGGCGAAAGTCGCCGGCGCTGATGTTCTTCGGCGCGGGGCCTCCAGAACGTTCCACCCGGGGCCTGGCGGCGGAGCTGACGGCCTGAAAGCCCTTGAGACTGGTGTCCGTCTCTTCGCCGAGGTAGAAGTGGTCGATGTCCTGTTCGGGAGCGAGAACGCGGATCGTCGCATCCTTGAGGCCGAGGCCGAGCTGCTTGGACGTCATTCCGGCGTGGACGTACTTCGGCTCGATGCCATTGGCTTCCGGCAGTGTTTTCATCAGGAGGTCGTCGGCCGCGTCGTTGCTGACGCCGTAGGCGGAAGCCAGGATCTCGACCTGCGGGCTCAACGCCCTGCCGCTGTCGGCGAGCCGGCGCATCTGCGCACTGGCGAAGGCGTGGAGCTTGTGCGCCTTCGGTGCCTTCTGCGGGTGCTCGGGATCCATCACCGCGCTGAGCCAGATGTTCTTGACCTGGATGTTCTCGAACAGCTCCTTGTCGAACCCCTTGATGTGGTCTTCGTGCCGGTGCGTGGCGACGATCAGATCGAGACGCTTCTTGCCCGGCGCGTCACCGTCGGGCAGCATCGTGGTCTCGAGATCCTTGATGGCCTTCTCGAGCAGCTCCGTACCCCCCTTCTTGCCGCAGTCGATGAGGATGTGGAATCCGTTCTTCCCCTGCGGGATGCGGACGTAGATGCAGTCTCCGCAGCCGACGCGGTAAGCCCGAATCAGGAGATCATTTCCCATGGCCTTGCTCCCGGATCGTCTTCGTCATCATGAGAAAGGTGCAGGTGGGGCGACAAGCGAAACCGGACCTGATCGTCCTCCCCTTCCGCGATCAACGGAGGAACCGCCACGCCCAGAAGCCCCTTGTCGGAGCCGATCACGGCTCCGACCCGTCCGGCGGCGATCTGGCCGGCCAGGTTGTCGAGCAGCTCCTTCCTGCGCGCGGTTCCCTCGGCGATCGCGGACACCCACCTCTCGGCGACGATACCTCGCCGGACCCGCCTGCCCCCGTAAAGAAGGGAGCCGGGCTTCATCGCCCAGGCGAGGACATTCCCGTTGTCGTTGAACACGATGGTTCCGCCACAGAGCATGAAGGTCCAGCGTCCGTCGAACCGGCCGAAGCGCTTGCCCTCCAGGAGGACGTCTTCCCGCCAGACGTATTCGAGAATGATCTGCCGGGGCAGTCTGGCCCGCTCACGATCGCATTTGCTGGCGTCGTAGAGATCGGCGATGAAGAAATCCTGACCGGCGGGGATGAGAAGCTCCTGGCGGTTATCGTCCAGAAAGCGATACGCGGCGGCGCGCGACCGTGAAATACCGCTGATGTCGGGGTTGACGAGGAGCTCGAGACGCTCGTAGAGATACTGCGGCGCCGTCAGTTGCCGCTCGTCCTCCTCCGAGAGGATCTCCCGCTCGCGGAAAACCTTGATCAGCATGCCGTGGTAGTCCTCGGGGTCGAGCGGATCGGAGAGCCGCTGCGACCTGCAGACGGCGAGGGCGTAGTCCCGGAACGTCACGTCGACGGGAGGGAGGAGATCGAGCGGCTGGATGGCGGTGCGCTGCATGCGATCGGCGGCGTACCAGAACGCCTGCGCGGGGCTGGCCAGCTTGCCCTTGGGGGTTGGCTGGAGCCTATAGTGCTTCGCGAGCTCGATGAGGATTTCGAACATGCCGCCCGTAAGGACCATGGAGACGTCATGCACGCTCGTCTTTCCCCGCATGTCGGACATCTTGAAATCGTTGAACGCCGTTCTCAGGTACGGCCGGCCGGAGACGTTCTTGCCGAACTCCTCGGCGATCGAAGAGATCGCGTCGGCTTTTGTCATGTCCCCTTCGGTCGCTTTGGCCAGGTGCTGGCGCAAATCGTTGTTTCGCAGCGTGAGCAGGATGGCGGTCAGGTCGCCGATGAATTCGTGGAACGCTCCCGTCTGGACGAAGCTGCTTTCGTTGTACAGCGGGCGAATGCCGTCGAGCACGGCGTGGCCGAATTCGTGGTTGACGATGTCGGTCGAGAGGCAGGTGTAGACGATGTCGGGGTCGGACCCGAAGTAATAGAACTGGAGCGACTTGCTGCCGCGGTCATAGAAGGCGTTCTCGCCGTAGCCGGCGCGTGGCACGACGATCAGGCGGTTCCCTTCGAACGCCCAGGGGATAAGCCGGCCGAGAGCGGAACCTTCCTCAAAGAACGCCAGGGCGCGTTGCAGGGTGGCCCAGACGCTCACCTGATGAAACTGCGGGAGGTGAGCCGTCTTCTGGTCGAGGACCTGGCCGCCGATGACGAACGTCTGGAGGTCCTCATTCCATTCAGCGGGAGGCGTGAGCTCATCGGTGTCGGCGTTGTAGTCGACGACAGCGAAGCGAGCGCTCGTCGGTCCGTCGGCGAGGCCCGGCTCCCAGTCGACGCACAGATTTTCGTTGAAGGCGAGGCCCGGGTTGTCCTTCGCCACCGCCGGATCCTGCATGTAGGTGGTGAAGGGGATCTGCAGTTTGCACTCCCCTTTGAGACTGGAGGGGAGGTAACGGGCGACCGCATACAGCGCGACGCGATCCTTGGGAGCGATCTCGGCGGTGAAAGACTTTCGCCGCGTCGCTTTCGGGGCCGCGCCGTCAGCGGCGCCGGGTTGCTTTTTCGCCACGAAAACCTCCTGCCGGAAATCGCGCGCCCGCAAGGGCGGTCGCTCGAAGCCGAGTCTAATTACGCATTCGATAATAATACAACGAAAGTGCCCCACAGACTCACCCCGAAGCCGGCACACCGTGCCCGGTGAGGGGATCATCCGGGTTTAAGCGTTTACTCCGAGTCAGCCCCGATGGTGGGGCTTGGCGAGGAGGATCTATGAAGAACCGAATACTGCTGAGTTTGGGTTTGTTGTCGCTGCTCCCGGCGGCGGGGGTGCTCGGCGCGCCGCTGCCGCAGGACGCCTCGGCCGGCCAGATAACACCGCCGCTGCTGAGGCCCGAACCGCCGAAGTGGGAAGACCGGAGCTCGAGCTCCAAGACGGGCTCGGGCCAGGGTTTCGAGGCCAGCCGCCTGCGGCAGGTCGTGGCCGATCTGCCGGTGAAGGCTTCGGCCAACCAGGTGGAGCTGGCGCTGTACGACCTGCTGCCACAGATCTACCGCGCGACCAATCGGGATCTGCCCGTGGTCGCGGAGGTCGTGGCGAAACTGCGCGAACAGCCCGGCGCCGTTGAGGCGATCGCGCGGCAGTACAAGCAACTGCCGGCCGAGGCGCTCGAGCACCGGCTCGTGGTCCTCGGCATGCTGGGCGAGATGAAGCGGCCCGACGCCATGGCGCAACTGCGCGAGGTGGTCTGGGCTCCGCTCCCCCCCGCCGACTCGCAGGCGGACAAGCTGACCGCGCGCGACTTCGAGGAAATGGTTCAGGTCAAGGCGGTCGAGGGGCTGGCCTTTCTGGCGACGCCGCAGGCCGACGCGGCGGTGCGCGAGGTGATCGCGAAACACGAGGCCCTTCACGTGCGGGTCTCGGCGATCGACGCCTACATGTGGAACCACGGGGATCGTCCGGAGACGGCCGCCGAACTGTACCGGTTGCTGCCCGCCGAGCTGCACCCGTACGTCGAACGGCCGCGGTTTCAGCGCGGCCAGGATGCCGAGGAATTCACGCGGCGGCTGCGCGCCTGGCAGGAGAAGTGGGGAACCAAGTCCCAGACGACGACGGCCGCGGAAGACCACGACGGGGGTGTGAAATGAGATCTGAAGCGAAGACCCTGCTGCGGATGAGAGCCCTGACCGCGATGGTCGCCCTCGTCCTCCTGCCGGCCGCGGCCGGCGCCGTGTGCCTCAACACCGTCGAAACGGACGAACAGGCCCTCTGGAACGTCCATAACTGCTGGCCGGAGTTTCGCGACTGGTTCCGCCCCTATTTCAACCTTCAGTCGGACCACTGGAGCGGGAGCTGGGGCTGGGCGACGTGCGATCCCACCCAGGCCTTTCCCAAGATGTGGGACTCGGCCTACCTGATCACCTACGGATTGCAGGACTCGACCCGCGGCCCCTGGCACAGCGACGTCGATTACTACCGCTGGGCCGCGGGCAGCCAGCACGGCTTTCGCTTTGAGCCGGAGGATGCGTCCAGCGCCTTCGCCCAAGCGTTCTGGGGGGTTTTTGTGACCGACCGCGTGGAGATGCAGTGCCCCAGCTTCAACAGTCGGACCGCAGGCGTACGGGGCGGAACGATGTTGCACGAGTCGACTCACATCACGTTCGACTCGAGCCATGGGTCAAACCTGCCGGGCAGCAACTGCGGGTCGGAGCCCTGCACGGACGATTGGTTCTTCCACTACCTCAACTCCTACTCCTACGGCTCGCTCGCCGGCCACAGGCACTCGATGAACCAGATCCAGATCGAGTGGCTGTGCGACCTGTCCGAGTTCGGCGAGTGGTGGGTGCCCTTTACGACCGGACTCATCGCGAAGAGCGAGGCCAACGACCGGATGGTCAACCGGATCCGCAACCCACCCGGCTGGACCTGTGGCAGCCCGCGCCCGATCTACGTGCCGCCGCCGCCGCCACCGCCGCCCGAGTGCCTGATACCAACGAACTGCCCGTAGCGCAAAGTAGCCCTGCCGGCAGGCAGCGTAACCGCTTCCGAGAATGAAGTGCCATGCTTGCCGTGAAGAGGGGCGGCCACAGGGCCGCCCCTCCAGGTGCCCTGGCGGGATAGGTGGGTTTCAACCCTGCCTCTTATATACAAGTCGTCCAATCCTCCGGGAGGCGACGAAAAGCGATGGAGGTGGAGGACGCAGGAGACGAGAGGGATTCTGAATGTTGATGCCGCCGCGGAGACGACCCGCCGTCCTCATGGCCTTCGCAGGGTGTCGTAGAGCGTCTGGGAGCGTCTCTACGCAACGGTATTGCCGTGGCAATGGGGGAGGTTACGGGGACCAAGAATCCATGAGCCCCGAAGGTAGGGGCGACACTCACCGGTTCGTCGTCATCGACGTTGTAGATGCCCGGAGCGCCGTGCGTTCAGCCGGACCCTGGAGTATGCCGCCAATTTGACGCCCCCCTCGAATCGCCTGGAACCTTTATATGGTTAGACGACGCTACCTCGAATGCTGAACGATGAAAGCTGCGATAACACGAGCGGCGATCGGATCTACGGTGGCTTGCTCTCCCGCGGCCGACAGAAAGGCCACGCACTTATTGTCGAAGACGTAGGCCAGGTCGGAGCCAAGTGTTGTCCGGCAGGCGATGTGCGGATCGTCGCCGGCGTATCCCGTGGTAGCGCCGATCGCCTGGCAGGCGGCAGCAGTCGTTGGCAGTTCGCACTGGACATAGAAGGACATAGACTGAACTCCAGGCGCGGGAGTCTTCCAGAGGCAACGGACAATCGGTCCATGTGCACCGGTGAGCAATGGGGAGCTTGAGGTGTCGAGCTTGTGAGTCGTGTCGGTAGCTTCCAAGAGCTGAGAACAGAAGTGCACAGGGTCAATTTGTGATGAGTTTGCAGGTTCTTGGTTGGGCGATGCCGGTATACCGAGCAGTGCCTTCTTCTGCGATTGAAACTCGGCGTCAGTCAGGAGGCCCTGCTCCCGAAGCTTGGCGAGCTTCTCGAGTGCGTTTGCGACCGCTACGGCGTCACTCGCACTGGTTGCCGTCGGCGTTGTCGGCGGAGGCGGAACCCGATCGAGTGTGATCGTGTACGAAGGATGAAGTAGATAATAGTCGAAATGGTTGGAGCCGTTGAGGCTGCTCCAGTTGTTCGGGCCGTCGCCTAGCTCCACAGTCTTGGTCTGATACCCTGATAGCGAGAACGTTAGCTTGAGAGGCGTGCTGAGATGTCGGGCCCATATCGTCATGGGTGCCTGAAAGAAAGCGGTTGGCAGCGTCATGACCACCGGGGTCACTCCTATCTCGCTGCCGCCGAACTCCACGTGTGCACCGATTGGCACCGAATTGACGATCATCTCGCGCTCGCCTGCCCACGCACGATGAGATCCGACAAGCAGAAGGGCAGTCAACACCATTCTCCTGAGCACTTGAACCTCCATGAGTATTTCCCAGTGTCGTCCACCGAGTAGGCCGGGGGCCCTTACGGGGCCTCCAACCCCTCTAACAGGCTGCTGAAAAACTCGTCTCCACGCCTGAATTCGGCCGACTGGCAAGGCCGACGTTTCGAAGAAGGCAATCCCAGCGTCGTTCCAGATCCCTTGATGGCCTGAAAGAGTGATGGAGAAAATGACACCAAGGCTCCTTCATCGAGTGCCGCTGAGTTTTTCAGCAGCCTGCTAAGAACCGTACGTGCGAGTTTCCCCGCACACGGCTCAAGCACCTCAAAGGCCGATCTGAGATCGACCCGGCTACCCTTACGCGACAACCTTGCGATACTAGCATGTAGGCACACCAAGCTCTGGACCGCCAGAGGAGGGGCTGCACCGGCCAGCCAGAAGAAGGGCCAGAGGATTCTAGAGAGGCAGGCTTGCGGCGAAGCCAAGGCATCGCTCCGTGCTTCTTACATCTCTGAAATATGGTTTAGACCCCCCTCTCAAACTCAAGCCGTTCTAGGACGAAGAAGATTCGAGGGTCTTTTTACGTCTTATCTGTGCATGAGCCGAAGACTCCGATTCATCCCCGAAGGCGGATCCCTCGTCGAGGTCACCTGCCGCACCGTCCAGGGCCGCCACCTCCTTTGCCCCAGCCCGCAGCTCAACGAGATCGTCGTTGGGGTTCTGGGACGGGCCCAACGGCTGTATGCCGTCCCGATCTGCGCTTTTGTATTTCTCTCGTCCCATTATCACCTCCTGCTCGACGTCAGGGACGCCCACCACCTCTCGAGCTTCATGCGCTATCTGAACTCCAACCTCGCGCGGGAGGTGGGCCGGCTCGTCCGCTGGAGCGACGGGGTCTGGTCACGGCGATATCAGGCGATCGTCGTCAGCTCCGAAGAGGAAGCCCAGATCGCGCGCCTGAAATATATTTTCGCGCACGGCGTCAAAGAGGGATTGACCGAGCGGCCCCGGGACTGGCCGGGCCTCCACGTCGCACGAGCCCTGATGGACGGCGAACCCCTCCAGGGGTACTGGTTCAGCCGCACTCTAGAGTACGCCGCCCGGCAACGGGGAGAAACGTTCGATCGGCTTCAGTACGCGACTCGCGAAACCGTGACGCTCTCTCCCCTACCCTGCTGGAAGCACCTTCCCGAGGACGCCTGGAAGAGCCGGGCTCTCAGCGTGGTCGCTCAGGTCGAAACCGAAGCCGCCGCCCGAAGAGCCAGGACCGGCAGCCAGCCGCTGGGCGTAGCAGCGATCCTGGACAAGCATCCGCACCACCGCCCCGCGCGCCTGAAGAAGTCTCCCGCACCCTTGTTCCATGCGCTCCGCCAGAGCGTGCGTCAAGAGCTTTACGAAGGATATGCCTGGTTCGTCGCCGCTTTCCGGCAAGCCGCCGAAAAGCTGAAAGCCGGAGATCGTAGTGCGGCTTTTCCCGCCGGGTGCTTCCCGCCAGCGCTTCCGTTCGTGGGAGGATAGTTCCAGGCCGAGCCAAGCTGCCTACAGATTCACGAAAGCGCGAAGTGCTCTTCCTCAGAGGACGTGTATCCAGGCGTCGGATTTTCCTGAAGCCTCGAACTCGTAGCAGGCCAGATTTGCCCGACTCCTGTCCTTCGGCCGCTGGAAACAGCGCCCGAATCTCCGAAATGCGACTTCAATCTCCCTACATAGGGCTGTCTGGTCGGTGAGGATGACGACCTTTTATAGAATCACCTGGAACCTTTATGGAATGGGTTCATTCTGATCGGACTGGTGGCGGGATGGTTGGCGGGGCAGGTCATGAAGGGCGGAGGCTACGGCGTCCTCGGAGACATCATTATCGGCATTATCGGCGCCCTCCTGGGTGGCTGGCTCTTCGGCGTGCTGGGAATCTGGCCTGGAGGCGGACTGATCGGGAGCCTGATCGTGGCCTTCCTTGGAGCCTGCATCCTGATCTGGTTGTTGCGGATGATCAAGCGAGCCTGAAGGCTTGGGGGCGATGCAGGCGGCTTCTCCACACGGCGTCCGTTCGCCTTCGCCGGCATCGCCTCCAACTCCGCCGCGAAATCTCCTGTCGCCCCTGGCGGGGCTCTTGGATGGTGGGGACGCATCGATTCCCGGGGCTCACGCCGCCGGGCTACTTCATGACGCCCCTGCGGGGCTCGTCCGGTGGAGTGGATTCAAGGTCCGACCGTCTCGGGAGCGGGCGCCCAGAGATAGCGGCTCTCTTTGAAGTCACCCCTGTCGTCGTCGGCGGGTAGGCTCAAGGCAAGTACAAGGCCAATACGTAGGCTTCAGGGTTGGAGCGATTTCGCCGCCGGGCGAGGATCGGCTGTAGTGCGTTGTGATGTAGGAGACCGCCAAGGCCAGTTTTCTTTCAGAAAATTCGTGGCAAAAAATAATATCAACGCTAACGCAATGGCGCCGATCCAGCGATAGTAAGTCTGCTCTTTTTCGATAGCGTGCACGCGATCACCCAGCGCCTTATCTACATTTCCAATTCGCCGGGATAAGCCCGCAAAGGACTGTAATTCGCCGGCGATGCTGGTAACCAATTCGGTGTCGATGCCCAAACGAATAGGACCGCCCTTCTTAAAGGCTGACTCACGATCCAGGCTTGCGTACCAAATGAGAAAAATAGGCTGCCCGCGCTTGAGATGAACCGGTGTTGGACCCGCGTTGAAGACCGCGAAAGTCAGTTGCCCATGATAGCCTGGGTCCACATGGAACCCCGAAACATTGACGAGGCCTCGGAACTTGATCTTTGCCCGGATTGAAATGAAAGCGATCGCATCAGATGGGACGGCGACGACCTCTTCCGTCAGCAAAAATGCAAACTGCCCGGACGGAATGGTAAACGCATCGCCCGAGCCGAGCTTACGTACGGTGACTGTCGTCGGGTCAGCCGCTTGATCATTAGGCGACACATAGACTTCAGGACCAATGGACAAGGTATAGGCCGCGCAGTCGACGCGCTCGGGCGCGAACGGCTCGATGAGCGAGGCTAAACGATCACTCAAAGTTTCACCGCTCCAGAACATCGCATTCACCTTCGTCATAGTATATGCTCCTTCTTGAGGTTGTTCCCCCTGAGTTCGCTCGCTTAGGTACCTCGTATTTGACCATGTGTGATGTCTGCGCGCCACAGGTGCACACGTTCGAGATCGGAGGCAAATGTGAACATTGTTGGCCACGGGATTGATTTAGTCGACATTGCCGATATACGAAGCTGGATTGAAGATCCGCGCGATCCCTTGATCCCGCGCTGCTTTATTCAGGAAGAACTGGACGAGATTGGCGATGGGCCCAATCGGACTGAGCGCTTGGCCGGCCGGTTTGCCGCGAAGGAAGCTGTCCTGAAGGCGCTGGGAACAGGGTTCGGTGCCGGCGTGGCATTCTCTGATGTCATCATCCAGCGCGCCGCAGGAACTCCACCGCAGGTCCGGCTTACAGGCGGCGCGGCAAGAGTTGCCGCCAACCTTGGCGTTGTCGAGTGGCGACTGAGTATCAGCCATACCAATGCAATGGCGATGGCGAGCGTCATCGCGATCGGCGCGCTTCATGGCGAAGGTGCCGAGATCATCTGAACAGTTTCGGAATGGCCGAGGTAGTCAATTCGGCGCTTGTCAAGATCCACCGCGATCCGACCTCCGCGTGACGCCAAGACGGCGCGCCACGCTTTGAAACCTTGCAGAATCGCATTCTCCCACTCGCCCGTGCTGCACTGCTTGACTTCTAGATGCGAAGTCATGTCCTTGATAGTGCGCAGGAGTTGGAAATCAAGCACGCTGACACCATCGAGCATGCGATGGCGTCTGGCATAATCGAAGGCCAATGCGGCGACACCCTCCTCAATTACCGCAGCCCGCCCGCCATCCTCGACCTCGTCGATAAGAGGTCGGCTCTTGCGCTTGCGGCGCAGCAGCGCACGCGTGACCGGCGACCAGCCTAGTACAGCAGCATAGGCTAAATGGAAGACATCGTGCAAGCGGTAGCCATCTGGATCGTAGGCGTTGTCGGTCAGTTCTGCGCCAAGCGGCTCGCCATTGATCAGTACACGGACCCGCTGGCGACCGTTGGCTTCAATATCCACCAATTCGACCTCGAACTGGCGCGGAAGGCGTTCGCCGGCTGGAAGCGTTGCATCAAAGTGCAGCGGCTCGGTACGCTCAGTATCCCAACGCGCCTTAACTTTAGCGAGGTTAGCAGCCGCGATCTCATTAAGCGCCAGATCGAACTTACTCGCGACATTGGCTATATACCAGAGTAGATCACCAAGTTCCTCTGACACGCGCTCCTTGAAAAGCCGGTGCGCCTCGCCGTCACGCAGATGCTTCTTGTACTCACTCAGAAGCTGACCGGCTTCGCCAGCAAGTCCAAGCATCGGGACAATGAGAGGTAGGACATCACCCGAGCCTGCTCGCGCCGGAAGGTGATCGGTCTCCAGTGCTTCTTTTTGATAGCGGTCAAAATCCATGTCGTCTCCTTCGGCGCTTACCCAGGGGAGGCCTTGCCCCTCCCCATAGCGCCAAATAACGTTCCATCTCCGGTCTGCATCAACCCGTTCAGTTTCCACTTCGGTGGATAGAAGAACTCAATCGGATTAGAAGACGGCTCGAACTTCTGCTTGATCCGCGTGCGGCCAGTTCGCCCTTCGATCAGAGGATGAGCAACGCGCGCATATTTGTCGACCTCGCAAAACAGATTCTGGCAGTCTATCAACTGCAGCCGCCGCCCCCAAAGAGATTGAAAGTTGAGTCCCAGTCGCTCGAACTCCTGCTCTTGAAGATCAGCCATTAGCCGAATCAGTTCGGGCTCATTGAGTCCACCGGGATCAATAAAACACTTTTTCAATCCGTCGCGCGCGCCGGGGCCCGGCACGACGAATTCCATTTCACTGAAGTTGGTGATTTCGCTGTAGTTGATGTCCGTGATGAACTGATACGCCAGGAAATCACCTATGGTCGGATAGACCCGGAGAAGATCGAAGCCTTCCTGCATGGTACGGGTCTGCGCAAGTCGTTCGGGTAGCCGGTCACCTACCATGCGTTCGAGTAATAGCAGATGATTTTGATGCTTGGCGGCCCTGCCGAATGCACTGCTTCCAGGCGGCATGATGTACGCGGCGGAATAGATGCGGCGGCCATCGCGCATCGCCCCTGCGAGGACCTCGTCGTATCGCGCGAAGCAGTAACCTTCGAAGCAGATGGGGCCGACCGATCGCTCCAGCAGTTCCCATGTCTCGATTTTGTTGAACAGCTTGAACAGCAGGATGCGAAAAAACACTTCTCGCGGCGAACTTGGCAAATCGGCGCGATAAATGACGTGCCGGATAAGATACTGGCTCGCCCGGTCAGAAGCCCGATAGGCGTTGGTAAATTTATAGGTCTTGAGTACCGCGTTGCTGGTCCAAGGCCAAGCCATGCCGTGCGCCCGCCGGGAAAAAATCTCCTGGCGTTCGGCGGCAAAGCGCCAATAGCTTTCATAGACCTCCGAGACCTTGGCAGGCGCGAGATGCCGCAGAATAATTGGCGTCCGCACGGCTTTGGCCGGGGCGTCGCTGGCGCGCTGCGTGACCGGCAGGTCGAAAGGAAGCATAGCGGTCGCGGGATCGTTGCACGATTTTGGCGGAAGCCCACGCTTTCGTTTGGAGGCGGGTATAGGAGACTTCTTCATCAAGACGGGGTCCCTGCTCCCATGAGAGCGACGACAGGTTGAGCCGAGCCTGCAAAAGGGGTGGCAAGCACTTCGCGGGCCGCCGTGATGATCGGCCTAAGACTCGCATCGCTCTTGCTGACGCCTTCAAGTTTCGCGACGCCAACAGTGACGTTCAGCCGGGTAAGTGGCAAACTCATTTCGTGCGCCATGAAAGCACCGAGTTGCGCAAGGCCAAGATAGTTACCGTAAGCCTTGTCGAAAATATACTGCGTTGCATAGAAAGCGTTCATGACTAAACCGTCGCCGGTCGGCACGAAGCTGACATGCTGTAAGCATGGGAAGACGACGCGGGCATTCTTGACATGGTCGCGCGCGGGATCGAACACCGCGGCTTGAAACATTGAATCCCGCACTCCCGGTCGCGAATTATACTGAGACAAGATCCACTCTAGCTGATTGCCATCACAAGGCACTCCAGCACCGAACATCGTCAGACGCTCAAAGTAGAGGCCGCGTCCGTTGGCACGACGGTTCATTGCAACATAGCGGGGAAACACCCCTTTGTAGAGCTCAAAAAGCCGAGCGCGGTCGCGTCTCGCAATTTGCCAAAGTCGTTCGGGGAAAATTGTGAAAGCGACATCCTCAACCGGGATTTTGGCTTTTCCTATTAGCGCTTGGTCAAGAGCGTTCCTCACAGGTCCCGTTTCGGAGATTTGGCCCTCCTCACCGAACCCACTAAGACTGAGCACCAACGGCGAGACCTCTGAGCCCCGCCCGTCGAGGACGCGCAGAAAAATGCGGGCCCAGGCGCGCGACAGGTTGGTGTCGTTGATTACAGTCGGTTCGTCGGCATGCGAGTTGGACTTACTCATCGGGGTCATCCTCCAAGTGCCGATATTGGGCGAGCCCGACATAAGCCTCGGGCGCGATGCGAACGAACGCTGCCCAACCGTCTTTGTTGGCGGTCGCTTGCGCTATACCTGGGCGTACCGCACGAAACAGGCGGCCGCCCGCCAAATCGCGTTCATAAGCGAGGCTTTCGCCGGTCGTCTCGGTTCCAGGCGGTAGGAGCAGTAGCATCTTCACCTCGGCGTCAAGGGTCGGCCCTGCCCGGTAACGATCGACAACGATCAAAGGCTCCGGAGTTAGAACACCCAGGATGTTGGCGCGTAAAGCCTTTGGCGTGATGCGCTGAAGAACTGCAGCGCGCGTTCGCGAGATCATGTCTACGCTGGCCGACAGATGGGTGAGGAGTGTCGAGTAACCGACGCTGAAGTCGCAGGCGATCGTTAACATCTGCGCCGCTGTCGCGGTCTCGGGCTTCCAATCGCGTACTGCAAAGGCACGGCGCAGCCCCATGATTGGCATCAGCACAAAGCCCGCGAACGTGTCAGCGAGGAATTCCTTAGGGTCTTCCCAGGGATTCTCCTTGGCGTCCTCGCGCAGCTCATCGATTGACGAGCCATGGCCGAAGACATGGTGGCCAAGCTCGTGAGCACAGTTAAAGGCCCGCCGCGGCAGCGGGCGGCGCGAAGAGAGGTGTATGCGTGACGATGCTCCGCGTTGGTACATTCCCTCCATGTTTATGTTGTTGAAGCGCACGGTGACGCCTAGCAACTCGCAAAGTCCGTAGATGCAAATCGGACCGTGCTGGTCGAGTTTGGCTTGCGCCCGCGTGGCAGACGCAGCCTGCATGGCCTTGGTAGCTAGCGCGCGACGATTGAAATCGGACTTGGTGGTGCGCCTTAGATTCGTCACCGATCACCTCCCTGGGCATTCGGATTAGAATCGCTGCGCATAGCGGCGAGGAGCCTAAGCAACCGGTCGAGGTCATCTGGCTTGAGTTTGGCGAGTTCGCGGGCGGCGAGTTCTAGTCGGGGGTCCTGGGCGTCGAGAACTTCTGGCACCTCGCCAACGAGCCAAGCGACACCCACATCGTAAACTTCGGCAAGCCGGGCAAGTTCATCGGCCGAGACCCGGCGGTTGCCGGCTTCTATTTCCGAGATAGAGGGCCTATGCAGGCCGAGGATCTTGGCAACGTAGCCCTGGGAGACGCCGGCCATCTTGCGCGCCTCTTTCAAACGCTCGGCGATTAGGGTGCGCCTGCCTTCTTCGGTGTCATTCATGCGGTTGCAGCTCCCATCTCACTCTGCTCTTTTAGTAAGTCGCATACAAAGGCTACTGTTTGGTCAATGGAACGCGGCAGTTTGGTCCTCTCATCGACAAAGAGATTGACATCGTTTGGAATCACCGCGCCGATCTCAATGCCTAGAAGCGTGGTGGCTACCGGCCAGATCTTACTGTCGAACTTCGGAATCTGGTCGACCGGTTTGCTTGCGCCCGTCAATGGTGGGCATTCGAGGTGGCTAGCGTCCTGAATTTGAACGAGTACTGCGATAAGTTTTTCTTTCAGCGTGGCAGGGTCCATGTGTATGCCTCCCAGTCCGACAACCGGTAAGATAATCTTACGCGTCCGTGAAGTCAAGAGCAGGCCTGTCACGCCCGCTTATCTTCTTCTTTCCTCATCTCCTGAGCCTGAGACAACCAAGCAAGAGCACCATCCTGAGGCCAGCGCGCAAGGCACCCCGCTTGCAGATCCCCAAACTTCGATGGTCCGGCTGCGGGGATCGGGCCGTTCTCTCCCTCGAACGCCGGACCTCTCCTCTACTAGCATGTAATTCCTACGAGAAGCTCGGAGGCACACCATGGCCAAGACCGGGGCGGACATCCTGATCGAGAACCTGATCAACTGGGGGGTGGACACTATCTTCGGCATCCCCGGCGACGGCATCAACGGCATCATGGAGGCGTTGCGGAAGCGGCAGGAGCTGGTGCGCTTCGTCCAGGTGCGCCATGAGGAGTCGGCGGCGTTCATGGCTTGCGGGTATGCCAAGTACACGGGGAAGCTCGGCGTCTGCCTCGCCACCTCCGGGCCGGGGGGCATCCATCTGCTCAACGGCCTCTATGACGCCAAGCTCGACGGCCAGCCGGTGCTCGCCATCACGGGCCATGCCTATCACGACCTGATCGACACGTTCTCCCAGCAGGACGTCGACCTCGACAAGCTGTTCCAGGACGTGACGGTCTACAACACGCGCGTCATGGGCCCGGCCCACGTCGAGAACGTCACTAACCTCGCCTGCCGCGCCGCCATCGGCTACCGCGGGGTCTCCCATATCAATTTCCCCAATGACCTCCAGGACCAGGAGGGGGGCGAGCGGACGCCGCGCAACGTGCCTCACCACAATTCGGACGTCCAGGCCCGCCGCGCCGCGATCCCCTCGAGCGAGGATCTCCGGCGGGCCGCGGAGGTCCTCGGCAAGGGGAAGAAGATCGCCATCCTCGCAGGCCGCGGCGCCCTGCATGCCACGGAGGAACTGGAGCAACTCGCCGAGGTACTGGGCGCGCCGATCATCAAGGCCCTGCTCGGCAAGGCGGCGGTGCCGGACGACAGCCCCTACACTACCGGCGGCATCGGCCTGCTCGGCACCCGGCCCTCCCAGGAGGCGCTGGAGGAGTGCGACACGTTGTTGATCGTCGGCAGCTCCTTCCCCTATATCGAGTTCTTCCCCAAGCCGGGGCAGGCCCGCGGGGTGCAGATCGACCTCGATCCGCTGCGCATCGGCCTGCGCTACCCCGTCGAGGTGGGGCTGATCGGCGACAGCCGGGCGACGCTGCGCGAGCTGCTGCCACTGCTCGGCCGCAACGAGAACCGTGGCTTCCTGGAGAAGGCACAGGAGGCGATGCAGGACTGGCGGCGGGAGATGGACGCGCAGACCTCCCGCCAGGACAAGCCGATGAAGCCGCAGGTGATCGCCTGGGAGCTCGGCAAGCGGCTGCGCGACGACGCCATCGTCTCCTGCGACTCGGGGACGATCACGAGCTGGTTCGCCCGCCACATCCCGGTCAAGCGCGGCCAGATGCACTCGGTCTCCGGCAATCTGGCGTCAATGGCCAACGGCCTCCCCTACACCATCGCGGCCCAGATCGCCCACCCCGGGCGGCAGTGCGTCGGTTTCGTGGGGGACGGCGGCTTCACCATGCTGATGGGCGAGTTCGCCACCGCCGTCAAGTACGGCCTGCCGATCAAGATCGTAGTGGTCAAGAACAACTCGCTAGGCCAGATCAAGTGGGAGCAGATGGTCTTCCTCGGCAACCCCGAGTACGCCTGCGACCTCCACCCCATCGATTTCGCCGCCTTCGCCCGCGCCTGCGGGGGGCATGGCTACACGATCGACGATCCCGCCACTTGCGGCGACGCGCTCGACGAGGCGCTCTCCCGGCCCGGCCCCGCCGTCATCGAGGCTATTGTCGATCCCCACGAGCCCCCGACGCCGCCCAAGATCACCGCCAAGCAGGCGGCCCACTTCGCCGAGGCGCTCGCGAAGGGCACCCCGCACCGCGGCAAGATCGCCCTCACCGTGCTCGCGGACAAGGTCAAGGAGATGGTCTAGCGCTGGCGAAAGCCTTGAAAAGGGAATACGCGGCGGATTCTCCGTTTCAGCTCGTTCGCCGGTGTCGGCCACCTCGACGATCAGGTCCCGGGCCCCCAGGGGCCGCGGCTCGACGTGGGAGCGCACGCGGATCGCGCCCCCCGGCGGCGTGAACTTCACGGCGTTGCTCAGCAGGTTCCAGAAGACCTGGGTCAGCCGCAGAGCGTCGCCGGGGTTTCCTGGGCTCTCGCCAACGTTTCACGGGGTTCCGGAAATGTTTCCGGACCTCCCTGAAACGTTTCCGGGTCTCCCCGAAACGTTTCCGGACCTCCCCGAAACGTTTCCGGACCTCCCTGAAACGTTTCCGGACCTCCCTGAAACGTTTCCGGACCTCCCTGAAACGTTTCCGGACCTCCCCGAAACGTTTCCGGACCTCCCCGAAACGTTTCCGGGTCTCCCCGAAACGTTTCCGGACCTCCCCGAAACGTTTCCGGATCTCCCTGAAACGTTTCCGGACCTCCCCGAAACGTTTCCGGATCTCCCTGAAACGTTTCAGGACCTCCCCGAAACGTTTCCGGACCTCCGTGAAACGTCTCCGGAACCTCGGGGGCGTTCAGGGCTCGCCCGCGACCTGGCCGATCGCCGCGCGCAGCGCCTCCAGGTTCACGGGCTTGGTGAGATGCCGGGCGAAGCCGGCTTCCTGGCTGCGGCGGATGTCCTCTTCCATGCCGTAGCCGGAGAGGGCGATCCCCTTCCAGCCGTAGAGGCGGACGAGCTCGCGCATCAGGTCGTGCCCGGAGCCGTCGGGCAGACCCAGATCGCTCACCACCAGGTCGATCCCGTCGCCGGGGAAGGTGGCGGCGAGATCGAGGGCCGTGGTCACCGAGCGGGCCACCGCGACCTCGTGACCGATCATTCGCAACAGGTCCGCCATGGCTTCGGCGGTGTCCTCGTGATCCTCGATCAGGAGGATGCGCAGGGAGCGGTCGGCCGCTGGGGTCCTCTCGGCGGCCGGGCGCGGGCGGCTGAGCCAGATTCCGGTCTCGTCCAGATCCTCCTGGATGCCGCCGAGCGGCAGCCGGACGGCGAAGGTGGCGCCCTGGCCGCGCCCGCCGCTCGCCACCGAGAGCCGGCCGCCGTGGAGATCGACGATGGCCCGGCTGACGGCGAGGCCTAGACCCAGGCCGCCGAACTTGCGGGTGATCCGCCGGTCGGTCTGCTCGAAAGCTTCGAAGACCCGCGGCAGCACCTCGGGTTCGATGCCGATGCCGGTGTCGGCCACCTCGACGATCAGGTCCCGGGCGCCGAAGGGGCGCGGCTCGACGCGTGACCGCACGCTGATCGCGCCAGCCCGCGGCGTGAACTTCACGGCGTTGCTCAGCAGGTTCCAGAAGACCTGGGTCAGCCGCGGAGCGTCGGCCCAGACGCGGTGGTCCTCGGCCGCCAGCCGCACCTCCAGCCGCATCCCCTTCTCCGCCAGCTCGCGCTCGATGGTCGCGAGCGCGTGCTCGAGCACGGAGCGCGCGTCGACCTCGCGGCGGTGCAGCTCGAGCTTGCCGCGGGCGATCCGCGTCAGGTCGAGCAGGTCGTCGATCAGCCGCGCCTCGAGCTCGACGTTGCGGCGGATCATGGCGAGCTCGCCGGCGTGCGCGGTGAGCCCGCCGTCCGCCTCCATGCGCGCGAGGACGGCGAGGACGGGCGTCAGCGGCGTGCGCAGCTCGTGGCTGAGGGTGGCCAGGAAGCGGTCTTTCGCCTCGCTGGCGGCCTGCACCTCCCGGTGGGCCCGCTCGAGCTCCTCGCGCGCCTGCTGGCGGTCGCTGATGTCGATCGCGCTGCCGACCACCCGCACCGCCCGGCCCTGGGCGTCGCGAACGACGAGCCCCTTGTCCCAGACCTGGATGTAGCGGCCGTCGCGGTGCCGCGCCCGGTACTCGACACTGAAGGAGGCGCTGCCGCCGTCGATGGCGCGGTAGATCTCGCCGTGCACGCGCGGCACGTCCTCCGGATGGATGCGCCCCTTCCACCAGTCGAGCTCGCCGGCGATCTCCTCGGGCCAGTAGCCGAGCAGGGCGAGCAGACCGCGGGAACGGTCGACGGCGCCGGTCTCGATCGACCAGTCGTAGATCATGCCGTTGACGGCCTCGGTGGCCAGCCGGAAGCGCTCCTCGCTCAGCCGCAGCGCCTCCTCGGCCCGCTTCATCTCGGTGATGTCGGCCGCTACCCCGCCGACCAGGAGCCGCCCGCGCTCGTCGCGGACCGGGAACTTGTAGACCAGGAAATGGCCGACGCTGCCGTCCGGGCGGGGCGCGTCCTCGATGGTCTCGAGCGTGCCCCCCGTCTCGACGACGGCGCGGATGTTGTCGTAAAAGGTCTGGGCGAGGGCGGCGGGGTAGAGCTCGAAGGGGGAGCGCCCGATGGCGTCCTCCCGGCGAATGCCGAAGATGCGGGTGTACGGCTCGCTCAGGAAGATGATTCGCCCCTCTTCGTCGGTGATCCACGAGGCGACGGGGCTGTAGCGCAGGAAGGCATGGAAGCGCTCCTCGCTGCGGTCGAGGGCCTCGGCAGCCATCTGCGTCTCGGCGAGCAGGTCGCGCTCGCGCAGCAGGCTCTCGCGGCGAGCGCGAGCCGCGTGCAGGGCCGCGGCGACGCGCGCCGCCAGCGCCCGCGGCGAGAAGGGCTCCACCAGGTAGTCGCTCGCCCCGGCGTCCAGGCCGTCGAGGCAGCGCCCTTCGGCGCTCGGGCCGCCGAGGAGAAGGATGGGGATGTCGCGGGTGCCGGAATCGCGGCGGAGCTCGCGCAGGAGGTCGAGTCCCCCCTCCTCCACCCGGGCGATCACCACGTCGGGCCGGCGCGCCCGGACGGCGGCCAGGGCCGCGCTCGCAGGGATCTCCTCGATCTCGCAGATCTCCTCGAGATCGGGGGTCAGCGAGCCGGGGCCGGTCCCCATCCAGAGGAGCCGGTCCCGGAACGCGGGATCAGGTTTGCGAATCTGCAATACAGCCAACGGCGAACCCCTGCAAAGCTGTGACGCCCCAACGATACATCAAACAACATCAAATAACGCGGGGCTCGCCGTTTCGGCGTCAAGCGATCCGCGTCAATTGAGCGGACAGCCGAGGTTGTTGTCGCCGTCGAGCATCCCCGCCAGCGACAGCATGGTGTCCCGGTTATTGCTCGCCAGGGCGGCGTTGACCTGCGAGATCACCTGCGCCTGGGTCAGGGGGTAATCGACGCCCGAGCTCGCAGCGTTGAGAATGGCCGCGGTGGCCGCGCGCAGCAGGATGGTCGCCGCGCCCAGCGTGCCCGGGCCGCCGCCGCCCTGGATCGACTGCAGCAGGGTCTTGCCGGCGAGCGACGGGAAGGCGCTCGCGGCGCTGAAGACGCTGACGGCCGTCTGGCCCGGCGAGTAGCCGGTCCCGGCCCAGGAGCCCGTGTGGTTCTTCCAGTAGCCGGGCGAGCACCCCTCATCGCCGGTCGGCGGAATCCCCGGCAGCGGCACGCGTAGCGCCCCGAGAATCCAGAGCATCGAGTCGGGGTTCTGGTTGAGCGGCTCGGAGAAGAGCTGCACGGTGGTCGAGCCCGCGCCGGCCGGGATGTTCACCGTGATCACCGGGGAATCCCAGTCCTCCCCCGCCGCGCCGACCAGGGTGTTGACCAGGCTCGGGTTGTTGCTGATGTCGATGCGGTCCGGCCGCGACGATTCGGCGTCGCCGGCCGCGATCAGGAGCTGCCCCTGCCGGGCGGCGGCCGCCGCGCCGTGCGTGAACGTGACAGGCACTGTCACCTGTGTCGGACCCGGTGTCGGATCGGCGCCGAAGGCGAAGTCGAGGCCGTCGAAGACGATCAGCCGGTAGCTGTCGGTGTCGCCCGGGGTGGTGTAGATCACCAGCAGGGTCGCGCCGTTGAGGCGGAACAGGTTGCTCCCAAGGTCGCCGTCGGCGATCGCGAACGACTGTGATCCCGTCCCCCGCGCCTGGACGATGCCGGTAACGTCCGCCAGATAGCCGATGTTGTTGATCGGTCCGCCCCCGGAGACCGGCTGCCCCTCGGTGCCAATGATCGTCCCGGTGATCAGGTTGCCGTCGAACCTGAGCAACTGGTCCTTATAGGGCTGGCTCGGTATAACGCAGGCGCCGCCGCTCTGCGGGCACGGGCGGTCGCGCCCCGCCCAGTAGAGCAGCGCGGCCTGCACCGGACCGCCGATGTTGACCGTCACGTTCGCCGATCCCCCACCGATGAGCTCGAGCCCGGCGCCGCCGGAGACCATCGACAGCCCCTGTCCCTGAAGATCGAGAGCGACCTGCAGCGTCGTCGCTCCCGCCGCCGCCACGACCAGCATCAGCAGCGCACAAAACCCACCGACCCACCCGAAGAAACGTGATCTCATCTTGCACCTCCTGGTTGTAGTTGATCGATCGTCGCGTCGAAAGGGGCCCAGGCCGGGAAAAAACTTGCACCAGCCTGGGAAAAAAAGACTGAAAGGATATTCGAATAACCCCAGATCGAGCGCATCCACGACTCTTTCCGGGCTCTTCGGAAGCCAGGCGGTCTCCCGCGGGGGGAGATCCTTGGCTTTGCGGCCCCGCCTTTCGACGGGTGTGCCTTTTCGGAGCTCAGCGATACAATTCCCATTTTGCTAAGAAGACTCTACGGCTGGCGGTATTCAGTGCAGGGAACGAGCCACAAGGAAATGTGCACTTTGAACTATGATTGAGGGAGCACAGACTCCCGAAAGGAGACCCGTCCGCATGCAACCTTTCCGCTTCTCACGGCTCCGGCAGGCCCTGGCGCTCGCCCCGGTCCTGGCGATAACTTTGGCCGGGGCCGGCCTGGCGATCCCCGCCGTCGCGGCGACCGCCGCCGTGGCAACCGTGGCTACGGCCGATAACGCCTACCGCACGCCGCCCAAGGTCCTGGTCGACATCGTCGATGCGCCGCTGACGCCCGGGGTCCAGCTCGACCCCAGGCGGGAATGGCTGCTGCTCCTGGACCGCTCCAGCCTGCCGCCCATCGCGGAGCTGGCGGAGCCGGAGCTGCGCCTGGGCGGGCTCCGCTTCCGGCCGAAGAACCATGCCCCGAGCCGTGGCGCGTACTTCACAGGGTTGCGGCTGCTGCGCCTTTCCGATCTCTCGGAACGCCGGGTCTCCGGCCTGCCCGAGGGGGTCCGCATCACCAACCTGCAGTGGTCTCCCGACGGCTCCCGCCTCGCCTTCACCAACATCCGGCCGGACGGCGTCGAGCTCTGGGTGGCCGAGAGCGCCACGGCCGAGGCGCGGCGGCTCGCCGGCGGCCTGAACCTGACGGCCTCGACGCGGCCCGGCTGGCTGGCGGACAGCCGGACGCTGGTCTGCACCCTGGTCGACCCGGACCTCGGCCCGGAGCCGCAGGGCTCGGAGGTGCCGGCGGGACCGGTCATCCGCGAGAGCTCCGGCCACGCGGCGCCCGCCCGCACCTTCCAGGACCTCCTCAAGAGCACCTCCGACGAGGCGCTCTTCGAGCACTACCTGACGTCGCGGGTGGCCAAGGTCGCCCTCGACGGCAAGGTCACGCCGATCGGTGCGCCCGGCCTGGTCGCCGAGCTCTCGCCGTCGCCGGATGGCCGCTATCTGCTCGTGCAGTCGATCCACCGGCCGTTCTCCTACCTCGTCCCCGCCGACCGCTTCCCGCGCAAGATCGAGGTCTGGGACCTCGACGGCAAGGCGGTGCGCACGGTCGCCGACCTCCCTCTCCAGGAGGAGATCCCGATCAGCTTCGACAGCGTGGCGACCGGCCCGCGCGCCGTCTCCTGGCGCGAGGACGCGCCGTCGACGCTCTTCTGGGTGGAGGCCCTCGACGGCGGCGACGCCGGCCGCGAGGCCGCCGAGCGCGACCGCGCGCTGCTGCTCGCCGCCCCGTTCCAGGGGGAGCCGGCGCCGCTCGCCAACCTCGGCTTCCGCTTCTACGGGGTCACCTGGGGGAACGACCGCACCGCCCTGCTCACCGAGGGGTGGTTCAAGACCCGCAAGACCCGCACCTGGATCGTCCAGCCGGGCGGCGTCCATCCGGGCGGCAAGACGGCGCCGGCCCTCCTCTTCGACCGCTCCTCCGAGGACCGCTACAGCGATCCCGGCTCGTCGCTGACCACCCTGGATGCCCGGGGCCGGGAGGTCCTGCGCACCGCCGACGGCGGCCGCACGATCTTCATGGTCGGCGAGGGCGCCTCCAGCGAAGGGGACCGGCCGTTCCTCGACGCCCTCGATCTCACGACCCGCAAGACCCGCCGGCTCTTCCGCTCCGCGGCGCCGTACTACGAGATCCCCATCGACCTGCTCGACGACGGGGGGAAGCAGCTCCTGGAGCGCCGGGAGACGGTGGAACAGACGCCCAACTACTACGTCCGCGACCTCGCCAGCGGCAAGCTCCGCCAGCTCACCCGCTTCCCGCACCCGACGCCGCAGCTCGCCGGCATTCACAAGGAGCTGATCCGCTACAAGCGCGCGGACGGCGTGCAGCTCACGGCGACCCTCTACACGCCCCCGGGGTGGAAGCCGGCGGACGGGCCGCTGCCGATGCTGATGTGGGCCTACCCGCAGGAGTTCAAGAGTGCCGACGCCGCCGGGCAGGTCACCGACTCCCCCTACCGCTTCGCCCGCGCCGGCGCGGGCTCGCCGCTGGTCTGGCTCACCCAAGGCTACGCGGTGCTGGACAACCCCAGCCTGCCGATCGTGGGTGAGGGGACGAAGGAGCCGAACGACACCTACGTGCAGCAGCTCGTCGCCTCGGCGCAGGCCGCGGTCGACGAGGTGGTCCGCCGCGGCGTGGCGGACCGGCGGCGGATCGCCATCGGCGGCCACTCCTACGGGGCGTTCATGACCGCCAACCTGCTCGCCCACTCCGACCTCTTCGCCGCCGGCATCGCCGAGAGCGGCGCCTACAACCGCACGCTGACGCCGTTCGGCTTCCAGTCCGAGGAGCGGGACATCTGGCACGCGCCCGAGGTCTACATGCAGATGTCGCCGTTCATGTACGCGGACAAGGTCAAGCACCCCATTCTGCTGATCCACGGCCAAGCGGACAACAACTCCGGCACCGATCCGGTCCAGAGCGAGCGCTTCTTCAACGCCTTGAAGGGGAACGGCGCCACCGCCCGCCTGGTGTTCCTGCCGCTGGAAGCCCACGGCTACCGCGGCCGCGAGTCGGTGCTGCACGGGCTCGCGGAAAGCTATGACTGGATGGAAAAGTACGTGAAGAACCGCCCGGCGGAAGCGCAGGAGGGGAAGGCCACGGCGGCGAAGCCGTAAAAAGAAAAAACCCGGCCTCGCGGCCGGACCCTCACTCCCCAACCCCTCTCTCCCGGCCTCCCCCCCATCCGCCGGGAGAGAGGGGCTCAAAAGGAAGGGGGTTTTGTTTTGACTAACTACTCCCTCTTCTCCCGTCGGGAAGGGGGGGAGGCCGGGAGAAGAGGGCCGGGGTGATGAGGGCCTACGCCGCGCCTGTCACCCCCGCCACCAGCCCCCGCACAAACTCCATCTCGTCCTCGTTGACGGTGTGCCCCATCGCGGGATAGATCCGCTCCGTCACCTCGGCCCCCATCCGCCGCAGCACCTCTGCGGACTCTTCCACCCGCTCGCGCGGGATGTGGGGATCGCGGTCGCTGCAGCCGAGGAAGACCGGCGTGCCCTCAAACGAGCCCGGCATCCCTGACATCCCAAGATAGTCGCGGGGCGTGCCCGGGGGGCCGATCAGACCGCCGGAGAGCCCGACCACCGCGGCGTAGCGCCGGGCGTTGCGGGCGGCGAACTCCAGCGCGAGGCAGGCCCCCTGGGAGAAGCCGAGGAGGATCGTCCGCTCCGGCGGGATCCCCGCGGCCTCCAGCCCGGCCAGCACCTCTCCCAACCGGGCGAGCGCGGAGGAGAGGCCCGGCTCGTTCCTCTCCATCGGCGCCATGAAGCTGTAGGGGTACCAGGCGTATCCCGCCGCCTGCGGGGCGACGTAGGCGAGATCCGGGTTCTCGAATTCGTGCCGCAGCTCCAGGATGCTCTCCGCCGTGGCCCCGCGCCCATGCACCATCACCACCGCCCCGGAGGCCTCCTCCACCGGACGCCCGGCCCGCGCCAGCGGCTGCCCTTGATGGGGTCCGTTCATACGGCACCTCCTACCGCAACGGTATGCGTCTCGACCGGCGGCAGCGCCGCCTCGATCCGCGGGCGGCTCTCCTCCAGCCAGGGGGGCAGCTTCAGCCCGGAGCCCAGGCTCTCGACCGGCTCGTCCCAGGTGAAGCCCGGCGGATCGGTCGCGATCTCGAACAGGACGCCGCCCGGCTCGCGGAAGTAGATCGAGCGGAAGTATTGCCGGTCGAGCACCGGCGTCACGTAGAGGCCGGACTCGTCGACCGCCCGCCGCCACGCGAGCTGATCCGCCTCGTCGGCCGCGCGGAAGGCCACGTGGTGCACCGTCCCCGCCGAGACACGGCCGCGCGCCGCCGAGGGGGACGCCAGCACGTCCACCCGCGATCCCGCTCCGCCCCCTTCGCCAGTGCCGGCCTCGAAGCGCACCCGGTCCCCCTCCTCCCTTACGCGCCGGAATCCGAGCGTGCCGGCGAGCACCTGCTGGGTGACGTCGAGGTTCCACTCGGTGAGCGTCACCCCGTCGAAGCCGCGGACCGCGTGCTCGGCGGGCACCGGGCCGTCCATCCAGCCCGGACGGCCGTCCGCGCGGGCCACCAGCTCCAGGCGCAGACCGTCGGGATCGAGCAGCGTCAGCACCTCCTCGTCGAAGCGGGTCTTCACGCCGTCGAACGTCACGCCGAGGCGCGCGAGCCGCTCCGTCCAGAATCCGAGCGAGCCTTCCGGAACCGCGAACGACGTCACGGTCGCCTGCCCCGCCCCCTGCACACCCCGGCGCGCCATGGGCCAGGGAAAGAAGGTCATGATCGTGCCCGGATGCCCCACCTCGTCGCCGTAATAGAGGTGATAGGTGCCGGGATCGTCGAAGTTCACCGTCTTCTTGACCAGCCGCAGCCCCAGGACGCCCGTATAGAACTCGACGTTCGCCTGCGGGTCGCTGGCCATGGCGGTAACGTGATGGATGCCTGCGATGGGTTTGCGCATGATGTTCGTGCCTTTCTCTGTCCAGACGATTTCCGTTGCAACAACGATCAGGTTAAAAAAATTTGCCCTCAGCTCTGCTCTCTCGCCTCGTCGAGCAGGGCCACGAAAGTCTGTAGCCGCTCCTGTCCGAGGTTGCCCAGCAGCCGGGCGAGCATCCGGCCGACCGGCTCGTCCAGCGTGTCGAGAAGGCCGAGCCCCTGCTCCGTGATGCGCGCCCGCACGATCCGGCGATCCTCGGCATCGCGGAGCCGCGTGACGAGGCCGCGCTGCTCCAGCCGGTCGAGGAGACGGGTGACGTCCGGGCCCGGACTGACCAGCCGGTCGCCGATCTCGCCACAGGTGAGGGCGTCCGGCCCGGCGCCGCGGAGGATTCGCAGGGTGTTGTACTGGGCCGGCGTCAGGTCGTGCCCCTTGAGCTCGCGGCCGAGAGACTGGAGCAGCAGGCTCGCCGTCCGCTGGAGGCCGAGGAACGCCTCCTCTTCCAGGCTGACGAAGGGCTTCTGCTGACGGATCTCCTGGCTGAGGGCTCGACTCATGCCCGTTGCAACGAACTTCGTTGAGAGGATATTCCGGGGAATTCAGGCGACTCCCAGGATCCACCCCTCGAGGCGAGCCCGATCCTGCTCCTCGTGGGAGAGGGGGGGCGTAAAGTAGGGGCGCAGCAGGCCGAGCTGATCGCGCTCGCGCAGCCAGGCGCAGACCGCGTAGGCGTCCTGCTCCTGGGCTTTCAAGTCGTCCTTACGGTAGCGGTGGCGCAGGCGGGCGGGGCGCACCTCGGCGACCACCGACTTCCCCTTGGGCACAGCGAAGCCGTCGAAGGGCCAGAAGTGAGCGCGGTCGCCGGCGCGGCGCAGATAGTCGAGCCAGGGGAGGCCGGCGTGGGTGGCCTTGGCGAGGCTGTCCTGGATATCGAACTGGAACACGCTCTTGGGGAAGGCGGTCCACTGGCCGGTGAGGCGGTGCTCGTCCGGATTGCCGGTGCGGGGGTTACCCGGCAGCAGCTCGCGGACGGTGGACTCGCGGGTGGGCCAGTTCTCCTCGAAGTCCTGGAGGAACGCGTCCCAGCTCTTCAGGCCGTTCCGGTCCATGTAGCTCTGGGGGAAGGAAAAGGCATGATCGATCCCCACGACGACCGGCTCACCGCTGGTGATCCTGCCGAGGAGCCACTCGGCGAGGTCCTGCCGGCTCCAGCGGCCGGACGGATGCCCCGCGTTGAGCTCGCGGAAGATCTCGTGATCGTCCACAGTGGCGAAGACTTTGATTTCCCCGATGGGGGTGCCCGGGTTCCTGCGGCCCGAGTAGCGCACACCAATGTAATGCTGAAAATCCGGCACGATACAAACCTCCGACTGCGGTGGCGGAGATCGTATCAGCTTTGCAGGGAGATCCTCAGGCCCTCACGGCTCCGCCACCCACCCTCCCATCCCGCCCGACTCGAACCCGTCCCGAAAGATCTCCGCGCCGCCGCCGGCGATCGTGGTGTCGCAGATGCCGAGGCCACCGTATTCGACCGCGCCTAAATCCGGGGCGCCGTCGCTGCGCATCCGGCCGCAGTAATCGTCGGTGACCTGCGGCAGCGCCTGGCCGAGGTTGACCACTTGGCTGCCGTCGCGCAGCGCGAAGTTGGCAAGGGCCGGGCTCACGAACCAGGCGGTCCACTGCGCCAGGGTGACCCCGGCGCGGTTCGCGCCTTGTGTGCTCGTGCCGCCGTCGCGGTTGCGGATCGCCCCGGAGAGGAGGTTGTCGCGCAGGTCGGCGGTGCTCGCCGTGAAGCGGACGTCGATGCCGGTGGTGTTGTAGAGGGTGTTGTTGTAGATCCTGGCGTTCTGGGCCTTGTTGAGGTAGATCCCGACGTCTGCCGGGCAGTTGACGATCACGTTGTTGCGCATGACGCCGTTCTGATGCTCCGGCGTGCAGGTGCCGTCCTCGCAGACCGACGCCGGGCTGGTGCCTCCCCCGCCGAAGGAGAGCCCGAGCCGGACGCCGCCCGTATGGTTCCGCTCGCAGATCACGAGGTTGCGCTCGAAGACCCCGTCGCGCGAGTTCCCCTTGAGGAAGGCGGCGTAGCTGACCTGGTCCCCCTGCGCCTTGCCGTGGTCGTGGATGTAGTTGCCGCGGATCATCCAGCGGCGCCCCCCCACGACGTCGATCGGCGTCACCGGGTTCGCGGTCTGCCGGGGGACCGTGTCGAACAGCTCGTTGCCCTCGATCAGCACGTCGTTGGGAAAGATATGGGGGGTACCGTCGCCGTTCCCCTTGATCATGGCGTTGAAGTCGCGCATCCGGGAATTGCGGATACGGGTGAAGTCCGCGCCCCCGCCCACATGGAAGGCGTGCTCGCAGTCGGTGTGCGACGGGCAGATCCCCTGGATGTCCAGGCTCTCGAAGTCCCAGTAAGGGGCCGAGACCCTGAACCCCTCGACCGTGTTGAAGCGGATCAGCGCCAGCCCCAGGGCGGACGCCTGCACCGTGATCGGCTGCGCGGCGGTGCCCGGCGTGTCGCAGTAGAGGGGCTGGCTGAAGTCGTAGATCCCGGGGGCCAGGGTGATCACGTCCCCAGCCCTGGCGCCGTTGACGGCGTTGAGCAACTGCGCGGCCGTCGCGACCGGTATGACCGTCGCGCCCGCGGAAGTCGCCAGCAGGAAACCCACCCACCCGAGCGCCATGGCGCAAGCGTTGCGGAGAAGGGGCAATGCAAAACCCTCCTGGCCGTGAGAGCGGAACTGCCTCTCGATTGATGAGCCTATTGTAAGAGATGTATATGAAGGATGCAAAAAACGGCACAGACGCCCCCTCAGGGAGGCGCCCTTGAAAAATCCTTGAAAATGGTTCCTACACGAGCAGGTCGGTGGGCAATCGCAGGCTCTGGGGCCTCAGCCTTCGCTGTTACGGTCGTAGTCGACGATGTTCTCCCACTCGGAGGCGTCCGAGCGGGCGACCACGGCCACCACGGGTTCGGTGTCGCTGGCGTTGAAGACCTCGTGGGGGACGCCGGGCTCGATGAAGATGAAGTCGCCGGCCTCGTTCTCCACCACCTTCTTGAGGCCGGGGCCGTACTCGTGCCGCACCCGCCCCTGGAGGATGTAGAGCATCACCTCGAAATCGACGTGGATGTGGGCGTAGGCGACGCCGCCCGGCGGGATCGTGGCGACGTTCATCGACAGCTTCCGGGCGTTGACGTTCTTGGCCGAGAGGCCGGCCTTGTACTGGATGTTGTTCCAGCCGCGGCAGGTGCCGCTGCCACGGACGACGGAGATGCCGTCGTTGCCTTCTACCACCTGCCTCAGGTCCAGAATATCGGACATGGTTTCCTCCTCGAGCGTTCCCGTCCGATTGTAGTCCAGGGGGGCTCACGCCGCCTTCTTCATCCCCTTCTTCTCCGCGATCCAGCGGTCGATCTGCTCCCCGAGCACGTCGAGCGGCAGGGCGCCGGCGCCGAGGACCTGGTCGTGGAACTCGCGGATGTCGAACCTGGCACCGAGCTCCTTCTTCGCCTTCTCCCGCAGCTCCAGGATCTTGAGCTGGCCGATCTTGTAGGCGAGCGCCTGGCCGGGCCAGACGATGTAGCGGTCGGTCTCGCTCTGCACCTCGACCTCGTCGACGGCTGAGTGGTCGTGGAAGAACTGCACCACCTGATCGCGGCTCCAGTGCTTGTAGTGGAAGCCGGTGTCGACCACCAGGCGGATGGCGCGCAGCATCTCGTCCTGCAGGTGGCCGTAGTCGCTATAGGGGTCCTGGTAGAAGCCGATCTCCTTGCCGAGCCGCTCCGAGTAGAGCGCCCACCCCTCGACGAAAGCCGTGTACCCCCCCTGCTGGCGGAACGGCGGCAGCGTCGGCAGCTCCTGGGCGATCGAGATCTGCATGTGATGGCCGGGGACCCCCTCGTGGTAGGCGGTCGACTCGCAGGAGATGATCTTGCGCGTCTCCGGCTCGTAGGTGTTCACCTGCACGCGGCCGGGCCGGGCGCCGTCCGGCGAGCCCTGCTGGTACTCGGCCCCCGAGGCCTCCTTCTCCCGGAACGCCTCGGTCGCCTCCACCAGGACCTTGGCCTTGGGCAGGCGGCCGAAGAGCTGCGGCAGCTTGGTGTACATCTGGTCGATGTACCCCTTGTAGAGGTCGAGGATCTGCTGGCGCGAGTGGGCGTGCAGCTTGGGGTCCTTGTCGATCGCGGCGTTCAGGCTCTTGAGATCGCTGTAGCCGAGCTTTTTGGCGATCACCAGCATCTCCCCCTCGATCCGCGCCACCTCGCGCAGACCGAGCTGGTGGATCTCCTCCGGGGTGAGATTGGAGGTCGTCGACTGCTTGACCCGCCAGGCGTAGCGGGCCTCGCCGTCCGGCAGCGACCACATACCCGGCTCGGTGCGCCCCTTGGGGGCGTACTCTTCCTTCACGAACTTCGCGAACCTGGCGTAGGCCGGCAGGATCGAATCCTGGATGGCCGCCAGCATCTGCTCGCGGAGGCGCTTCTGCTCCGCCTCCGGGATCTCCTTGGGAAACTTGTCGAGCGGCGCGGCGAAGGGGGACTTCTCGGGTGCCATGGCGGCGATCCCCTCGCTCTGCGTCACCACTTTCTCGAGCAGAAACTTCGGCGGCATCAGGCCCGCGGCCATGCCGGTCCGCATGTGCTCGATCGTCTGGTCGAACGCCCGCGGCAGCAGCTTGTAGCGGGTGGTCAGGTCGGTGTAGTCCTTGGCGGTGGTGAAGGTCAGCAGCGCCGGGAACTGCGGCACCTGGAGATGGATGCCGGAGATCTGGTTGACCGGCATCAGCCAGCCCCTGAACTTCGCCCCTTCGAGCCCTTCCCTGAGGTCGCGCACCATCAGCTCCTGATTGAGCTTCTCCTGCTCGGGGAAGCCGGTGGTGTCGATGGCCTGGAAGCGCTGGAGGAATTCGCGCGACTTGGCGATGTCGGCGTCAATGGCGGCCTGGGAGTTGTCGGAGATCTTGTCGTTCCAGCGCTTGTCGCCAAGGATGGAAGCGAACTCCGGCGAGTTGGAGAGGGCGTACTCCCACTGCTCGGCGAGCAGCTTCTTCAGGGCGTCGCGGCGCGCCTGGAGGTTGGACGCCGATGGGCTCGCGGCCCAGGCGGTGGCTGAGACCAGCAGCAGGCTGGTCAGGAAAAATCTCATTCGCATGGCGGGGTCTCCTTTTTCATTGCAGAGGCCTATACGGCGAAAGGGGCCTTCAGGTTACGGGGGAGGAGCCGCGGCGGAAAGGCAAACCAGGGACAGACAAGGACGCACACGGACGAGCAAGGACGAAACCAGTCTCTTGTCCGTGCTCGTCCTTGTGCGTCCGTGTTCCCCGGATGGCCTAGCTCTTGGGCGCCACGTAAAGCAGAACCGCGAAGAAATGCAAAACGCTGCCCGCGAGCACGAACAGATGCCAGACCGCATGGTGATACGGCAGCCGGCGCCATACGTAGAACACGACGCCCGAGGTGTAGGCGATGCCGCCGAGGAGCAGCAGCACCAGCCCGCCGTGCGCCACCGCCGCCATCAGCGGCCGGAGGGCGATCAGCACCAGCCATCCCATGCCGATGTAGAGCACCAGCGACAGCCTCCGGAAGCGTCCGACGGCCGCCACCTTGACCACGATGCCAAGCATCGCCAGTCCCCAGATCAGGCCGAACAGCGTCCATCCCCAGGGGCCGCGCAGGCTGACCAGAGTGAACGGGGTGTAGGTGCCGGCGATCAGGAGGTAGATGGCGGAGTGGTCGAGCACCCGCAGAATGCGCTTGGCGGGAGGGTGCGGAATGCCGTGGTACAGGGTGGAGGTCAGGTAGAGCAGGATCAGCGTGACGCCGTAGACCGCGGAGGCCGCGATGTTCCACGGATCTCCCGTGCGGCGGGCGGTCACGACCAGGGCGATCAGGCCCGCGATGCTGAGCGCGATCCCGAGCCCGTGAGTCACGCTGTGCGCAATCTCCTCGGGGACTGAATAGGCCTTGGGCTCAGACATGGCCGGATTGTAATCGATGGATGTACCATCCTTGGCCATGACCGCCCACGCCCTTCTTTTCTGGACCGCCGTCTCCCTCGCCCTGACCCCCCTGGTCGCCGCCGCGCCCGCCCCCCAGGAGCAGCGCCTCGACGCGGCCACCGCCGAGCGTTTCGCCAACCTGGCGCTCGCCTGCGTCCACAAGGAGTATCCGAACAAGATCGCCCACACGCTCAACAGCGACGCCGACGTGAAGCCCCCGCGCGTCCTCACCCCGGCCTTCTACGGCTGCTACGACTGGCACTCGGCCGTGCACGGGCACTGGCTGCTCGCGCGCCTGGCGCGGCGCTTCCCCGACGCCCCCTTCGCGGCCAAGGCGCGTGCGGCCCTGGACCGGAGCCTGACGCCGGCCAACCTGGCGGTCGAGGCGAAGTACATGGAGGGGGAGGGGCGGGCGACCTTCGAGCGCCCCTACGGCCTCGCCTGGCTGCTCCAGCTCTCGGCGGAGCTTCACGAGTGGGACGATCCGCAGGCCCGGCGCTGGGCCACGGCCCTGGATCCGCTGGTAAAGGCGGCGTTGAACCGGCTGCGCACGTGGCTCCCCAAGCTCTCCTACCCCACCCGCACCGGCGAGCACAACCAGACCGCCTTCTCGCTGGGCCTGCTGATCGACTGGGCGCGCGGGACGGGGGACGCCGAGGCGCGGGAGCTCTTCGAGCGGCGGGCGCGCGAGCTCTACCTCAAGGACCGCACCTGCGCGCTGGAGTACGAGCCCTCGGGCGAGGACTTCCTCTCCCCGTGCCTCGCGGAGGCCGACCTGATGCGGCGCATCATGCCGCCCGAGTACTACGCGACCTGGCTGTCGACCTTCCTCCCCCAGGTGGGCAGCGACGCGTGGATCCTTCCGGCGGTGGTGACCGACCCGAGCGACGGCAAGCTGGCCCATCTGGACGGCCTGAATCTCTCCCGCGCCTGGATGCTCGAAGGGATCGCCGCCAGCCTCCCCGAGAGCGACCAGCGCCTCCCCTCCCTGCGCGCCGCCGCCGCCGCCCACCGCGAGTCGGGCCTCGACGCGGTGACCGGCAAGCACTACGAAGGGGGGCACTGGCTGGGGAGCTTCGCGACCTATCTGATGACGGGACGGGGGCTGCCGCTGCCGCGCTGACCGGCAGCCTGAGAAGGTAACGCCGGTTCGCGCTCAGTTGAGCGACGCGCCGGCGGAGCTCTTCCGCTGCCCCACGAAGGACTCGAGGAACGCGCGGTCGGCCTGGGTGATGCGCAGGAACTCGATGCCCACCTGGTGCTCCGTCGGGCTCTTGCGGATCTCGTAGACGACGCGGCCGTCGGTCTTCAGGACCCGCCCCTGGACCGCGATCGAGAGCTCCATCAACGAGCCGAAGCCGAGCGACTCCTCGCTGACGAACATGCACCCGCCCGGACCGATGATCCGGGTGCGGGCGAACTCCTCGAACGGTCTCACGCCGAGCAGACGCACCATGACGGCGTGCTCGGCCGGGACACGGGGGAAACGCCGGATCTTGGGACGGGGCTGCATCAAGGGCCTCCTTCGAGCTTCGACTACAGTAATCGCTGCTAAATTTTAGCGGGAAAACAAGCAGAGATCAATGTTCCCCGGACCCGGTCCGGCACTCAGCCCAAAAGCCGGCGTTTGAGGCCCACCAGGACCTGGCGCAGCCGCCAGGCGCGGGTCCTCTCCATGAAGCCCACCCGTTCCCTCCAGACCGCGAGCTCGCTCTGGAGCGTCTCCGCCTGGGTCTGGAGCGTCTCCGCTTGGCCCTGGAGTGCCTCAACCTGGGTCTGAAGCGCCTCAACCTGGCTCTGGAGCGTCTCGGCCTGGCTCTGAAGCGCCGAGGTCTGGCCGCGCAGCGCCGCGGAATCCTCCCGCTCGGCCTCCAGCGCCCGTTCCAGGGCCGCCCGCTCCTCGCGCAGCGGCGCCACGGAAGCGGCGAGGAGATCGATCTCCATTTGCAGGCGGTCGCGGGAGGCGCGCAGGGCAAGGGCGTCGGCGGCGATGAGACCGACCTCGCGCTCGGCGTGGTCGCGGGAGGCGCCCAGGGCGAGCGCCTGGCGCGAGGTCTCCAGCAGGTGGGTGTGGCCGGCCAGCAGGACCTCGCCGAGGTGCTCCACGTACAGCGCGCGGTGCTTGCGGTAGACGTGCTCACGGACCGGGCGCCGGATCCCCTCCCGATCGGCCATCGCCAGCATGGAGTTGGGGCGGACCCGGTATTCGAAGGTGACCTCGGGCAGCCGGTGGAAGCGCCACCCCCGCTCCGCCGCCGAGATCCAGAGCTCCCAGTCCTCCCAGACCAGCGCTCCGGCGTCGTAGCCGCCGCAGGCCTCCCAGATCTCCCGCCGGTAGACGGCGCAGGCGTCGATGAAATTGGCCCACAGGAGCTCCGGCAGGTCGAGCTCCGGGATCCGCCGCCGTCCGGAGCGGACGCCGAAGTCGAGCCGGTCGCCATAGACGACCCCGACCTCCGGCTGAGCGTCGAGGACGCGGACCGCCGCCGCGATGAAGCCCGGAGCCAGCCGGTTGTCGGCGTCGAGCGGCAGGATGTAGCGGCCGCGCGCCGCGCCGATCCCCCGGTTGCGCGCTGCGGCGAGGCCGGAATTCGGCTGGCTGATGACGTGGTACCCCTGCTCGCGCAACGCCGCGATCACCTCAAGGGTGCGCGGCTGCCGGGAGCCGTCGTCGACTACGATCAGCTCGCAGGAGCCGGCGGCGCTCCTCTCCACGCTGGCCACGGCCTCGACCAGGAGCTCGCCGAGCTCGAAGCACGGGATGACGACCGAGAGATCGACCGGGCCCGCCGGGCGCAGACGCTCCCCCCGCGCCGGCTCGGGGCTCCAGAGACCGGCCGCGGAGAGGTCGGCGGCCTGATCGAGCTCGGCGAGCAGCCGCGCGCAGTCCGGGGAGGTGGCCGCCACCAGCGGGATCAGCGGGTCGGCGGGATCGAGCGAGCGGAAGAGGGAGGCATCCCGCAGCTCCCCGAGCGCCACGTCCCCCACTTCCAGGCCGAGCTTCTCCCGCAGCAGGGCCGTGAAGCGCGCGGGGTCGCGCAGCAGCGCGTTGGCGCTCACCAGCACCGAGCGGCCGGGATGCCGGCGGTGGAAGTCCAGCAGGTGGCGGTTGTAGAAGGTCCAGATGGGATAGGCCCACTCCGGATGGTTCAGGAAGATGTCCGCCCCCAGGCGCTGCATCGAGTCCGCCACCTCCCAGGGGAACCGATACGGCAGGATGTAGAGGGCGTTGCCCTCCAGGATCTCGTCCCAGAAGTCGAGCAGCAGGGTGGTCCGCGGGTCCTTCCACCCCCAGATCCCCGGCGTGCCGGCGCGCCGGGCGACGAGACTCCGGGCCTTCCCGGCGTAGCGGACGAGGGGGGCACGGTCGAGCCGCCCGCTCTCCGTCCACCCCCAGTCCTGGTGCCCGGCCTCCCCCGCCACCGTGCAGTCCCTCAGGATGCGGCCGTGCAGCTCGACGAAATCGGCGTCCTCGAAATAGCCGCGCGGGTTCCCGGAGTCGGGCGGCAGCAGGCGGTCCCCCATGTGAATCCCCAGGGAGGCGAGGTAGGACGCCACCAGCGACGTGCCCGAACGGTGCATGCCGGCGATGACGACCGGGAGGCTGGACGTGGACGGCATAGGGTGAGGCGAGGATACCTGATGTGCGGCATCGGATCGCCGGGTATCAAGTAGAATGCCCGCCTTCTTATGACTCAAATCTCGAGCCGCAAGAAAATCGCCTTCTCCCTCGTCCTGATCGCTTTTCTGTGGGTGGTGATCGAGTTGGCCTGCCTCGCGGCCCTGGGGTACCTCAAGAAGTACAAGCATCTGGAGTATCAGCCGCGGGTGATCGAGGACCTCAACGACAAGCACAAGGGGATCCTCGCCGCCCAGATCGCCGACACCTCGTCCTACATGGTCTTCGACCCCGAGCTGGGGTGGACCATCCGCCCCAACGGCAACAAGGCGCAGTACAAGGCGAACAGCAAGGGGATGCGGGCTACCCGCGAGTATGCCCCGCGACCGGCGCCGGGCGTGGTCCGCATCAGCGCCTTCGGCGACTCCTTCACTCATGGCAGCGGCGTGCCGACCGGCTTCACCTGGGAAGAGAAGCTGGAGTCGTTCCTTCCCGGTCTCGAGGTGCTGAACTTCGGCATTCCGGGCTCGGACCCGGGGCAGGCCCTTCTGCGCTACCGCCGCGAGGGGGTTCATTACAACTCCTCGATCGTGCTGATCGGAGCCATGTCCGAGAACATCAGCCGGATGGTCAACACCTTCCGGCCGTTCCACTTCAGCCATAGCGGCATCCCGTTCAGCAAGCCGCGCTTCGCCCTCCAGGGGGGGAGGCTGGTGCTGATCGAGAATCCGATCCGGAGCATCGACGAGTACAAGGAGCTGCTGAGGGATCCCGAGCGCATGCTCCCCCGCCTGGGCGAGCATGACTACTTCTACCGGCGTTTCCATCGCCGGAGCCGCCTCGACTTCCTGCCCTCGGTGCGCTTCGCGCGGATTATTCAAAACCAGTATTTCAATCAGCCTATCTTCACGCCGGGTGGGCTCTACAACATCCGCTCGGAGGCCTATCAGGTGACCTTCCGGGTGCTCGACCAGTTCTACCGCGAGGCCCTCGACCACGGCTCGCTGCCGATCGTGGTCCTGTTCCCCGCGCGAAAGGACGTCCGCCTGCGCCAGCAGCGTCATCAGGAGGTCACCTACCAGCCGTTGCTCGACGAGCTGCGGCGCCGGGGCTACCGCGTGATCGATCTCGCGGACGGCTTCGAGAAGTACGACCCCGAGGGGGAGATGGCCGGAAAGAGCTTCCTCCACTACCCCAAGGACGGTAATTTGATGGCGGCGGAATGGATCCGCGACGTCCTGGTGCAGCAGGGGCTCACCACGGAGCAGGGGGTTCGGGCGGCGTTGAAGGGGACGAAGGCGCCTAAGCTGTAAAAGTTGCAATCTGATCAACGGGAGTTCCGTTGCCTGCCTTTTCCTCCCCCTTCAGGGGGAGGTCAGGAGGGGGCCGCCCCAGACAAGGAGACGTCCCGGACTCCGGAAAGCCCCCCTCCTGACCTCCCCCCGTTCCGTGGAGGAAAGGAATCCGGCCCCGCCTCGGGGTTCACCCCCCAAATACGTCAAGCGGGGGACCGGACGAATCCGGAACCCCCGCCGTCGGACCAACTGTGTGTTTTGGAAAGGCCGGTTAGCGCACAGCGCCGCGGCGGAACAGGTTGACGATGGCGAGCAGGACGACCGAGCCGAGCAGCGAGACCAGCAGAGCCGGCAGGCTGAAGTCGCCACTGGTGATGTTTCCGGTGTGGAACAGCGGGGCCAGCAGGAAGCCGGCGAGCAGGGCGCCGACGATGCCGACGACGATGTTGAGCAGGACACCCTGCTGGGCGTTCGTCCGCATGACGATGCTGGCGAGCCAACCGATGAGGCCACCGACGATCAGGATGAGAATGAGGTTAATCATGACGATCCTCCTTACCTTTGGTTTAACTCCCTTTGTACTCTCCCCGCTTTCTGTACATAGCAACTGCCGTGCCATGCACGATCCAACGGGGCCGTCATAGAATGCCCCGCAGTCTTGGAGGGAGCTTGGAAGAGACAACCCCGCGACCCCTGGAACCATCACCGCCGCCACCGCCAGTCCGCTCGCCGGCGCGCTCGGCTCTCGCCCTGTTCGTCCCGGTGCTGCGGGCGGTGCTCTACCTGGTGGCCTACATCGCCGTCCAGATCGTGATAACCCTGCCGCTACGCGCCTTCGCCCACGCGGTCAATGGCGGCGGTCTGTTCAAGCCGGGGGGGTTCGGGACGGCGAACGAGGCCTTCCTGGTGACCGTCGTCCTCTCGATCCCGCTGCAGATCCTGGTGACCTGGCTGTTCGTCCGCTTCCTCGATCGCCGGACGCTCGCCAGCATCGGCGCCCGCTGGCCGTTGGGTGGACGGCGAGCCGCGCTGCGCCAGCTCGCGGCCGCGTCGCTCGGGGCGGTGGCGGTGCTGGGAATCTGGCTGGCGCTGACCTGGGCCCTGCCCGATGCCCTGGCGGCAATCCATTACGCCGGGGTCAGTGCCGAGTACACCCGCAGCCCCGCGTGGTGGCCCCTGCCGCCGATCCTGTTGCTGCTGGTCCTGCTGCTCGGCTTCATCCTGCAGGGGGGGCTGGAGGAGTGGATCATCCGCGGCTACATCTACCATACGCTCCGCCAGCGCTGGCGCCCCTGGGTCTCGGCGCTCGGCTCCTCGATGCTGTTTGCGATGCTGCACGCCGCCAATCCGGCGGTCTCCGGCATTGCCCTGCTCAACATCGTGCTCGCCGGCATGGTCCTGGCCGCCCTGGTCGAGCGCACCGGCAGCCTGTGGAGCGCCACCCTCGCCCACGGCGTCTGGAACTTCGCCGTCGCCTGCCTGCTCTCGGTTCAGGTGAGCGGCGTGCGGCTCTTCCATCTCCTCGACGTCAAGATCACCGGCAACCCGGATCTGACCGGCGGCGGCTTCGGCCCGGAAGGGAGCGCGCTGCTGACCCTAATCGGCATTGGGCTGATGATCCTGCTCTGGCGCGGGATGTGGCGGCGGCAGAGCGAGCGGGCGGAGGCCGTGATGGCCCCTGTCATCACCGTGACCCTGGCGTCAGCTCCAGAGGACGCTTCTCCCCTGCTTTCCCCCTGAATCGTCCGGATGGGAGGACGGTTGGGGGCGCGCTCTCCAGGAGACTTCAATGGCTTGTCCTTTGCAGAAGCCATTTAAATTCTAGACTTTCCTGGAGAGGGATACCGATGATAAAGCTTCTCTCCGCTCTGAGCGTCCTGCTGCTGGCGGCCTGGACGCCGGTGTTCTCCGCATCCCCGTCCCCTCCCGCCGCCCCGAGTTTCGGCGAGACGATGGAAGTGAACATCGTCAATGTCGACGTCTATGTGACCGCAAGGGACGGTAACCGGGTGACCGGCCTGAAGAAGAACGACTTCGCCATCTTCGAGGATGGCAAGCCGGTCGAGGTCAGCAACTTCGCGGAGCTCTCTCCTCCCGCCGTCGTCCGGGAAGCACCCTCCGTGCCGCCTCCGGTTCCGGGGGAAACCATCGTGGCGGATACCGGGGCGCCGGTGGCCGATCCGGAGCACAGGCTCTCCCTGGTGGTGTTCCTGGACAACCTCCATCTCCGCCCCGAGCACCGCACCCGGGCCGTGGAACAGATCCGGAAGTTCCTGCTCCGGAATGCCCGTGCCGGTGACCGAGTGATGCTCGCCACCTATGACATCAACCTGCGCACCCGCCACCCCCTGAACGAGGATCGCGGCTCCCTCGACACGGCGCTCAGGGAGGCCGAAACCCTGCCCAGCTACGGGCAGCAGGAAGAACAGGCGCGGCGGACGGCTTACGACACGATGCTCAATTTGTACAAGATCTCCGGGTGCTCGGCCGACATCATCAAGCCGGTCGAGAGCTATGCCCAGCAGACGCGGGCAGACGCCCTGCGCACCCTCGGCGCTCTAGGGTCGACGATCAGCTCGCTGTCCGGCGTCCCCGGCCGCAAGGCCTTGCTCTATGTGAGCGACGGTATCTCGGTCACTCCCGGCGAAGAGCTCTTCGAAGCCACTGCCGCCATCTGCAGCGGGCAGGCAGCCCAGATGGGCCTCCCGGTTCCCGCCGCCGGCGCCGACGAACCCGACGTTTACAATTCCACGCAGGCCGCTCTCGATGCGCAGCAGTACAGCGTCGCCAAACAGCTCGAGGATCTCGCCGCGCACGCCAGCGCCGACCAGGTGACCTTCTACACGCTCCAGGCCAGCGGACTGCGGGGGTACGCCACGGGCGACGTGAGCTATGAGTCCTCGGAAAGGCTCCTCCAGGTCGGTGCCATCCAGCAGATCCAGACGAACAACCTGAAGAGCTCGCTCACCGCTTTGGCCGTCGACACCGGCGGGCGCGCCATGCTCGACGCCAACGACTTCCTCCCCGATCTTGCGCGGATGCAGGAAGATTTCGAGAGCTACTACTCGCTCAGCTACAGCCTTGCCCATGCCGGGGACGGCAAGGTGCACCATATCGAGGTCAAGATGAAGCGGCCGGGCCTGCGGGTGCGCTACCGCCAGAGTTACCGCGACAAGCCGACGCTCGAAAAGGTCGCGGACCGCACATTCGCGGCGCTCTTTCACGGCATCGAGGACAACCCGCTGGGGATCGCGATCGACATCGGGGAGATCACGCCGGCGGACGGCGGCCAGTACTCCGTGCCCGTCCGGCTCAAGATCCCACTGTTCAAGCTGGCCATCCTGAACCGGAACGAGACCTACGAGGGCAAACTCCGCCTGCTGGTGGCGACTCGCGACGAGGCGGGAGGCACGTCCTCCATACGCCAAGTCCAGGTGCCGCTCAGCATCCCCCGCAAGGAGGTGCTGAACGCCCTCGGCCAGTACTACCTATATACCCTGACGCTCAGGATGAAACCTGGCCCTCAGCACGTCGCCGTGGCCGTGCGCGACGAGTTCGCCGCCACGACCTCCTATCTCAGCCGGCCGGTGACGGTCGGGGCCGTATCCCTACTCCAGAGGAGAAAATCTTGAACCTGACGACATCACCTGTCATGCGGCGGCTCCTCCTCACGGGCGCCCTGATGCTGATGGTCTGGACGCCGGCGTTCTCCGCGTCTCCTCCCGCCGCCCCGAGCTTCGGAGAGGCGGTGGAGGTCAACGTCGTCAACGTCGACGTCTACGCGACCGACAAAAACGGCCACCGGATCAACGGCCTCGGCAAGGGGGACTTCGAGCTCCTGGAGGACGGCAAACGGGTGGCGATCTCCAACTTCGAGGTGGTGGTTGCCAGCGCTCCCCAGGCCGGCGGTGTTCCTGCCGGCAGTGCGCCGCCCGGCGCGGCGGTGACGCTGGAAGACCCGCTGAACCTGGTGGTCTACTTCGACGATTTCAACATCCGCCCTCCCCACCGCACGCGGGTGCTGAAGCAGCTCACCGAGTTCCTGGCTCATCAGCTCGCTCCCGGCGACCGGGTGATGCTGGTCACCGAGGACCTCGGCCTGAACGTCCGCGTTCCCTTCACCAGCGACCCGGCCGCCGTCGCCAAGGGCCTGCGGGAGATCGGAACCCTCGCGGCGCACGGCGACGAGAGCGACCGCGACCGCGCGCAGGCCTTCCGGTCGATCATGACCCTCGAGCAGGCTTCCCTGGCAGATCCCGTCGACCCGGTCCCCTGCCCGCAGAACATCGTGACTCCCGCCCACTCCTATGCCGCGTCCCGGCGCAATGAGGTTCTGAGGACGATCAGTAGCCTGACCGTCCTGGTCAATTCGCTCTCCGGCGTGCCGGGCCGCAAGGCGCTGCTCCACGTCAGCGACGGCCTGCCGCTCAACCCCGGGGAGGAGCTCTTCCAGCTCCTGCTCGAGCTCTGCGGCGGGCTGGGGAACTCCGGACTCGTGAAGGTCGGCGCCGACCCTTCGGATCCCAACGTGCCGTACGACGCGCGCTCCATCGGCCCCCAGGCCTACCAAGCGGCTTCCCAGGCCATGCTGGACGCTCAGACCTACAGCGTCGCCAAGAACCTGCAAGCGCTGGCCGCCCATGCCAATGCCCAGCGGGTGACCCTCTATACCTTGCAGGCCTCCGGGCTGCAGGGGACCGCCGCCGCGGACGCGAGCTTCGGGCCGGAGGAGCGGCTGCTCCAGTCCCCCTCGATCGGGACGTCCCTGCGGACGAATCACCAGGGCTCGCTGCAGCTCCTGGCGGACGAAACCGGCGGGCGCGCGATCCTGGACGCCAACAACGTCCTGCCGGACCTCTCCCGCATGCGGGAGGACTTCTCCAGCTTCTATTCGCTCGGCTTCACTCCGGCGCACGCCAGCGACGGGCGCGAGCACAAGATCGAGGTCCGCGCCAGGCGCCCGGGAGTCCGCCTGCGCTACCGCCAGAGCTACCGCGACAAGCCGGCGTTCGAGAAGGTGGTGGACCGCACGCTCGCGGCCCTCTACTACGACATGGAGGACAACCCGCTGGCGATCGAGGTGGAGATCGGGGATCAGACGCCGGCCGAGGGGGGGCAGTACGCCGTACCCGTCCGTCTCAAGATCCCCCTCTTCAAGCTGGCCATCCTGAACCGGGAGGAAACCTTCCAGGGCAAGCTGCGCCTCCTGGTGGCGACGCGCGACGCGGCCGGGGGCACCTCCCCCATGCGCCAAGTCGAGGTGCCGCTCAACATCCCCCGCAAGGAGGTGCTGAACGCCCTCGGCCAGTACTACATCTATACGCTGACGCTCAAGATGAAGCCCGGCGTCCAGCACGTCGCCGTGGCCGTGCGCGACGAGATCGCCGCCACCACTTCCTATCTCAGCCGGCCGGTGACGGTCGGGGCGGCCGAGGCCAGCCGTTGAGAGGGATCAGACCGTCGAGAGAATGATCTTGCCGAAGGCGCCCCCCCGCTCGAGCGCCTTGTAGGCCTCGGCGGCGCGCTCCAGCGAGAAGATGCGGTCGACCACCGGGCGGAGCCGGCCGTCGTGCAGGCGCGGCAGGGCGAAGGCGGCGAAGTCGGCCGTCAGCCTTGCCTTCTCCTCGCGCGGGCGGGCGCGCAGGACCGAGCCGATCACCCGCAGCCGCCGGCTCATGATGAAGCCGAGATCCACCTCCGCCTTGCGGCTGCCGACCGTCCCCACCACCACCAGCCGGCCGCGCACGGCGAGCGCCGCGAGATGGCCGCCGATCTCCGGGCTCGCCGTGTAGTCGAGCACCAGGTCCGCGCCCCGGCCGCCGGTGGCCTCGCGCACCTGCCCGGCGAGGTTCGCCCCCTCGATACAGATCTCGTCGATCCCCAGGTCGCGCAGCATCTCCAGACGCTCCTGGCTGCGGCCGGCGGCGAGCACGCGCGCCCCGAGCTCGCGGGCGAGCTGCACCGTGAAGCTCCCCATGCCGCCGGTGGCGCCGGTCACCAGCACCGTCTCCCCCGACTGGAGCCCCCCCTCGACCACCAGGTTCACCCAACTGGTGAGCGCGGCCTCCGGGATCGCGGCCCCTTCGAGAAAGGAAAGATTGTCCGGCAGCGGCATGAGCTGGCCGGCCGGGATCACGGCGCGCGTCGCGTGGGCGCCGCCGCCCACCAGCGCCATCACCCGGGTGCCAGGGAGCCAGGGGCCCCCCTTCTCCCCCTCCAGCACGACGCCGGAGAGCTCGAGGCCGGGCACATCGCTCTCCCCCGCGGGAGGCGGATAGTTGCCGCGCAACTGGTGGAGATCGGCGTGGTTGAGGCCCGCGGCCTCTACGGCGACGAGGACCTCGCCCGGCCCCGGAATCGGATCGGGAAGGTCGCCGACAATGGGGGTGGGATTGTCGCGAAGCTGGCGGTCGATGGGCAGGATGGCGCGCACGGCGCCATCCTACCCTAGGAGCCTGCGCGCCAGGAATCCTGAGGCGAGATGTCCCCCTGCTGGGCGAGCGATCGCTGATTTCTCTAGGATGCTCTCCGTTCGAAAGAGCAGGGGGCCGAGCGGTTGGAGGAGAGCAAGT
>Ga0193706_1000145_pt1 | contig 50846 bp, 52 predicted proteins | sample U3c1metaG_FD_160130 | JGI IMG/M metagenome (GOLD analysis project Ga0193706, IMG submission 160130) | Soil microbial communities from a riparian zone of the East river system, Colorado, United States - U3c1 | ecosystem: Environmental > Terrestrial > Soil > Riparian zone | place: USA: East River... | reverse complement strand
CTGAGCCGCGACCCGGTAGGCCTCAATGGCATCGTCATAGATCGCACCCTTGTTGCCGCGCAAATCCCAAATCACCTCCCGGTTCCCCGTTCGGAAACGGTCGCAACGAGCGCTCCGATCAAGGTGGGATCTGGCGCGAGCCTGGGCGTGGCAATGTCGATGACGACAAACCAGTCATCGACGGAGATTCCGATGCCTGGACGATCCAAACCTAGCCCTGCCATGCGCCCAGGGCAGGCGAATCGGTGGCTGCAGCGCGACCTCTGAGGGGAATGTCCAGGGGACCGAGGATGCTCAGCGAGGTGAGCCGCCGACGCGGGTACCGAGTTCTCCGCGCTGATCCCGGAGGCGGTTTCACGCAAAATTGGTACCCGTTTGGTACCCGCGCCCACCGCCGCCTTCGACTCCAAGCATAAAAAAAGGCCCCGTTTCCGGGGCCTTTTTTTATAGCGGGGGCAGGATTCGAACCTGCGACCTTCGGGCTATGAGCGCGGCCCGCCGACTCGGCTGGGCTACGTGGCGCGTGGTTTTAAGCCGTTTTCGCGGGATGGAGATCGGCTGGGATCGGCTGGAATCTGTGGGGCGTGGTTGCCCCATTTGTTGCCCCAGTAGAACAAGACAGCGGATGACTGGCCGGATACTGACTCTGCTGCGCTCCCGCTTCTCACGCAAAGCGGCATCCAGCGCCGAACCCGGACTAAGACACGTAGGCCTTGCGCACCATGGCGGCCGTCCAGCGGTTCGTGCCGTGAGCCGGGGGGACATCCTTGCGGTTCAGGGTCTCGGCGATCTCCTCGAGGGACTTGCCTTTCGCGAGCAGCGTCCCGATCTGCTTCCGCCATCCATAGTCCCGGTTGTTGCACCAGACGTGAGACAGCCGAACGTTCTCGGGGACGAGGTGCCCGCCGGCAGACTTGAGGATCGGGTAGTGGTCGGGCGAGGGCGCCCACTTGGTGCGCGGCGTCGTGACCGGATCGAACGCGCCGCGTCCCTTGCGGTGGTAGCACTGCGGCATCTCGCACTTGAGGGCGAGGAGCTGGCCACGCTCGGCCATCTGCACGAGGACACCCTTCACACCGAGCGTGCGGAGTTGGTCCGCGACCGATTTATCCGCCACGTGCTGATCCTGACACAAGAACCCGAGCCGCCCCCGCGTGCGTCAACGAAGGTTCGTAGAGGGAAGCTCCGGCGCGGTTACTGCTCTCGCGTGAGAGCGGAAGCGCAATCCAGCTCTTAGCACCGCTGGAAGAAACGCGTGCTGCCGAAACGAGCTTGCGCCTTTTCCGCAGTATCTTGGTTGAAGGGAACGCGGGGAGCGGGGAAGGACGCGTTCGGGGAAAGGGAACCCAGCCGACCTTCGGGTTCCCACAAGGACCATCCGATTATGAGATTGATCAGTTGGATCGGCTGGACTACGTGGAGCTAGGTTTCAAGCGGAATTCGCGAGATCGAACTACGTGGAGATCGGCTGGAATCTGTGGGGCACCTTGCCCCATTTCTTGCCCCAGTCGCGGAATCGGCACAGCCACCTTTGACCGAGGCATAATGGCCTGTATGAAGAAGGTTTTTGTCTACATGCCTGACGATCTCCTTGCTGAGATCGATGCCGAAGCTGACCGCACCGGCGCAAGTCGCAACGACGTCATGCGGAACCTCACGTACGCCGCCTTGCGCCGCCGCCGAGCCGGCCGTGCGACGGAGATGCAGACCCTGCTACACCACACCGGTTCTCATGGAGGCAATGCTGCCGAGCGGGTGAAGCAAATGCGGCCTCGCGACCCCTGGGTCCCGTCTGTGGACCTTCGCCGAATACGACGCGAGGCACCGGCCGATTCAGGCCTCTACGCTGACCTCGATGTCGTCCGACGCGCTGAGCTCGAGACTTAGCCAGATTTACACGGAAGAAGCCGTCACGACAGAAACATCGTCGTGGGCAATCGCCCCGCGCCTCTGGGCGCGCGCCGTCACGAGCGCCGGTTTGCGGCTCGTAGGCGCCACATCGAGCACGAACTCGATCCCCAGCCGCCTGACGGCATTGATGATCGTGTCGACCTCCGGGTTGTGCTCCCCGGACTCGAGCTTGACGACGCGGGGCTGCGAGACGCCTAGCTTCTTCGCCAGGGTCCTCTGGCTCAGTTTGTGCTCAGCGCGATAACGCAGCAGCGTTGCCGCAAACTCCCGCGCAGGAGCCAGCCTCTGCCACTCCGCCCGAAAGCTGGGGTCGGCAAGTTGCTCCTTTGACACGAGAGCATCGAAGGTCTTATCTGAGCCCGTCATTGCCATCTCATGATAATAAATTTATTATCGGAGTCAACTGCGGCGTTTCAGACGATCACCCGCTGCCGCAACTGCTCGATCGAAGTCTTTCTTCTTCGCAGCTACCGCCAGGACTACGAATCGATTACCGAACCGCGCATAGACCGGCCGAGCCTCACAAGCCCCCTGCTTCGGCCGCAACTCAAACAGATTCGCCTCGCCCTTCAACGACTTCATATGCGGCGACGGGAGGTCTGGCCCCAGATCCTTCAGCTTCTGCACCACGTTGAAGACAGCCTTGCGATCTCCGCGCGACTTCACGTCCTCGAAGTCAATGACCGCATCGCTGTCGAAGTCCACGATCCAGGCTCTCGGCTGCTTCGCCATTCGGCGACCCTAGCCCTGGATCCGGACTCAACTTTTTGTCGTCGCCGGATAGAGCGCTCTGAACCTATATGCCTCCACCTGCTTGAACTCAGGCCGATCCGGGGCCATATGGCAGACCCGGCATCATGCCCCGGAAATCGGCGGCGGACTAGCTGATGAGGGGGCGTCTCGCCGCAACGCCGCCGGCAGCGTCGAAGCCTGATGTCCGACGGTGTCCTCCATGTTCTGTTGGCGCTCGCCGCGTGTGATCGCGTATATCCAGCTCGGCACCCCGGGTAGCAGCCGAGTGGCGTAGATCCCGTCCTGAAGCTCGCGGCACTCCGCGATCGTCGGTGGCGTTTCGCTCGTACGCGCGCATTCCAGCAACACGTCGGCCCGCCGCTCAAGTCGCCTCTTGGTATTCGCAACCTGCGCGTTCGCCTTCGCGATGTCGAGCACGTCGAGGCAGGCCGGCAGAACGGGAACGCCGAGACGCAGCAGGTACTCGCCGAGCGAGAGTCCAAGAACGACGCCGATGACCAGGGTTGCGACAAACGCGACCCCGGCGGCCCATCGGAGGAGATGGGCGTAGGTGGCATGGTCCTGCCGGGCCCAGGTGATGATTGAGCGCTGGCAGAGCAGTACATCGACGGGATGCCGGGCAGGGTGAGTGTCCGCGTACCAGTCGCGCAGGCCCTCGTCTGCCTCTCGCCGGCCCCAGTTCCGTACGTCCTCGGGCGCCGGCCGAGCGCCGACGGCGCTCGGGTTCCAGGGCAAATCAAACACCTGGGTGTCGAACAACTCCTGCGCGAGGGCGCCGCAACGTCGTTGTCGCTCCTCGTACCCGTCGAGCACCGTGCGACCGAAGACGAGCCACGCCGCGGCGATCGCCGACACGTAATCCTCCGTGGAGGGCTCCAGCAAGGCCAGCAGCACGCCGACGGTGCCGATCAGCAGGCCGACCCCCACGCGCAGAAGCCGCCAGCGCCGCGCGACCACGTAGCGGCGACGGAAGGCCCTGGAGAGGCCGAGGGCCTCGAGCTCGTTCTGTCGCTCGAAGATGGACGTCGCCGTCAAGGGCGGGGCATCCTCGGGCCGAACAGCTTCCGCCACTCCTCGACCGCCGCGCGGTCCTGTTGAGCGTCCTCGAGCCGAACAGCCTTCTCGGCAATGCGCTGCCAGTCGTTGAGCGTCTGCGCGGCCGTGTGGCGGTCGGCGGCCGACATCATCCCGTTGACCACCGGACCGATCCTGGCGGGGTCAGGCCAGTCGTCGGTGATCTGCTCGGCGGCGCTGGCCAGAAACCAAGTGATCTCGTCCTGGTAGCGGCCGAAGGGCGTGCTCACCAGGCCGTGGGCCATGACCTCAAGCAGGAACGACGGGTTGATCGGCTCGTCGAAGTGGCGGTTGATGCCCTTGATCATCTTCACGAAGGGCACGAACCGCTCCTCACAGCGACCGTTCATCTTCGTGCTCTGCTCGTGGTGGACCTTGGGGTTGGTCGAGATCCAGCTGAAGCGGTCGGCGTCGGGAATCTCCCAGCCACCCCCCGTGCGCTTGAAGGCCGGGACGACGTCGAACGACGCGACGTCGCCCTCATCGCCGAACTTGATCGTGCAGGCGAAACCGTCGGTAACGACGTTGCTGTACTTGGTCTCCAGAACCTTGCGGAGTTCAGCCAAGACGACAGACGGGTGTCTGTCGCGGAGGTCGGCTTGCGGCCCTGACGGGTCGATCACGACGAAGATGTCGACGTCCTTGAGCTTCTTGGTCTTGGTGTTGCGACGGTAGCTGCCGGTCAGGAAGTCGTCATCGAGCTGCCAACTCGCTCTGACCACGTCGCGAATGTCAGCGTGCTTGGAAGACGCGAAGTTTTGCTCGGTCATCGTGATCTCAAGCGTGCCCTTGCACTTGGCGAAGGCGTCGTCGACGTAGGTCATGGCAGTTCCTTATCTGAGGTAGCGGGCGCTCGCGCTGGCGTGCGGGGCCTCGGCCAGCGTGCCGAACGAGGTCGATCGCAGGCCGTCCGTGGAGGCGCGCGTTCCGGGGCCCCAACCGGGCTGGGGCGTGTGACCGCTGCGGTAGGTACAGAAGAGACGGTAGGTGGTGCCTGAGGGAACGGAGGTGATCTTCGCGTGGGCCCGCGCCATCGCGGCGCGCGAGTTCTCGAACTCGCCCTCTCCCGTCGCCTTATAGGTGACGGGGAACTCGAAGATCGGCCTGACCTTCCCGTCAGGACGCCGGCACTCAAGCACCACCATCTCAAGCGAGCGCTCCTCGATCCAGGCTGCGATCGCGCTTTGGTCCTGGTCCCAGCGCGTCGCGCCGTCGGGCGTGATCCCCAGCAGGGCGAGGACGTCGGCGATCGTGCCCATGATCACGTCGCTCAGGTAGGTCGCCGTGTGCGTGTAGGTGTACGTCGTCGTTGCGGTCGCCGTGCTCATGCGGCCTCCCGGGCCCAGCGGGCGACTGCGTCGAGGTCGACACCACCACTGGCCTTCGCAGCCTCCTGAACTGGTGCCGTCGGCTCGTCCGCCGAGAGGTGGTCGTGCCCGTTGACCGTCGTACGGACGAGCTTGGCCATCGGCTCGACCTGGGGCACGTGCAGCGTCCAGTCGCTCGCGCCAGCGCCGCCGGGCACTGGGTTGAGGTTCTCCTGAAGACTCAGTGCCGAGCCGCCCGACACCGTCGTGATCTCCAACCACAGTTCGCCGGCCACAAGCACAAGCGGATGCCCCTCGAGATGCCCTGCCGAGATCAGCATGCGGGCAACCCCACCGAGAGGGTCGAGCGCCGCGTCGACGTCGGCGCGCTTAACGGAGGAGCTACGGTCGAGCGTGTCGCCGAGGAGTACGCGGATCGTCTGCCAGACCTCCCCCGCGCTGCGTTTGGGTGCTGAGGCAATCTCCCTACGCCGCTGCACGCACCATCTCCATCTGCTCCGCCCCCCTCAGACGCCGCGCGGCCGCCAACAGGTCGGGCGTCCGCAGCTTGTCGGGGTCCAGAACGGTCGCACGGTTGCCAGCCAGCGCCTCGGTGACGACCTTCCGAATACGCCGGCCATCCAGTCCGACCAACTCATCGGCGACCTGCATGAGATGCGGGTCCTGCGCAAGCAGGCCGAGCTTCCGGTAGCGCTGCCCGAAGTCCGCCAGCGTCCGTTGCAGGATGGCAAATGCCCCCGCCTGGTCGGGAAGCGGTATTTCGATGCTTACGTCCGCGCGCGAGCGGAACGCTTCATCGAGGGCGAGCGTGAAGTTCGACGTGGCGACGGTGAGGAGATGCGGGTGGGCGCGTGCGTTGCGATCGAGCGCCATCAGCACCGCATCAGTTGCTCGATGCACGTCAGCTGGATTCGCTGACAGCGATGCAGCGCTGCGAGCGACAGCCATTGACTCGACCTCGTCGAGCAGCACGATCGTGGGCACTTTGTCGTCGGCGAGCATCGGGATGTGCTCGCACAACAGCTCGAATACGCGCTGCTGTGACTGGCCGTGCTCGGCGCTCATCAATCCGTGCGGGTTGATCTCGATCAGCCGCGCCGACCCGCCGACGAGTGGCGCAAGCTGCTGGGCGACCCCGCGTGCGAGCGTCGTCTTGCCGGTCCCCGGCGGCCCGTACAGCAGCACCAACCCGTGCAACGAAGTCGTGTCGAAGGGCAAGTCTGCGCGCAGGCGGAGCGCCAGTACCGCCTGGTTTAGAAGCCGGTCCTTGATCTCCTCGGACGCCACGATCGAGTCCCAGGCTGCCTCCAGATCGGGGTCTGGCAATCGCTTGTTCTCGGTGATGTACTCGCTGACGTTCACGCTCGTCTCCCGCCCAAGCTCGTGGAAATGGCCATTACGCAAGTCGCCAGCTTCGGAATCCCTCCCGCTTGTAGAAGGTGTAGCTACGACGTGCCTGACGTAGCTATTCATACGTACCGGACGGATTCCTGACGCGATCCGGATTATCCGCAGCCGAAAGCCCCACCAAGCGAGACGGATGATTCGAGCCGGCGCGACCTAAGCGACTGCGCGAAGGCGATAACGACCCGAGCGACCGCCGACCGCCTCGACAGCGTCCGAGCGGCTGACCTGGGCAAGAAACGTCGCAAGCGGGTCCCGGCCAGCTACCACAACATCCTCATCGCGCAGCAACTCGAACCACTCGCGATAGTGGACTTCGTCGCCCGGTTGAGCGTGCTTCTTCAGTACATCTACGGCAACTTCTCGCAGCCGCTGTCCACGAATTGCGCCGCCAAGGTCGTGGATCGTCGCCTGCGGCGAAACTCCCAACACCTCGGCTAGCGACCGGACCAGCCGCTCGTCGGCCATGACTTGGTCAGTCGCCTGGTCTGCGAGATCGCGTAGCCGTTGCGCCCGGTCGCGTCCCTTCTCCAACTGTCGGAGCATCTGCTCGTACTCACGCCGGAGACTCTCGGTCATGGGAAGGTCAGTGGCACCAGGCATGTGCTTCATGTTCTCGCGGCGCCCGGACAGACGGCTGCCCAATTGTCATCCTTGAGCTCATCGTCGACCCTCCCGTCGGTCGAGACAGTGCCAGCGCAGCGCCCACCGCCCCCTGGTGGCCCTGCCCTTCAGTGTCTTCTCCGACGTTTCGTCGTCGCGGCTGGACCTGGTCTCCGCGTCCGTCGCCGGGACCACTCGTTTCTCCGTTTCTCGCGGCCGAACACGGATGGACCGAAGACACCGCGCAAGGCCTAAATCAACCTCACTTCGATCTCACCTTGCCCCACAGCTTGCCCCACGGCCGATTTTGCACCCTGTTGTCTGTAGGACAACAAAACTAAAAGCCCCGCGTTTGCGGGGCTTCCGTGAAATAGCGGGGGCAGGATTCGAACCTGCGACCTTCGGGTTATGAGCGCGGCCCGCTGACTCGGCTGGGCACTGTGGGGCGCGTTCTAGAGCGGTTTTCGCGAGATCGAGATCGGCTGAGATCGGCTGGAATCTGTGGGGCATGTTGCCCCATTTGTTGCCCCATGACCTCCGGATGCTGCGCTCCGTTGCGCCATTACGGCACCCATGAGGTGGCGTAGACCTGCCCTTATGAAAACGCCCTGGGCGCTGCGCATTTATCCCGTCAGAGTGAAGCCACCCCACCAGATCGGGTGCGGTCTCCCGCCATCGCGAACCGAGACCTGCGCCCGTCGCAACGCCTCCGCGAACTCTCCCGGCCGGTGCGAACCACCCCAGTGTTCATAGAAGGCGTCGAAGAGCGCGGCGGTGGCGACCTGGTCGACCCGCCACTGGGCAGCGATCACGGCCGTCGCCGAGGTCCCGTAGAAGAGACCCGCAAGCCCGTAGGTCTCGTCGGGAGCTGCGGTTGCGGCCTTCGCGCTCTCGCAGCTCGACAAAATGAGCAGCTCGAGTTTGTCCACCTGCAGCGCCCGCAGCTGCCTGATGCGGACGATCCTGTCCCCAGACAGGCAAAATCCGCTTTCAACCGGTCTTTGATCGTCCACAAAGCCGTGCGCCGAGACGTGCGCAAAATTGCAGCTCTCGATCTCCCGCAGGAACGCCGCCGGGGTCGCCCCCGTGCCGCGCAGAGTCACATGCTCTGGAACCCGCCGTCTCGCACCCCTCATCTCTACCTCTGAGGCCGCACCGTCGAGGTCGTCGCCTTCGACGAGCAGGCCCGTCCACCGCTCGCCGAACGCACGGGTCTGGGCATGCAGACGGAGCGTTGCACTCGGCAAGTAGGAAAATGCAGTGGAATCGATCGCATAGACGCGGTCGCTCCCCGAAAGGGTCCACGCGGTGTGAATCGGGAGATGCGTCATCAGGCCAAGCGGGATCAGCCTGATCCACGGCGCGCCGTCGGTCGCGTCCAGCAACCTCCCGACGAGGGCATCCCACAGCCACTCGCCAACCGAGTCGAGGTGCTCGGCCCAACCCTCGGGTCCGAGCGGGTCGGCCTCTGGCCTGAATGCATTGCGCAACCCATACGCGCGGTCGTCGACCACCTCGTGCCGGAGCTCCGGCAAGAGAACGCGTTCGGGCGCATCGTCCGAAGCGTTCCTCACAAGCAACGCCACGCCGCCCGTGAGCCCGGCTGCGACATAGACCAGTGGGGCATCGCGGGCTGCCTCCCGCAGCTTCCGAAACGAGGGGCTGCGGGGGAAGTCGCCGAAACCCGGCTGCTCGCGGACGGTTTCCGTGGCCGCCTGCAGCCGATCGTTGGCGGCCTCGAGAAGTGAGCAATGGCGTTCGAACTGATCCCACGGCGCCGGCTGCTCCGCCTGCTCAATTTCGGAGACGACGAGCCGCTGCGCGGACCGAGCTCGCGAGTACGCCTCCGCCAGCCCCGCGTGCCCCGCAGCATCCAGCGCGGCGAGATCGTCCGGCAGGCAGAGATCAACCTGTTGGAGCACCGACCGCCCGGACTCCGCGATCTCGACGGCGCGAACGGGCTCTCCGGACGACGCGAGTGCCGCGGTGCCAAACGACTGCGCTTCGCTCATTTGCGTGAGCCAATGGGCGATGTGACCCTCGAGCCCTGGCCGGCGGCTGAGTTCCTTCGCGGCGTCGGCGGCGAGTGCATAGAGGACAGCGGCCTCCGCCTGACCGACCATGAGCTCGGTATGGCGGCCCCACTTTTCGGCCGCCTGGAAGCAGAGCGCGGGGTTTCGCTCTCTCAACCTGTGGCAGCATTTGCGCCCTATCTCGGCGCCGAACTTCGAGAGACGGTCGTCGCCGGTGAAATGGCCGACGCCGTAGAAGAGTTCCGCCCAGGCAAGCAGCAGCTCGAAACTCGTCCGCGACATCGGGGGGCTATTGAGCAGCCCAATCACCAGAGCGTCTCGCAGCTCGGTGGCGATCTCCTTGGGCGGGTCTGGCCAGCGCCGCCGTAACTGCCTCCACAGCTGCAGGCAGCACTCTCCAAGAAACAAACCGCTCTGGCTGGCGACCACCAGTTGCAGGGCCTCGCGTGAGCGATCGATCGCCGCGTCGAGATGTAACCAGCCCGGACCGGAGTCATACAAGTAGACGAGCTCTTCGAAGCGGCCATTGAGCAGCGCGAACTCGATCCCCAGATCTGGGCGATCATCCATCGGCAAGCCCCGCACCAGATCCGATCCGTTCTCCAACAGACTCCCCGCGTGCTCCATTGCGGCGGCGAACCTGCGGTGATTGACGACGATCGTGTTCGCACGTTCGGCCTGCCCTATCGCCGCCCGGGCGCAGGCAAGCAACGCGTCGTAGGCCAGGCACGCCCCGTCCTTCTCACTGTCATTCAGCTCACAGGCCCGAACGGATGCGCGGGTAGCTGCAGGGACGGCGCGTTCGCCGGCGATCAGGTCGCCGCGGATTTCGCTTTGGGCCGTGGCCACCCTGGCATTGACGAGCAGAGATTCAACGCGGTCGGCGCCGTCGTCGTCGCAACCCAGGGCCGCGAGGGCCAGAGAGGAGGCGTGTGCGAAATCGTCCGCTCGCATGGTCAGTTCCGCGCGCTCGAGCCACAAGTAAGCGTCGCGGACTAGTCGCCTGCACGTGCGTGCACCTGACGCCTTAGAGCTCGGAGGCGCCGCACCGTCCGCGGCGGCGATCAAGCCCGCCCGCTCTCCAAGCCTGTCACGACGCATGCCGGCCACCTCCTCAATGTCCATCCCGGTTATCGACGTAAGGACTGAGCAGACCATTGACTCGACTTCACTGATCGCGAGATCCTCAGCTTTGACCTCGGGGGTCTGCCGCCCAGGGGTCGCGAAAACAACCCGGTGGAACTTCGGAGCACTGCCCTCGGCGTGGGCACCGTGAGCAAGGTTCAGCTCATCGTGAGGTTTTCCTGAATCAGACATACGCACCGCTAACTTATGATTGATCGCATGGATTCCGCAGACCGGCTGGTGGCGATCCAGGGAGCTGCTCCTTCTGAGCTGGTGGGTGCGATTGCGGAGGCGCTCGACAGCGCGGGGTATGAAATGGAGATTGCCGATCGCTACATGGCAAAGGGATCGGCCGCGCAGTGGCTGATCGAAATCGCCGTGAAGGACACGATCGAGGGCTTCTTCCTCGCCCTCGGCGCCGCCGGATTCACCAAGCTCGTGCGCACCGTCTTCGAGTCCGGGGAGGATGTGGACCAGGGTCGACTCGAAGTCATCGACAGGGATGGGACCCGGTTGACTTTGTCACGCGCCCTCCCCGATGAGGCCGTTAGCGCCCTGCGAGATATGGACTGGAGCAATATTCGGGGTGGCTCACTCATCTGGGTGGCGGATCGACGGGTATGGGAAAGCGCTGGTTGAATCAGGGTTGTGCATTCCGGCGTAGGGGCAGTTATCCATCCCGTGATCCGTTCTCGCGGATTGCCTCGGCCGAAGCCGCGAGAAGCAAGGAACGCCCAGCCAACCGCGCCAAGAGATCGCTACTGCCTGCGAAAGCGCGACCGGCTTCCAGCGCCACGAAGAAACCGCATTGGCCGAGACGAGCCAGCGTCCATCGCGGTACCCTGATTTGCAGGGTTGCGCGAGGAGCGGGGAGCACGGATTCGGAAGAGGAGGCCACGCGACCCTCGGGTTCCTACGAGGGCCGTCCGATTATGAGCGCGGTCCGCTGGCTCGGCTGGGCTACGTGGAGCGCAGTTTCAAGCGGTTTTCGCGAGATCGAGATCGGCTGGAATCGGCTGGAATCTGTGGGCATGTTGCCCCATTTGTTGCCCCAGCGGACACGACTTGCTTCGAAGCCTAAGCGCACTGAGGACAGCCGGATTTCGCGCGAAGCGGGAGCGGGTTCGCCACCGAGGTGCTGGAAGCCCCCCGTTTCTCGGCCCACCCCGAGTGAGAGTCACGGGTTCCTGAGCTTGCGGATGATCTGCTCGGGGGTGTGTCGCCTTCTCTTCACTTGCGTCGGTCCCCCTTTGGCCCATTGTCGTGGGCCGGTAAGACCTCTCACAAGGGTCGGACCGATTTCAGGGGGTCATGCCAGTTTCGTTAGCTCGCTAAGGGCCCCGGGGCCACTCGAATCAAGTGGTCAATCTCGTCTCCAAGCCCGCTGACATATACGAAGACGTGATTCAGGACGATCTGAAGAACCTTCGAGTCGATTCCTTGTTGGGCCGAATCTATTTCCTGTTCGAGCCCCTCTGAAAGCTCCTTCACCTCCGCTGGTGTCGGCTCCTCAGGGAGCCGCTGGTTAATGAAATCGAGACTCCTCCTAAGCGCGTCGATCACCAGCTGTGCGTTCGCCCATTCCTCTGGGCGCTCGTCTTTGGAGCTTGCGCCGGCCGCGTAGGACGGTATGCCAATCTCCGTCGCTTCCTCCACGTAGCTTTCAAATTGGAAGTATTCGGCTCTGTTAACGCGTTGCCAGAGTTCGTAGCACGACCCGACATCACGCGTCACACCGGGGTTCCGCAGCTCAAGGCGCATCTTGCGCGGGACGCTAGCAGTCCGCTCCTCCGCCGAGTCCCGATCAGCTCACCAGCTCGGAACGTTTCGGCCCGACTACCGCCCCGCGGAGGTCGGCAAGCGTCACTGCTGGACGTACACCAAGGTCAACCGCTGCGTCGCCGAGAGCCGCGCGGCTCCCCAGAGCGGCCAGCGTGCCGAGTAAAGCGGGGGTTAGCTACCGCCCTCCAGGTGCCGACGCTTGGCGAGATTTCGAACTGGCTCCCCCCCTCCAAATAAGGGGAGCAGCGGGCTGACGTGATCGTGCCCCTTCTGCTCTTCGCGCGAAGCAGCAGTCTTTCTACGGCCGACCTAGGACGCGTAGGCCTTGCGCACCATCGCGGCCGTCCATCGGTTCGTACCGTGGGCCGGGAGGACATTCCTGCGGTTCAGAGTCTCGGCAATCTCGGCGAGGGACTTGCCTTTCGCGAGCAGTGTCCCGATCTGCTTCCGCCGGCTGTAATCCCGCTGGTTGCACTCCGTGTGGGACAGCCGAACGTTCTCGGGGACGAGGTGCCCGCCGGCCGACTTGAGGGTCGGGTAGTGGTCGGGCGAGGGCGCCCACTTGGTGCGCGTCTTCGCAACCGGATCGAATGCGGCTCGACCCCTGTGGTGGTAGCACTGCGGCATCTCGCACTTCAGGTCGAGGAGTTGGCCGCGCTTGGCCATCTGCACGAGGACACCCTTCACGCCGAGTTTGCGGAGCTCGTCCGCGACTGAGCTATCTGCGCCGCCGGCGCCAGCGGCTGCCTTAGCCATCGAGTCACCCTTCTCGTGTAGTCGCCCGTTGGGCTTCGTGCATACGTCACGTGGAGCGGCGGTCTCGCGACCGACGAACGTCGCGACCCAAGCCTTCGCCCGTCCAGTATCCCCCAGGCGATCCCAATCGGAATGGCGCTCGCGTCGACCTGCTCCTCTCGCCAGCGGCGCAAGTCGAACGGCCGCACCTCATGCCTGCTCGCCCTCCCAGTAGTCGACCTCGTCCTCGATCCGGAAGTAGTGCTTGCGCCCGTCGGACTCGGACAGCCGCTCGGCCGCGCTGAGCTTGTTCGAGTCGGGATAGATGACGACGTCGGGGGTCCCGTGGGTGCTGACCGCGAGCAGGCGGACCAGCTCCTCGTCCTCGTTCCAGACCTGGTGGGCGCCCTGCTCGCCGGTGGGAAAGCGGATCACGTCCCCCGGGGAGAGGGTCTGCGACCCTTCCGGAGTCCGCAGCGAAGGCGTGCCCGCCAGCACGATCAGCACCTCTTCCTCGGCCAGGTGGAAGTGGTACGGGTAGGCCTTCTGCCCCGGCGGCAGCTCCCAGAGGCTGATCCCGATCCGCTCGGTCCCCAGCTGGTGACCGATCCGCGCCCGGCGCACCCGGAAGCCCTCCCGCTCGCGCGGCTCGTCGAAGTTCGGCTTGTCGATGTTGGTCACAGCGATCGGCTCCGTGGTCGCCCAACTATCGCGGCTAGCGGCGCCCCCTTCCTAGCAGGATCGGCTGGAATCTGTGGGGTTGTTGCCCCATTGGTTGCCCCAGCGGGGCTAGTCGCTGAGGAAGCATCCGTATTGGAGCTGCGTTCCCGCACGAAAAGGAGCGCTCTTGCCGGTGAGGGTCATCCCGGCGCGCTCGTAGAGCCTGCGGGCGCCCATGTTGTCCTTGGCGGTCCAGACAGCGACACGCTGATATCCGTGCGAACCGGCGATGTCGAGGACATGAAGGATCAGGGGAAGGCCGACTCCTGAGCGCTGTGCGGCGGGATGCACGAACACCATCGAGATGTGCAGGAGCGACGGGTCGGGTTCGCCTGCGCCGTCATCGAACCGTCCCGGCTCGGCCAGCGCCATGCCCACGATGCCCGGTCGTAGCGCCACGAATGCCAGGGCATCCGAGGCTGAAAGCTTCGCGTGGACGCGGGCGGTGCGCTCCTGCCCGTGCGGGGCACCACGGGCAACGTTCGCCTCACGCCACACGCTGACCGCCGAATCAAGCTCATCGGAACGCATGCGCCGGACCTCCACCGGCGGATCGTACGCAGCCCAGCCGACTCGGTGACGTAGGTTCTTCGGATATGGAGTCGGGCAGGGGGAAAGCGATCCAGGCCGGCGTCCGCATCGGCGCGGCGGCAGCCGGCGGATGGCTGAGCACTGTGCTCGGTCCCGAGGCCGGCCCCGCCGTCGCTGAGACGATCTCCGAGGCGGGTGTCGCGGCTGTCACCTTCCTCGATGATCGAAAGAGCGATCGAGTTTCGCGGACGTTGATCGAGATCTCCGATGAGGCCGCGACCCGCATCGCGGCCGGCGAGAAGGTCCGCGCGGAGATTGCCGACCCTGAGAGCGACGACGCCACCGCGCTGTTCGAGGCAATGATTGAGGCTGCGGCTCAGAGCGTCGAGGATCGGAAGCGCGCCGTCATCGCCAACGTCTACGCCTCGATCGCCTTTGACCCGTCAATCCCGATTGCCGACGCCCTCCTCTACATCGAGCGAATCCGGGCCTGCTCCTGGCGCCAGCTCGTCGCCCTCCAATTTCTGCAAGCAGGGGAGCGAGCCCAAGAACGCGAGCGCATCGTCGCAGCGGGTCAAGGGGGCGACATCGACATCGCCCCGGCTCTAAGCGCTGAATTCTCCGAACTTGGCCTGACCCTGGAACTGATTGGCACCGGCATCCCCGGCGGGCGGATCTCCAACCCTTCAACCACCTTCGGCGGGGGTCAGCTCACTACCCAGTCCGTCGCAGCAATGACCCCGACGGCGGTCGGTCGCGAATTGATCCGCCTCGGGAAGCTGGAGGACGAGGTCGGGGAGGATGAACTCGACGCGCTTGGTCGAGCCATCGCCGACACTCGCCCCGGTCCGAACTAGGCGACGCCCCATTTGTTGCCCCAACGAATCGGGAACTAGCGCTGTTCCTCGATGAGATCGGCCAACTCGCCGGGCGAGCGACAGATTCGAGCCCCGGACGGCACCTTGACGTTCGGGGCAGCGAAGGTCGTGAGAGGTCGCCTTCTCGGCCAGCAGGAAGTCAGCGTAGCCGGCCGCAGAGGCGAGGAAGTGCATATCGCTAAGGTCGTTGAAGCGAGAGTCTCGTACGTAGGCTGAGGTGAGACCATCCCGGTCTATTCCTCCTCGTTGGATTCGGCGGGTACTCCCTCACCGTCATCCTGTGGTGGCGGGGTGTAGGTCGCATCACCCTTACGCCAAGTGAAACGCTCCTGAGCTTCGACGGCCGCCTCGCGAGTTTTTCTGATTCGCTCGAGGTCTCTCTCGTGTGACCGCCCAACGGTTCTCGAATAGTCGATCCTGTTGCAGAGCCGGTGCGCAAGGATTGAGTTGTCGACAGTTCTTTGGCCCCCATCTCGCTTTGGAATTGGGGAATGCTCGTGGGTCGGATTCCAGTCGCTGTATTCGGTGACCGATACGAAGTGCGAGGTACCACCCAGCTCTTCGGGACAGAAGCACTCGCGCATCCCGCACTTCACCTCTGTGATGTAGCCAAGCTCCGCAGCCGTGATGAGGATGCCCTTGACGCCCAAGCGTCTGAGTTCCTTAGCCACTTCCGCCCCTCGCGCCGGGTCCAGCGGTGGTCTTGTCACACGGAAAAGCCTATCCCCCGAATCCGGCCACCTCACCAGGGACGCCGCGTCGCCTGAGGCGGTGGCCGCTCGCCTGCTACCGCCTTCGCGTGAAGGCGGTAGCGGCCCGTGAACCTAGTTGTTGCCGCCGACCGGGATCGCGCCAAACACATAATGCAATGGCAAGGTGAACCGCTGCCTCGCCGAGGGAAGACGGCATCTGATTGGAGTCCTAGCTGGCGTGCACCGCGCCTGCACGCTGTTGACCTGGGCGTTGACCCGGAACGAAAAACGCCCCCTTGGTGGGTCTAAACCGAAGAAGCCGCCACGACAGAGACATCGTCGTGGGCAATCGCTCCGTGCTTCTGGGCGCGCGCCGTCACCAGCGCCGGCTTGCGGCTCGCGGGCGCCACATCGAGCACGAACTCGATCCCCAGGCGCCGGACAGCGTTGATGATGGTGTCGACCTCCGGGTTGTGCTCCCCAGACTCGAGCTTGACGACGCGAGGCTGCGAAACGCCCAGCTTCTTCGCCAGGGACCTCTGGCTCAATTTGTGCTCAGCGCGATAGCGCAGCAGCGTTGCCGCAAACTCCCGCGCAGGCACGAGCCTCTGCCACTCCGCCCGGAAGCTCGGATCGGCCAGCTGCTCCCCGGCCAAGAGGGTATCGAAGTTCTTTTGTGAAGCCGCCATCGCGGTCATGATAATAGCTCTATTATCAGCCGTCAATGTGGCGCTCCCAGCGATCGTTAGCCGCCCCGACCGCTCGATCGAAGTCTTTCTTCTTCGCGGCCACCGCGAGAACCACAAATCGACCGCCGAATCGAGCATAGATTGGCCGAGCCTCGCAAGCCCCCTGCTTCGGCCGCAGCTCGAACAGATTCGCCTCGCCCTTCAACGACTTCATATGCGGCGACGGCAGGTCCGACCCGAGATCCTTCAGCTTCTGCACGACGTTGAAGACCGCCTTGCGATCTCCGCGCGACTTCACATCCTCGAAGTCAATGACCGCGTCGCTGTCGAAGTCCACAACCCAGGTCGTTGGTCTCTTGGCCATCGCGCGACCTTAACCGCGACGACGGACTCAACTTGTTGTCGTCAACAACCCTGCTCCTTCTCCTCCCTAAGCAGGGACTAGCAGATAGCCGAGGATAGGCATCTGAGTCACGAATGAGGACGTCTGGGCCTGCTTCCCGTCTTGTGTCGCTTAGTGCGCCAACTTGTCGGTGAATACGACAGATTGACCCGTTTCTCGACTTTTGAAGCCAAAGCCCTGTGTACCTTGGTCGAGAATATGTCTGAATTCATCCCACTTACGAAGGCCGGAGACAAGCCGAACCGGGCCGGACGCACAGGTGTCTCAACGGCAATGCGACGACTACTCAGTGAAGGGCAGCGGTTCACCGATTCCGATGCACAGCTAGACCCCGAAGAGCTGCGCAGTTGGACTACTCGCTTGTCTCAGCTATCAGCTGATCTCGCTGATTGCGTTGAGGCGCCAATGCGTAATCGAATCCTGGAACTCCTTTCTGCCGAATGGATCGATGACGACGAGAACGCTTTGCGTGTACTCCGGTTCAACGTCGCCGGTGCTTCTGCTGCACAGCTCGGTGACGCCGTCGGCGTCTCTGGGCACGATCGAGCGAATTGAGAGCGGCAAGTCTTGCCAGGTCCGCACTGCCTGGAAGCTCGCTCATTACTTCACGCTCCGCACCACTGAGCTCTTTGGTGGCCCACATACCGATGATCGTCGTCGTTGCCGCACTGTGGGCGATCTTCGCGAAGCGATGCTGACGCCACCTCGACACCTACGAGAGGTGGCGTGATGATTCTCGGACTCAGCGGAGATGAGTGGACCGCTCTCGGCTCCATAGCAGCGGTTCTTGGACTCCTGCTGTCCCTTGGGGGCTTACGACACCGTAGCGCCAACAGAAACTCTGCTCCTGTGACGCAAAAGGCTCCTGATTCGGCCCTAGGCGCCGCGAATCGGGACTGGCTCCCAGACGTACGGATGAATCCAGCACCGACCTCAATCCGCCTTCGAAAGATCAATAGCGGCTCCACCCTGCTGAACATCATTGGTCCGGCGGCCATGTACCAACTTGACCATGAGGAGCCGGGAACCTCGGGCGAGGCGGAACAAATCGCCGATGCGCTCACGACTATTCACAGTTGGGCTGAGACCGGCGATGATGGAGATCCCGGCGACCGTGTTCGTGCTGGCTTCGAATTGACTCAGCTCATTCAAGAGTTGGATGAATCCGGGTGGAGCATTTACGCAACTACGACGCCCCGTAGGGTCGTGATAGGGGACAAGACCCTCGACTGGCCAATGGCAACCATTCACGTCGCACGTACGAAGCGGGTCGCGGCAGCGTAGTTAGCGCCTAACTAGTCGAGCTTGCCCTCCTCGGCAGGCTGCTCCTCCCGCCTTTTCGTGTAGGGGTCGATATCGAGACCAGACGGCGGACCCGGGACCGGCTTCAGATGCGGCTCCACAGCCTCTGCCTCGGACGGGTCGCCGACACCCGCCAACTCAACGGCCTTTAGATCGGCGATCCGCTGGCCCTTGCGTTTATCGGCGTCCTTGCGACGGGCCCTTTCGAGCTTGCGCACAGCCTCCAAGAGATCCGCAAGGATACCCAGGCCTTCCTTCAACTCGTCGGGATTGGGAGGTGAACTGCCATCGATGGGCGAGCGATCATGGACCCAGGGAGAGTTTTCGCTCATTCCACGGTCGATGAGGTCACAGACCTCCTCGGTATAGTTGATGCTGCGCAGCTGCTTAGTGTGGATGTCATCGCTGCGACGGGTGACAACACCTGCCAACACCAGGTCCTCAACCGCCCGCTCGAACGCCTGGCGTAGGCGTATGCAGAAATCGGCCGCCTGCTGACGATACTTCTCTTCGTCGCGCTCCTCGTATTCCTTTCGCAATTTCACGAGCTTCTGGTCGAGGTCGCCGCGGCGGTCAGTCGCACTCAAACCATCCCAGGGAAGACTCGGCCTGACGTGACCAACCGTCTCCCCAAGCCGGGTGACGTGCTGGATGGAAACCTGCGAGGCGGAAGTGGAGTATCGCTGGAGGTCCATAACTAGCGACAGCTCGTGGGTAAAGACAATCAACTGGCGTTGCTCGCTGAGCTTGAGGAGGGTGCGAGCGATGCGACGGCGGCCCTCCTGGTCAATCGAACTAGTCGGATCGTCGAGGACGATGGGACTTGGATCCGATCGCACTTCCATCTCGGCCAGGAACATTGCGAGGGCAAGGCGTCTCTGCTCCCCCTGGCTCAGGACCGAGGTCAGAGAGACCTCATCGACGGTCTTCAAGACCAACCCCACAAAAGTCTGGCCCCTCACGGTGCGCGTCTTCGGGACGACATCGATGTCACGCAGCTCAAGGGCGCGCAGCTGACGCTTCAGTGCTTGCTCCAATCCAGCCCGAACAAACTTCTCTGAAAAGGAACCAATCTTCCTACTCACACCGCCAGTCCCAACTTTCCCGATCGCGGAGTTGATACGAGCGATCTCCTTGAGGGCGGTCAGGCGCAAGAGGGCAGCGGCAAGCCGCTCGCCGAGGAGGTGGCGCGCGTCAAGCTCTGCCAAGTCCTTCTCAACCCTCTCGCTACCCTCTGCCCCTTCAATCTTCCGGTGACGATCGGCCTCTTCGTTTTGCTTCTCTATCCAGGCATTGAGATCAGGTGGAGGATCGAGCCCCTGAAGCTCCTCGAGTGCGACCTTACGGATCCGCTCAAGCCCTTCTGCTGCGGCGTCGAGCCATTCGCGGACCGCCATTCCCGGCTCATCTTCCCCGTCGCCAAGAAGCGCCACCGCGCCGCGGTGGCGCTCGCGGATGACGTCAATGTCCGGCAGGCGGGCGAGCGCCGCCGTCTTCTCCTCTTGGAGCTTGGTGAGCTGGGCGTTCACATCGTCACGGACGAACTCATCGAAGGAGGTCAAACGTCGCCGGGCATCGACATCGAGATCCTGCATGCAGAGAGGGCAGAGAGCGTGGTCGTGTGCCGCAGGGAAATCCTGGCCGACGTGCTCCGCATAGCGGCGAGCCGCAGCCCAGAGTGCGCGCCAGGGCTGGCTGCCGATCTCGGAGAGCGGCTCGGCGTCGAACCGGCGGGCGACGAGATCAGCCGCATCGCTCGTCTCCTTCAGCGCCTTCTCCCCCTCGACGACAGCCTTAATCGCCGTCGTATTCAGATGAGCGGAAACAGCCGCCAGATCGTCGCGAAGTTGCACGACCTCTCGCGCGTCCCGTTCCGCCGCTTCGCGCAACTTCGGCGCCTGCTTCGCCTGGATCTCCCCCATCGTCCTTCGTAGCTCGTCGCGCCGAGCCTGCTCCGTCCCATCGAGTCCAGCCAGCTTCCGCAACTCGTCTTCCGAGGTATCGGCACTCATTGGGGTAAGGAAATCGGCAGTCGTCGTTCCTACGCCAAAGGAGGTCGGGTCGAGAAAAGGAACCTGAACCCCGTCACGGCACTGGACGAGAACAGCTTTCAATACGTCAAGGCCGTTAGCGAGCCGAGTCAATCCGGCAAGCGAGGTTGGGACGTAGTCGACTTCGGTCTCCTCGCTCAAATAGATCTGGCCGGCGTGGGAGTCGGCGACACAGATCCGCCCCAGTGAAACTGGCAGCTCCTCATCCAAGGCCAACTCCTCGCGCTGCTCCTCGTCGCCCACCCTGACGATCAGAGTCGCTCTGGGGCGCCCGTTCCCCGCCTTGTAGGCATTCGTCAGGATCTCCTCAGCGTGGAGAGTTCGCCCAGCCTTCTTAAGAACTCTTGAGTACCCGGTCTTGCCAGCTCCATTGGCTCCCCAGACCACATTGACCCCGGCAGGCTCGAAGGCGAGCGTCTGCCCCTCCTCAATCGCATTGACATTCCGAAGTTCCGAGACACTCTCGATCGTCATGGACTCGCGGTCCGCGTCGGCCTCGAGGAAATCCTCGCGTTTCACCTCCCGCGGCCGGGCATGGTCCTTCTCCTCACCGAGCACCATCGCCGCGATCTCTTCGGCGTCGCCCTCGCTGAGCTCAGGGGCTGCGGCCGCCCGAATGAAAAGCTCCTGTTTCCAGGACTCAAAGCCCTGGACCCACTCAAAGATCTCTTCTTGCACGCTCACGACTGGCGCTCGCGACTTTCACGCCGCCTGCTTTTCCCAGGGAAGCCTCGATCGGCGCACCGCCGACGCCTAGGCAACCCGGCGTCCAACCCTTGACGCGACCTCACGCGCGAACGCGTCGACGGCGTCCGGCAGATCATCGGCCGCCGCATTTACGGTGCCCCGCACCTCGACGTCGGGTCCGTCTGGAAGCTTGAAGACCCAGCGAGTCTCGTGGCCCGCGCCCCACGGGAAGCGGTCGAGCGGACCCCATTCCATTTCGACGCACGCGCGAGGATCTGACAGGGATCTACTGCGATGCGCGGCCCTGTACTCCGCGTCGTCATCGCGGAAAGCCCACATCTCTACAAGCCTGTCACCGACGAGGGCCAGCGCGCTGGCGCCGTCAGAATCCTCACCGTCCGCCGCCACGACGATCTGATCCGGCTCAGGCAGTGCGCGCAGCGCCCTAAAGAACGTCCTCCGTGCTCGCGTACCCGCGTCTGAGTCATCCACCCCGAGCCGGCTTCTGAAGTGGTCGGCGACTGTGATCACGTGCTGGTCGTCCATAGGAACCCAAAGATATCTGCCACGCCTGCCGCTAGCCGCTATTTCACGAAAGCTCTCGCCAACCTCAGGACCGAATTTAGGGGTTCCGTCCACTTCGTCGTTTTCGTTCCTCCACCCGGTGCGTCTCCCGCAGCCGGGTGGGAGGAACCCGCGCAAGGCGGCCTAAATCGACCTCTCCCAAAGCTCATGTTGCCCCAGGCGTTGCCCCAGGGCCATTTCTGGCCGCTTTCGGCGGGGCCCCAGAAACGACGAAACCCGCTTGATAAGCGGGTTTCCGTCCTATAGCGGGGGCAGGATTCGAACCTGCGACCTTCGGGTTATGAGATTTCTAGGTGGGGTTGGTTGTCCTGGTTTTTGGCTTGTTCAAGCGGTTCGGATTGACCCGAGTTGACCCCACTTTCCCTCAGATTGGTACCCGTTTGGTACCCGCTCCTGGGCCGGGCGCTCTGGCCCTAGCCGGCCTCTGACGCCTGGTCGTCCTCGTCGCCGGGCTCCGGCTCTACGAGGGCTTCGGCGCCGGGTGGAGGCTCCGCCGGCTCGTCGGGGGTCCCCATCTGGAAGCTGCTCAAGACGCAAGCTACTTGCAGGAGCAGAGCGGTGGCCGGCTTCTGGACTTTCCCGACGAGGCCATGAGCGATCTTGTTGCGGAAGTTCAGGCCGAGGGGGTCGGTCAGGAGGACCATGAAGTAGGCGTGAAGACCGGCATCGGCGAAGGCGGGGCCGATCGCCCGCAGCAGGGTCCCCAGCGTCTCCACCCCTCCCGGTTCGGGGCCGCGCGGCTCGCGATAGACCGGGATGCCGACACGGCGCGCGAGGCCGCGGATCACCTGCTCGATGCGCGGCACGAGGATGTGGGCGCTCTCGTCGGGATGCCCGTCCCAATACAGCTCAAGGGCGCGAGCCATGCGCTCGGCAACATCCACATCGACCAGCTCCCCGGTGAAGTATTCGGTCAGCTCGTCATGGCTCGGGCGGGCAAAGGTGTCCCCGATCACGTCCAGGGCATCGGCGGCGAAGAGGGCCCAGAACGACGCCGCCTGGGCTCGCTGTTCGGACATAGCCACCCTCTTGTGCTTCTCCGGGCTGTCGGCGCGAAAGATCGCCCCGGCGCTCTCGGGACTGATGATCGCTTTCGTGAAGAGGAACTGAAGCGGCGCCTCGGTCATCAACTCCTCGACATGAGCCTCAAGGTCGGCCGGCGACCCGCCCGGCGGCGGCTGCGCGGCAAGGAATCGCAGCGCGTCTTGCCACGATGCCGCGCCCCTGAAACGCGAGAGGAAGCGCTCGACCTCCTCCTTCGGCATCTCGACCTCGGCCGAGATCTCCTTCAGGTCGAGCTGCTCGGGGTCGAAGTCCCCCAGCTCCTTTCGGAGTTCGTCTGCCTCGGTGTTCAAGCCGAAGGTGCGCGCGATCTCAAGCGCTTTCTCCAACCTGAACGCCCGCAGGAGGCCGTCGCCCCTCGTCGCCTCCTCGCGCCAGCGCGCAACCTGATCCTGGCGCAGCTGCCGGCGGCCCTCCTCGCCGAGCAGGCGCACGCGAAGCTCGATGATGTTGTCCATCAGGTTCGGGTCCGCGCCGTAGCGCTCGGCGGCGCGTACAAGCAACTGATCGAGGCCATCGGGACGGTTCTCGGGCGCCAGGTCGACCAGCGATCGCAGGGGTCGCAGGCACTCGCCCGGCCGGCTCTCCGGGTTGCCGAGCTCGTACTCGGCGAAGGCGATGATCCGCTCGATCGCGGTCCGTGCCCGCTCCTCATCGCCGACGGCCTGGGCCAGCTCGAGCGCGCGGGAGAGCAGCCGTGCGCGCTCTATGTCGGCCCAATCCTCGCGTTCGACCAACGCGAGCAAGGCATCGCAGGCCCCCGAGCGTAGAGGTCGGGCCGTGGCGCAGCCCGCCGCTCGAAGAGAAGATCGCCGACGCGGGCCTTAACCACCGGGGAGTCGATCTCCTTGAAGGCGTCGATCCACGCCTCTACATCGACGTCCTCGATCGCGGAGACCTCAGGCGGGAACCTCCACCCCTCCCCCGCGCTGCGCGATCCGAACGGTTCGCCTACCCGGTCGCGGCGAGGGCTCGTCCGCTCAAGCAGGGTGTAGGAGAAGGCGAAGTAGAGCGGCCTTACGGCTAGGTCCTCTCCGTCGGGGTCGAGAGCTTGAAGTGAGGTACTCACTTCAAGCCAGGAGGTCGCGGCGTCAGCGGCGCGGAGGGCCTCGGCGATTCGCGTGTCCAAGGGCATGGCATGACACTACGAGCCGCAGCGGTGGCAAACCGCCGGCGAGACTCCCGCATACCGATGCGGGAGTCAGAAGGTGACGCTGGCGATCAGCCGAGGAGACGCCGCAGCGCGCAACTAGGCCGGCTGATCGGTGGACTCTTCATCGTCTTTTGCGTCGTCGGCTTCGGCCTCGGGAAAGGCCGCCTCCGCCCAGCGCGCACCCTGAACGGGATCGGGCGCATAGTCGGCGTAGATCGAAGTCGTCTTGTAGTCGCGGTGGCCCATCCACTCCTGGATGTTCCGCAGCGGCGCCCCAGCCGCCGCCATCCTCGTGCCGAAGGTGTGGCGGAGGTCGTGGAAGCGGATCGCTCGGATGCCGGCGGCCTTCACCGCGTCTTTGAAGCGCTTGCGGAGCCTCGATGCGTCGTAGGGCGCGCCGGTCTCCGGGTGGCAGAAGACGAGATCGGAGTCGGCAGTGAAATTGGACTCCTTGAAGAGCCGGCGCAGGGCCGCAGCGACCCTGGCCGGCATCGGCACCGCGCGGCTGGACCGCCGTGACTTCGGGGTGCCGAAGCGGCCGCGGGTGAAGTTGCGTCGGACGCGGATCAGCATCGCGTTCCAGTCCACGTCCTGCCAGCGCAGCGCGACCAGCTCGCCCTGTCGAAGCCCGCACATCGCGGCGGTCAAATAGAGCGCCGGCTCGATCTTCCCCAAGGTGTCGTCGGGGACGGCGGCGATCAGTGCCTCTAGTTCGGCCTGGTCGATGTGCCGTATGTCGGGATCGGCGCCCTGGCTGCGCGGGCGGTCGGTCTCGGCGACCACGTTGCGGGACGCCCAGCCGCGCTTGACCGCGAACGCGAACAGGCCGTGGAGGAAGATCAGATGGTTGTTGATCGTCTTCGGCGCGCGCCCGGCCTTCTTCATCGCGCCGATGTAGGCGGTGACGTCGGCGGACACGAAGCGCTCGACCGTCCTCTTGGGGAGCAGGCGAGCGGCCACGCGGAGGATGGATTCGTAGTCCTGGATCGTCGCCGGCTTGCGTTCGAGGACGTCGCGCAGGTGGGCGATGTAGGCATCGCCCACCTCCTCCAGGGTCAGCCGCTCCTGGGGAGTCGGCATCACCTCGCGCATCAGCCGGCGCAGCTCCTCCTCGGCCTGGGCCTTGGTCAGGCCGTCGCGGGTGCCTGGCTTGCGCTTGGAGCCGACCTTGCGCTTGACCTGGCGAGGACCGATGCGCCATTTCCCGTACCAGGAGCCGCGGTAGACGAAGAGCGAACCCGAGCCGTAGGAGCGGCGGTTGTCGCCGGGCTCGCTCATCATGGCCCGCCTCCTACGCTCGCCCGCCGGGAGACTCGATCTCCTCCAGCCAGGAGAGCACGGACTCGGGCCTGTAGCGGCGGCTGCGACCCAGCGAGACGGTCGGGATGCGCCCTTCTCGGGAGAGCTGCCAGATGTACTCGTGGGAGACGCCGAGCATCGCGGCCACCTCGTGCGCGGTCCAAAGTGCGCTGCGGCCGCTGCCACTGGAACTGCGGGTGCGGTCGACGGTCGCCATCACGACCCACCCGCCGTCTGCCTCGCTCGGTCCATGAAGGTGAGACGGAACGCGGAGCCATTTCGTCCCACTCAAAAGTGCGGCTGATGCCATTCATTGACTGCATAGGTCGACCGGGGCGAGAACTCGCCCCCCCTCCTCTCGATCGGTTGCGTCGCCTGCCCGCCACGCCCGGAACGGGCGGGCAGGCGACGCTTCAAGGGGGTCGGGGCAGGAGGACCGACGTTAGGATCGCCGGGTGGAGCGTCGAGAGATTCAGCGGTTGTCAGCCGCGCACATCACTCCAGACCTCTACAAAGAGCTCGCCGCCCACGGCGAGGATCTACTTGTCGAGCGCAAGGCGCAGATTCCCGAGGCCGAGAAGCTGGGCGCCGAGGTCGCCTCGATGGCCAACATGCTCGGCGGCTGGGTGTTACTCGGTGTGGATGACAAGACGCACGCTCTAGAGCAGCTGCAGCTGCGGAAGGGCATCGACATCCAATCCCACATTGGAAACCTCCTTCGCAACTCGGTCGACCCGGTGCCGCCGTTCCTCGCAGAAGTCCTCGAAGTGGATGAGCTGACCGTGGGATTTGTGCGGGTCTTCCCCGCCTCTGTCCCGGTCCTGGTCACCGGCTCCGGCTCCGTCTACACCCGCGACGACGGCGGCAAACGGCCGGTCTCCGATCACGGCGCGCTGCTGGAACTCGCTCGTCGAGGGCGCGAAGCCGAGGAGGAGGCACGGCAGCGGCCGAACGAAAACTCACTCACGGTCGAAGCCCTGGGTCTAGGTCGCTCCAATAACCGACTCACCTCCCACATGCGCGTCGTGGTGCGAGCAGCGCCCCTCACCGTGGGTGCACAGGTCACCGAGTGGCCGATCTCCTCCGGCCCTCAGACCTGTGTGGAGGTGGCGCAGGAGTTGGCCTCGCAGATGGGAGCGCATCGGCCCGGCCGAGAGGCCCTGCGTCCGTTCGGTCGGGCTGCAGTCGCTGCGGTCGTCCCCGAACGCGACGGAGGCGCACTCGAGGCCGACGAATACGAGGTGATCGCTGCCGCGGACTGCGCTGGCGTCTTCGGCGTCTGCGTGACCTGGCCAGTTGCAAATGTGGTGAAGGTTGAGGAACTCCGCGAGAAGTACATTCGCCCAGCCATCGACGCCGTAGCCAAAATGGTCCGCACGGCCGAGGCACTCGGTGATGCGGTCTTCGACCTTCACATGCTGCCGCGCCGAGAGGTGCGACTAATGGGCGAAGACGGTAAGTACCAGCACCACAAGCTGGCGGACATAGCTCACTGCGGTAGCGCGGTCTTGAGCATCCCCGCCGACGCGACCGACTGCGCGGACCTCGCCGCGCGATGGGAACGTGAGGTCGCGCGCAGCGCCGGGATCAGCGCTTGGGAGCCAACCCCCCTAAGCTCTACAGCCCCTCGGGGTGACTGGCGACGAAGCTGGCGTGAGTGTGTTCGGCGTAGCCGGGGCCATGGGCGAAGTTCGTTTCCGACGTCCCCCAATCCCGCCCCGCGATGGTCACGAAGACATGGGCGGCGTTGGACCAGATGGTGACTTGCTTGCCCGGCCCGCTCGGGTAGGCGCTGGCGAAGTCGCCGGAGACGATTGGCCCGGTGTCCTTGTAGCCGGAGAGGACCAGGAGCCAGCGGACCGCGCCCGAGCAGTCGAGGCCCTCTTCGCTTGCGCCGAAGACCTTTTCCCCGCCGGCGCTCCAGCAGTATTCGCCGCCCGAAGGACCGGGCTTCGCCGCGTGGCCGCCGCCCCAGCAGTAGTGCAGGCGCCGCGATTCGATCCAGCGGGCGACGCTTTCGACCCGTTCGAGCCCCTCGCCGCCGATCCCGGTTTCGCAGCTGACGGGCGCGGCGCCGAAACGCTCAGCCGCTTCCAGCACCTCCTGCACGTACCACTCGGCGTGGTTGTAGGCGAACAGCGCGTCGTGCCAGCTCTGCGGCGCGCCGGAGGCGTGGAGCAGATTGGCGGTGGCGAAGATGGAGTCGGGGATGCTGTAGGGGTCCTTCACCCCGTCGCCGTCGGCGTCGACCCCGAACGGCGGCCAGCTTTCTTCGAGGAACTGGCCGGGCCCCATCGCGCCCATGTAGTTCTTGGTGCCGGGCGCCACCCCGGGCAGCGTCGAGCGACCGAAGTTCGACTCGACATAGTGGACGGCCGCCACGATCGAGAAGCCGCGCGGGCCGAGGTCGTATCGCTGGGCGGCCCGGGTCAGCCAAGGCACGTAGTTGGCGGGGACCCCGCCGGCCGCCGCGGGCGCGGCGGCGCAGGTCGCGCCGGACTGCCCGACGGCGGAGCTGGCGGCCGTGATGAAGAGGCCGATGAAGACCAGCAACGCGAGGATGCCGGCCGCCGCGACCAGCGCCACCTTGACCCCGATCAGGCTGGCGCCGGCGCGCAGCGCGAGCAGCGCGGGGGCGCCGCGCGCCGGTCGGCGCTCGCTCACTCCGCGGCCCTCGCCGCCAACCAGCGGCCGCCGCGCAGGACGAAGACGAAGGAAAGCTCCTCGGGTCCGTCGGGTCGCCGCGCGACCCCTCGGACCAGGGCGCGATCGGCCGTCGGGCTGAGGAATGCGGTTTCGACCTTGACGATCCGAGCCGCTCGGCGGTCGCCGAGCTGGCGCGGGCGGGCGCCGAGCAGGTAGCGGCCGAAGCTGACAATCGTCAGCCGGTCGATCGAGCGGACAACCGAGGCCGGAAGGTCGCCGACCTCGTAGCGCAGGAAGGCGTCGATGAAGGCGGTCGCGGCCCGGTCGAGGCGGGCCTTGCGCCGCCCGGCGGCGGCGATTAGCTCCGAGCCGGGAACGGCGGCCGTCGCCGGTGCCGCCCGCGGCGGCGGCGCAGGCGCAGGGTCGGAGGGCGCCAGTGCGACTGCAAGGCCGATCAGCCCGGCCGAGACGAGGACGAAGGCAGCGATCCGCGCGGGCGCAGGCATCAGGCGCCGCCCCGCGAGAGGTTCCGCCGATGGGAGGCGTCCGGCGCGAGGCGGCGCTGACGGCGCAACCGTGCGAGGCGCTCGCGGCGCTCTGTGGGCGATTCCTCCTGGCGCTGCCGGGTGCCCTCGGCTAGGCGGCGAGCGCGGCCGCGGACGCGGCCCGGCTCGCCGCTCGCGACCTCGAGGCGGCGCTCATCGCGGGCGCGGGCTTTCTCGATCCCCTCGATCGCGCGCTCGCGCTCGACGCCGCGCAGCTCCTCGAACTGGCGGCGGTCGAGGCCGACCCGGTGCGCGTGGTCGGCGGGGTCAGACGAGCGGCGCAGCAGCTCGCGGTCCTCCTGCGCGTAGCGGCTGAGGTCGGTCGAGGAGAACCGCTCGCCGCTGCGCTTCTCCGCCAGCGCCGTGCGCTCCAGCAGGCCCTTCGCCGACTCGTAGCGGCGCCACTCGGCTTCGGTTGGTGGGCGAGTGGCCTGCGCGGCGGCGCTGGCCCGGCGCGGAGCGGCGGTCAGGTCGCCCCGCGCTCCTTGCGGACTGACCTGCTCGCGCGGCCAGGCGTGGGCGGATCGCGACTCGAAGGCCGCGACGGTCCGGCGCGCCTCGCCGTGGCGGCGCTCGGCCAGGGCGCGCGTCGAGGAGCCGAGCGACTCGCGCGCGGTCTGGGTCGTCAGCTGGGCGCGCTCGGCGCCGCGAGCACGTACCCAGCCGCTCCCTCCGCGGGCGGCGCCGCGGACGACGCCGCCGCCCTGGCGCAGCGCTCCCCGGGCGAGGCCGAGGGCGGCGATCTGGGCGGCCACGCCACGCCCGGCGGCCTTCTCGGACTCGCCGACGCTGAACCAGCCGACGAGGTGCGCGCGCTTGAGGAAGACCGACCAGGCGAAGGCGCAGGCGAGTAGGAAGCCGGTCGCGCTGCCGCCGGGCCCGTCGACCTGGCCGAGGATCGTGATCCCGAGCAGGACGATGGAGAGGAAGGCGGCGTAGATCACCTTGGCGATCACCGCTCCGAGCAGGGTCACGCCCCAGGTGCGAAACGCCCGCCGCCCGGTGTCTCCAAGCAGCGGGAAGAAGAGGGCGAAAGGAGCCGCGAGCAGCAACACAAAGGCGATCGCCGCCTGGCTGAAGAGCCTGATCGCGAGCCAGGCCAAGAGCAGGACGGCGCCGAGCAGGCCGATCGCGAACAGCGCCAGCATCGAGAGCCGGGTCAGCACCCCATCGCCGCCCTGCGCGGCGACCTTCGGCTTGTAGGTGTCGTCGTTGTCGAAGTAGCCCCAGAGAGCCTGCCGAGCGGGGCTGCCGGGCGAGGAGCGCAGGTAGAGGTCGATCACGCGGCGGGGCTTGCCGTAGCGCTGGGCGGCGAACTGGCCACAGGCTTCCTCGGCCTCGTCAACGCCGAGGTCGGCGAGCTCGGCCATCAGGGCAAGCGCCCCCTGGTCCTCGCAGAACTTCTCGTCGGCCTTGTCCACCGCCTCCTGCGGCGGGCGCGACAGCGCCCAGCTGACGTCGGAGAAGTTGAGGCCGGCGAAGGGCACCTCGACCAGCCGCGCCCAGAGGCGCGACATCGCTTCCGCATAGCTGCCGGCGGGGCGGGAGGCGGTTCCTGCCTGGGGCGCTCCGATCACCCCGAGGGCGACGCGATCCGACAGCGAGGCAAGGCGGCCGACCGACGCCTGCGGCTGCTGCACGACCCAGAGGCCGACCGCGATCATCGCGACGGCCGCGAGGGTGCCGCCCACCCCGGCGGCGACCTCGCGGCGGATCAGGCCCTTGTAGGCGAACCAGATGCCGCCGCAGACCACCGCCGTGGTCAACCACGGCTGCGTGACACGCGCATACACCCGCCCGACCGCGGCGGCGATCTCGTGCATGGTCTCGCCGTCGGCGAACGGGTTGAGGCCGAAGGCGAGTCCGAGCAGTGCCAGGACCAGCTTCAAAACGAAGATCAGCCCGAGCCAGAGCCCGTTGAGGATCATCACGAAGCCCTTGGCGAACGTCCCCGTCGGGGCGTCGATCCCGGTGTCGATGAAGATGTCGAAGCCGTAGTTGGAGGCCGGATAGGTGCTCTCGGGCGTCCCGTTCGTCTCGCAGCTGAGGCGGGTCTCGCGGTCGCGGATCTCGGCGATCCGGTCGCAGACCGGGTTGCCGATCCCGAGGCCGCTGAGCGGATCGACCTGGCCTGACGCTCCAAGCTGCTTAGCCCCGGCGACGGTCCCCGCTTCGGCGGGGTCCGTAAGCTGGCGATCCGGCGCCGGGGGCGGCGCTTGCTCGTCGTCGTGATGGCGATCTTTGGCAGGAGCCGTGCCCCCTCCCCGCGCCGGTGCTTCGGCCCCGCCACCCCGCCGAGGTGCCGCGCCGGCAGTCGCGACGAAGGTCAAGGTCAGGACGAGCGCGAGGATGGTCGCGCTCGTCCTCGCCGCCGTGTTCGTGCGCGGGCTCATCGGCCTAGGTGGTCGAACGGGCCGGGCCGTGGTGCTCAAAGCCCCGCACCAGCCAGTCGGGCGGCGCGATCTGGACCGGCGCCACCTGGCTGTCGAAGTCGCGCATGTAGCAGCGCCCCGCGCGGTAGGACATGAGGCGCCCGATCGCGGCCGGGTCGTCCTCGTCGAGCCGCATCAGCGCGAGTGCCTTGCGCGCCTCCGCCTCAGTCTCCACGCCGAAGGCAAAGAGCGCCCCGACCAGCGGCGCCAGGCGGTCGATGTCCTCGAACATCTGGGTCGCCAGGACCGGGCTGATGTTGAGCGAGCGGCCCATGCGGCTGATCCGCTCAAGCAGGCGTTGCCCCTCGCTGTCGCCGGAGAGAACCGAGACCTCATCGAGCGGCAGCACCGCGTGGCGCTCGGGGTCGGCGGCGCAGATTCGCAGCGCGTAGGCAGCGAGCAGGCGCAGAACCGCGAGCCCGATCCGCTCTTCCTCGAGCAGCTCGGACCGCGGCGTGCCCGGCAGCGGCAGCGTCAGGTTGGCGATCTGCAGGGAGACGACCTGGGCGCCGCCGACCTCGGGCGGCTCGGCGTCGGCCTCGCCGAGGCCGAGCCGGGCGAGGCCCGAGGCATGGACCTCGACCGCCTTGCCGACGGCGGCGGCGTCGGGGTCCTCGGAGGCAGCCAGCCGCCGCAGCACCTCCGTGGAGCTGCGGGCGCCGGCGCCGATCGCCTGGGCGACGGCGAGGCGCAGCTGCGTCTGCCAGGCCGGCGAGACGGGCGCCGGGAGGATCGAGACGAGGAAGCTGTAGGTGAGGTCCTCGCGGGTCTCCTCGGGAGCGATCCGCATCGGGTCGAGGAGGCCGCGATAGCGCTCCTCGCCGGAGAGCCGGATCTCCTCCAGCCGCTCGGCGACCCCCGGCAGCTCCCGCAGCCGGTGGTCGCCCTTGGGGTCGATGTCCACGATCAGCGACCCCTGCATGAACGCCTGCCAGAGGACGAACTGCTGGAACACGGTCTTGCCCGAGCCCGAGGTCCCGACCGCGAGGACGGTTGGCGGCCGGCTCTCCTGACAGGCCTCGGCGAGGTCGAACTGAACCGGCTGGCGGGAGCCGGTCAGGGTGTGGCCGATGCAGGGGCCGATCCGCGATCCCGCGTGGCTGATCGCGTGCGGGACCATCGCCCCGACCTGATCGGGCAGCAGGTGCTCCTTGTACTCGGGCAGCGGAAAGCTCGCCGCCGGCATCGAGGCCAGGAAGAGCCGGTGCTGCTCACCGCCAGGGCGGTGCAGCTGCACCCGGCCGTAGCTCTCGCGCACCCGCTCGACCCGCTCCTCAAGCTCCTGCGCGTCGCGCCCTGCGACCGAGAGGAGCAGGGCGCTGCGCAGGAGTGGCGGCCGGTCGCCACCGCCGAGCACCGCCTCCAGCTCGCGGGCGGCGGCGGGGCGCTCGGCTCCCTCGACCGAGGGGCCGTGCGCCCCGGCGGCTTCCTCGTTGGCGATCTGGTCGGCGTCTACCTTGCGCTTGGCGACCTGGCGGCGGGCGTCGCGGTTGGCGACGAACTCGACCGAGAGCGTGGCGTCGACCGGGAAGCTCAGCTCCAGCGGCGCGAACATCAGCTCGGCGGCCGGGCCGGGCACCACCGTTTCCTCCGGCATCGCGCCGACGACGAGGAGCGCCTGATGGCCCCTGCCGCGCTCGGAGTCGATCGCCAGCGAGCGCCGCTCAATCGTGACCCGGCTCTCGTGCAGCCGCAGGAGGTCGTGGCCGAAGGGCTCGAAGCGCTCCTCGCCGCCGGCGTCGAGGAAGCAGAGCGCCTGAGGCGCAAAGCCCTCATCGGAGTCGGGCTCGCCGAGGCCGCGGGTGTAGGCGCGGCGGATCAGCGTCGCCAGGCGCCTGGCTCCGACCCGCTCGCAATCGAGGTAGGCGAGGACCCGATCATGCGCCTTCTCCTCCAGGGAGCGCAGCGCCTCGACCTGCGGGCGCGAGAGGCCACGGTGCTCCTCGAAGCCGACCCGCGAGGCGAGGCGTTGCCAGGCCTCTGCCGCCACCTCCAGCGCCGCGCCGAGCTGCCCGCCCGCCGGGGCGGGCGCGAGCCGCACGGCGAGGTAGGTCTCCGAGCGGCCGGCTTCGCGACGCTCAAGCGCCGCCGCATGTTCGGCCAGGTGCTCGGCGAAGCGCTCGGCGTGGCCGAAGCGCGGATCGAGCGTCGCCAGCGCTCGCCGCGCGTAGAGGCCGGGGTCGAAGGCGCGCGAGACGCGGAGGACCTGGAAGTCGGACTCGATCGCGTAGGCGAGGGCCTCAAGGCGCTCGCCGACCTCGATCTTGCGCTGCTCGGAGAGCCCCGGGTAGCTCTGCCCGGCCAACTCGTAGACCGCCCAGGCGTCGGTCGGGGTGCGCAGGACGAGGTTGCCCCAGAAGAAGTAGTGCGGCGCCCTCACTCGAAGATCACCTCGCGCCCGGCCGGGACCTCGAGGACGCGGCCGCGTCGCAGCGGGCCGGCGCCGGTGGCGCGAAGGCGCCAGCGGCGTGCGGCGGCGATTCGCTCCTCACGGGTGCGTCCCCTGCCCCGCGCCCCCTCGGCCCTGACCGCGACCGGGTAGCGGAGCAGCACCTTGGTCGGGCCGCGCAGGCGCCCGCGCGGATAGGTCGGGGCGCGGAGGTCGCCCGCGACCGTGATCCGCGGCTCGGCGAAGCCGAGTTCCCCCGGGACAGGGCAGCGGCGAAGCCCGGCAAGCGAGCGCGGACGCAGCCGCCAGGCGACCAGCGCCGCCAGCGCGCGGTGCGGGCTGCGGCCGTCGATCTCCACGTTGGCGAGCGCCCAGGCGCCCGCCAATGGCAAGACCCCGAAACGCAGAGAAGGCGGCAGCGCACCCAGCAGGAGGTTGAGGCCCGGCAGCCGGGCCGCGACCGCCAGAGCCGCCATACAGGTGAGCCAGTAGCCCACCGCCCGCAGCTCCAGGCCGCCGGGGAGCGGGATGCGCCAGTTCTGGATTCGGAAGAGCCGCCAGCGCCGTCTGAAAACGAGCCGGTAGGAGCGGATCACCTTCGGCTGACGGGCGCCCTGGGAAGTGCCGCCCGCCATCAGAAGACCGTCTCCGCGATGCCTTTGGCGAGCGATTCGACCGACTCCGGGCTGACCAGGAAGATCAGCGCCACCAGCGTGATCAGGACCACGCCGACGCTCGCTCCGACGTTGCGGGCCGCCAGCGCGCCGAGCAGGAAGAAGCCGGCGACGGCGATCACGATCGGGGCGCCGACCTTGCTCAACAGGCCCCCGAGCCGGTCTCCGGCTCCGCTCACATCTCCCCCGCCTCCTTGCCCGAGCGATTTGCTGACGGCGGCCCCGGCGGTGGCGAGGCCGCCGGGGCCCAGGGCGGTCGAGCCGGCGGGCTGGGCGGCGGCGAATGCCGCCGACAGCAGCACGACGGTCCCGAGGGTGACTGCGATCCTGCGTTTCATCTGATGCCTCTCTTCCGGTTCATGGGTTGTCAGCCGGAGGTCGGGATGACCTCGATGAAGTCGATGTAGGGGCGGTCGCTGATCGCGATCCCCAGTTCGTAGCCGAGCGTGTAGGTGGCGCCCCCGGCGTCGATCGCTTCGACGGTCGCGAGCACGGCGCGGGCGCCGCTGCGCCCCAGCCAGTCGATTCGCCCGACCGAGCGGACCCGCAGCGGCAGGGTCGGCAGGGTGACCGCCGCGCCGGGAGCCAGATCGGCCTTGAGGTTCTGGGCCGAGCCGGCCAGGTAGTTGCGCAGGGCGCGAGCGACGACGGCGGTGAGCTGCTCGTCATCGACGGCGGTGCGCGAGACGCTGGGCGCATCGCGGCTGATCGCCGGCGCCCCGACGAAGGCCGGGTAGCCGACGAGCGAGAGCGGCCCGCCGCGCTCGTGGGCGACGGTGACCGTCAGGTAGATCGGGAGCGGCTGGGTGCTGATCGCCGCCGCGATCGTGATCGCGCGGCCGCCGGTCAATGCCGGCTGGTCGGAGGCGACCTCCGCCCAGGTCACCCCCTGGCGCCCGCTCGCGGCGAAGAAGCCCGCCTCGGCGTCGACGGCATTGGAGAGGAACGGCGCCAGCGCCCTGCTGCGCGCGGCCGGGCGGTCGACGTCATAGGTCAGATAGGCGCGGGCGAACTGGAGCGCAAAGGCCCGGCTCGGGGCGTCCGCGGTGGCGGCGGCGCGAGCCGGAACGCTCGCACCGGGTGAGAAGAAGAGGGAGCGCAGCCCGAGCAGCAGAAGCAGGGCCAAGACGCCGAGGGCGAGGTAGCGCGGCGCCGCGGCGCGAAGCGCGGCGCTCCGCTCGGTCAGTCGTGCCGGCGCCGTCATCGCTCGATCCCGAACTCGGGCCGCGCCGTCGGCAGCGGCGCGGCCTGCGTGGGGGCGCCGGCGGTGCCTTCGGGCGCCGGTTCCGAGGCGGCTTCCGGCGCGGGCGCGTAGGTGACGACGGGGGCGCTCGCCGTCTCGGCGAGCGGTGCCGGCGTCGGCTCCTCCGGATCGTCTGACTCCTTGCCCCGCTCGCCCGAGCCGGGGCGCTGCGGCTCGCGCTCGGGCGACCGGTGAGGCCGATCGGCCTCGCGCGGGGCACGGGCGATCGGCGTTACCGCGGGCGTGGTGACGACGGCCGGGACCTCGGCGCGCGATGGCGCCGGGGAGGCGCCCTCGCCGCCAGGGCGAGAGAGAAAAGCAACCACGACGACTAGGACGGCGGCGCCGAGGATCAGCGGCCAGCTGACGCGCCGACGGGGCGAGCGCGAAGGCCCCGGGACGGGGGCGGTCGCGGTCGGCTCCTCAGCGGGAGCACTCCAGGGATCGGCCCCGACCTCCTCCCCGCCGAGCAGAAAGACCTCATCGCGCTTGACCGCCATGCCCCTGAGACGGAGGCGACGGCGCGTTCGATACCCGCCCGCCAGAGGTCAGCCGTGGAAGCCGACACCCGCGCCCGCGGGTTCGGCTCCACCGCCCGAGGACGGCGAGGAGGAGCCGCCTTCCGAGCCGCCGCTCGGCGTGCCCGTCGAGCGGGCCGAGGAGGACGGCGCCGGCGAACTTTCGACCGGCGCCGGGCTTACGACAGACGGGCCGCCGAACTCGCCGCGTGATTCTTCACTCGATGGGCTCGCGGCTTCGGTTTCTTCGGGCGCAGGAGCGACCGGCTCGCTCGGAGCGGGCGCGGCCGGCGCCGAGGAGGACCCGCCCGCGGCGGGTTCGGGCTCGAGGTCGGGCGACGGCGTGGGTTGGGGAGCGGGAGCTTCCGGCGTGGGTTCGCTCGGTTCGGCGGCGGGCAGCTCTTCGCGGACCTGAGCGGGCGGCCGCTCGGGGCGGTCGGGCGGCGAAGTGGTGATGATTCCCGGCCCGACGGCGCCGGTCAGCAGGCAGGTCGCCGTCGTCGCGGCCCCGGCCGTGCAGACGGCGGCGATCTTCTGACCGGTCGTGAGCAAAGCGCTGGCCGGTGCCCCATCGGAGCCGCTGAACGCGCCGCTCGCCTTGTAGGCGAGGGTGCGAATCCGCCCGCCGCCGGAGTGGGCGCCGTCGAGGAGCGAGGCGCCGCAGCCGCCGAGGCCGTCGAGAACCCCGGCGTGGCCGAAGTGCTCGGCGCCGGCGTAGCCGAGGACGGCGGCGGAGCCGAGGTCGTGAAGATGCTCATGCAGGGAGGCGAGGAAGGTTTTGCAGTGCCCGCAGTGGGCGAGATGAGCGCGCATCAATGAGAGCTCGCCGTCCTCGCCGAGGCCGCTCACCTCTTTCTCCAGCACCAGGCGCCGCGCCTGGGCGCGGATCTCCGGGCAGACCTCCGAGCCTTCGACCGCCTCCATCCTCTGCCGCGCCTGCGCGGTCGCCCGCAGGACCAGCTTCTTCGCGGCCGGGAGGCTGATCTCGCAGTGCTCGGCGATCTCCGGCACCGTCATGCCGAGGCCATAGCGCAGCAGGATCGCCTCGCGGTAGTTCCCGCGCATCCGGCCGAGCGCCTCCTGCAGGCGGGCGGCGTCGTCGCGTCCCTCGGCCCACTCGGGCAGCGGCGCGCCGACCGCCTGAACCTCGCCGGCCGCGTCCAGCTCGACGGTCGGCCGCACGGCGCGGGCGCGCAGCTGGTCGATCGCCTGGTTGCGGACGCTGGCGAAGAAGGTCGCGCGCAGGTTCTCCGGCGGGCGGCCCTCCTCGGCCAGGCGATGTAGTCGGATCAGCACCTCGGCGACCGCGTCCTCGGCGTCGGCGCGGTTCAGCGAGCCGCCGAAGCGGCGCAGGGCATAAGCCTCACCGAGCGGGCGCAGCCGCTCGCACTCGCGCTCAAAGCGTGCAGCCCGCGCGCGGGCAAGCAGCGAGGGAGCAGCGGTGGCCGCCTCCATCAGCGCCCATATGGACGCCCCACAGCGCCTCGGAGCCCTCGCGGGCGCCGGCGAAATCGCTTCATCGCCACCAAGACGGGCGACAGACCAGATTCGATACCCCCTGCCACACCACTTCAACACGACGGCGACGACGAAGGCGCGAGGCGGAGCGCCGTCTCCGCCTCGCACATTCGTCCATCGCCTCAGTCGGCAGGCGCGGCCACGAGCGGCTCCTCGGACTCGGCCCCCTCCTCCCCGTCGCGCGATCCGCCAGGCAGAAATTCGATCCGGCCGGCGGCGATCGAATGCTCCGAGCGCGTGCCGCCGCCGCGCGCCTCCCACTCGCGGTAGCGCAGGCGGCCGCTGATCGCCACATGCCTGCCCTTGCGCAGGTAGGTGGCGCACTTCTCGGCTTCGGAGCCGAAGGCGGCGACCGTGATGAAAAGCGGGTCACCGCCGGGCTTCTTCTCCGCGACCCGCATCTCGCAGACCGTCTCCTCGCCGTGACGCTCGAGGACTGGATCGCGGGTAAGCGTCGCGGTCATCGCAACGATGTTCATCTGCTCCTCCTAGCGGGCCGCTGCCGGCCCCGTTGTTGATCGAAGCTCGGCGCTGGCGCGCTGGCGCAGCCAGGGCGGCACGACGCGGACCCGGGCGCTGCGCCTCCCGCTCGGGTCTCCAAGGCGGGCGACGATCGCCTCGCCCGGGCCGAGCCGTTGCAGCTCGGACGGGTTGACCTCGAAGCGATAGCCGCGGGTGCGGGTGCCCTCGTCGCTGGCGAGGCCCAGCCGGTTCGTTTTTGCCGTCGTCTCCCAGGTCGGCACGGTGCCGATCGCCTGCGCGACCCACTCGGCGTCCTCCTGGCCGCCGATCCGGTGACAGATCACCGCGGCGGCGGTGGCGCCGATCCGCTCGCGGACAGCGGGACCGGCGGCGCGCAGGTCGGCGAGCGTCTGGGTGCCGAGGGCGACGCTGAAACCGGCGGCGCGGCCGCGGGTGTAGAGACGGTCGAGGGCGGGCGCCTCCAGGGCGCCGAACTCGTCGATCGCGACGAAGGTGCCGACGCCCTGGCCCATCAGGGCGCTGGCGACAGCACCGAGGTCGAGCAGCGCCATCTGCGCGATCGTCCGGCCGACGTTGCCGGTGCGATCGGTGTCGAGGCGGAGATAGACGACCTCGCGGGCCTCGATCGCGGCGCACAGGTCCACCGCCTCGACGCCGGCCCGGCCGGGGTCGAGCCAGGCGCGGGCGAACTCGGAGGTCGCCAGGTTCCGCAGCCGCGCCCGCAAGCCGACGATCGCCCGCTTCTCATCAGCCCGCAGCGCCCCGGTGGCCCGGATCAGCTCCTCGCGCAACTCGGGCGCGTCCAATTCGCAGACGAGGTTCTCGAGCTCGTCGGGATCGCATCGCTCGGCGACCGCCGCCAGCGAGGCCGGGGTGCCGGCGCCATCAAGGCCGCGCAGGACGTTGCGCAGGAAAGGCGAGGCGGCCTGGCGGTAGAAATCGGCGTCTTCGGAGCCCCATGCCTGGGCCGCGATCAGGCGCTCGGAACGCTCGTCGACGCTGCCGCGGGCGAGCGGGTCATAGCCGCAGGGGCCGTCCGGGGAGACCAGCCGCAGCGGCGCCCCGACCGAGGCAGCGGCGACCTCGGCCGCACGCAGCAGCGCGGCGTCGTTCTTGGCCTCGATCACGACGGCGCCGAAGCGGGAGCGGACCACGTACTCGACCAGGAGCGCCGCCAAGGAGGTGGTCTTGCCGGCGCCGGTAGCGCCGGGCACGAGGACGTGGGCGCCCGACTCGGCGCTGCCGCGCGGGACGCAGACCAGCTCGCCGCGCGCGGTGCGGCCGATCGGCAGCTCCCGGGTCAGGGCGCCGTCGGCGCGGCGCTCGGCGAGATGGCGGCGGAGACCGTCCAGCGGCCGCACCCGGCGGGCGGCGGCAATCTCGCGGTCCGCGCCCGAGCGCCGGTCTTCGAGCTGGCAGTGAGCAGCCCAGCCGAAGACGCCGAGGGCGCATCCGAGGATCGCGGCGGCGATCGGGACGCCGAGTGAGGCCGCAGGCGCGAGGAGGGCGAGGATCGCCAGGGTCGCGGCAGCCGGTGCCAGCGGCATCAGCCCCCAGGTCCAGGCCAGGCCGCGGCGGCGGCCGAGCGCGGCGGCGGCCAGCCCCAGGCCGCCGCTCACCAGCAGCAACGCCAATGAGATGAGCGCGACCTCGGCGAAAGCCGAGGCATTGGCAAGGGCGTCGTGCGATCGGGCTGCGGCCATGCTCACAAGACGGCGACGGCGGCCGATTCGTCCCACCCATGGCTAGCCCTCGCGGGCTTCGACCTCGGCGATCGCCGCGAGCAGGTGCTCGATCAGCACCACCTCGGCCTCCTCGCGCGTGGGGAACGGGCCGTCCTCTCCGTCCTCGAGGCCGTCGTAGCAGTAGCCGTCGTGCTCGACGACCCAGCCGGCGTGGCGGCCGTAGGAGTAGCGCTCGGAGATCGACCAGTGGCCGTCGCGGTCCTTGCGGACGTCACCGGCGAGGGCCTTGTAGTGGCAGTCGATCAGCTCGGCAATCTCGGCGCGGCGATCCGTCTCGACCGCGCTCACTGGCCGACCGCCCAGTGAGCCGAGGACCCGTAGCCGACGATCTCCGAGTCGCGGACCTGGGCGGCGCCTCCCCGCGCTGCCATCGCGTTACCGACCGCGCGCCGGTCGATCGCGCGCTCGGCGAAGCTGCTCTCCGCGCGTCCACCCAGGCGCTCCAACTCCGCGTCGGCCTCGGCGCTCGTCTGCGGCCAGGCGAAGGTCTCCCCCCGGCTGTCGGCCAGACGGCGCAGCTCGCGCACCTGCTCGGGCCTGGGCTTATCGGATGGTTCGTTGACGGTCTTCATGACGCGCTCCCTTCGGGCTGATGGTTTTCGCTTGCGGAGCGACCCAGCCCCGGGGAAGGCGGGGCGCGCACCGAGCGCAGCGAGGGGAAGGGAGCGAAGCGACCTTGCGCGCCGCGCCGGCCGGGGCAAGGTGGAGCGCAGCTGCGAAAACCGAAGCCCGAAGCGCCCTGACGCCCGCTCGTCCTAGAGCTCCTCGACCCTGACGAAGCCGGCGGTGGCGGTCCGCTCGACCGCACGACTGACCCCGCCGAGGGCGCGCCCCGAGCAGCGGTAGACGACGCCGCAGAACCGACCCTCGGCGACGGCGCGCCGCCACGAGCGCAGGATCAGGTCGAGGCGTTCAGGGCCCTTGAGGCTGAGCTCGACCTCGATCGCCTCCGGCGGGCGGCCGTCGGCGCCAGCGGCGACCAGGTCGCAGCGGTGCAGGCGCCGCCCGCCCTCGATCTTCAGCGAGTAGAGCCGGCGCCCCTCGGCCCGCTCACAGGCGAGGATCTCGCGCTCGGAGAGGAGACGGGCGCCAGCGCGCTCCATCTGCGCCGCCAGCCGGGCGACCTCGACCTCGTGCGTCGCGCTCGCGGCCGAGGGCCGCGCGGCGCCGAGGTGGCGGAAGCCGCTGAGCCGCAGCCCGGCGGCGGTGGGGACGATCAGCCGTTCCGCCCCCCAGAACTCCGAGCCGACCTCGATCAGCCCGGCCTGGCGCAGGCGGCGCTCGCGGGCGAAGGTGACACTCCTCGCCGTCCCGGCCCAGGCCGCCACCGCCTCGCGGGGGACGATGCCGAAGCGCGCGATGAAGCCGAGCACCTCGACGTCGCGGGCACTGAGGCGGTCCGTTCTCTTTCCTCCGGCCATCGTCGCCAAGACGGTCGCCGACGACGAAAAGGGACACCACAAAAAAAAGAGCCCGGCGCCGGAGCGCCGGGCTCTTTCGGAAGGACCGCCGAGCTACTCGGCCAGCGCCACGACGACCGACTCCGCGATCACCGAGTGCTTCGAGCGCTTCTGCGATTTGCCGCGCCCCTTGGGCTGCGACTCCCATTCGTTGTAGATCAGGCCGCCCGAGACGGTGACGACCGCGCCCTTCGCCAGGGCCTTGCACCTCGCGGCCAGGTCCTCGCCGAAGGCGGCGACGTCGATGAAGACGGACGGCTTGCCGGGGTCGATCTGGCGGACGCGCATGTTGCACACGGGCCCGCGCTTGGTGTCGCGCGTCTCGGGGTCGCCGACGAGCTTGGCTTTGAACGGCTCTACGTTGATCATCTGATGCTCCTTCGCCCGCAGTGGGCTGGTTTCGATTACGCAGCGACTAAGCCCCCGGAAAGGCGGGGCGCGCACCGAGCGCAGCGAGGGGAAGGGAGCGCAGCGACCTTGCGCGCCTCGCCGTCGGGGGCAAAATGGAGCGGAGTTGAGAAAACAGCCGCGCGGCGCAGGACGCTCGATCAACTCAGGACGGCTCCAAGCTCGGAGGCTCCGACCACCACGGGTGACCAGGGCAGCCCACCACTGCGCCCGGCCGTCCCGAACCCGATTGAGCCGGACCACCATCGCCGCCGCCGAGCGCGACCGGCCCATGCACCCCAGGACCGCCGCCGCCCCGGCCAGCTCCGCACCACGCATCGCCCCGTCTCGACCACGCATCGCCCGTCTCGCCAGCCCGCCCACGTCCCCACCTGCACGCCAGCCTCGACCGCTCCGCCCGCCGCCTTCGAGCGCCCTCGCCCGCCGACCGCCCGCGCCGCCGTCGCGCGCCGGCCGCCGCCGCCAAGGTCACCCACAACCCCGACAGACACACACTCTGAACCTGATCCCGACTGGTTCTTGCTGCCAGTCCAACTCCCACACAGCCCCGCCCCGTCCCCTTTGGCCCCCGAGCCACGCTGACCACGGACACTCTCATCATGAGGGTGCGTGGTCAGCGTGGCTCGGGGGCCATTTCTCCGATCGGGCGGGGCGGCGCTACGGACTGGAAACCCGCAATCTCGTCCGCAGCATGGAGCGTCGTCCCTGCGGCGGCGAAAGGGGCGATCACCTCCTAGGGCGCTTGGCGCGGTAGTCGTCCAGGTCGCGGAGGAAGGCGAGGACCCGTCGCCCGAACGCCGGCAGGGCGAAGATCGCCGCCAGGGCGAGGGCGATGTAGCTGAGGGTGGTCGGCTCGACGGGAAGCATGGCGTGGGTCTAGAGATCGCGTGAGGAGTTTTCGTCCCCCTAAACGATCCCGCAACTGCCGACCCCCCCTTTCGCGCCGTTGCCGATCATGCCCAGAAGATCGTCGCCGATACGAAAAATCAGACAGACAAAACGCCTCATCCCGAGCTGCCGCCCGGCGGCAGGCTACGCTCGCCCGATGGAGTCCTCGATCCAGCTCGACTGCCCGGTGGAGGGCTGCGACTTCACGGCGCATTTCCGGGTCGGGTCGCTCGGCGACCTGACCGGCGCGGCCCAGGAGGAGTGCCTCGCCTCACTGCACCTTGAGCACCCGAACCATCCCTTGAAGAAGGCAACGCGCGACCCGCTGGAGGCATACGCCGACGACTCGATGACCGCCGACATCCAGCTCAACGAGGGGACAGCGCGAGGCACTCCGCCGCTACATCGCCCAGCGCGAGCAGCAGGGCCTCTCCGGCGTGGTCGGCCTGGCCGACCTCGGCGAGGGCTACGTCAAGGTTCTGTTCTACGACGTCGACGGCGAGGGGGCCGACAAGCAGATGCTCTTCTCGCTCTACGGCGACGCCGTGATGCCGCCGGACCCGACGGCCTAGACCGCCCCGGCGCGGCTCAGTCGACCAGCGCCCGCAGCGCCGCCCGGCCCTCGGCGATGCAGCGGTTCACCTTCGTGTGGGTCCAGCCCTGGCGCTCGCAAATCTCGCGGTAGGAGTAGCCGAGCCCGAGCCGCAGCAGCGCGGTCCGCTCGTCGGGCTTCAACTGCGCCAGCGCCGCGAAGAACTGCTCGACCGCCTCGGTCCGCTCCAAGCGCTCGCCGGGATCGGCCACGCTCGCCGCCAACTGTCGCTCTGGACCGTCGGCCCACTCCATCGCCGTGCGCGCGAGTCGGGCACGCCGGTTGCGTCCCTGCTCCCAGGCGCGGTGTTTGATCGCGATGTTCAGCCAGCGCACCGAGTCGCGGCCCGCTGGCCCGTCGTAGGCGCGGAGGAAATCGAGGCTCGCCTCCTGCAACGCTTCCTCGGCCTCAGCCTCGCCGGGGGAGTGCCGTCGCGCCTGGCGGCGCAGCGCCGCCTGCCCCTCGGCCAACGCCGATTCGAGGATCGCCGCCCGTCGCCCCGCCTGCTCGCGCTCGGTCTGGCCCGCCATACCCCGCCCCCGCGCACGCAGTGCGCGACACTGCGGGGTCTGGCGGGCCAGACGGGGACGCCCCCACCGTCCGCGCCCACGTCGCCGCTGACCCCCGAGCGAGCCCAGCCCGGATGTTGGCTCGACTGGTGCTCGAAGCAGGCGATCGCCTTGCACGCCTCGATCGCGCTCATCACCCGCCCCAGGTCGGTCCATTCGTACTGCTCGGGCAGTGGCGTCGGAATCGGACCCGGCAGCTCGTCCGCCAGGTCGGGATAGCGATAGGTGGCCGAGGCGATGCACTCTTCCATCAGCAGCTTCCCGGCCGCGCTCGGGTTGCCGGCGCCGAGCGGCTCAAGCACGCCGATCAGCTCATGGACGTAGGGCGGCTGCCAGCCCAGGTGCGATCCCGGGCGGCGATCGGTCGGGCCGTTGATCGCGGCGCTCAGCAGCGCGTCGATGTGGGCGGCGTCGACGACAAAAGGCACTCATGCGAAAGACCTCCGAAGAAGGCCCGCCTTCCGGGGGCGGGAAAGCCCGCCGCCGCTAAGACCCGATCCGCAGATGCGGATCCAGGTCGCCGGCGGCGGCGTCGAGGCCGTCGAAGCCGAGCCCGTGCCCGGCCCGCTCGGCGAGGTCCTGCAGCGCTTGCAGGTGGTCGTAGAGCAGCAGCCGCCGCTCAGCGGTGAGCGCGCCTTCGCCGACGGCGAGCAAGCGCGAGCGCAGCTCGGCCGGCTCGCCCCCGATCACACCGCTGCCGGCGACCAGCACCGAGGCGCTCTGCTCGCCCTCCAAGTAGGCGCTCCGCAGCTCGATCCCGAGCGCGGCCGAGGTGCTCGTGAGAACGAGCACCGAGGCGCCGGCCTCGGTGACGAGGGTCTCTCCGCCGACGGGCACGCCGTCGGCGGAGAAGGTGATCGGCAGCACGGCACGGGCCATGCGGCCACCGTAGCGGGCCGGCCCGACCCCTCCGGCCTAGCCCCTGATCAGGTAGTGCCTCTGCCCCGCGGCGGCCAGTAGCTCGACCACCTCGGGCACCTCGAAACCCATGTCGCGCAGCAGGCAAGCGCGCAGGAGGAACCAGAGGCGGTGATGCAACACGACCAGGCCCCGGCCGTCGGGCACCCGAGCCGGCCGGTCGCTGGGAAGGTGGGTGAAGAAATTGCGGGTGTCGCGGACGGCCCTCGCGAACTCCTCGCGGTCCTCCGGGATGCCGCAGAAGCGGAGCACCTCGCCATCGAAGCTGTCGGAATGCGTACTAATCGAGGTCGGCGAGACGCAGGGCGATCCACTCCACCTCGCCGTTGATCAGCGGGACCTCAGCGGGGAAGTGCCCCGCCCAAACCTGACGCTCCCAGGCGTTGAAGCTGTAGCGGGAGGCCCTGATCCTCTCGTCGGGAGTCATCCGATCCAAGCGCGCGAGGAAGGCGTCGAGCCGGTCGCGGTCGCCATGCGGCAGAAGAGGCCAGGCAGAGGACGGACGGGAGACAATGCTCCCGCCCGTCGCCGCGCCCTGGCCTCCTCCGCTACCGCGCTGCACGGCTGCGGCGCGGACGCGCCGCCTTGATCTCGGCAGAGAGCAGCTTGATCGCCTCCGGGCCTCCCCGCGAGAACCACCCGACCCGGTGGCTCCGCGCGATCGCCGCGTCGTCTGCCAGCGCCCCGGCGATGATCGCCTCGGTCAGGAGCTCGATCACCTCGCCTTCGGTCCGCGCTTCTTGGACCCGGTTCCAGAGGTACTCGTGGCAGGCCGTGCGATCGGCGTAGTTGATCTTTTCCCGCGTCGCTCCTGACTTCAGCGTTTTGCGCTCCACCTCCCGCAGCTGCGGGAGGACCAGCCTGATCCCCGCCGCCGCGAGACCGTCGTGATCGGCGAGGAAGATCGCGGCCAGCGCCTTCGCCCGGTTCAGGCCATGCTCCTTGCGGCCCGGCGCCCCGCGGCGCTCGATCAGCTTCCGACCGACATTTTCGTTGAGCCCCTCGGCGGACGCCTTGGCGACCTTCGCCTCCTCGCGCACCTTGGCCCGGGCCTCTTTCTCCTCGTCCTTCGTGGTCGGCTTGCCGGCCTTCTTGGCCGCTTTGACCCGGCGCCCCTCCTGTTCCTGCGCCTCCTTCACCGCGCGCTCGAGGTGCCGCTCTGCGAGGTCGCCGGCAAGCTCGCGGTCGGTGATGAACATCACCATCGAGGACCAGCTGCCGTGGTCGACTTCGACCTCGACCAGGCAGCCGGCCGCCCTGGCCGCGTCTATCTCCAGCTGCCCGAGGCGGATGTGAGTCGGGGCGCTGAGGAGGTGCGGCTTCGCCTCCATCAGCGCCTCCAACAGCTTGGAGCGCTTCTCCTCGTCCTCGATCACCTGCTCCAGCTCGACGCTGCTCGGCTCGATCATCGTCGGCGGGTCCTCAAACTTGGCCCGCGAGACCGCATAGAGGACGTTGTCGAAGGAGTCGACCAACTCGTGCGGCTCCACCTCGCCCGTCCGGGCCAGCTCGCAGGCGCAGACGGCGATCCGCGGCGAGACCTTGGCGATCCGGCGCAGGTTGCGCTCGGCCTCCAACGGCACCGCCCCACTGGCGAAGAAGGGAAGGCACCCCTCGGGCAGTTTCAGCAACCGCCTCCGGTCGCCGACGTAGCCCGCGGACTTGCCGATCCGTGCCCCCACTTCCCTGTTGGTGGCGAGCTTCTCCAGCTCGGCCAGCCGCAGGATCGCCTCGGCCTCCTCGACCGGGTTCAGGTCCGCCCGGATCAGGTTCTCGGCGAGCGCCGCCGCCAAGGCGCCGTCTCCCTCCCGGATCAGGACGGGGACCTGTTTCACCCCGGCATCCCTCGCTGCCCTCAGCCGCCGCTCGCCAGCGACCAGGATGTAGTGGGTGCCGCCGTTGGGCCTCACGGTCAACGCCTGGGCGATGCCGTGCTGTTCGATGCTGGCGACGAGCTCGCGGTGCTCGTCGGGGTCGAAATCGGTCCTCGGGTTGAAGCCGTCCTCGACGTGGATCGCGTCGATGTCGAGCACGGCCGTGCTGGGTTCGCTCATCGGAGCCTCCTGCTTAGGCGCCCACGCCCTTTTGCGTGAGCCGGTGGCCCCGACCCGCACGCGCAGCGTGCGAAAATCGGGGTCCCGGCGAGCGCATGAGGTGCTGGGGGTGGGCGCCGCAGGAGGCCCGCGGAGCGACCACGACCGCCGAGCCGCTCGACGCGGCCCGGCGACCTCAGCCGAGCGGACTAGTGACGCGCGGGCGCGTCGTGATGCGCGCGGTGCTTCTTCGGGCAGCGCTTAACCCCGCGCCGGCCGACTCGCTTCTTCTTCGCACAACGGCCCTTCGCGGCCGGCTTCTTCGGCTTCGCGGACTTGGGCAGGACGCGCAGCGCGACCGGATCGGAGTCGCCCTCGGTGTAGGGGTAGCCGCCCGCTTCACGCACCTGGGCGCGCATTTCATAGTTGGTCGGCCGCATCGTGCGAGTGAACGGATAGGTCATCTCGAAGTGGCCGTCGTTGCGGGTCCGGTAGCGGCGGAAGGCCAGCCAGCCCTTGCCGCTTCTCACCTGCAGCACGATCGTCACGTTGTCGTTGTGCGGGCCGGGGATCTCGCCCTCGAAGAAGGCGGATTCGCCGTTGTAGACGGTGGCCTTCCGCGCCCGCAGGGTCGGGTGGACGACCGTGTGCAGCTTGGCGCTGGCACTGAGCTGACGGCTGCCGTCGCGATGGATCGCGATCACTTCCCGCGAGGGCCCCGCCGGGATCGGGAAGCGGTAGCCGCCGCCCCCATCGGTGAGCGCGATGCCGAGGAAGTCACGGCCGCTGTCGGTCTCGACCCGGCTGAACACGCAAACGGGCGAGGTCGCAATCGCGCCCGAGGGACTGCGAACCGAGCCGACCAGCGTCGTGCCCTGGCCCTGCTGGAGGGCCTGAGCAACCTCGCTGCCGAGGGCCGCGCTCATCAGCGTGGCGCCGCGCGCCGTCGAGCGCTGGCAGTCGTAGGAGAGCGGCGCGGTGAGCGGGGCGCCGACGTTGCCCTCGGCGTCGCTCAGCCACAGCCGCAGCTGGTAGCTGCCGGCCGGGCCGGGGGCGTCGAGGCCGCCGACGGCCTGGATGTTGTCGCCCGCCACGGCGGCGCTCGGCACGACCACCTTGCCGCCGCCGTCGAGCACCTCGTAGTGGGCAGCGTCGATCGGGGCGCCAGCGTCAACGATGTTCTGCCAGCGCAGGTCAAAGCCGTCGGCCGATCGCGGCGTCGCCGGCGAGGTCACCGACAACACCTGCGGCGCGGCGGGCGGCGTGGTGTCGTGCGGGATCGGGGCGAGTGCCGCCGGGCCGGTGAAGCCGACCTGATCCTCGAGCCATAGGCGGAGGCGGTAGTCGCCGGCTTTGGCCGGGCCTTCGATCCCGGTGATCCCGGTCGGGTTGGTCGCGGTGACGACCTGCTCGGGCTTCACGACGTCGCCCGCCGCGTTCACCACCTGGTAGTGGACCTTGGTGATCGGGCTGCCCTGGCTCGACGGCAGGGCGAACTGCGCGCCGAAGCGATCGAGGTAGCGATTCGGATTGGCGCTGGTGACGGTCAGTCCCGCAGGCGCGCCCGGAGGCGTGTTGTCGGTGTAGATGGCGCGCTGATCGCAGCTCTCGGCGCCTGAGTTGTTGTAGCCCTGCCACTGCGCGAAATCCTGAGTACAGGCTTGGAGCGTATGGCCGCCATCTGCCAAGGAGGCGGTGTCGAAGGCGTATAAGCGGGAGGTGGGATTCGGCGCCAGAGCACAGGGCTGGAAGGTCCGGGCGAAGAGGCCGACAGCCCCGTTGGAGCCCACGTTGCATTCGCCTGCATGGTCGATCGCGAACCGCTCCGAGCCGTCAATACGGATGCGCTCAGCGCGAATGCCGGAGCCAAGCTCGGTGAACTGGTAGGTCGCGGTCTGGGCCCCGCGTACCCAGCGGCCCTCCATGATGGGGCCGCCTCCATGGGTGAGGCTGACCTGCGAAGCGGATTCATCGGCAAGCGTGAAGATGAACGTGTTGGCGTCGGTCGCGTTGAAGTTCGAGCGATCGCAGCCTGCCGGCCGTACGCACTGAAGCTCGAAAACGAAGCGGGTGAAGTCAAGGTAGCCGCCGACCGGCCACAAATGCGAGGCGAAGGTGGAAGTCGTCCCCTGCGGCCCGCCGTGTCCCTGGGAGAGGATCTCCCGCTCGCCAGCCGATCCGCCCCGGATCAAGAAGCGTGAGCGCCAGCCCTCGTTGAAGGCGGCGGGCTGGCGGGTGTAGCCGCCGGCTTCGCGGAAGTGGATGAAGGGCGGCACGTCGTAGTAGATCCCGCCGGAGGCAAACTGATTGGCATTGCCTCCGGACTGATTCTCAGAGATGCGCAGGCGAGCCTCATCGCCGGCCGGAAAGGGAGCCGGGCCGCAGTGGTTTTCAAAGTTGAAGATGCCCCCCGGATTCTGCGGGCTGATGGTGTTGGTCGTGGTGCCGAAGCTGTTGGAGCCGTTGTTGGCAGCACACAGCACCGCCCTGAAGTCGGCGGCGGGGGCCGTGGCCGCACAGACCAGCGCGACGGCGAAGGTAAGCGCCATCAGGCAAAGGGCTACTGGCACCGGCCGCTTGGCCGGAGAATGAGTCCGAGGTGACATGCCTATCTCCTTTTGGGTGCCCGGTTCGGGCTTTTGGAGCCGCTGGTTCGGCCCTCTCACTCCCAGACGTAGAGATGGCTAGCGCCGATACCCCTACGGTGAGATCGCGAACCGAGCTATTTGCTCAAACGCGCAAACAATGTCCGGCGAAGAACGGTTCGCCCGCAGCCACTCATCCATTCGTCGAGAAGCCCGCGGGTGGCTAAGGATCTGAAGAGGGTGTAGCGCTAGCCGGGTATGTTGAACTTCGCCCCCTCCTAGGGCTTGTAGCCGACGCCCCAGCAGTTGACCCGCTCGACGCAGCGAACACGCAGGCGGCTGGCACGAGAGTCAAGCGTTGAGTGCTGTACATGGCCTCGGACCCCCCATACCAGGCGCATCAATTCCCCTTAGTGAAAACGCGCTCCGGCTCAGTCGAGAGGGTTCCAAGCGGCTCGAATTGCAATGCGCTGATCGGCACCGGAACATCGTCGACCAGCGCCCGCCGAGCGCCCGGTCGAGCAGCAGCTGATCGAAGCGCAGCGCGGATCTTGGCGCCAGGGGCACCGCCAGATCCTCACCGCTGACCGCGGCTCTTTCGATCCCCTTGGTGTGCACCTCCAAGACCTCGTCCAATGCGCGTGCCAACGTGCCTACAACTTTTCCGCCAGCCCTCATCATTGAGTTTGGCCGAGGACCGGCTCAGATAGTTGTCCGAGCCGCTCATCGAACTTTCCTTCGGCGGCGCGAGACGTGAGGATCGAGGAACTCAGGATCGTCGCGCAGAGGGGATAGGACTCCTCGTCGCAGCAGCCCGGCTCAGCATGAGGCCCCGAGATTTTGACCCGGCCTACGCGGGAGCCAATGGTCGCAGTCGCGGTCCTTCGCGCAGCCAAGGACGCCGACGCCAGGACCGCCGCTACGTGCGGTCTGCCTCAAGCCGAGTCCGACGAGCCGTCTATACGCTAGGACAGATGCCTCAGAGGACCGGCGGGGACCGATTATGAGCTTGGTGATCCAGGCAGCCTCGCTATGGAGGGACCGACGTGTCCGGGTGGCAGTTGGCGTAGTCGCCTTCGCGGCGGTCACCTTTGTCACTTACCTGATCGCCCATCCTCGGATGTTCACTGGATTTATGAACTATGACGACGAGGGCTACATGCTCACGGCTCTCAAGGGCTTCGTCAATCACGGCGACCTCTACGACCGGATCTTTACTCAATACGGCCCCTTTTTCTACGAGGCCTGGGGGGGGCTTTTCTCGCTCTTTGGCATTCCTGTCACCCACGACGCCGGTCGCACCGTGACGATGATCGGTTGGATCGTCTCGAGTCTCGCAATCGGTGTGGCGACGACGCGGATCGCGGGAAGTCTGCTGCTTGGACTCGCAACGCAGATGCTTGTTTTCAACGCACTAGGGGTTGCTAGCAACGAGCCAATGCATCCAGGCGGGATCATCTGTCTGCTTCTTGCAGCGATCGTAATGATCTCTTGTTGCGTTCGCGACCGTGAATCGCCGTATGCGATGGCCGCCCTCGGCGGGACCTTAGCCGCACTGGTCTTCGTCAAGATCAATGTTGGTGTTTTCGCGCTTCTGTCGGTAGCGTTGGCATGCGTCACCAGCTATCCAATGCTCCCTGGTCGAAGATGGCTGCGGCCCCTGGTCGAGGGAGCCTTCGTCTTGGTACCGCTCCTGCTGATGCTCAGCAAGCTTGGCGAAGGCTGGGCACGCCATTACGCATTCCACGTTGCCGTCGCTGCGCTTGCGATAGTGATTGTGCTTCGTGCTCGCGATGGCGAGGGTCGAGCCCCTGAAGAGCTTGGCTGGTTGATTGGAGGCTTCGCTCTCGTTGCTTTGCTGGTCTGCGCAACCATCATTGCGGCCGGCACCAGCCTTGGGGGCCTTTTCGATGGAATGGTCAGCCAACCGCTCCGCCAAACCGAGGCCTTCTCGCTCCCGCTTCAGATGTCGCGGCGGATCTATGCCTTTGATCTGCTGGCACTTGTTGGCGCTGGCGCCTATTGGTACGCCAGCCGCCGCCGGCAAGGCCCTCCAGGGAATGGCTGGATTTCCCTGACCTCGCTGTTCAGCATCGTCGTCGGCGTCGTCATGGCGCTATCTGTCGGCGGGAAGCTACTCCCCTTTGATGCCGGGTTGCCCGGTTACCAGCAGAGCATGCTCGCCTTCGCCTGGGTGGCGCTGCTAGCCGCTCCATCATCAACTCGACGGCCGGCCGTTTCCTTTCCGCTCCTGGTGCTACCGCTGCTCGCCGTACTGCAGGCCCTACACGCCTACCCTGTAGCGGGTAGCCAGACTCTCTGGGCGGCGTTCCTTTTGATCCCTGTGGGAGCGATCTGCATCGGCAACGGAATTCGAGGACTCGCCGTCGCGATCGATGG